>JFJP01044463.1_pt1 | contig 12432 bp, 9 predicted proteins | sample 431651 | NCBI WGS metagenome assembly JFJP01 (sample SAMN02602958, study PRJNA72255) | Microbial mat metagenome, whole genome shotgun sequencing project. | biome: fresh water; feature: sink hole; material: water; isolation source: purple microbial (photo- and chemosynthetic) mats found in... | reverse complement strand
ATTTACAGGAAGAGAAGAGGGAGTTGCAGCAGTGGCAGTTGTTCTTCTTTCGTGTTAGATATTTTATTTACAAACAGCACGTTACATGGAAAAAGTTACCGTAGTTCTTGGAGCAAGCCCAAATCCCGACAGGTTTGCTTATAAGGCAGTCAGAAGCCTTCAGAGAAGAAATCTGCCGGTAATCGCTATCGGAAGAAAAAATGTTGATCTGGGTAATCTTAAGATCAGAACAGGTATGCCGGAGGATCTTGGCATAGTTCATACTATTACAATGTATCTGAAAGCTGCAAACCAGAAAGAATACTACGACTATATCCTCGCTCTGCATCCTAAAAGAATAATTTTCAATCCCGGCACTCAAAACCCTGAACTGTCAGAAATTGCTAAAAAACAGGGCATTGAAGTAGTTGAAGACTGCATGCTTGTTATGCTGAATACGGGTAAATTCTAAGCCTCCCCTACCACCTTTTTTATTAAATCATCGTCTGCTATATAAGGAAGAGTAACCTTTAACCCTGGGGTCCTTTCCATCTCTCTTTTTGAGGTAACGATTGCAGCCTCATTCCTGGCCCAGCTCCGCCTGGCAATCCCATTACTGACATCCCAGTGCAGCATACTTTTAAGTTTTTCAGCGGTTTCATCCTGACCATCGAGGACCATTCCAAAACCACCATTAATAACCTCTCCCCAACCGACTCCTCCTCCATTATGCAATGAAACCCATGTTGCTCCCCGGAATGAATCACCTATAACATTTTGCACAGCCATATCTGCGGTAAATTTTGATCCGTCTCTGATGTCTGAAGTCTCCCTGTATGGTGAATCGGTACCAGATACATCATGATGATCTCGGCCTATTACAACCGGTGCCGATATCTTCCCCAAAGAAATGGCACGGTTAAATGCCAGGGCGATAGATATTCTCCCTTCAGCGTCAGCATATAAGATCCTGGCCTGACTCCCAACCACAAGATTGTTCTTGCCAGCCTCCTCAATCCAGTGAATATTATCAGCCAACTGTTGTTTAATCTGCGATGGTGCATCAATACTCATCCTGTTTAGTACCTCTGCAGCCAACCGGTCAGTTACCTCAAGATCTGAAGGGTTGTTTGAACAGCAAACCCAACGGAATGGACCAAAACCATAATCGAAACACATCGGACCCATAATATCCTGAACATAAGATGGATATCTGAAATCTCCATCCTTTTTTAACACATCGGCACCGGCGCGGGAAGCTTCAAGCAAAAAGGCATTTCCATAATCGAAGAAATAGGTTCCTTTGGCCGTGTGACGGTTTATGGCCTTAACATGTCGCCTGAGAGATTGCTGTACTGCCTCCCGGAATCTGGCAGGATCATCAGCCATCAATCGTTTCGACTCATCAAAACTTAATCCTGCAGGGTAATATCCACCCGACCATGGATTATGCAAAGAGGTTTGGTCAGAACCAAGATCGATGTGAATGTCTTCATCGGCAAATCGCTCCCACACTTCGACTACATTGCCTTCATAAGCTATCGATACTGTCTCCGCCTTTGTGGCGGCTTCCTTAACCCTGATTGTAAGCTGAGTCAGATCTGTAAAGACCTCATCTACCCAACCCTGAGAAAATCTTGTCTTAATGGCCCGGGGATTTACCTCTGCAACAACGGAAATTATTCCTGCAATCACAGCAGCCTTTGGTTGCGCTCCTGACATTCCCCCAAGCCCGGAGGAGACAAAGAGTTTTCCCTTAAGCCCTTCGTCATTCTTACCTACAATTCGGCCGGCATTAAGAAGAGTGATTGTAGTGCCATGTACAATACCCTGTGGTCCTATATACATGTATGAGCCTGCGGTCATCTGTCCGTATTGTGAAACACCCAGCGCATTGAACCTCTCCCAGTGATCAGGAGAAGAATAGTTTGGTATCACCATACCATTCGTCACAACCAGCCGGGGGGAATTCTTTCCTGAAGGAAAAAGGCCAAGAGGATGTCCGGAATAGATAACAAGTGTCTGATCATCAGACATTTCTGACAGATACTTCATTGTAATCCGATATTGAGCCCAGTTCTGAAAGACAGCTCCGTTACCTCCATAAGTGATCAGCTCATGGGGATGCTGGGCAACATCTTTATCAAGGTTATTCGAAATCATCATCATTATAGCGGCAGCAGATGAGCAACGATGAGGATATTCATCTATAGGACGGGCTTTTATATCATAATCGGGAATAAAACGGTACATATAAATTCTGCCATATTCCTTTAACTCATTCATGAACTCAGGGGCCAGAACAGAATGGAACTCATTAGGGAAATACCTGAGTGCGTTTTTTAATGCAAGATTCTTTTCGTCGCGGCTAAGGATATCTTTTCTTCTTGGTGCATGGTTTATAGAATGGTCAAATGGCTTAGGATCAGGAAGTATAGAAGAAATACCTTCCAATATCTGTCTTTTGAATTCGGTAATCATCATTCCCATCAGAGTACGAGTTTTGATGTAAAGTTAAAATAAAAAAAGCTGACTCTCACCGAGTCAGCTTCCTATATCTCTAAATGTCACTACAGATGACCTTCCCTGATTATTTCGTCATCGACAAGTATCCTTCCGCAATATTCGCAAACAATAATTTTCTTTCTTGATTTAATATCCATCTGCCTCTGAGGAGGAATCTGATTAAAACATCCACCACATGCGTCGCGCTGAACAGGTACTACAGCCAGTCCATTTCTTGCATTTGTACGAATTCTTTTATAAGCTGTAAGCAGTCTCTCTTCAATAATAGCCTCAACCAGCTCTGACTTCTTATAAAGTCCTTCTTCTTCTTTCTGAGTATCTGAAATGATCTCATCAAGTTCTGATTTCTTATTTTCAAGATCACTTATCCTGTCTGAAAGAGTAACCTCTGAATCAGCAATCACCAATTTTTTATCTTCAATCTGGTAATTAAATTCTTTGATCTTTTTGTTGAACAATTCTATTTCCAGGTTCTGATATTCAATCTCCTTTGAAAGAGAATCAAATTCCCTGTTATTTCTTACATTTTTTTGCTGTTCTTCATACTTTTTTATCAGAGCTTCAGCATCAGTTATCTCATTATTCTTCGCAGAAACCGACTTTTCCAGGTTCGTAACCTCATCCTTGAGATTTCCTAATCTTGTTTCAAGTCCAGCTATCTCATCCTCGAGATCCTGCACCTCAAGGGGCAATTCACCCCTAAGTGTCTTGATCTTATCTATCTCTGAGTCAACTAACTGAAGATTATAAAGCGCTCTTAATCTCTCTTCTACAGAAATTTCAGATTCATGTATTTTAGCTTTTTCCATTGTTACAAATAATTTATCGGATTCGTATTTTTTTCTGAAAACCGGACTGCAAATTTAGGGAATTTTTTAATAATTAAATCGTATATTATTTCTGTTGAAAATTTTTCACTTTCAAAATGACCCATATCGACCAGCAAAATCCTGCCTTCAGTGGCAAAAAAACTGTGATATTTAACATCTGCCGTAATAAAAGCATCTGCCCCTGATGATATTGCTTTACCGATCAATCCTGCACCTGAACCGCCACATAATGCGATTTTGCCAACAGGTTTTCCCAGGAGAGATGAATATCTGAGACCCTTTGCATCAAACACTGATGAGACAAGATGTAAAAAATCATTCTCAGAGAGTGGTTCAACAAATTTGCCCACACATCCTAATCCTACATTTATGTTATTATTTTCCAGTGCATAAATATCGTAAGCAACCTCTTCATAAGGATGAGCATCCAGAAGAGCTTTAATCACATTATCTTTCAGATGAGCCAGCATTATAGTTTCAAATCGTGTCTCTTTTTCAGAATGGAGCTTTCCTTTTTCTCCGATAAACGGGGATGTGTTCCTGCCAGGACGAAAGCTTCCTTCTCCGCTTGTTGTGAACCCGCAATTATCATAGTTCCCGGTAAAACCTGCTCCGGCCGTGAAAAGGGCTGTGGTAACTTTTTCGAGATAAGAATGTGGTATGAATGTAACAAGTTTCAGAAGTCCGTTCTTCATTGGTGAGAGCACTGCTGTTTTCTGCAGATTGAGTTTTTCAGCCATCTTCATGGAAACTCCGTTGCTGATAGCATCAAGATTGGTATGTGCAGAATAGATGGCAATATCCCTTTTTAAAGCTTTTTGTATGATTCTTTCTGTAAACGTAGCTCCTGATACCCGTTTTATTGCGGTAAAAATCAATGGATGGTGCGATACTATCAGATCACAGCCCTTACTAACAGCCTCATCAATAATGTCTTCAGTAACATCTAGTGTAAGCAAAGCAGCAGTGACCTCCTGATCTGGAAATCCAATCTGGAGTCCGGAATTATCATAATCTTCCTGGAATGATAACGGAATTACAGAATCAAGATAAGAACAAAAGTCTTTCAGTTTCATATCATGCTATCTCTAATATCCAGAAGCATCGACTTGATTTTAAGCAGGGACTCATTAATCTCAAACTTATAATCAGTTTCGTCCCATTTCTCTGATAATTTCTTTTTTACACCTGACAGAGTCATTCCTTCCTCTTTTAAAAGATGATGAATTATCTTCAGGTTTTTAATGTCTGCCTGGGTAAAGAGTCTGTTTCCCTTTTTGTTCTTCATTGGTTTCAGGACATCGAACTCATTCTCCCAGAAACGAACTGTTGAAACCGGAACTTCAAGCATTTCAGCTACTTCCCCAATGGAATAATAGAGCTTTTCGACTTTTTTTTCTTTATATGGCATATTCATTTTTTATAAGAGATCTCTCCATTATCAGAAATTTCTATTGATGCTTCAGGAAAGTCAAGCGCCATTAACTCTTGTATCTTATATATAACGCGCCTGCTATTATCAATTTTAACACCTCCCGGCCAGGGTTGATAAACAGGAATAATCCTTCCGGCAATAAATTCTCCTGAAGTATCAACTTCAATTTTAATAATTGGGGCAATACCGTTTGGACCTGCGAGATTGAACCGTCCATAGGTACAGAAATTACCAAGGCTATAACTTATAAAACGATTTTTATAAACTTCAATAGCTCTGGTTACATGGGGCCCGTGACCAAATACAATATCGGCTCCGTTATCGATCATGCAGTGGGCAAAATGGTAAACATCTCCCCTGTTTTCTCCGTGAAAGATCTCAGTTTTTCTTGGAACATTTTGGTATTCAGCACCCTCTGCCCCTCCATGAAATGAAACAATAACTATATCACATGTATCTGACAGCATCTTAACAATCTCCCCCGCTTTTAAAACTTCATTCAGATTAACAGCTCCTGCGTTTGGGGCACCGTAAAATATTCCTGCAGAATCGAGGATCTCTTTTGTTCGAATTCTTGCCGGGTGGCCAAAATCGCCGAAATGATTATTGGCAAGGCTTAGTACATCAAATCCCGAAGATATAAGTGCAGAGATATACCTTTCAGGCATCCTGAAAAGATAGCAAAGAGTAGAGTCTCTGCATTTTTTTGCCGCTTCTCCATAATTCAGAAACGAGCCTTCAAGATTGCCAAATGTAATATCAGATAATAATAGTGTATCTGCTACACTCTCGAGCAGCAAAAACGGATTATCATGAGGTGGAAGAAACTTCGGGGAAGGGAATGATGAACCAAGCATGATATCACCAACTCCGGTTATAATAACCCGTCGCTGTACAGAAGCAGAATCGGATAAGTTAAAAGATGATGAATAACCTGGTGATATGAAGGTCAAAAGAAATAATACAGGTGACAGAATAAAAATTACCGGTCTCTTCATAATAGATAAACTAATCAAATGACTGGCCGGTTTTTGAAGCAATCTCTATCATTCGTTCATACTCTTCAGGAGAAAGATCTTCGAAATAATAGTTTACCGGATCAACATTTGTCCCGTTCAATTTTATTTCATAATGCAGGTGATTAGCTACTGAAGTACCTGTATTTCCTACAAACCCTATTATATCTCCCCTCTGTACCTTCTGTCCTGCCCTGACATTAAAATTACTGAGATGCGCATATATACTTGTGTATCCGAAGCCATGATCAAGGATAATATGATTTCCCAGTCCTCTTTTCGAAGATCTGACTTCAGCCACAACAGCATTACCAGTGGCATAGATGTCCGTCCCGGAAGGAGCCGTAAAGTCCATTCCGTAATGGAACTTGATTATTTTATAAATTGGATGAATCCTCAACCCGAAGCCTGATGCTGTACGGGTTAAATCCTTATTGGAAATAGGCAGGATAGCAGGAACCGACCTCAGCATGTCTTCCTTTCTGAGAGCCAGTTCAATGAGATCATCGAACGACTTTGACTGAATATAGACTTTCTTCCTGATTTTGTCAAGTCTGCTTGTAGTTTCAATGACAAGGTCAGAATTGCTGTAACCCTCCAGCGATTTATACCTGTTCACCCCTCCTACACCACCTTCACGCAATGTTACGGGAATTGGTTCAGCTTCAAAGATGGTTCTATAAAGGTTATCATCTGTCTTCTGAAGGTCATCAAGCACATTTTCAATATTTGACATCTCCCTCTTAATCAGGTCATACTGAATAGTTAGTTGCTGGACTTCCCTCTCCAGAGCCTTCTCTTTTGGAGAGTCAAAGAATGATGCAAAAATCACCCAGTATGCAACAGCAACTATCAATGAACCGGTAAGATAAGCGAGTAGCCTGAAGAAAATAGCTCTAACTCCAAGTCTGACACGGTCAAAGCTTAGAGAATCAGGATTAAACTTATATTTTGTGCGTGGCATAACAGGGCAAATATAATCAATTATGAAATAATGAAACGCAGTTGCTCATTTCTTAAGTTCAGAAAGAAAATAAAAACAGGCCTGATTACTATCTGAATTTTGTTCTCGATCCAAGAGTCTGGATCATTTCATTGTATTCCTCAGTGGAAATATCGTTATTGAAAAAGTTAATAGGGTTCTTATGCTGTCCGAACTGATCAATCTGATAATGAAGATGCGGGCCCGATGAGGTACCAGTACTTCCACTCAAACCTATAAGATCTCCTCTTTTTACATTCATTCCCTTAGAAACATTAATCTCACTCAGATGACCATATGTGGATCTTAAGCCGTAACCATGATCAATAACAATATAATTGCCGAAACCACCCGAATTCCAACCCGATTCAATAATCATACCGTCGCCGGTTGCATAAACATCAGTGCCATAAGGCACAGAAAAGTCCTGACCATAATGCATCCTTGGAGTACCCAGCACCGGATGTATTTCCCTGAACCTGTATCCGTCACCAAGTCTGTAAGTTACACTTACCGGGCTTATCATAGGCTGGTGATCCATCTCTCTTTTCCACTCAGCAGACCGCTCTGCAATAGTCTTAAAAGATATGAATTGAACATTTGCAAGGTTCTTTATTTCTTCAATTTTTAATCTGTGCGAAATTAAAAGATCTGAATTCATGTACCCTGTCAGATCCCGAAACCTGTCAGTACCCCCATATCCTGCCTGTCTGAATGACTCCGGAACGCTTTCCATATCAAGTATAGGACGGTACCGGATATCATCTGAAAGTCTGAAACTGCTGAGGGATGCTTCGGAATTATCAAGTTGTCGGCTGATCATTGAAAACTGAAGCTTAAGGCTTTCAACCTTCTGAATAAGCATTCTCTCCTTGGGTGAACCAAATAAATTTTCAAAAACAACTCCATAAAAGAAAGCAACCATAACAGATGCTGCAAACCATAAAAAGAATCGCAAAAGTTTTCTCTTCCAGGGCAACTTAACCTGCTTATATTGCAGATCGGTCAGATCAAGAACATATTTCCGGCTAACTAACAAATGAGGCTGTTTTTCGTATTTTTATTTTGGTAATCGACAAATCTAAACCAAATAAATTAATTTTACAAGCCGAAATACAGGTAAATTTACATAACTCTATGATTATTACAATGAAGGCAGAGGAACTGAGAAAAGTGTTTTTTGATTTTTTTCATGAAAAAGGTCACAATATTGTGTCATCAGCGCCAATGGTAGTCAAAAATGACCCAACTCTTATGTTCACCAACGCCGGGATGAACCAGTTCAAGGATATATTTCTGGGGAACCAGCAACCTGCCAGTAAAAGAGTTGCCAATTCGCAGAAGTGCCTCAGGGTTTCTGGAAAACATAACGATCTTGAGGAGGTTGGCCATGACACTTATCACCATACCATGTTTGAAATGCTGGGCAACTGGTCGTTCGGTGACTATTTTAAGAAAGAGGCGATTGAATGGGCCTGGGAACTCCTTGTGAAAAGACTTGGGATTCCTGAAGACAGGTTATATGCTACAATTTTTGAAGGCAGTAAAGAAGATAATGTACCTCGCGACGACGAAGCATTCAGCTACTGGGAAAAATGCTTTTCAATACCGGAAGGAAGAATACTGGAAGGATCAAAAAAAGATAATTTCTGGGAAATGGGAGAGACTGGCCCTTGTGGCCCCTGCTCAGAAATACATGTTGACATAAGAGACGATGCTGAAAGAAAAAAGATTCCGGGTCGTGATCTTGTTAACAAAGGACATCCCCATGTAATAGAGATCTGGAACCTCGTTTTCATCCAGTACAATCGCCGCTCAGATGGCGTACTTGACCCTCTGCCGTCGAAACATGTTGATACAGGAATGGGGTTCGAAAGATTATGTATGGTAATACAGGGTAAAAAATCAAACTACGAAACCGATATCTTTCAGTCTGTAATTAAAGAGATCTCGTCTATAACCGGTAAAGCATACGGAAGTAATGAAAAATGGGATATCGCCCTGAGGGTCATAGCTGACCATCTCAGAGCAGTTTCTTTCTCTATAGCTGACGGACAAATCCCATCTAACAATAAGGCTGGATATGTAATCAGAAGGATTCTGCGCAGAGCCGTCAGATATGGCTATAATAACCTCGGTATGGAAGAACCGTTTATCTATAAACTTGTTCCTGTACTGGCTATTACTATGGGTAAGCAATTTCCTGAACTTCAATCAGGGAAAGAGCAAATTGCAAAAATAATTTTTGAGGAAGAGACCGCTTTTCTTAAAACACTTGGCAAGGGGTTGAAAATGATCGAAAAAACAGTCGTCGAACTTAGAAAGGAAAAAAGAAATATCCTCCCCGGGAAAGTTGCTTTTGAGATGTACGACACATTCGGATTCCCTGTTGATCTTACTCAGCTTATTCTTAAGGAAAATGATATGATCCTTGACCTTCACGGATTTGAATCAGAGATGAATAGCCAAAAGGAACGTTCGCGTGAAGATGCATCAACAGAAACAGCAGACTGGACCATTCTTAAAGATATTGAAGGAACTGTGTTTACCGGTTACAGAAATACTGAAGAAGATATCCTGATTACTAAATACAGAAGAGTTAAATCTAAAGGAAAACAAGCTTTCCACCTGATCTTCAACAAAACCCCTTTCTATGCTGAATCAGGTGGCCAGGCAGGTGATTCTGGCTATCTCATTTACGGTACTGAAAAAATTACAATCATTGATACTGTTAAAGAAAATAATCTCATCGTTCATATATCGGATAAATTACCACATGAACCGTCTGCCATTTTCAAAGCTATGGTTGATATTAATAAGCGGTTAATGACTGAAAACAACCATACAGCTACTCACCTGCTGCACTTTGCACTCAGAGCAGTTCTGGGAAAGCATGTGGAACAGAAAGGATCTTTGGTTACAGCCGACAGACTAAGATTTGACTTTAGCCACTTCAGCAAAATGACCAGGGAAGATCTGTCTGAAGTAGAAGAAATGGTAAACCGTATGATAAGAGAAAACCTCCATAGTAAGGTATATGAAGAAGTAACGATGGATAAAGCCATAACCATGGGCGCCATGGCTCTGTTTGGCGAAAAGTATGGCAATAAGGTCAGAGTGGTTGAATTCGGGCAATCTGTCGAACTGTGTGGAGGAACCCATGTTGAACATACCGGATCCATCGGACTATTTAAAATAATATCTGAAGGAGCCATTGCCGCAGGGATAAGACGAATTGAAGCTGTTACAGCCTCAAAGGCAGAGGAGTACATTAATGAAAAATTAAGTACACTCGAAGAAATAACTTCTCTGCTTAAGAGCACCGGCAACATTACAGAAAGTATTGCAAAACTGATCTCTGAGAACTCGTCAATGAAAAAGAGTATTGAGAAATATCAGGCTGAAGCAGTTGCTGAAAGAATATCAGAGTTTATCGATAAAGCTGTATTAATAAATAACATCAGGTATGTGTCGGGGCAGCTTAAGACCGATTCCCCTGACGCTGTTAAACAAGCGGCATACCAGGTGCGTAACTCCTCAGAAAATACAATCATGGTAATCGGATCTGATTCAACAGGAAAAGCCAGCATTATTGTACTTGTCAGTGATAATCTCGTCAGGGACAGAAATATAAATGCAGTAAGTATTATTAAGGAAATTTCTGGTGAAATAGAAGGTGGCGGCGGAGGTCAGCCCTTTCTTGCTACTGCCGGCGGGAAAAAAAGTGAAGGCATAGGCAGGGCACTTAAAAAAGCCGGTGAATATATTAAAACACTGTAGATCTTGCCCGAAATCAAACTCTTGGTATAACTGATTAAAAAAACAGCCCGGCAACCGTGTGCGGCTAATGATTGCCGGAATATCATCAGTCGAAACAAATATAAAAAATGCATTTACTTATAGTGCTGATTAACTGTTTGTTAGTAGATTCACTTCTGATATTTTTTGTCGATAGTAATATTTGTTCGAAAATAATTATTAGAATTGTCGCCTAATTAAACCAAATCTATCATGGAAGTTAAGCGGACATTTGACATTATTCAATGGAATCTCGAGAAATACCCGCGTAAAGATATGTACGGAGGGAAGAAGGATAACGAATGGGTTACCTATTCAACTGAAGAAGTCAGCTCTTATGTTAACTGGGTTAGTTATGGACTGCTTGCTCTTGGATACAGGAAAGGCGATAAAATTGCAACAATAAGCGGAAACAAACCTGAATGGAACTTTGTGGATATGGGACTTGCCCAGGCAGGCATGATTCATGTTCCGATTTACCCTACCATCGGGACAGATGAATACGAATATATCCTCGAACACTCTGATGTTAAAGCCATTATTCTTGGCAATAAAACTATTCACAGTAAAGTATCACCTATTGCCGGAAAAATCAGGGGACTTAAAGATATCTACTCATTCGATCAGGTTGATGGGGTCAAATCTTTTAATGAGATAATTGAATCAGGTAAAGCAAATGCAGCTAAGTTTCAGGATGAACTTAATAAGATAAAGGACAGCATAGCTCCTGAAGACCTTGTTACAATAATCTATACCTCAGGAACAACAGGCAATTCCAAGGGTGTAATGTTATCGCACAATAACCTGGTAAAAAATGCAATTACAACATCTAAGGCCCATCATCTTGGTTATGGACACAGGGCTATAAGTTTTCTTCCTCTCTGCCATGTGTACGAACGGATGGTAAACTACCACTTCCAGTATAAAGGTATTAGCATCTACTATGTTGAGAACATGGGGACCGTCTCTGAAACTGTTAAAGAAATTAAACCTCATATATTCAATACTGTTCCTCGCCTTCTGGAAAAGATATATGACAACATCATCGGCAAAGGGCGCAACCTTCCATGGATAAAGAAAAAGATCTTTTTCTGGGCTGTCAACCTGGGCCTCAAATTCAAAATAAGAGGAAATTCACAATTCTATAAATTCCGTCTAAAAATTGCCAGAAAGCTGATTTTCAGCAAATGGCAGGAGGCCCTGGGAGGTGAACTACAGGTTCTTGTCTCCGGAGGAGCTGCCCTGCAGTCGCGACTTGAGAAAATCTTCTGGGCAGCTGGACTGCCGGTTATTCAGGGCTACGGGCTCACTGAAACCTCTCCCGTAATTGCGGTAAATCCTTTCAGGATTGACGAAATCGGATTTGGAACATGCGGACCCGTAATCGAGGGTGTTGAAGTAATGATAGCCGATGACGGTGAGATACTGTGCAAAGGTGTGAATATTATGATGGGATACTACAAAGCACCGGACCTTACTGCTGAGATGATCGACAAGGATGGATGGCTGCACACAGGGGACATTGGTGTGCTTGAAGATGGTAAATTCCTGAAAATCACCGACAGAAAAAAAGAGATGTTCAAACTGTCAGCAGGGAAATATATCGCTCCCCAGGTAATTGAGAATAAACTAAAAGAGTCTTTCTTTATTGAACAGGCAATGGTTATTGGTGAAAACGAAAAATTTGCCAGCGCCCTGCTTTCTCCAAACTTCACATTTTTGCACGACTGGTGCTCAATTCACAAAATCCAGTTCAGAGACAACAAAGATCTGACAGAATTACCTGAAGTCATTGAAAGATTCAGCAAAGAGGTGAAGGAAGTAAATAAATCTCTGGGAGAATTTGAGCAGATAAAAAGATTCCGC
>JFJP01040603.1_pt1 | contig 12433 bp, 27 predicted proteins | sample 431651 | NCBI WGS metagenome assembly JFJP01 (sample SAMN02602958, study PRJNA72255) | Microbial mat metagenome, whole genome shotgun sequencing project. | biome: fresh water; feature: sink hole; material: water; isolation source: purple microbial (photo- and chemosynthetic) mats found in... | reverse complement strand
TCAAGCCACATAAGCTTTTGTTTAGCGCACTCTGGGTCATTACTGGGTGCTGTTACTATAGTAACTTCTCCAAGAGCTGAGAGGGCTGTATAAAGCTTCGTAGCCCAGGGCATAGGTTCGAGATCTAACCAGAAGTTAGGACAATCATTAATTGGTTGCCAGAACTCTCCGACTGAGATTCCGTAATAATCATATGTACCCCACTTACCAAACTCCTTAGAGTATTGTTCAAGTGTAACGTTACGATTATAGGCTTTGTTTAGTTCGCGAATAGCTCCACTTAAAAAGTCAACAATACAACCATCCATGTCTAAAAGTATATTTAGCTTAGGAGTAGCAATAGGAATATATGTAACAGAACCAACACGCCCAAATACACAATCCCTTAGACCATCTTCTTTAGCAGAACAATCACTACCTCGTCCACAATAACAGTTATCACAACTATCAACTTGATCACCAAAATCAATTTGTTCCTCAACCCATTGACCGCTTTTTGTTTTATATATAGTATCTTTCATTATTATTAATTAGTAATTAAATGTGTTCTAAGCATTTCGAACATAAATCTCCATGAATAATCGGAGCTGTACAACATTCAGACAGTTCTTCTTCATCTTCCGGGTAATCTTGAGGACAATCTGTAGTATCACTCATTTCTAGAAGAGCTACTAGTAGTTACTCTTCGACCGCCAAAACTTAAAATTCCGGCACCAAGAGCAAATCCAAAGTCATACCAATGTCCATTGTTGTTGATAGCATACATAGCTATATTATCACTGAATAAGCTACCAATAAAGCTGAATGGTGCAACTATTCCATGCCACAATCCATTCCAGAATCCGTACTGATCAGTACTTTGATAGGTTGCAACATCTGCGCAACCAACTGCGAGTAGTAATACAACTACTAATAAAATTAATTTAGTTTTCATGTTTAAGTATTTAGTTATTAATTATTTATCTGGTTACTTTATTTTATTATTGGATTAAGATGATAACCTTTCTTATATAAAAGGACGGTATCACATTTATCTATTACCCAAATGTTACCTTTAATAAATATATCTTTATCAAATATTATTTTTTGACGATAACCAAAAGTATGGTAATGCTCTGATTTTGGTAATACTGGTTTCTCCTTTCCAATCTTTAACTCATCTTCATATATCTCTACTAATTCGTCAAGTTGATTAGTAAGTTGTTTATAAAGATTAATCTCCTTATTAAGTCTATCATTTTCAACTTTAAGATTCTTATTAGCCTGTTCAAATGCTTCATAAGATGGTTTCCGTTTTGTTCCTTGTGGTTGTGCATTCACCGAAATACACAAAAAAATAAATAGTAAAAATGTAATTGCTTTCATATCTCTTTAGTTATTAGTTTAAATCCCACTGTATCACCTTTAAAGTCATAAGTCATTCCGAACTTCTCTCCACAGGTACATTTGATTTTTGTGTAACCGCATTTATTCGCATTGACTTTATTGAGGTATTTATCGCAGGCATCATTGTATTGTTTCCCACAGTGAGGACAAACAAAGAATATCCTTGCTATGCAGAGAATACCGTTGTTTATTGGAATACATTTACTCATGGCTTAATGTCTTTTCGTGTGGAGAGGTATTCGTCAACTATAACTTCTACATTCATAAATCTATATTTAGAATGATTAGTCCAATAATGATTAAAAAACTTTATCAGTTCTCCCCTTATATCTACTCTCTGCTGGCTGGCGTAAAGTGATAATAATTCAGTCTGTTCTTCTACCCATTTATCAAATATTGGAGTATGAACACCCTCAGATGCTTCGCCCATTCCATGAGCTGTATATAACAAATTAGTCACATATTGTATTAAGTCATCACTTGCGGTTTTCGGCTGTGATTCTAATAAAAGTATTTCATTCGCAATAGCCTTAAAATCAGTCATTACATTCATCTTAACTGTATCTATACTTGCTCCAATAGAATGCTTATAAAGAATTTCGATAATGCTTTCCGCTGTCATCCCTTCAACCTGTGAAGCCTTTGGCTGTTGCTTTGGATATCTTTCCCTGACATAATTATCTTTAAAGTTTTTACACTTAATACAGGATAACTCTCTCCCGCAAGTTTTTGGGTCAATAAGGTTATGGCAATTAATGTTTGCCCATAAGTCTTTTTTAATATCAACACACCCTATTTGATAATAGCTACCATCATTCATTTTAGGGTCTCTTTCAGGAGGTTCAATTAAATTCCAATCAATATCCTTACTTTTAGCACAAATCTTACACGCCTGAGTATGTGTGCAATCACATTTATTAACATCGCTTGTTTTCATATATTACTTATTTTTTAATTATCACTAAAATATCCTGCATCTGTAATTGGATTGTCAACCTGTGAAGTATCAGGCTTTGGCTCACCAAAACTAAACATAGACTTATCAAAGGATTCAAGGTCTGCTTTGGTAGGCTTTGGCTCAATAGATTGATGTGAGTAAAAATCTCTATTATAAAATATTTGCCAAATACTATCTTTAAGCTCTTTACTCTTTTTAGCATTATATCTCTGCCTCGCAAGCCATCCCTCGATAGCGTTGTTAACCTTTGTTTTTATTTCATCTTCACTCATTACCGGCTTCTCCTACTCTCTTGGCTGTTCAGGTTGTACAAGTCCATTAAGTTGCTTTTCAACCCAATTAAGGCGTTTATTCATTTTATCTTTAATTCCAAGTTCCCCTGATAATGATATTTGAGTTACCCAATACTCAAGGCAATTCTTTTCAATTAAAAATAGTTTTTCTTTATCTTCTGCTTTCATCTTTCAGTTTATAAGTTTTTAACTTGCTTTTGTAATTGCTTCCTGTCCTTCATCTGATAAAGTAACATGATCAGTAACTTTTTTCCTTAAAGGACAATTATTTGGTGCTTTATTGTGTCTGTTACACATTGCACCTTTAAATTTTGGATGATTACAACATAACATACCTTTATAGTAATCACATAGAGTTGGGATTATCTCCCCCTTCTCAGGCGTAGACTCTATCTCAGATAATTCGGATTCAATATTTTTAATATATTGTATTTCATTTTTGGCAAGCACAGTATAGGTATCACCATCCAAATGTGGAAGTATTGTAGTTAATACTCTTCTTGATTCTTTTATCCTATGTTGCAATTTTGCTATTATCTGCTTATCTCTCATGGGGTTTATATTTATGGTTGCAAGTCTTTAATGAGTTTCCTAATCACTTTAATCTGCGTATCTGGAAGCGTTACTGCATCTGCATTATGATTGAATAATATTTCTTCAAATGCCATTAAACAACGGTTTCTTAAATGAGCCTTAAACTTATCTCTTTTCATTTCGCTCAATGCTCTACTTATTGATCTTTCGTTCATGCTATTCTGTTTTAGTGGTTATTAATCCCTATAAACGTCTGCACACATAATAACAAACGCTATTGCTAGAATAATTAATATTATTAATATTAAAGTTTTCATCTTTTTCAGTTTATAAGTTAAGTAATTAGAGCCTAGAGCGGGATTCAAACCCACGTAACTGGTTTTGCAGACCAGCTCCTAATCACTCGGACATCTAGGCATTAAAATATTAGGTGTCAGATGAGGATCGAACTCATGAACCTCCAGAACCACAATCTAGCGCTCTGCCAACTGAGCTACTGACACAGTCGAGATGGAGAGACTCGAACTCCCGACATCCTGGTCCCAAACCAGGCACTCTAACCAACTGAGCTACATCTCGAAGTCCACCACATATTAAAGTGCTGTGGTGGAAAGCACTAAGATAGGAAGCGTAAAGTTTAGTCGTTAAGACATACTCCGCTAATACTTCCTACCTACTTATAACCTCCTCATCCGATCTTGGGTCGGGGTTGAAGATTACAGTAATACACATCTAAGAACACATCTTTAGCCCAATAACCGGCTACAACACATTCATTAGTCATTTCTCTATATTCAATGATATTTCTACCTTCTTTATCCTTTCGCCATGGATGATTAAGCGTGCGAATAAAAGCTTTAACTCTACTAAGTTCGGTAGAATAAATTTTATTACCAGCAATCATACAGGCTCGTTCAATCATCTTGCGTCCAATCAGTTGATTAAGTAACTCTTTACGAGCACTCTCTTGATCAGGTTGTCCGAATACAAAGAATCCGGATACGTAGATACCATCAAAGTGAATCATTATATACCAGTTCTTCATAGGCTATGATTACTATTATAGTAATTATTTAAATAAAAATTGATATTTACAAGTTTTTATATCTATACAAGCTAGCCAATTAGTCTCACATTGTAAGCTAAACGTATGTCCATCAAAATCCCAAACCTCTCCTTCCATTCCTATGTATGGATTAACACTACCTTGCCCATTTTTACATGGGGGTAAATATGTTATTTTAATCCAATCCCCATTTTTAAGTTGAACAGGCTTAGATGCACCAGGATGATTGATATTTTGATAAACAACAAATATCAACATACCAATAACTAATAATATTCCAATAATAATTTGTGTCATATCATTCAGGTATTACGTTCCAATTTTCATCACATTTAGTCAATCGAGATTTAAGCACTGTAAATCGATCATCGCCATCATCTATAGCACAACAAGCTGCTATATTATCACTAGTCATGTAGACAACGGCTTTCTCCTCTTGCGGAGTACCCATGTCTACTATCACATTATCTTTAGGTTTTATTTCCATAGTTAAATTATTAAGTTACTATTAGAAGCAACAGCAGGACTCGAACCTGCGACCTGAGCTTTATCAGTGCTCCGCTCTACCAACTGAGCTATATTGCTAACCAAAAACAATCAGCGTACACATGCATCCGACTTTTAGCTCCATGCCATTTCATGGGTATTAAGACCGCCATCGTCTGTTACGATCCTGGGGGTCTGCTAAAGCCTGCACCCGCATCCTACTAAGGCCACTTTACATACGCTACCTACCACCACCTCCGCTGATTGTTATATTTAGGCTGACTGGTCTAATCCAGCCGCTCCACCACTCGGTTTAAGTCCGAGAACTGGGCATTCCATCCACCACCTAGTTTAAGTCTAGGAACTTATATTATAATGAAAACTTTTTGACAGTTTTGAATTTGAGAGTAGGTTCAGGCTTATACATAGATTTCTTATCTCCCGGATCTCCTGTAATGAAAGTTACACAGCCCAATGTCGGTGTGATTGGTGTAACGTGTCTAAGCACAGGCTCTACTTGAGGTAAAAATTCTAATTCATCTTCTCCAATATCCCAATCATGTCTACCATTATCAAAATCTACTCCAACTTTATTACAATTATAATGTGAATCAAATGGATAAATTTTACATATAGTACCATTATTAGTCGAACTATGAGGACTTGCACCGTATTTAAATCTAGTCACACCACTTTTAACTGTAACTCTATCGCCAACTTTAAACCTATTTGACGGACAAGCAACAGTTGGTGTAGAAATATTTGTAAACTCATTGCGTCGACTAATACAAAATCCATATTCTTTATCATTGTAGTATGCAGCAAAAGAAATATATAGCCCAAACCCATCTGATAAATCACAAATATTCCCGATACGGCTGATTTTTATCGAAGCACCGATAGGAACATAGTCAACAGATCTATTTGAACACGTTGCGCTTGAATAGTCAACTAGCTTATTTATTTTCAACCAATTACCAGGTATCAACTCATTTACTACAAAAGATACAGAACAAGTTTTGGTATAGTCAAAACAAGCTTTCTGATTGAAAAGATATAATTTATAACTACTATCTCTTATTGATATATTATCTGATTCTACCTTTGTAACCAAATAATATGTTCCATTGACATTATATCTAATAATATCACCTACTTTAAATGAATTTACTGGTTTATCAAGTTTATCGAGTAGTTTAAATTCTGTAACATTAGCAATCCTCATGGCACTTAAACTACCATCGTTAATGCCCCAACTATATAAATACTCATGAAGTACGTCAGCCCTAGAACCATCTCTTTTATTTTGACAAAGATAAAATAATCCATCTTCAACGGTGATTTTACCTTCAACATAATCAGGACCTATTTTACATGAATAATATGCACCATGTTTTAACACCGGATCAGTAAGATGAAAATCCCTTACATTTTCTTTTTGTAATTGAGCTGGAGTACCATCATCAACTACCCAGGAATGATCATACCCGCGAAAATCACGATTAGGTGGAGATGTGCCAGCTCTAGAGTTTTGCAATAAATATACTCTACCTTCACATACACATATTTCACCTTTAGCGTCTACTCCATCAATTTTTGCAATGAATTTAGATCCATCATTGCTAAGTAAATTATCAAATGTGGACATAATTTATTTGCTTATTAAGTTAAAAAAATAAGGGGAACTAAATCTAGTCCCCCTTAGATCTGGTACAATTACTCCATATCAGCTACGAGAGCCTCAAATTTCGCAATTTCTGCTTTTGTGTCATCAATTTCTTCCTGAACATCAGCAATCTGATTTTTCACAGACTGAAGTCCGGACAGGTAAGTCTGAACGTATGAATCAAGACCATCGCTGGTTTTGATTGCATCGAGGTTAACATCAAGGAGAGTCTCCTGATATTTTTCGTTCAGATCATTAATTTTTTCTTCGAGGTCTTCAACTTCGCCCTTGCGAACATTAATCTGACCTTTGAGGGCTTTTACTGCTTTACCCTGGAACCTGGTTACTTTTGCTTCGTCGCCACCGGTTAATTTTGCCAATACTGCTTTTACGAATCCTGCTGCTTTACTCATAGTAATAAAATTTAATTGTTTGATAAAAAGAAATAATTATAAAAAATAAAAAGAATTTAAATTAAATCATCCAATTCCTCATTGACTTCATCAGCTGCATCATCTTCAGTAGCTGAATCATCTTCGGAATCATGTTCTTTAGGACATTTGAATATGTCATACGGTCCAACCCATACCTGGGTGCCACACGTTCTACACCTAACTAATCTTGCATCCTTAGCAGCACCTTCAGGTAATTTACGTGGTAAATCACTAAGAGCTAACTCATCCTCAAAACTAGGTATTTTAAGACTCTGTTCCAAGTCTTCAATATTTAAATCTACTGTCATATTAATTAGGTATTAATTTAGTAAGTAAAACAAATGACCGGTGCTCATTGTCTTGAGCAAGTTTACCTTATACGATGCGTTTAAATCGTCTTCGATAACGTAGTCCTAACATCAGAGGTTCGAACTTGTGTTAGTGCTGTAACCGTCCCGACTACCAGTCATTATTGGTAAATATTTAACCTAGTAGAACACCCGTATTATTTGTTTTTATATGTAGGGAAACTCTAGGACATCTTACGATGCTTTGTGGAGGTGGTGGGGTATGATCCCACGTGTCTCAGATAGACAAAATAAAATTATGTACAAGCTTTTTTGCAATCTTTTAAATACTGTTAGCCGCATCGGTGGCTAGCCGTAGAGATACCCCTAATTTCAATCTAGATTTATGTTCCTACGACCTAGATGTCGCGACTGACTATGCAGCTAACCTGAGGCTAGACTTGCGAGCAGCGGGAAGAGAGAACTCTTTGCCGTTTATTGTTTGTGTCCCAACTTATAACGCGAATGAGTCTCTTCGCGGCTTGATTTTATAATACCACACTAAGGTCAAAGCCAAGTCACCCCCATATTTTGTATTTGAGATAAACTACGAAAAGTGTAGCAAATAGTAATCCCCAGAATATAGGATCCCAACACACCAGTGATACGAAAGTAACACTAAATAGCATAAAGATAACATACTTAACAAAAAACTTTAAGTTTGCTAAGAATATCCATTTCTCTCTAGGTTCCATCAGGTAATTTAATAGAATTGTACCTAAATAAAACTTTATCAACAAATAGAGGTTTCACTTTCTTAGGATGTTGTTTTTTATATTCATCTCTCGCTGCTAAAACAAGTACAAATCCCCCAAATAACATAGACATTAACAAATCATATACTGTAAATTCAGTTTCATGCGAATGAAATATCAATCTCCATTTAAAGAAATCAATTAAAAGAATTATTGGACCACCAATGATCCAAACTACTAAAATAGTTATTATAATATACCACATATTAATTAGGATTTAATTTTTGAGTATAATAAACTTTAAACCAACATACCGGCATATTTTCTTCCAAATATTTAGCGATAATTGGTCTAATCACACATTCCCAAGTTTCATGATACCACAGCTTAGAATAATAACTATCCGGCATATCATACTTGATAAATTTACCACTAGATTCGACGCTACTTTCAAGTGCATCTTCAACTAGTTTCATAAGATTCTTAAGATTAGTACCAACAATTAATGGAACTCCAGTAAATCCCGTACTAACCATATCTTTAATTTGTTCATGCACAGTCATCACATAATCCTCCATTTCTTTTAGATTCGGCTAGAGTAATCGGACAATCACAATTATCACAATTAACAACCGACTTAACACGTTTATCAAAAAACAACTTTTTTCTTTTGTTAGCATGCTCCTCATTAGGATCGTGCTTAGGTTTAGGTTTGTAATACCTTTCCATAGTATATAAGTTTATAATAAATGAAGTGCAGGTACTCTGGCTAAGTAACTTCTGCACTTCTAACAAAATGAATTCTAAAGATTAAATTTCTTAACTGATTTGAACAATAGATTAGAACTATTTACTGGAACTAATTTCCAGGCTTTAAAATCAAAATCTACGACTTTAACTGAAGTAAATGCATAACCATACTTATATTGAGGATATTTAAGTTTAGACCCACTATCACGACTACCATTATTGTCTGGATTATTGTGTAATATTCTTATGTAATCATCACTACCCACAATAAGTAATCCTTCTGTATATTCTTTCCAAATCACTTTGATTGGAGCTTTTTTAATATCTTCCCAGGTCATATCTCATTTATTTTCTCGTCTTCATCTTGCCCTTCACTCACATACTGATGAACTATACCTGCATTAATCAGCATAGTATAATAAATAGTCCATTTTCGATCCACACTAGCCCAATAGTTACCGCCTTCGAAAGTATTGTTCCAATCAAAAGCCGTTGAAATATTATGTGGTTTAGTTATATTCAGACTCTTTCTTTTATAAATATAGTCTGCAACAGATTCAGCTCCAAGTAATATGTTTAATATAAACTTGAAGTATAAGTTTCTCTCGATGAGAAATCTACGTAAATGTTCATTTAATGGTTTAAACATATTATTTAGTTATTAAATTTTTAAGCCAACGTCTTGTTATTCTATCGATTTCATCGCCTTCTTTAAAGGTTATCCAATCAGTAATTGTAAAGACTTTAGCTAGCTTTTTTAGTTGTTGTTGCTTGTCTTTAGGAAATTGCTTAATACTGATTTGCATTTTATCGCAGTCCTGACAGAATCGATCTTGTCTGGTAATAAATCTACCGGTAAATGGATTTTTAGCACCATTGCTAGTAGCTATATAAAACCATCTGTGAATAATGCAACGACTCATACTGTAATATATTTGTATCGAATTCCGTCCGGAACTCTAACAATTATAACATCATTTTCAAGATATGATAATGCATTCATTACATCTTCCATATCCATTCCAGTGTGTTTATCAGAGTCAATAAGTACTGCACACCCAATATCAACACTGTTAATATTTTCTTGCTGATGATTCCTGATATAATCAAGAATATCATGTTCTAATTCATTATTTCTAAACATATTTTAAGTTATTAGGTTATGTAACAAATAAGGCAGCGCCCAGTTAGAGCGCGTGCCATCGATGTTACTGTATAATTTATAAAGGATATAAAAATTCAACTTCAAAATTCTGCAGAACATCGTCCTCTTCATCTTCATCGCGATTAGCTATTTTCAAGCAATCCTCGATAAGATCATCGACTTCCTGTTCCATAATAAAAAATAAATATAATTAAAAATAAAAATTGTATGTCAGGCAGGATTCGAACCTGCGACACACGGCTGTCAAGACATACCGCTGCTCTACCGCTGAAGCTACCGACACAACCACTACTGTGGTAGGTAGATTATAAAGAAAACTTCTTTTCCTTTTTAAATGTTAATGTAGAAGATTTAGTTACAGTTGATGGGCGACAAGAGTCAGGACCTATATCTAACTTAACAACTGGAGTATTACCAGTGAGAAATTTACGATAATCTGTGTATATCTTGTCACAGCAACCAACATCACTACAATCAATTTCGTCACTACAAGTATGACCATTTCCGTCTGATTCAAAACAACAACCATTACATCCATCTCGTGAAAATTTACATAATGCTGAATCTCCGTTTTTAAATGTTATACGAGTTCCTATATCAGGATCTGGTTCATCATCAAGCTCGAAGATTATATCATTGCAAGTATCTGGACCGTCAATAATAAGTTGATTTTTCTTACAAGTAGATTCTTGTCTGAAATAACATCCTTTACAAGTCTCGGACTGTCTTCTTACAATCACTGAGCCACCATTATTCATATTGTAAATATTATCAACGATGTCTTCATTATCGTATTCTTCTTCAGCCTCAACAACACACTCTTCTTCTTCTGCAGACTCTTTCCAATCTTCTCTATAGTCATCAAATCCTCTAACAGGTATCCAAGAAGCTCTTGGGTGAGTACACAGATCATCATTTATGTCATGCAATCTTTCGCATATTGTTTCGTTGTGCTCATGAAACCAACAATCAGAACAATCGTTGTTATTAAAATCAGCTTTAATGACTTTTCCATCAGAAAACTCTATGAAATAACATGTTATATTTACCGGCACAAGTACTGGTATATTTTTCACGTCCAGCACAATCTAATTCCTTTTCAAAAGCACATCCAACACAATTAGATGACTTAACAACTCTATACTTACCGTCGTAGGTAATTGTACCATGAGGTAAAAATTCAGGAATAGCTGGTTCTTTTCCTATTAATTTTTCTTTACTATCAAACCAAGATAAGTTATCAACACGAATATATTGACAATTAGAACATCCTCTTTGTGTTAGTCCAAAAGCAGAATGAATACCGCTGAATGTGAGGCACGTATTGTACCCATCCGGAGAAAAATAACATTTATCGCATCCAGAGTTATTAATTTTCTCCAACACAATAGTTCCATTAGTAACTCTCAACCCAGTTAACATTGGCATAATCTCTTCTTTAGTCCAAGATTTGCCATGTATTGTATATAAGTCTTCCATATTACTACGTTTTTCGAATGATTGTAATTCCTAATGGTATGGTGATAATATATAATAACAACCACCACACTTTGAATGAAATCAATGCAATGGTTAAGGGCCCAATAAAACAAAATAAAATTGTTAGTGGAATAATTATCACTACTACCACAAAAACAAAGTTAGTCCAAAATTCTTGTAAAAATTCTTCCATATATAATAGTATTAATTAATTTCAATTTAACCCGTGATAAGACTGAATCTTAACCGTGCCCCGATTATTTGTAGCCCTAAGGCGCGAGTTCCTTGTTAACATTAAGGTATAGCACGACGTATGCCTAAAGCATCCTGCACTTGGATCCGGGTATCTTTGATCCAATCTAAAGTTATCCTAAAGACTGTCTGTGTCTAGTTTACTAGCCTAAGCATCTAAACTCATTAGAACTACACTTCGATCGGCTTTCGCTCAGTTGTCGGGAGTGGTATCCGGCTGTTGTAGTATTGTAATCTACTTCTCATCATCAATATAGCCATTATTTCAGGCCCAGCTTGACTAGTGAGTTACGAGCTCACACGTGTCGTCTTAGAGGGACTCGAACCCCCACGCCCTTACGGACACCGGCAAAAGCTAGCCAGCGCGTCTACCAATTCCGCCATAAGACGATATTATTGCTAACCAATTCTTTGTATAATTCACTTCCCTATCGTGTTGCACGCCCGTGGTCAGAAGTTGACTGGGTATCGCCCGAATTAGTTTCGCAATAATTTTGTGCTACATAACAATACGTGCTGTTGTTATGTACTAGTAATTTTATGGCTACAGGCACGGTCCGGAGACTATGTTTGGGCTTACCTGCTATCCCAGCGTGTTGTTGATTGCCATTCACCCAGAATTTCGCAACGGGTTATTTTATTAAAAAGAACTTTTCATAGTGTTTAATTTTGTCTTTTTTACGTTCTGTCGGATACTCAAATATCCAAGCGATACAAACTAAAATGTTCACAAATGGTATAAATACAAGATTTACTTCAAGAGAACTAGGGGTTAGGTTACTCCATCTCCCTCTTGTAGAAAATGCAAAATGAAAATATAGCCACGATAGAATTACAGGTATTACATAAAATATTATAATCCAAATCATTTCTTTTTGTTTTTAAATTTCAATTGTTCATTATCATTACAAGGACATTTGTA
>JFJP01005851.1_pt1 | contig 12433 bp, 13 predicted proteins | sample 431651 | NCBI WGS metagenome assembly JFJP01 (sample SAMN02602958, study PRJNA72255) | Microbial mat metagenome, whole genome shotgun sequencing project. | biome: fresh water; feature: sink hole; material: water; isolation source: purple microbial (photo- and chemosynthetic) mats found in... | reverse complement strand
CGACCTACGAAGTCACGCTATTGATGTAACGATAACCAAACCCGTAACTCATTGTTTATGTTGAACTATTTGCCTAAGTCAGTGCCATTGGGCGCAAGCCCTTATCAACACTGCGCCAGGCGCTACAAACTTTATATTTCAAGAGATTTCAATGAACTGACTCCACACCGCCATTGCCAGGATCGAAGCTGACTACCAGCGCAGCGCCGACACCCACCTGATCGCCCTGCCCTTAGCCCGGCTTTGCCAACCACGGCATCGATCTGCACCTCAAGGACGAATCGACCCACCCGACCGGCAGCCTCAAGCACCGGCTGGCCAGGTCGCTGTTTTTATACAGCCTGTGCAACGCGGGCTCGACCGTGGTTGAGTCCAGCAGCGGCTCCACGGCGGTCAGCGAAGCCTACTTTGCGCGGCTGATTGGCCTGCCCTTCATTGCCGTAAATTTATGATAAAAATACCTTCTATCCCTTGATGAATATGCGCTGACAGCTATTTTTATTAAAGCAGTATGGTGTCGCCTGGCAACGCCTGCCGGCATCACAGGCCCAGCACCAGGGCAGCCGCTGCCATATGCGCTACAGCCGGCTGGCCGCTGATCAGGGCCTGCGGATGCGCCGCAAATCCGACCCAATGACCGCCGCCGTGCAGCGCCACAACCACCTCATCGCGCCCTTGCCCGGGTGTCACACGCTCAACCACACCAGCGAGCTGACTGGCCTCGCGGGCGCTGGTCGCTGATACCGCAGTGTCGCCAGCCGGCTCCATCCTGACCGCCGTGGCTTTGCACAAAACCAGCACCGACAGGCCGGCTTGCAGCCCCAGCAGGTCGGCACTCTCGTGCGTCAGGCTGGCCGTCAGCAAGGCGCCGCCTGCGGTTTGCACCTGCACCCACACCAGCGGATCGGTGGGGCTGAGCGCCTCGCAACGCAGCACGGTGCCTGGCAACTGGTTGCGCATGCTGGTGCGCAGCCCCAGGCCAGAAGCCAGTTGCACCCCATCCGCAAAACTGGCCAGCACCTGGCGGCGTGCGCCCGCCAGTGCGTCGGCCAGCGCCAGCAGCGCCTGCCCCTGGCGCGTAAGGCGCGCGCCGCCGCCACCGCTGCCGCCCACCGTGCAGTCCACCAGCGCCACGCCGCTGAGATTGGTCAACGTGTCAATCGCCTGCCAGGCGGCCTTGTAGCTGATGCCGGCCTCGCGCGCTGCCTGGCTGATGCTGCCTGATTGGCCGACCCGGCGCAGCACCTCCAGCCGCTTGTCGCTGATGCTGTGGCCGAGGGCTTCGTTGAGGCAATTGATGGGCAGTGTCATGGGCAAATTGTTTCACACCGCCTGCACCAACCACCAGGCAGCCAGGCTTGGCAAACCGATCGCAGTGATGTTCATGGTTTGCCATGCACGCCGGTGCAGGAGGCTGAGGCCGCTCAGTTTTATATGCCAAACAAGCCTCCAGCGCTCTTTGCATAAGCGCTGTCAGCTATATTGTTAATAGCCTTTGTTCGCGCTGGGCCGATGCCACCCAAGCGCTGCGGCACGGCTCACACTGCTTGCATCTGCGCCGCATAGTCTGCTGCCGCAGCGGTGTACAGGTTGGAAGTCACCAATATATCCACCCCGGTCGCCGCGTAAGCTGCGGCGTTGTCCATCCGGATACCACCAGCGGCGTTGAGGGTCAGGTGGCTTGCCCGACTGGCCTGGCGCAGACGCGGTACCAGCGTCGCCAGTTGCCCGGGGGGCATTTTGTCGAGTTGCACACCGTTGGCGCCGGCCTGCACGGCCGCCAGCGCATCGGCCTCATCGTCGGCCTCGAACAGTACAAATTTTTCCGGACTGGCGGCGTGCGCACGCGCCACCAGCTCAGCCACACTCACCCCGGGCAAAAACGCCCGGTGCTGGGCAAACACCAGAATGCTTTCTGACAAGCCGGCCCGGTGCACCATGCCGCCACCGCACAGCACGGCGTATTGCTGCCAGCGCCGCGCACCCGGAAACGCCTTGCGCGTGGCCGCGACCTGGATGCCTGGATTGGCCTGGCGTGCCGCTTGCAGCAGGTTCGCCGTGGTGCTGGCAATACCGCCCAAATACTCCAGCACATTCATGCCCTGCTTCCACGCCACATGCAAGGCGTGGGCGTTGCCACGCAGGCGCAGCACCGGCTGCTGCGCGCTCAGGCGGCTGCCATCTTGCGCCAGCGGTTCAGCGCGCAGCCCCAGGCTTTGCGCCATCTGCAGACAGGGCTTGAGCCCGGCCAGCACGCCGGGCTGGCGCGCGGTGTAGGTCAGCGTGCCGGGCACGTCGGGCAGGCCCAGCGCCCGCGTGGTTTCGTCGTGCAGGGGCAAATCCTCACAGATCAGGTGGTCGATCTCGGCGTGGGTGAAATAAATCATCAAAGAGTGCCCTTGGGGGATTGAGAAGCGCCGCAGTGCCTCACAGATGGGACGGGTCGGGTTCATACACCAGCAAATCCGCTGGCTGGCATTGCAGGTAGGCGCAGATTTTCTCCAGCGTGTCAAAGCGCACGCCCTTGACCCGGCCTTGTTTGAGCAGCGACATGTTGGCCTCGGTGATGCCAACGTGCTCGGCCAGGTCTTTGGAGCGGACCTTGCGCCGCGCCAGCATGAGGTCGAGTTGAACAATGATCGGCATCGGGGGCGCTCAGACAAAACGGGCATTCTCTTCAGCCAGCGCCTGGCCCTGGCCTATCACATCGGCCATCAGCCACACCAGCGCGGCAAAAAACAGCGTGAACACCTGGTTGGAGCTCACCCCAATAGCCAGATACCGGGCACCCGGCGGGTGATGCAAGGTCAGCAACACTGATGTCAGCGCCGCCGCCACGATGGCAGCCAGTGCCGCCGCCGCGACCCAGCCGGCAAAGCGGCGCAGATGCCCGGTGGCCTCGGCGGTGAACACCTGCCCCTGGGCAAACTCTGAAAAGCAGCGTTTGGCTTGCCACAGGCCCAGCAACAACAATGCCAGCGGCACTGCGGTCACCACCCCGGCTGCCACCCGTTGCCATGCCTGCAGTGGCCACTGAATGGCGCTGGCGGGCAGGTTACCCTGGCTGGCCAGTTCAGCCGCAGGGGTGCTGGCCCAATACCAGACCAGCGCCAGCGGCAACAGTGTGATCAGCGCGACACAGGCCCACACCATCACCCGGCTCAGGGTGCGAATGCGTTGCAGGTGATTGACCGTGGCAGAGGGTGCAAAAGGGGATGAAAGAGTTGCCATGAAATAAGCTCGACTGCGTTGGGTTGATAATTAGTTTCTGTTTTACAATAATTATTCATTGTAAAACAACACTTGTCAACCACCATGAAACCAATCCTTGTCAAACTCAGCCTGCTGGCTGCACTGCTTGCCCTAAGCGCTTGCAGCGGCGTGCCCTTGCGGTCGCTGCCACGCCTGATGAGCCTGCAAAGCGAACTGCTGGTGGCCAACCCGGCTGAATTCATGGTGGCCTTGCAGGTGGATGCCCGCCTGGTGCCCCCTGCCGGGGCCGTGCCCTTGCTGATCGTGAAACTGCTGCCGGCGCAGGCCGGGGCGTTTGAGCCCATTGACAAGAAGCTGCCGCTGCAACTGTCGGTGGCCTCTGTGTCCACACTGGGCCTGGAGTCGCCAGCCGCAGGGCGGCGCTGGCTGATCTACCGCCTGCCTGCGCCGACACAGGCTGAGCTGCTGCGGGTACAAACCACCATACGCCAGGCCAAGGCTCTGCCCAATGGTCAAGGCGCGGGCAGCCTCAGCGTAGGGGTCGAACAAGATTCACTGGCGGTGACCGAGCCCGCGCTGGCCAACACCCGCTGGGACACCTGGATGCAAACGCGCCAGCGCGATGGTTTTTTTGAAGTCTGGAGCGGCACGCCAGAGCAGATCAGAAAAATGGCCGCTGGCAGAAAATAGCCGGCCATTGCCGCAGGCGCAACCCGGTCAGGGCCAAAAAACTTCAACCAGTGAACTCAACCAGGCCATGCGAGGGCGGCGCAAGAGACGATTTGCGGGTTTGCTAAACTCGTTATTCCATTTCGGAACAACGTGGCTGTTTATATCGAAACAGCCCGGCCCCTTGCACCATCCTGAAACCCGGAGCCATCCCGATGCGCCATATCGCCCGTACCCTGTCGGTCCTCATGCTTGCCGTCGCGGCCAAAGCCAGCGCCTTTGCCGCCGAAGCCCAGGTGGCGGTGGCGGCCAATTTTGCCGAACCGATCAAGGCCATCGGTGCTGTGCTGGAAAAGACGACCGGCCACACCATTCGGGTCACGCTGGGCGCCACAGGCAAGCTGTATGCCCAAATCAAGAATGGCGCGCCGTTTGATGTACTGCTGGCGGCCGACACCAAAACCCCCGAAAAGCTGGAAGCCGAAGGTGACAACGTGCCGGGCAGCCGCTTTACCTACGCCACCGGCAAACTGGTGCTGTGGTCGGCCAAGGTTGGCCGGGTCGATGCCAAGGGTGAGGTACTGAAAGCCGCCAACCTGGGCAAAGTGTCCTACGCCAACCCCAAAGTAGCGCCCTACGGTGCTGCCACGGTGCAGGTGATCGACAAGCTGGGCTTGACCGCCGCCCTCACGCCGAAGCTGGTGCAGGGCGAGAGCATTGGCCAAACCTTCAACTTCGCCTACACCGGCAACGCCGACGTGGGGTTTGTGGCCATGTCACAGGTGCTTGAAGGGGGCAAGCTCAAAAGTGGCTCGATGTGGGTGGTGCCGCAAACTCTGTACAGCCCCATCCGGCAAGATGCCGTGCTGCTGAAAAAGGGCGAGTCCAACGAGGCTGGCAAGGCCTTGTTCCTGCTGCTGCAAAGCCCCAACATCAAAGACCTGATTCGCTCCTACGGCTACGACTTGTGATCATTTAAACGCCATGGCATTGCTCACCGCGTCAGACCTGCAAGCCATCTGGCTGACATTGAAGGTGGCCACAGTGACCACCATCATCCTGGCCGTGCTGGGCACACCCATCGCCTGGTGGCTGGCGCGCACCCGCTCGTGGCTCAAAACCCCGTTGAGCACGCTGGTGGCGCTGCCCATCGTGCTGCCGCCGTCGGTGCTGGGTTTTTATTTGCTGGTGATGATGGGGCCCAACGGGCCAGTGGGCCATCTGACCGAAAGCTGGGGTCTGGGGCACCTGCCGTTCACTTTTACCGGGCTGGTGGTGGCCTCGGTGTTTTACTCATTGCCCTTCATGGTGCAGCCGGTACAAAACGCGTTCGAGGCGCTGGGTGAGCGCCCGCTCGAAGTAGCAGCCACACTGCGCGCCTCACCACTTGACACCTTCTTTAGCGTGGTGCTGCCGCTGTGCAGGCCCGGGCTGGTCACCGGCACCATCATGAGCTTTGCGCACACGGTGGGCGAATTTGGCGTGGTGTTGATGGTGGGCGGCAATATTCCGGGCGTGACCCGCGTCGTGTCGGTGCAGATTTACGACCATGTGGAAGCCATGGAGTACAGCGACGCACATCGGCTGGCTGCGGTGATGCTGGGCTTTTCGTTTGTGTGCCTGCTGGCGCTTCACCTCTACAACAATCGCCGCAGGCGGGGTGCGGTATGAGTGCGCAGACCCTGTCTGACAACGCCCTGAAATTGCACACGCGCCTGCAACGGGCGGGTTTTTTGTTGAATGTGGACCTGAACTTGCCCGGGCGCGGTGTGACGGCGCTGTTTGGCGCCTCGGGCTCAGGCAAAACCACCTGTCTGCGCGTGCTGGCCGGGCTGGAGCCGCGCGCGCAGGGGCGCATTTGCGTGGCCGGTGAAGTCTGGCAAGACAGCGCGCAAGGCTTATTCAAGCCGGTGCACCAGCGCGCGCTGGGCTATGTGTTTCAGGAGGCCAGCCTGTTTGAGCACCTGAGCGTGCAGGCCAACATCCGCTACGGCTTTGAGCGCACGCCCGTAGCGCAGCGCCGCCACGGCTGGGACCACGCGCTGGAACTGCTGGGCATAGAGCATCTGCTGGCACGGATGCCGCATGAGTTGTCGGGCGGCGAGCGCCAGCGCGTATCAATAGCCCGCGCCCTGGCCACCAGTCCGCGTGTGCTGTTGATGGACGAACCGCTGGCAGCACTCGATGCCCAGCGCAAGGCCGAGATCTTGCCCTGGCTGGAGCAGTTGCACGAGCGACTCGACATTCCGGTGCTGTACGTCACCCATTCGGCGGACGAAGTCGCACGTCTGGCCGACCACTTGGTACTGTTGCAGGCAGGCCAGGTGCAGGCCAGTGGCCCGCTGATCGACTTGTTGACACGGCTGGACTTGCCGCTGGCGCAAGCTGACAACGCCGCCGCGCTGATTGAGGCCGAGGTGGCTGCCAATGCACCCGGCGAACACCTCACTGCACTGGTGTTTGACGGCGGTTGTTTGCTGCTTCCCAGCATCGGCGTTCGCGCACCATTGGCCGGCAATCGGGTGCGGTTGCGCATTCACGCGCGCGATGTCAGCTTGTCTTTGCAGCCGGCGCAACACACCAGCATTCTCAACATCCTGAGTGCCACGGTGGTGGACCTGGCCGATGATGGTTGCGGGCAGGTGCTGGTGGGTTTAAGCCTGGGCCATGGCGCGCAGCCGCAGCGCGTGCTGTCACGCATCAGCCGCTACTCGGCTCAGACGCTGCAGATTGCCCCAGGGCTGGCGCTGTACGCGCAGATCAAGGGTGTGGCACTGGTGCGCTGACCGCACGCTTGAATCTGATTTTGCAACGCTCGAAAACCGTGCGGCACAAGGCGCTTTCACCAACCAGTCAGGTATTTGCCACCTTCAGGAAGAATTCAAGAAAAACACGAAGTCATTCGTCGCGGGGCGCGACTCCTACAGATTCAAACAGATGCCTGCGGCTTGTGTGGGAGTCGCGCCCCCCGCGACGAAGGCTGCTCGATTCCGGCTCTATTTGCTTGGGGTTCATGCTCAATCTAGTCGCGCTGACACCCCGCCTGGATCAGACCGGACCGCCGCCGTAAAGCCACGGCTGATCAAGCAGTCGCTGCCCGGCCATGCGCATCAGCACATCACGGCCCACGCGCAGCAAACCTTCGGCATGAAAAATTTTGCCATTACGCATGGCCCGTGCCTGCACCCGGGCGTTGCGCTGCCAGCGTTTGCCGGCGTAGTCGCACAGCAAGTCAGACACACCGACAGTGGTCGCGCTATCGGCCGATTTGCTGCCAAACAGGCCACCGGCAGCCAGCACCTGCGCCAGCGTGGCCGCGTCTTCAATGGCCATGGCCGCACCTTGCGCCAGATACGGCACCATCGGGTGCGCCGCATCCCCCAGCAATGCCACCCTTCCGGCGGCCTGCTGATGCGCACCGGTCATGGGCGGCCGAATGCTTAGCGGCCACAAACGCCAGTGTCCAATCGCCCGGACGAGTTTGTTCAGCGGCTCGCAGGTAGCTGCCATGGCGCGCTGCAGGTCGATGCCGTTGGCGCTGTGGTCCCAGTGCGACATGTCGCCCTGCGCTTGTCCATGCACAATGGCCACCACGTTAAGCCAGGCTCCGCCGCGCACCGGATATTGCACCAGGTGCAGCTTCGGGCCCAGCCAGGCGGTGACTTGCTGACTGCGCAGGGCCGCAGGCAGCTCACTTTGCTGCACCATGGCACGGTAGGCCAGGTGACCGGTCGGCTGCGGGGTACCGTCATTGAGCAACTGCTGGCGCAGCACGCTCCAGCCGCCATCCGCCACCACCAGCATGTCACCAGCGGCGAATTGGTCATCAGTGAATTGCAAACGCACGCCGACATCGTTTTGCGCAACACGCGCAACGGCCTGGCCCAGATTGAGCTGCACATCGCCACGCTGCTGCAGCGTTTGCACCAGAAGCTTGTGTAAATCAGCACGATGGATGGTGGCATAAGGCGCACCGTAGCGCTGTAGCGCCGCATCGCCCAAGGGCAAACTGCCAAGCAACGCGCCTGACACGGCATTACGCACCTGCAATTGATCAGGAAAAGCCACCAGGCGGGCCAGCGCCTCCTGCAAACCCCAGGCATGCAGCACCCGCATGGCGTTGGGGCCGAGCTGAATGCCGGCGCCTACCTCAGAAAACTCTGCCGCACGCTCAAACAACGACACCTGTGCACCAGCCCGTGCACAAGCCAAAGCCGCCGACAAACCGCCAATGCCACCACCTGCTATCAATACCTGAGCCATACGATTTCTTTCAAGGGTTTCAAGTCTGCTTCCAATTGTCAACATACTTGAATTCAACAAGCTGACACAACGCAACCAGCGCCAGGACGCTGGCCGCAGCGGCCATGCTGACGACAGCCATGCGGGAAATTTGATCAGTGAAAAAAATGAGCTGATGCTGACTGCTGTCAGAATGATGTTCTTAAGCTGGTCAAGCCGGAATCGCGGTGCCTTCATCGCGAGGGCGCGACTCCTGCACAAAACCACCTCGTCCCGTCAACCCCGCCACCACCATGAATTTTTCTGATGTCATCACTTCGCTGAATCAGGCTTCGGCTTTTGATTTGTATCGAATGCGTGCCGCCATTGACCGGGTGCTCGCCGACCCCAAATGGCTCCAGGCAATCCAGGCCAGGCTTCAGGTCGGCCAAGAGGTGTCGTATTTCAGCGTACAGGCCAACACCCTGAAACGTGCCAAAGTTCTGGAATTCCGCCGCAAGCAGGTCATTTTGCGCAATTTGGATGATGCACAAAGCTGGATCATTGACTACGCCGCCATCAATATAGATGGTGCAGATGTGCAAATCCGGGAGCACAAATCGCAAGGCTTGGGCCGCAACGAGATTGCCATTGGTGAAACCCTGGGTTTTCTTGACCGTGAACAGCAGCACAAGACCGGCACAGTCATTCGCCTCAACGACAAGACCGTGTCACTGCAATGCGGCAACTCACGCTGGCGAGTGCATTACAGCCACTTGCACCGCGTGCTTGACTCCGATGGCCAGGCGCACGATGTGATTGAAGTGACGGGCCAATGGACATCACCGAATGCGCAACTGACGTGATTTTGAAAAAAATGGCTATTTCACACCCATCGACTTCTGCAAAATCGCCAGCACTGTGTTGAGGTCTTCAACCAGCACCTGGCCTGGTGCCGAGGCCGCCGCGCCGACGGCAAAGCTCAAGCCCGAGCCAAACACGCCGCCCATCATGCGGGTCACCGCACCCAGCGGCCCCATCGACATGCTGATCAGCGGAATGCGCAACTTCTTGCTGGCGACGCGGGTGGCTGTCAACAGGATCAGCACGTCGTCGAGGTCACGCGGCATCACCGCCACTTTGGCCACATCGGCCCCAAGCTGGTCGGCCGCAAGGAACTTTTGTGTCAGCGTTTCAAGCCCCGGCGTGAATGAAAAATTGTGGAACGACAGCACCAGCTTGATGTCGTGGGTTTTGGCAGCGCTACGCACACGCGCGATATGGGCTGCGTCGTTGGCCATTTCATAGTCAATCAGGTCAATGGCTCGGCTCTCGCAGACGGCTTCATAAAGCGCCAGCACCTGGCCTTCGTTGAGTGCTATTTTTTCACCGCCTTCAAGGCTGGAACGGCGGGTAAACAGCAGGGGAATGCCGCCGCACTTGCTTTTGATTGCCAAAGCAGCGGCAATGACGGCAGTGCTGTCGCCCATTGCGTCAAAAAAATCAACGCGCCACTCCAGCACATCGGGTTTTTTGGGCAGCACCACGTCGAGTTCGGCCAGCAGCCGGTCGAGCGTGCGCCCGACCAACGGGATGCAGATCAGCGGAAATTTGCCGCCCGCAATGGGCTGGCCCTTGAGTTCAATCGGTTTGGGTGTTTGCATGAGGGTTATCTCCGGATCAAAAAAATACCTGCAGGCACCAGTTTGGCGCACGGCAGGCACTTTACGTCATTCGCCAAGCTGGTTTTGGCAGGCGCGGGCCATGTCAGTTTAAGGTGGACGCTCTCGCCGATCACTTGCTCAGGCAATGGATGTGGTCGGCATCAAACGAGCACATGCCGCTGGGAAGACCCTTGCCACCAGCCGCAATGGACGCTGTTCTAAACTGTGGTTTTTACTTCGCCGATGCCATGCAACAACGCAAATTGGGTTCGTTTCAGGTCAGCGCCCTGGGTTTGGGCTGCATGAACCTCAGTCAGGGCTACCGCCTGCCCGAGTCGGTACAGCAGGCCGAGCGCGTATTGCTGGGCGCACTAGATGCCGGTGTGACCTTGTTTGACACCGCTGCGCTGTACGGTTTTGGTGCCAATGAGTCTCTGCTGGGCCGCGTGCTGAAACCACATCGGCAACACTTCACACTGGCGAGCAAATGCGGGCTGCGCGGTGTCGATCAACATGGCGATGGCAAACTGGTGCGGGTGATAGACGGTCGCCCTGATCTGATCCGTGAAACCTGCGAAGCCAGCCTGCGCCGCCTGCAAACCGATGTGATCGACTTGTACTACCTGCATCGGCTCGACAAAAACGTGCCGATTGAGGACAGCGTGGGGGCCTTGAGCGACCTGGTGCGCAAGGGGCATATCCGCAGCATTGGCTTGTCGGAGGTGTCAGCAGCCACCTTGCGCCGCGCCCATGCCGTGCACCCGATTGCGGCGCTACAAAGCGAGTATTCGCTGTGGACGCGCAACCCCGAAATTGCCGTGCTGCAAGCCTGCCGTGCGCTGGGGGTGACATTTGTTGCCTTCAGCCCGCTTGGCCGAGGCTTTCTGGGCAGTCAACCCCTGCTACCCGAGCGCTTTGGTGCAGCCGATTTGCGGCGCACCATGCCACGCTTTGATGCCGCCAACTGGGCCGCCAACCGCCGGTTGCTGCCGCCCTACCACGCGCTTGCTGCACAGTTGGGCTGCACTCCGGCGCAATTGGCGCTGGCCTGGCTGCTGCATCAGGGCGAGCACATCATCCCGATTCCTGGCACAACGCAACCCGAACATCTGGCCGAGAATCTGGCTGCAGTGGCGCTCACCCTGGATGCTGCCACGCTGACGCAACTTGGGGCACTGATCAACCAGCACACCGTGGCGGGCAGCCGCTACAACGCGCAGGGTCTGATTGATGCCGATACCGAGCAGTTTCAAGGCCTGACAGACAGGTCTTTTTGATATAAACGATATAGCTACTAGCGCAATATCCATAAGCTCTGGAGGCCAAAATGACACTTAATACCTTGATTTTGCTGCCGGGATTGATGAGCGATGCCGCAGTATGGGCACCACAGTTGGCTGCCCTCTCCGGGCTGGCGCACTGCGAGGTGGCCGACTACGGTTTGACCGATTCATTGACCGACATGGCAGCGCAGGTGCTCAGCAGCACCGAGGTCAAGACTTTTGCGCTGGCCGGGCATTCGATGGGCGGGCGCATTGCGCTGGAGGTGCTGCGACTGGCACCCGAGCGGGTGACGCATCTGGCGCTGCTCGACACCGGCACGCAGCCGCTGGCCACTGGCGAGGCTGGCGAAAAAGAGCGCGCTGGCCGGCTGGCGCTGGTGGCACTGGCGCAGCAGCAGGGCATGCGCGTGATGGGCCGACAATGGGCCAGCGGCATGGTGCATCCGGATGTGCTGGGCACGCCGGTGTTTGAATCAGTGCTTCAAATGCTGGAGCGCAGCAGCCCGGCGCAGTTTGCCGCACAAACCCGGGCACTGCTGAACCGCCCGGATGCCAGCACGCTGTTGCCACACATCCGCTGCCAGACGCTGGTGCTGACCGGCCGTGACGACCTGTGGAGCCCACCAGTACAACACGCCTTGATGGCCGATGCGATTGACCAGGCGCAACTGTGCATCATCGAACACTGCGCCCACATGAGCACGCTGGAGCAACCCGACGCGGTCAGCGCCGCGCTCGCGAACTGGTTGACCCGCTAATTTGCTTCAATATAAATAGCTGACAGCGCTTATTCAGCAAGCGCCACAGGCCAATTTGTTATAAATTTATCGAATCACGGCGCTGACCTGGTGGATGCACCACGACGCGCCACTCATGCTGGGCTGGCAACCCTGAACAAGCGGCTTTCAGGCCGTCAAGCCACGGTAAAGCATGTAAAACGCCAGCACATACAAAATCAGGGCAAACACACGCTTGAGTTTTTTCACCGGCAGGCGGTGGGCGCTGGCGGCTCCCAGCGGCGCAGTCAGCACACTGCAACTGGCGATCACAGCCAGCGCCGGCAGCCAGATGTAGCCGAGTGACCAGGGCGGCAAATCGGCCAGGGCATAGCCGCTGATGGCGTAACCCACCACATTGGCTGCGGCAATGGGAAAACCCAGCGCCGCCGAGGTGGCCACGGCGTTATGAATTGCCACGTTGCACCACAACATGAAAGGCACACTGATAAAGCCACCGCCGGCCCCCACCAGCCCGGACACCATGCCAATGCCGGTGCCCGCCGCTGCCAGCCCGCCCAAGCCGGGCAAGGTCTGACTCGGTGCCGGTTTTTTGTCCAAAAACATCTGGGTGGCAGAAAAGCCGACAAACGCGGCAAACAGCAGC
>JFJP01019194.1_pt1 | contig 12434 bp, 11 predicted proteins | sample 431651 | NCBI WGS metagenome assembly JFJP01 (sample SAMN02602958, study PRJNA72255) | Microbial mat metagenome, whole genome shotgun sequencing project. | biome: fresh water; feature: sink hole; material: water; isolation source: purple microbial (photo- and chemosynthetic) mats found in... | reverse complement strand
CACGGAAGCCGAGGAAACTCAACCCCAGCCTGCAGCGGTTCAGGGTTCCGCATGCATATTTTAACGTGAGTCGGCGCTGTTCGCGCATTCAGGTCGCTGCCTCGACGGACCATGACTTCAGTTCATCAAAGACCTCCCGATCAGGCTACAGATATTCAACTAAACGACAGGTAGCCTTAGCACGAAGACACCGCCCCAGCCGGGACGGCGGTCTAGGCGGACACTGCCGCCGTGCAGGTTGGCGATGTCGCGAACCAACGCCAGGCCCAGTCCGCTGCCCTGGCTGACCGGCGATGGTGCACGATAGAACCGCTGGAACACCGCTTCCGCATATTCCTCGGCAATGCCGGGACCCTTGTCCATCACCGCGATCTCAACCGTCTTTCCATGGCTTGTCACCTCCACACGGAGGCAACCTCCGTCCGCCCCGAACTTCAGGGCATTGTCCAGCAGGTTACGCAGGGCTTCTTGTAGCAGATCGGGATTGCCACGAAGGCTTACCCCGCAGGCGGACTCCACAAAGAGGGTAACCCCGCTGAGCTCGCACGCCGGGCGATACACCTCTGCGGCACCCTGCAGCAGCGCAGCCAGGTCGATTTCCTTGAAAGCCGACCGGACTTCGTCACGGCCCAGGCGGGCCATTGCCAGGAGCTGATCGACCAGATGCGAGAGTTGTGCCACATCCTCCAGGATGCTTCCCAGTATGTCCCGATACATCGCGGGATCCTCGCCCTGATGCGTCAGCGCCACCTCCGCTGTCATGCGTATCGATGCCAGCGGAGTCCGCAACTGGTGCGATGCATCGCCGGTAAACCGTTCGAGCCTGCCGATGGCCTGTTGATACTGATCGAAGGCATGATTGAGCACTTGGGCGAGCTTGCGCATCTCGTCATCCGGCATGATCTCGACATCCACGCGCTGGTCAAGATGTCCGTCGCCGATCAGGCCTGCCGTCGAGGCCAGCGTGCGGATCGGGCGCAGCATCCGGCTGGAGATCCACCACGCCACCACTGCCAGCACGGGCAACAGCAGCAGGTTCAGGCTGACGCCCATCGCCACTTCCTCCAGTTGCTCGAGGAGATTGAATTCCGGATGCTTTGCCATCGTCGCGATCTCGACAAACGTATAGACCAGGGTCTGCACCGCCATGAAGATGACCAACAGCAGCAGCAACCATAGGAAGAACCGGACCCGTAGCGATATTTTCATGGTCGATGCTCCAGCTTGTACCCCAGCCCTCGCAAGGTATGGATGAGTGGTACGTCGGGACGGCCGCCGTCCACCTTGGTGCGCAGATGGGACATGTGAACCTGGATGATACTATCCATTGGTGTCGCCCGTTGCGTAATCCGCCAGACGTCGGCCGCCAGCATATCGCGGGTGACGATCTTGCCAGCATTCTCACCCAGGCACCGCAACAGGTCGAATTCGAGGGGAGTCAGCGTCAACGCGATCCCGCCCCGCCGTGCCTGCCGGCTAACGGGGTCAATCTCCAGATCGGCGATATGCATCGTGGCGGTGGTATCGCGCTGGCGCAACTGCGTCCGTATCCTGGCCAGCAGCTCCGGAAACGCAAAGGGCTTTACCAGGTAGTCATCGGCCCCGGCATCCAGGCCGGCGACACGATCCTTGATATCGTCACGGGCGGTCAGGATAATCACTCGCACCCCGCCATAGCGTTGGCGTAATTCGCGCAGGACAGCATAGCCATCCTGTCCGGGAAGGCCGATATCCAGTACCACCATGCGGGGCCTCGCATCCTCCAATCGACGCAAGGCCTCCTCTGCGCTGCCGACCGCCACCACGCAGTAGCCATTCTCGCGCAGTCCCTCCGCCAAGGCATCGCGTACCTTGCGGTCATCCTCCACAATCATCAGATCCATCGCCGTGCCATCTCCCCCCCCTTGGCGCATTTAACAATCCACGGTTATATCGAGCGCATCGAGAAACCGTATCGAAGAATAGTGTTGGTTGCAAATCCTATTGAGGAATACCTTCAATGCCCGACTCTTCGGGCATTACTAATTGTTGAAAACGCTGGCATCCTAGACGGCGGCGGTGTAGACTGTCGAACCTTATAACAAGAAAGCAGTGCAGCACGGGAAACACGGGATCATATCATGAACATGCAAGAGGAAATCAAACGGCGCCGGACCATCGCCATTATTTCGCATCCGGATGCCGGTAAAACGACGTTGACGGAATCGGTCACCGCCCGCAAGAACCAGCGGGCCACCACCTCGGACTGGATGGAGCTGGAACGGCAGCGCGGCATTTCCGTGACCTCCACCGTGCTGCAGTTCGAGTATCGCAACACGGTCATCAACCTGCTTGACACGCCGGGGCACCGCGATTTCTCTGAGGATACCTACCGGGTGCTCATGGCCGTGGATGCCGTGGTGATGGTTATCGATGCCGCCAAGGGCATCGAGAGCCAGACGCTCAAACTGTTCGAGATCTGCCGTATGCGTGGGATTCCAATCTTCACCTTCATGAACAAGCTCGACCGCCCCTCGCTCAGCCCGCTGGCGCTGATGGATGAGCTGGAGCAGCGCCTGCAACTGCCGGTCTGCGCGATGAACTGGCCTCTGGGCGATGGCGAGCGCTTCCAGGGCGTCTACGACCGCCAGCAGAAACTGGCGCATTTCTATGAGCGCACCGCCCACGGGGCCTACCGTGCACCCGTGGCCCTGCATTCGGTGGATTCCGACCTCGTTCGCGAACGGCTGCCAGGCGATGTCTATGCCGCCGTGACCAACGAGCTGGAGGTGCTCGACACCGCCGGCGAGAGGTTTGATCTGGCTGCCGTGCAATCCGGCGACCTGAGTCCGGTCTATTTCGGCAGTGCCATCAACAACTTCGGTGTTCAGATCCTGCTCGATGCCATTGTTGACCATGCCCCGCCACCCCAGGCCCGGTTTGTCGGCGAGCGGCGGATCGCTCCCGATCACAATACGTTCTCGGGCTTCATCTTCAAGATCCAGTCCAACATGGATCCCAAGCACCGCGACCAGATCGCCTTCCTGCGTATCTGTAGCGGGCGGTTCCTGCGCGATATGAAGGTGACCAACACACGTTCCGGGGACTCGGTCCGGCTTTCGAGCTCGCACCGCGTCTTCGCCCGCGACCGCGAAACCGTGGACGAGGCGTATGCTGGAGATGTCATCGGGCTGGTCGGCCACAGCGGGTTCGGGATCGGCGATACGCTGACTGAGGATCCGGCGATTGTGTACGAGGAGATGCCGCAGTTCGCACCGGAATGCTTCGCCAAGGTACACAACCCAACCCCTGGCCAATACAAACGCTTCCAGGCCGGGATTCACCATCTGCTTCAGGAGGGCGCGCTGCAAGCGTTTCAGTATGCCGACCCCGCCCGCAACGTGCCGCTGCTGGGGGCAGTCGGTGCCCTTCAGTTCGAAGTGTTCAAGTTCCGGCTGGAGAATGAGTACGGGGCCGTGGTGCGCATGGAAACCGCCAGCGCATCGGTCATCCGCTGGATCGCCCCCGACAGCATCCCGGTCATCGAGACCATGCTCCCGCCGGGAGCTGAACTGATGCAGGACAGTTCCAAGCGCCCGGTCCTGCTTTTCGATTCCGAATGGGTGATGCGCTTCTTCCAGGATCGCCACCCAAAGGTTGTCCTGCGTACGCTTCCAGAAGATATCCGACGGGCAGGGTAAGCGCATGAATGTGTATCTTATCGTCCTCGACTCGGTGGGTATCGGTGCCGCACCAGATGCCAGTGACTATGGCGACACCGGTGCCAACACCTTGGCGCATACGGCCGCAGCGTGCGGGGGACTGCACCTGCCGACGCTGCAGGCAATGGGACTGGGCAACATCCCGGCGCTCACGGACGGACAACCCATCGCGGGCGTACCGCCGGTGGCGGCTCCTATCGCCGCCTTTGGCGCCATGCAGGAACGCTCCGCTGGCAAGGACACGACGACCGGGCACTGGGAAATCGCTGGCCTGCTTCTGGAAAAGCCCCTGCACATCTTCCCGCCGGGGCCGCCCTCCTTCCCTCCCGACCTGCTCGATGCGCTTCGCCGTGCGACCGGTCGCGAGGTGCTTGGCAACAAGGCGGCCAACGGAACGGCCATCATTGACGAGCTAGGTCCTGAACAACTGCGCACGGGCGCCTGGATCGCCTACACCAGTGCGGATTCCGTGTTCCAGATCGCCGCCCATGAACCGACCATACCGCTGGATACGCTTTATGCCGCCTGTCGCCTGGTTCGCCAGCACGTTAATCCCCTACAGGTCGGCCGCGTCATTGCCCGCCCCTATGTCGGCACGCCAGGCCATTTCTCCCGCACCGACAATCGCCGCGACTTTTCACTGCCCCTGCCCGAGAAATCCATCCTGTCCGACCTTGCCGAACATACCGTCAACGTGATCACGGTCGGCAAGCTGGACGATATTTTCCCGGATTGCGGGATCGGCGAATCGTTCCATGTCGAGAACAATCCCGACGCCATCGAGGCGGTACTCTCCCTGGCACGACGCGGCCGGATGGCAAACACCTTGATCTTCGCCAACCTGATTGACTTCGACATGCGGCACGGCCATCGGCGCGATGCGACGGGCTATGGGGCGGCATTGGAAACGGCGGACCGCTTCATCCAGGACCTGCTGGAATTGCTAGCGCCCGAGGATCTGGTGATCATCACGGCCGACCACGGCAACGACCCGACCTTCAAGGGATCAGACCACACGCGCGAATATGTTCCGCTGCTGGTTTATGGACACCATGTCAAACCCGGAGGACTTGGGGTTCGGCAGGGCTTCTTCGATATTGCGCAATCCCTGGCGACGGTCTTCGGGATTCCCGCCCTGCAACGCGGGGTAAGCTTTAGCCGCACTTTAGCCCCCACACCGTTAAAGCACCTCACCATTCGCGATCAACCAGAGCCAGGCAGGATAAAAATCGGCATCGGTCAACGGCGAACGCGATAGCGTCAGCTCCGGATTGACCCCATTCGGCGGGATCGTGATGTACTGGATGTCGAGCAAATTCGTACGCTCGTCGCGCGCCAGGATCTCCACTTCCACCTGACCGAACTGCATATTCCAATTCCGCCGCCACATCCCACGTCAACCGACGCTCCTCGTTCGCGGGAATCAACCCCAGATTCGTCTGCGTATTGTCCACAAGCGTCCGTACCGGCAGCAGGCCTATAGCGTGGAGAACCAGAGTCATTCGGGTAGGTTTTTAGTCTTGTAAATTCGGCGTCAAAAACGTAGGTCTGGCACGGAGAATCACCGTTCGCACCAAATATCAACCCATCATCAGATACGGAAACAGATATAGGGCGATGATGTAAAGCAGCCCATCCGGCCCGATGTCGACTCCGTAAGGAGAGCTGAGAAACCCAGCCCCCGACGCATCGCCAATCAGGGCCACCGTCGCGCCCGACGCATCCAGCACATGAATCCGGTAGCTGCTCCCCACCGCCCCTACCTGTCAAGCAGAACCTCGTAAAAAACAGAAACGTCAAGCATCAGCTAAACCCTTATAAAGCAATGATATAGATAGGGGTTCGCCTGATGCTGGCGGGGGGGATGCAGACCGCAGGCTACAGACTGCAGACTGTAGGCCATTCTGTCGTGAAATCCCCTTGGGATCGCCGGGCTCTGTACCGGCTGCGGTGTGCAAGCCTTCGTGCGTTCGTGTCTTCGTGTGAGAATATCGGGTATTGACCTTGCAAGCCACCCTCTCAGACGCTGCCTTTGCCACGGCGGCTTGCCCGGAGGTCTTCGCCCTACCTGCCTACCTATCCCGCATCCCGTGGATCGGCAGGAATGTCAGGTACTCTTGCCATGATATCCATGAATTCTGCGCGTGACACTTTTGCTGCCCGTTTCAAAAGGTATGTTTCGGTCATAAGCGCGGAGATCTTCTCGGCGACGGACGTGGAAATCAACTGATTTACAGAAACATGCTCGGCGCGAGCCAGGGTTCGCGCCGTTTCATGGAGAGAATCAGGCAATCTTAAGCTAGGCGTACTCATGCTTGGGATCACAAAGGGATTTTTCATACTCGATCACCAAGGGGACCGTCACCACCGGCCGGTATAATCGACCGCCAAGCAACGAAAGCAACCGATATGACATGCCACGCCTTGAGCGCAGGCCATGGGTTTCATGGCATTTCCTGTGCAGCCCCCGGTGAAGCCTCCGCTTTGCGGGCCAGGACCTTCCGCATCTCGGCCACACTGACGGAACACGTATTGCCGCACATGTGACAGGTGATATCCTGAGGCTGGTTCGCCGCGACCTGCGCCTCCAACTCCTCGCGCGACAGGGTCTCCAGCACGGCAATCATACGCTCGCGGCTGCAGCGGCACTGGAACATCAGCGGACGCATCTCATGCACCTCGATATCCGGCAACATGAACAACTCACGAAAGGCGACCACCCCGATGGGATGGTGCCCACCCTGCTCCAGAAGACGCGCCTGGACGCGACCGTCCTCGAAACACACATCCGAATCCACCATGCGCTGCGCCAGCAGCCCCCGGGCGGAAATCATCCCCCCGCTACCGGCTGTGACGGCAATCGCACAGGCCGTCGGCACCTGCATCGATTGGTTGAAATAGCGCGCGGCAACCACCCTTGGCAACGGCGGATTCACATGCAGCACCGCCTGATTCAGGATTTTCCCGGGAAGCGAGGTCACCACCTGCGCGGCACCGGATGCCCCCCAGGCCGGTGTGGTATCCACCGGCAGAAGCCCATCGAGATCGTCGATCGTCTTGCGGTTGGTGAACCCCCGCATGCAGCCTGCCCCGGTCACCTCCACCAGCGCACCGCCCAGCGCACCACTCACCGACATGCGCAGCATCACCGACTCGTCCTCGCTGGCGGCGTCGGCCGAGAGCAGCGCGGCCACCGTCAGCATCTCGGCCAGCGCCGCACCGGCAACCGGCCCGCAAAGATGACGGGCCTCCAACGCCTTGGAGACGACCGTCGTCTCAACGGCCGTGAACCGAATCTTCGACGCCCCCGCTATCGCTTTCTCTAGTTTATCCATGATGGGATTCGAGTATACGCCTAGACTAGATCCATCATGACCTTCATGGTCTTCTCGCCTTCGGCATCGATGTAGTGGTAGGCATCGAGGAACTGCTCGAAGGGGAAATGCTTGGACAGCAGCGGTTTCAACTGGATGGCACCCGAGGCGATCCACTCCACGGCCTGGCGGTAATCCTCATGCCGGTACATCATCGTCCCGCAGACCGTCAACTCATGCTCGCAGAGCACCGACATATCCACAGGCGGCGGGGCGGAGAAAACCGCCAAGATCACGATGCGTCCGCCCTTGTCGATACGGCTAACAAGCGACGAGAGGCTCGCCGGGACACCGGCTGCATCCATGGCGACATCAAACCCATCGTCGCCGAAGGCCCGTTTGACGGCCGCCTCGAACGGTTCCTTGCGGGCGTTGCTGACCACGTCGATGCCGACCGCCTGCGCCACGCTGAGCCGGTAGTCGCTGACATCGGTGATCAGCACCCGGCGTGCCCCGCGGATGCGACAGGCCTGCGCCGCCAGATTCCCGATCGGTCCAGCCCCCGCCACAACCACGTTGCGGCCCTTCAAGTCTCCGGCACGGCCGGTTGAATGGGCCGCCACGGCCACAGGCTCGACAAACGCGCCTTCATCGTGGGTCAGGTGATCGGGAAGGTGGACGATCTTGTCGGCTTCCGTGACAAACAGATCCTGGGCGACGCCCGGCGCCTGGAATCCACGGACCTTGAGTTTCTCGCAGACGTTATAACGGCCCTGGCGGCAGGGACGGCAGATCCCGCAGACTTCCTGCGGGGTAGCCGTGACCTTGCTGCCGACCGTGATACCGCTAACCCCGGTGCCAAGCGCCTCGACCACCGCCGAGAACTCATGGCCCTGTACGACGGGATACGGGGTGAATGGATGCTTGCCGTGATAAACATGCATATCCGATCCGCAAATCCCGATCCGCTGGATCCTGAGCAACACCTGCCCCGCCCCTGGGACCGGAGCCTCCGTGTTCCTGAACTCGATAATCCCCGGACTCGTCATTACCGCCTGCCGCATCATTGTCTTCATCAAATCAATCTCCTTTGTTTTTTAAATTACGAAAACCTTTAATCAAGATCCGCCAATACCTCGCGCAACGTCGCTTCCGCCTCCGTTGACACCGCATAGAGCGGCGCACGTGGAGCACCCACCTTGAAGCCACGCAGGGCGCAGCCCGCCTTGACCAATTGCGTGTAGCGTCCGCTTTCCGCATAGTTCAGCAGCGGCAGCATTTTGAAGTAGAGTGCCCGGGCCGCATCGTAATCGCGCTGCTCAACCGTCAACTGGTACAACTTCACAAAACTGCGGGGGGTGAAATTGGGTACCCCGCTGACCCACCCGCAGGCCCCGACGGCAAAACTCTCGAAGGCCAGCGTATCGCAGCCGCAGAAGACGCCGAGCTGGTCGCCGCACAGCCGTTTGAGCGAGCTGATGCGCGTCATATCCCCGGTGCTGTCCTTGATGTAGCGGACATTCTTGAGGCGGGACAACTCGGCGACCCATTCCGGCAGCATATCCACCCCTGTGCGTCCGGGATAGTTATACACCATGATCGGAATCCCGATGGCGTCACTGACCGTGCGGAAATGGGCAAACAGTTCGTCCGGAGCAGGGCGCGAATAATACGGCGCGGGTAGCAGCACCCCGGCGCAGCCGAGCGTCTCGGCCAACCGGGCATGGCTTACCACATCCGCCGTCGAGCCCGCATTGGACCCAGCCACCACGGGCACCCGGCCCGCCGCCGCCTCGAGGACAACCCGCAGCACCCGCTCGCGCTCAGCATTCGTCAGCGCATAATACTCCCCGGTACTGCCTAGCGGCACCAGCCCATGAACCCCGGCTGCAATCAGATGCTCAACCAGACGCGCCAACTCGCGCTCGTCGACGGATCCATCGACAGCCATCGGGGTGACCAGCGCGGGCAGTACCCCATGAAAATTTCCAGGTCGTGATGTACTCATTACGTCTCCCATTTTATGCCAGATTTATCCAGACGGTTTTCAATTCGCCATATTGCTGATGCGCATAGATCGACTTATCGCGCCCGAAGAATCCTGATTGCTTGAAACCGCCGAAAGGCGTCGCGGCGTTGCCTTCCGAGAAGCAGTTCACCGACACCGTGCCCGCGCGGATGGCACGCGACACCCGGTGTGCCCGGCCCAGGCTGCCCGTGTAGACAGAGGCCGCCAGCCCGTAGTCCGTATCATTGGCCATGGCCACTGCCTCGGCTTCGTCCTCGAACGTCAGCACCGCCAGCACCGGCCCGAATATCTCTTCACGGGCAATCGTCATGGCGGACTTGACCTGGTCGAAGATCGTCGGCTCGACAAAGCAGCCCCCGGTCTCTAGCAAGGTGCGTCCGCCGCCAAGGACGAGCCTGGCCCCTTCGCGCTTGGCGATGTCGATGTAGCTGAGAACGCGCTTCATGTGGGTTTCTTCCACCAGCGGTCCGATACGGGTGGCCGGATCCTGGGGGTCCCCCACCGTCCACTCCCCGCTGAGCTCGATCATTCGCGCCAGCAGCTTATCCTTGAATCCTCGCTGCACCAGCAGCCGCGAACCGGAACTGCAATTTTCACCCATGTTCCAGAAGACGGAAGCCAGGGCCTGGCGGGCGATATGGTCGAGATCCTCGGCATCGTCAAAAACAACCTGCGGGTTCTTGCCGCCGAGCTCCAGCACGACGCGCTTGAGATTGGTCTCCGCCGAATGCTTCAGCAACAGGCGACCGACCTCGGTGGATCCGGTAAATGCCACCGCATCCACATCCATGTGACGGCACAGCGCTGTTCCGACCTTCGACCCCTGACCGGGAACCACATTCAACACGCCCGCGGGGATGCCCGCCTCGACGGCCAGTTCGGCCAGGCGAATCACACTTAGCGACGTTTGCTGGGCGGGCTTGAGCACGACACTGTTGCCCGTTGCGAGGATCGGCCCCAGCTTCCAGGCCGCCATCTGGAACGGAAAGTTCCAGGGCAGGATGGCACCGATGACACCCAGCGGCTCGCGCACAATCAAGGCCAGATGCTTATCCCCGGTGGGGGCGACCTGTTCAAACTCCTTGTCGATCGACTCCGCATGCCAGCGGATACACTCAATCGAATCGGGAATATCCATCGCTAGGCAATCGGCGATTGGTTTTCCAGCGTCCAGACTGTCCAACAGGGCGAATTCGACACGATGCGTCTCGATCAGCTCGGCAAAGCGCAACAATACCTGCTTTCGCTCGGTTGGCGACTGCTTCGCCCAGACGCCCGATTGAAACGTCCGGCGGGCGGCCTTGACGGCCAGATCGACATCCGCCGCATCGCAGGCGGCAATATCCGCCAGGCGCTGTCCCGTCGCTGGATTTACAGAAACGATGGTTTGCCCTGATTGCGCGTTGACATAGCGCCCGTCAATAAACGCCTGCGTCCGGAACGTCAGCGCGTTCACCGCCTCTTTGATGCTCTTCTTGTTCAGCTCTCCGCTCATGATACACGTCCCTTTCCCTACGTACAGTTAAAGCTAAAGTAATGTAATCATCCTACCGCATGTACAACGCTACTGTAACCCCATGAAGACGCCGAACACAAATCATTTTTGCGACATCCCTTACAAGTCAAGCTCGACAAGGGGTTGCATAAACCGTAGCATGGCCAAAAGATCGATGCTGAAAGGGAGAGATGCGATACGCCTTTGTTTCCGATATTCATGCCAACCTGCAGGCTTGGAATGCCGTCTTGACGGCGATTGCCATCCAGCGTGTCGACCGGATCCTATGCCTCGGCGACATTGTGGGCTATGGACCGAACCCGTCGGAAGTGCTGTCGTCGCTATACCGTCATGTGGATGGCTTCTGCATGGGCAACCATGATGCCGTCGTCTGCGGGAAACTCGACCCACAGCGGTTCAATGACCATGCCCGCCAGATGATCGAGTGGACCCGCAGCCGTCTCTCCGGCAAGGCGGCAACGTTCCTGGGGAACCAACCGCTGACGCTTTCCGGGCCGGGGTTCCGCTGCACACATGGCGATTTCACCAATCCGGCCGCCTTTAACTACATCGACAATAGCGATAGTGCCGCCGAGAACTGGCCAGCCGTCGATGACCCGCTGCTGTTCTGCGGCCACACCCATGTGCCCGCCCTCTTCGTGATCGGCGACAGCGGGACGACCCATCCGCTGAAGCCCCAGGATTTCGAACTGGAACCTGGCAAACGATATATCGTCAACCCGGGGTCAACCGGCAATCCCCGCAGCGGGGATGCGCAAGCCTCCTACTGCATCTATGACAGCGACGCAGGTAGCGTCTGCTGGTATACGGTTCCGTTCGACCTGGATGCCTGCCGCAGTGCCATCCGGGCCGCCGGCCTGAATGAGGCCGACACCGGGTTCCTTGCCCTTGATCCGCGGCGGCGTCTCGCGGCCGTACGCGAGGAGATCGATTTTGCGCCAGCCCGCAACGAAGCGGAACAGGCCCAGGGCGTTACCCTGGTCAGTGAGCTGACACGACTCAGCCGGACCGCGCGTCGTTGGAAACAGGTTGCCGCGGCCACCGCCGTGGTGAGCTTGATCAGCATCGCCACCGCCCTGGGGTTCAGCCTGTTGCGCCCGCCCACGGTGGATGGCCCAATGTGGCTGCCGCAGGAAGAACTGGCCTATACACTACCTGCCTCGGCAACGGGCAACTGGTTGCCACCCTTCCCGGCGACCACCGACGGGCGGTCGTTACCCGGTTGGCGTTTTCGGTTCGACCGTCCGGATGCAGCCACCTTCGCCATCCAGCCGGATGAAAATGTCGGCAACATCCTTTCCATCCATGTCACGAACGCAACTCCGGCGACCATCCGTCTCGAATCGGCACCCGTGCGGGTACAGCGCAGCGGCCCCGTACGGTTCACGCTCCGAACCCGATTGGAGAGACCGCAAGGGTTCAGTGGGTTTGTTCGGTTTGCCGTGGAGCAGCTCGGGGCGGCCGAGGCGGGGGTATATCCCGTATTGATGCGCGAAACCAAGGAGCCTCCGCCCATCAGCCCGCTGATTCGCTTCACCACTGACGCCAGCAAGATCGTCCCTGCCGCCCGCTTTGTGCGACTCGTGATCGAAAGCGAGCACAATGGCACCGTCTCCATCAGTCAACCAAGCCTGACCCCGGCGGAGTAGGGGTGACGCTATCGAGCAGGTGGCTACGCTTGTCCGCAAACACGGATTGGCAAGAGGGTATGGTACGGCACCCAGGATGTAGTGCGTCGCCGACGGGGAAGAGACGCTTGAGAAGACCCTGCGTTTTCCTTCGCGCACTTCGATTCCGAATTACATATTTTTCGGGCAGGGATTTTGCAATCGGCTCCTTTATTCATTGGGTCGATGAGGTGGTGGTGACGTTTC
>JFJP01039870.1_pt1 | contig 12435 bp, 6 predicted proteins | sample 431651 | NCBI WGS metagenome assembly JFJP01 (sample SAMN02602958, study PRJNA72255) | Microbial mat metagenome, whole genome shotgun sequencing project. | biome: fresh water; feature: sink hole; material: water; isolation source: purple microbial (photo- and chemosynthetic) mats found in... | reverse complement strand
GCATCTCCTTTTCTGCAATTTCAATCTCTTTTCTGCCAAATTCTGCCAGTGAAATGTCTTTTACCTGGTACTGCATCGTATCTAAAGTTATATTCATATTACATTCTGTTTTTAAAGTGCAAAGATAACAAATATTCCAGAGGATTGTTTAACCAAGAAGAAGCTGAACCTGCTGTTTATCCAACTCCATTTGCTGCTTAAGCTGATCAGTATTATCGAATTTTATTTCTTCCCTTAATCGTTTTCGGAAAACTACCGAGATAGTTCTTCCATAGATATCTTCATTATAGTTTAAGATATGTACCTCTATGCTTTTATTCTCTTTATCCGTGTTTACTGTTGGATTGGATCCGATACTCAGCATCCCGGCAAATTTAAATCCATCTATATGAACCTCAACAGCATAAACACCATCATAAGGAATGAGTTTATACTTATATGCTGACTTAATATTCGCAGTTGGAAAGCCAATTGATCTGCCAATTCTTCGTCCTCCGACAACCGTACCTGTCAAAGAATAGAAATAGCCAAGGCTCCTGTTAGCTTCATCGAGCCTGCCTTCGTGCAAAGCCTTCCGGATTGAAGACGAACTGATTGTTCCTCCTTCAGCATGAAATCCCTGTAGCCGTTCTACTTTAAAATCAAGAAGTCCGGCACATTGTGTTATTGTATCAAAATCGCCTTCCCCTCTACTGCCAAAATGATGATTAAAGCCAACAATAAGATTTTTTGTCCCGATCCTGCCAACCAGGATATCTTTTACAAAATCACAAGCCCCGATCTGACTAAATCTTTCATTGAATTCGATTATTACCAAATGGTCAACATGCATCATTTCTATCCGGCTCACTTTCTCTTCCATACTTGTCAGAAAATTGAGCTCTTCATGATTTTTGTTCAAAACCAGTCGAGGATGAGGTGAAAATGTAATCACAACCGATTCTCCATTCACCTCCTTTGCCCTTAAAACAAGATGTTCGAGAAGAGCACAGTGCCCTCTGTGAACTCCATCAAAAATCCCCATTGTAACAACGGGATTAACCAGATGAAGGTTCTCATATCCATTATGAATGATCATAGCAACAGAATATGCCTGCAAAATTAGCAAAGCCAGTGAAAACGAACCTATAATATGGTTTTGTTTTTGTACTTTTATAGAAAGATTCCTATTTTACTACTCCAGATGAACAGTCCCGGCTTTTATACATCCGATCCATGGCTAAAACCTTACACAGGCGTTATAAATAAGCGTATATCGAACTGCCTCCAGAAGGAAAAGCAATTAACAGGAAACGGATCTCTCAGCGATTTTGCCATGGGACACTATTACTATGGCCTCCATAGAGACGATAACTGCTGGGTAATGCGTGAATGGGCCCCGAATGCAACAAAGATCTTTGTAACCGGAGTATTCTCGGAGTGGAAAGAAAATCAGAGATTTCTGATGAGACGTGTTAATGTACAGGGAGACTGGGAACTTGAACTTCCGCTTGAAGTACTTTCACATGGTGATCTTTTTAAATTGTCAGTTCACTGGGAAGGGGGAAAAGGAGAACGGATCCCTGCCTATGCCACCAGGGTGGTTCAGGACGACAAAACTAAAATATTCAGTGCACAGGTCTGGTATCCCAAGGAGAAATACTCCTGGAAAATCAGTGATTTTACAGCACCAGGTAATGCACCTGTCATTTATGAGGCACATATCGGAATGGCTACTCCGTTTGAGAAGACAGGTACATATAAGGAGTTCACTGAAAATGTCCTCCCTGTTATTGCTGGTTCCGGATATAACACTATACAACTAATGGCTATCCAGGAGCATCCTTTTTACGGATCCTTCGGATATCATGTATCGAGCTTCTTCGCTGCCTCATCGAGGTTCGGAACACCCGAAGATCTGAAAGAACTGGTTGACTCTGCTCATAAAGCCGGATTGCGAGTCATCATGGATCTTGTTCATTCTCATTCAGTTAAAAATATTAACGAAGGGCTGGGCCTTCTCGACGGTTCACCCGGACAGTACTTCCACTCAAATGACAGGAGAAATCACAGGGCCTGGGATTCATTATGTTTCGACTATGGGAAAGATAACGTTATCCATTTCCTGCTTTCTAACTGCCGCTACTGGCTCGAAGAGTATAAATTTGACGGATTCAGATTCGACGGCATCACCAGCATGATCTATTATGACCATGGCCTTGAAAAGAATTTTACATCTTATGATGAATATTTTGATGGTAACCAGGATGAGGATGCTTTAGCCTACATCTACTTCGCCAATAAGCTGATACACAGCTTTAGGCCGGGAGCAATCACAATAGCTGAAGAGATGAGTGGGATGCCTGGAATTGCTTCAGACACTGGCAAAAAAGGTTTTGGGTTCGATTACAGGTTATCAATGGGAGTACCCGACTACTGGATCAAACTTGTAAAAGAGACCTTTGATGAAAACTGGGACATGGGTAAACTGATGTATGAGCTAACCCAGCATCGACCAGAGGAGAAGATTATCTCTTACTGCGAATCGCACGACCAGGCTCTTGTTGGAGACAAAACACTCATATTCAGAATGATCGACGCTGAGATGTACTCCGGGATGGCCAAATCGTATCACAGTGTAGTTGTTGACAGGGGCATAGCTCTTCATAAGATGATCAGGCTGATTACTTTCAGCACTTCCGGAGGGGGCTACCTGAATTTCATGGGCAATGAATTCGGTCATCCGGAGTGGATCGACTTCCCCCGGGAGGGGAATAACTGGAGCTATAAATACGCGCTTCGGCAGTGGCCCCTGGCTACTAATAAAGAGCTTAAATACCACTTCCTGGCTGATTTCGACAAGAAAATGGTTAAGCTACAGCAGGATTGCAAAGTGCTGGATGACATGATTATAAACAGAATATATGAGAATAATTCTGATAAGGTTATTGCCTTTACGAGGGGAGAATTGCTCTTTGTATTTAACTTCAATCCTGGTCTCTCATTCACCGATTACGGGATTCCTGTAAGCGGGAAATACCGCGTAATACTCGACACCGATGATCCGCTCTTTGGTGGTTATAACAGGTTTGACAGAAGCAGGGATTACCTTTCGTCCAAAAGAGCAGAAAGGAACATCATAAATGCTCCTTTATACCTTTATTTATATCTCCCTGCAAGAACTGCCCTGGTTTTTAAAAAAGTACCAGTAAGAAAAGCTACAGAACTCTAGTCAATCCAGCGCAATAAAGAGAAATCCTGTTTGTGGGGAAGGTCTTCATGCTTTGGATATATTCTTATTCCATAGAAAAACGATCCTGCTTTTTCCGGGACAAGATTTGTTCTGAAGAGACATTTACCGCTTTTCCAGCTAACCAGTTTCAACTCTTCGCTGTCAACAAATTTGTGGTCACCATTTTTGCCCATACTGGTAATGATGAATTCTACCCCTACATTCTCTTTAGGAATGTCTTTGATATCAAGAGCAATCTCTGCTTTATAATCATGGCCCGATCGGTATACATTATCTTCTGAACGCTCAAAACTGTAATTAATAACCTCAATTGTGTCCCATTCTTCTCTCATCTTATTCTTCCAGGCAGAGAGCTCTTTTGCCTTTTCAAAATTATTTGCAATCAGGTACTTATTACGTTTGAAAAGTTTCAGATAGTATTTTTCATAATAGTCATCAATCATTCTTTTCATGGTAAATTCCGGAGCAATCTTAACCATGGTGTTCTTTACAAGGCTCATCCATTCAACAGGTGTTCCCTGGGCATCAAAAGCATAATAGGCTGGTACTATTTCATACTCGAGCATATTATAAATAGTTTCAGCATCAATATCATCCTGCAGTTCCTGATTCTCGAATGTTCTCTTCTTAGGCAGGGCCCATCCTGCAAATGCCCGGTATCCCTCTACCCACCATCCGTCAAGGACGCTGAAATGAATTGTTCCGTTCATTACAGCCTTCTCTCCGCTTGTTCCGGAAGCCTCAAGTGGTCTTGTCGGGGTATTAAGCCATATATCCACACCCCTGACAAGATACTTAGCCAGCTCAATATCATAATTCTCAAGAAAAATTATTTTCCCGGTGAATTGAGGCATCTGTGATATCTCAAAGATTCTTTTTATAAGGTCCTGCCCTCCTCCATCATGAGGGTGAGCTTTCCCGGCATAGATAAACTGAACTGGCTTTTCCGGGTGGTTTACGATGCGGTCGAGCCTGTCGAGATCTCTGAAAAGAAGCGCAGCTCTTTTATAAGTAGCAAAGCGCCTTGCGAAACCAATTGTAAGTTTCTTCTCATCAAGATGGTTACTGATATTCAGAAGGGTACGAGGGCTAACATGTTTCTCTATCATATCGCTCTGAAGCCTCTTCCGGATATTTGAAAACAGCTTCTTTTTAAGACCTGTTTTTACTTCGTATAACCTTTTATCATCAACCGTATATAGTCTTTCCCAGAGTGATCTGTCGGTCTGATCAAAGTTTACTTTCCCTGTGAGTTCCTTATATATCTCCCTCCATTCCGGCGCTGTCCATGTGGGATGGTGCACACCGTTTGTAACATATCCGATAAAGAGTTCTTCTTTCAGGTACCCTGGCCACAGTTTATTAAACATTCCCTGGCTGACCTCTCCGTGAAGCTTACTAACTCCATTCACTTCCTGCGACATACGAGTAGCCAGGTAGCTCATGTTGAACTTTCTGTCATACTCATTTTCACACCGGCCAAGTGCCATAAGCTCCTCCCATGTTATAGAGAGACGGTTGTGGTAATGAGAAATATATTTTCGCAACACATCCTCTTCAAAAGCGTCATGACCTGCTGGCACCGGTGTATGGGTTGTAAAGAGAGTAGATGATCTGACAGCCTCAATAGCCTGGTTGAATGTAAGATGATTCTCATCAATCATTGTCCTGAGTCGTTCGAGACTGATAAAGGCAGAATGTCCTTCGTTGCTGTGATATATATCGGGTTTTAATCCCATTGCTGTAAGTGCCCTGATTCCGCCAATACCCAGGATGAGCTCCTGTCTAAGCCTGTTTTCATTATCCCCGCCATACAGGAAATGAGTAACTGTCCGGTCTTCTGCTGTGTTATCTTCAAAGTCGGTATCGAGAAGGATTAACCTTACCTTACCCACCATTGCCACCCATACACGGATCTTTATTATACGCCCGGGCCATGCAAGATTTACAGTAAGATGATTGCCGTCAGAATCTTTAACAGGAGAGATTGGCAGCCTTGAAAACTCTTCAGCATCATAAATTGGCAATTGTTCTCCCCGTGGGCCAAGTTTTTGCTTAAAATAGCCAAACCTGTAAAGAAGCCCTATACCGGTTATATGCATGTTTGAATCGCTGGCTTCCTTTAGGTAGTCTCCGGCAAGGATCCCCAACCCTCCGGAATAGATCTTCAGGCAGGGGTGAATTCCAAACTCCATACTGAAATATGCAATGGCAGGCATGTCGGGATCATCCGCACGATTCATATAGACTATGAACTCGTCATATATTTTTTTCAGATCAGCCACAAACTCCTCATCATCCTCAAGGATCATAAGTCTCTTATAGTCAATCTTTTCGATTAGAAGCTTGGGATTATGGCTAACCTCGTCCCAGAGTGAGGGATCCATTCGTTTAAATAAAGCCTCAGCTTCTGAATTCCACGACCACCAAAGGTTATTTGCCATCTCCTTCAGCGAGGATAATTTTGCAGGAACATCACTCTGAACATAAATATCTTTCCAGACCGGCACCTGGTGAGGTTTACGAACAGACGAACCGGCAATCTCAACAAATCGTTCAAATTCCCTTGGCTCTTCTCTCCGTTCACTACTGTGAATAAGTGCCTGTTCATAAGCTGTAAAATATAGCTCGACGAGACTGTCCCACATCGCTATCCTCGAAACCTCATGAGCTTTCTCTCTGGCTTCTTTGATTTTAGCAGCATTTAAGCTTAAAAACATCGACATGAAATTCCGGATTTCAGTAACAACCTGGATCTCATTATCATCGTTCCTCTCCACAACTGCTATACCGTTACCCGGATTCTTAAAATAATTTTTGACCCATAATCCGAATCCCGAAAGAGACGTTGTAACCGTAGGGATCGAGAACATAAGGCTTTCAAGAGGAGTGTAGCCCCATGGCTCATAATACGATGGAAATACTGAAAGGTCAAAGCCGATAAGCAGATCAAAATATGCCATGTTAAAAACCCCATCGTTTCCGTTAAGGTAAGATGGAGCAAAAATTATCTTGACCTTCGAATCCTTATCATTGGTAAGATTATTAATTTTTATATTATTCAGCACCGGATCTGTTTGCGGATAATGCAGGCTATGAGTCAGATACCGGTCTCCCCCATTTCCTGGGCCGTTGTTATAAAGGACATCAATAATGTCCTGGCGGGGTCCCTTGTGATATGCTGGTATAAGAATAAAAACGACACACTCTTTTTCAAGATTATTCATCCTCTGCATCTCACCCAGGGCATCAATGAAAATATCAACTCCCTTGTTCCTGTATTCATACCTTCCACTGTTAACCACAAGAACACAATCTTTCGGCAGGGAGTATCCAATAACAGCTTCGGCAACTGAAACCAGTTTTGCCCTTGCAGCTTTTCTCCTCTCTTCAAAAACTTCCCTGGCAGGTACGAAAGAATCTTCAAATCCGTTAGGTGTAACAATGTCAACGTCTTTTCCAAGAAAATGGCTGCACTCTCTTGAGGTGATCTCGCTAACAGTAGTAAACACATCAGCCTCAGCGGCTGAGATTTTTTCAAGCGACTGTTTTGCTACAACATTAAACTCACGTGCTATCTGGGCAGGATTATAGAGTTCCATTTTTCCGTATAACGGACGGTTGTTTCCGGCAATACAACGGCCCAACACTGTTGCATGGGTTGTAAAAGAGGTTGCAACCCAGGGGGCAAACTTCTTGAGATAGAGCACACCCGTTCCGGTCATCCACTCATGAAACTGAGCAATAACATTCCGGTGCTCGTGATAAAATGATGTAAAACTCTCTATCAGTTTCCCTGCTGCAAATCCAAAAAGAGCCGGCTCAACATAATCCCACTGTCCGGCAATACTATCGAGTTTATAGGTTTCCCATAATCCCGCAAAGACTTCATTCTGCTGGCCGAAATATGGGGTAAAATCCAAAAGAATAACAATTGGTTTTCCGGCAATGTTCCACCTGCCTGTTTTTACATTCAACCCGTCTGCTGCAGCTCTTATTTTCCAGTCAGCAAAGAGAGAATCATCGGGAATAAATTCAGGATTTATAACATCTTCTCTCCAGACATCGGGGCCGATAAGAATATATTTATCTCCAAGTTCGTTTACTATATTAAGTGCTTTTGTTGATATTACGGTATGTATACCTCCAACTTTATTACATACTTCCCAACTGGTCTCAAAAATAAATTCAACCTTCATCTTCTATTAATATTTGATTAAGAATACTATACAACTATTTTACCCGCTTAGTTTTTACAGTAGCTTTCGCGGCAGGTTTCGCAGCAGGCTTTGGAGCAGGCTTCAGAGTAACAGGCAACTTTGTTTTTTTGTTGCTGCCAGCATCTTTAATTTTTGCCGTGCGTCCTGCTTTTTTTACTGCAGCTTCTCCTGATTCTTTTTTAATCCTGGCTCTTTTCACAGGCTTTATTTTAGCTACCTTTTTGGTGAGTTTCTCTATCTGAACCGTCTGTTCATCGATAATCATGTCTTTTTCAATGATTTGTGCGTCGAGTTTGAAGATCTGGTCCTGTTCCGCAGTGTCGGGAAAATATCTTTTCAGCCTTAACTCAAAATCGCTAAGCACATTCATATAATTCATAAATGCGTCATAAGGCGTTTCATAGGGATTAAAATAGGCGTGAACGGCTCCATCGGAGAAAAATTTTGTTGCCATGTAATAGAAATGGTCACTCGACTGGAGATACTCCCAATCTTTTTTTATGAGTTTATCTTCGCACTTATTTACCTTACCCGACAGACTATAGAGTTTATCAAGAGCAGCAACCTGAAGCTCATTCCCCATCCATGCTGTTATATCGCGTTCTTCATCGGCCCATGAAATAGGAGAAGGTATACTTATCGCTGATACCGGCTGAAGGATGTCAGAAACCTCCGAGGGTGTCATAAACCGGAAAGGAGTTTTCTTCAGAACTGCACCAGGCATATGGTAAAGAAAATCAAAGATACCTGACTCCTTCCAGTTATGTTCCCCGAATGTTTCATAATCGAGAAAGATATTCAGCAACTCGCTATTAGGTGCAAGTTTATTTATCCATGAAGCATACTTATCTGCAGTAAGCGGCCACGAATTCCAGTCCCTGTTTGAGAAACGGAAAGCAATATCATCACTTAGTACAAAATTTCGCAGTAAGACTTTAAGACGTGGATTAATGGAATTACAATAGAGGTAATTTGGACTTTTCCATCCCAGTACATGCTTGGCTCCCTCTGTAAGAATTGATTTAAAACCCATATCTGCGACCCACGATCCAATCTGGTCGGAGTAGATCAGCTCCGTGTTCCGGAATGATTGCGGCTCAACTCCGAGGAACTCTTTTAACATCTCCTTATGGTTGCTGACCTGCCTCTCAAATTCTGTTCTGCTCTTCAATGAAACAAGAGAGTGAGAATTTGTTTCAGCGAGAAACTCAACCATTCCTGTTTCAGCCAGTTGCCTGAAAGAAGCGAGGACTTCAGGAGCATAAAGCCTGAATTGATTAATAGCCAGACCGGAAAGGGAGAATGAAACCTTAAATTTACCTTTATGCTTACTAATGAGATCCAGAATGATATTATTGGCAGGAATGTAGCATTTCTCTGCAACTTTTCGCATAATAGATTCATTTGAAAAATCATCATAGTAATAATGGTCGTGGCCAAGATCAAAAAACCTATACCTCTTGAGCCTGAAAGGTTGATGAACCTGAAAATATAAGCAAATTGCTTTCTTACCTACCGCTGCACTCATATCTTAATACTTAATTATTGATTACTACCCTGTAATAAATATCCCTCACATGCCGTGCTGAATTATCCCATTTTAATTTTATTACCTCCTCTTTGCCATTTTTGATGATCATACTGGCGAGAGCCGGGTAATTAAGAATTCCATATATTGCATCAGCCATTGCATCTATATCCCAAAAATCTGTTTTGACTGCATGTGTTAATATTTCTGCCACACCCGACTGTTTACTAATTATAACGGGGACATTAGACTGCATGGCTTCGAGTGGAGAAATGCCAAATGGTTCTGATACTGAAGGCATAATGTAGACATCACTCATATCCAGCATAGTAAAAACATCTGAACCTTTAAGAAATCCTGTAAAATGGAAACGGTCGGTTATTTTCAGTGCAGCTGCTCTTCGCATCATTCTTTCCATCATATCACCTGACCCGGCCATTACAAACCTCACATTATCCATCACCTTTATGACTTTATTTGCAGCTTCAATGAAATATTCGGGACCTTTCTGAAGTGTTATCCGTCCAAGAAAAGTAACAACTTTCTCGTCAAAGCCTTTCATTAAAGGCACCCCTTCAGAGACAGTCACAGGTTCAACTGCGTTATATACTGTTTCTACCTTATCGGGGTGAATACCATACTTATTTATAACAATATCACGTGTAAGGTTGCTTACAGTAATAATTTTTGATGCAGCATCCATCCCGCTCTTTTCAATTCTGTACACATCGGGGTTGACATTTCCTCCGCTGCGGTCAAAATCGGTAGCATGAACATGAATAACCAGGGGTTTTCCTGAAACTTCCATGGCAGCTATTCCGGCAGGATAGGCGAGCCAGTCGTGAGCATGTATAATGTCGAACTCATTTTCTTCAGCAATAACAGAGGCAACAACAGCATACTTATGAATTTCATCCATCAGGTTATTGTCGTATCTCCCTGAGAAATCAACCATTCCCATGCTGTTTGTCTGCACATGAATGTTATATCCCGAAACTTCCGACGTAACTACTTTCCAGAAATCTTCAGGATCGGTATAGGGAACAATTTTTGATGAGACCTCAATCTTTTCCAGGGGCTGCCTGAATCCTTTAAAAAAGACCTGCTTAAATGCTACCGGAGTCTTATTGGCGCCAATGAGCCGAACAATTGATTGATCTTCATCGCCCCATGCCTTAGGCACAACAAAAATAACCTCCAGGTCACCCAGAGTTGCCATGCCCTTTGTTAAACCATAGCTGGCAGTACCTAACCCACCTGAAATATGAGGCGGAAATTCCCATCCAAACATTAAGACTCGCATTACCTACCTCCGCTATTAAGATTTATACCTGGTCTCAATAATATCAATAATCCTAAGCACCTCCCCAACGCTCCAGGCCTGTGATATTGCACCCTGGGGTGAATGTGGAGGATCACCATCATGTATCTCTGAAAGAGTACTTATTCCGTGCTCACTCATCACCTCTTCAAGACCATAGATTAACTTCTTCACTTTATGTAGCCCCTGCTGTCCATAGACCCTGAGCCATCCTTCGCAGAAAGGTCCGAAAAGCCACGGCCACACAGTTCCCTGATGATAAGCACTATCTCTCTCCTCCTGATTGCCTCTGTATGCTCCCTTATAGAACTTGTTCCCTGGCGACAGGGTTCTTAATCCTCTTATTGTAACCAGCTCTTTATCGGCAACATCCAGAACACTTTTCATTTGTTCCTTATCGAGCATTGAGTAAGGAAGAGATACTGCAATCACCATATTCGGTCTGACAAAATAATTAGCACCCTCCCCATCATTCACAAAGTCAGCCAGATACCCAAGCTTTTCATTCCAGAATGTTTCAAAAAACGATTTTTTTATAAGCTCTGGCAAATATTCATACTCCTTAAGAAACTTTTTATCCTTGTTCAATGCTGCCTGCTCAATAGAGAATACAACAGCATTATACCACAGAGCATTTATCTCAACCGCATACCCTCTTCTTGGGGTAACCGGAATTCCATTTACTACAGCATCCATCCATGTCAGTGCTTTACCAGGAGCATCAGCATAAATGAGTCCGTTTTCCCGCATATGTATATTAAAAGCTGTTCCGTTTTTATAAGAATTAAGTACCTCCTTTGCAGCCTGGCCATATCTTTCCCATGCATCGGTTCCCCCCTGTATTATATACTGCTGAACTGCCCAGAAAAACCAAAGAGGAGCATCGACGGAGTTAAAAGCAGGGTTTGCCTCATTACCCATATTTGGGAACAATCCACCCTTCATTCTTTCTACCTGTGTGTCAAGCACTTCGCGAAACAGAACCAGTTTATGCCGTGCAAGGGCCAGACCAGGAAGAGAGATAAAAGTATCTCTTCCCCATGCACCAAACCATGGATACCCGGCAATAAGAAGGGTCTTTCCTTCTCTTTTCTCAACAAATTGCTGAGCTGCATTTCTCAAACAATTGATAAAATTTACCCTCGGTGTCTTTCCTGCAACTGTTTTTGTAAATTTTTGTTTTAATCCTGAAGTCTTCTCCTCTCTTGTTGATGCTGAGAATACAACTATATCTCCCTTATCTGCCTCAAACTCAAAAAACCCGGGAGTGAATAAATCTTCAGAATAATCGTATCCTCTTTTTTGTTCTTCAGGGTATTCTATACCAAGGTACCAGTCAGGAACATGTATAAATTCAACTTTGGTTGAAAATTGCATATTAAGGGAAGGAAATCCTTCATACATTCTTGAACTTACTCCATTCTCGATGAAATCGACCTTTGTATTTACGTTCAGGTTGGCATGAGTAAGATTATGGATATTTCTGAAAGCCAAAAAAGGCCGTACCTGGATCTTCATCGGCTCCGATGATTCCAAAACAGTAAACCTCAGAAGAAATTGCTCTTCGTAATGGACAAGCAGGCGCTCCTGTTTAATCAGCACATTTCCAACCCTGTAAACCCTCGAAGGAATATTATCTGCACTATAATCTTCAATATACTTATGTCCTTTCGGACTAAAATAATCGCCTTTATACTTTATGATCCCCGTATTGAAACTCTTGTCATTATTTACTACCCTGACATCGATAGTCGAAAGAAGAACAAAGCGCTCACCACCAAAAGCATCAACAGGGCAGACAAGCAATCCATGATACTTACGCGTATTACATCCAACGAGTGTAGTTGATGAATAGGAACCGGCTCTGTTTGTCCTTATTATTTCCCTGGCCAGCGAATACTCGAGATTGACTATCTGGCTCTTATCAAACTTAATGTAGCTCATACAATTACTGTTTGTCTGATTCTTAAAAAACAATGTAAGATAATGATAAAAATTGAACTCTGCAAGAAGCCCATCTGCAGTAGCAAAAAATTAATAAAATTTCATAAAAGTAGTGACCGATAAAAAAAAGAATAACTTTGCATTTCAATAATTCAGATTAATGATCAATTAACACTTTATTTAATGAATA
>JFJP01041590.1_pt1 | contig 12436 bp, 9 predicted proteins | sample 431651 | NCBI WGS metagenome assembly JFJP01 (sample SAMN02602958, study PRJNA72255) | Microbial mat metagenome, whole genome shotgun sequencing project. | biome: fresh water; feature: sink hole; material: water; isolation source: purple microbial (photo- and chemosynthetic) mats found in... | reverse complement strand
TGCCAGTAGCCCCAGGTAAGATTTGGCGGGTCGTTTTTAAAGTACGGCGCCCAGAGGTCGCCAGGCCATTCATTGCAAAGGTCAACATAAAGCAGGTTGTCGAGCAGCCCGTCTTTTTCGATGGTTTGAAGGGTTTTTATCCAGATTTCGGCATGTTTTTCTGCTGAAGTAATTTTCATGCGGGTATTTTTGGCATCTTTCCGGTACCACGACGAAAGGCCAACCTTGATATCGTATTCCGCGCATTTGGCGATAAACTTGTTCAGGTTTGGCTGAACCTTCACTTTGTTGATATCCGGGCTACCCCAATTTTGGATGCTCCAAACTTCGTGAAGTGTCCATTCCTTTTCAGGATTTTCGGCCACCAGATGTGGATAGGCATCGATGCGAACAGCGTTGTACCCTCTTTCTTTCAGACCGCCAAGCGCTTCGTCCCAATTTTCATATCCGGCCCCCGGCCAGCGGCGTTCGAGCCACGAAAAATCCCACATGGTAATGGCACGGGGGGCGCCCATCGTGCTATTTTTTACTTTCTTTTTTCCTGAAGCCATTACTTCGTTTGTTCCATACGCATTGAGAACCAAGCCGGAAGTTGCAGCGATAGCGGTATTCTTTATAAATGTTCGTCTTTCCATACCTGTCAACTATTTAAGGCGTTTACAAATATTCTTCCCAATCAAATCAGGATGAATCGCTGATGATTTTATCAGGCCGGTAAGTTTCTGATGGTACTCCTTATCGCGCCACATGCCCACAAACTGCGGGCCTGCAAAGTTGCTGGTTGCAATGGCTATCCATTGACCGGTTTCTGCTGCAGCTTTCACTCCCACTTCGCACATTTCCTTCACAATGTCCCAGTTTAAACCGGGCCAATCTTTAAAATCAACAATTCCCCAGCATTCGGTGGTGATCAACGGCTGGTTGGCTTTTCGTGCAGCACTGGCAATTAATTTAATTTCATCGCGCAAAAGCTGGTGCCAGTATTCCTTTTTTTCGAGGTACACACGTTCGCTGTTTTTTACCAGGTTTTTATAACCCACAGGCGAAAATCGTTCGTAATTGTACCCAACGGCCTTTGAATATTCGCTGTCGTTGAGTTGTGCTATCCAGCAATGATGCTCAATCAGGTTAAAAAACGACAAATCTTTCTCGCCATAAAGAGCAGGTTGGCCTCCGGTAAACGAGTAACACAGCGGCAATTCAGGATAGGCAACCCGGACCAGTTCTACCGATTCTTTCATGAATTTCATCGACTTATCGGTTTGCCAGTAACCAAAAGTTTGTTCCGGAGGGTCGTTCGTAAAAAACGGGCACCAGATATCGCCCGGCCATTCGTTGCATAAATCAACGTATAAAATGGCATCAAGCAGATTAGCATCGCCGATCGTTTTCAGGGTTTTAACCCAAATATTTGCCATCTTTGCTGCCGAGTCAATTTTCATCAAAGTCATATCCACGTCGCGCCGAAACCAGGTTGAAAGCCCAACCTTAATATCGCGATCACGGCATTTGGCAATAAACTGGTTGAGTAGCGGCTGAACCTGTACCTGAATCACATCCGAACTTCCCCAATCCTGAACATTCCAAACCTCATTGAGTGTCCAGGTCTTTTCAGGATTTTCGGATACCAGCTGCGGAAAGGCATCAATACGAACTGCATTGTACCCTCTTTCCAGCAATTCGTCGAGCGCTAAATCCCAGTCTTCGTAACCGGCGCCGGGCCAGCGGCGTTCGAGCCACGAAAAATCCCACATGGTAATGGCTCGGGGTTTAATTCCTGCGTCAGGTTTATTAACTGGATTGACTAAAGTGGCCGCTCCAATATTTGGGGCAATTACTCCAAAGGCGGAGGCTGCAGCTATGTTTTTTACAAATATTCTTCTTTCCATTTTTTTAGTTATTTAGTTGATTTAGTTATAAAAGGATGAGCAGATGCCGCTATCGTTGATCCACCCTCCTTTTGAAACTTCAGGAAACCTGTTACTTTTTCGATTTCATATAATCGAAAAACATCTTCCCATTTTCAGTAGGAGTGAACTTTTCCCACGAATCAATCATGCTGGGTGTCCATTCCGGATCAATCACCCATGCAACCCAGCTAATTCCCCTTCCTTCAAGGTAATTGATAATGGCAGTGCCATATTCGTTGTTTACAGCCTTATCGTCCATCGTAAAACCTATTTCGGTTGCTACAACAGGGTATTTCCCGGCTGCGAAACCAAAGTTTTCCTCCCATTTTGGTTCATACGGTTTTGGACGCTTATGAGGATAAGGATGAGAAACATAGCAAATACCTTCAGCATTAATTGGCGATTGCTGAAGTGGCGTGAGATCGTAAGCCCAATCGAATCCGGCGACCATCGGAATGGTCGTTTTATCGAAAGCACGCACCAGCGTAATCATCTGTTCGTTAATGGTTTTCCATTCGTCCCACGATATATATCCCAATTGGTTGCTGTAAGTTGTTGGTTCGTTGAACAGCTCATAAAATGCGATTGTATTGTTTTCGGCATATCGTTTGGCAATGGTTCGCCAGAAATCGAAAGTTTCGGTCATCGAAGTGTTGTACATCGGATCCTGGAACAAACCGGTTTTCAGGTTGCCAATCGTATGCCAGTCGATAATGATGTATATTCCCTGTTCGGTAGCCCACTCAACTGCCTGGTCGAGTAATTTCAAATACCCTTCGGCGGTGCGCTCCCGCCAGGCAATCGGATGAACAGGAATACGAACCAGCTTAACGCCAAATTCGTTGAGCTTTACAAAAACGTTTCGGTTCCAGTTTCCCTGGTTTTCGATTTTGTCGGGATCGGATATGGAAACACCGCGGAACAAAACTGTCCGACCTTGTTCGTCAACAAACCTATTTCCTTTTACCTGAATAACAGGAAGCTTTTTGTTGTTTGCCGATTGGTAAACTCCGCCCGGTGTTTGATCTTTCCACCAGGCATGGTACTGTTTCTTTGCAGCTGTTTGCGCTGATGCGAATTGAATGCTTAGCAATACTGTTAGTAGCAAGGCAATACTCTTCTTCATTGGATTCATTTATTTTACTGTTATTAATAACTTGAAAGTTTTCTTTTTTTTACGTTGAGTAATTCAACTGCCGATTTAGAATTTCCGTTTCCGGGAAGCGTGCCATCGAAATGATTCAGATCAAAATCATTGGTGTTGGCAACCGAAAGAGCACACGTCCATTTGGGTTCAATCTTTTGCAAATCCCATCGAACCGAGGAATTGCTTATCGAAACTCCGTTAATATTTGCAATCTGCAGAGCTGCCGTAGCGCGTTTATCAACGGCTGATTCAGGATTCATAAACAGCTGAACATCTTCAAGCCGAATGTTATTCATGGTGCTTTCAGTGCCATCCAAACCAGCTATTAAACTTGTCCCCTGAACATGGGCGATTACATTACGTACAACGAGGTTGTTAATTTCACCGATTTTTGAATTGGAATTTCGTTTCATCACCACAAACCTCATTGCATCGCCCGATCCCCACCAGCCAGCAGGCTTGCGGTTGCACTCAATGGTAATATCAGAGAACAATACATTGTTTACTTTTCCGCCGTCGCGGATAAATATCCCCAGCCCACGATTACTGTTTCGTATAACACAGTTGCTGAATAGGATGTGATTGAAATCGCCATGACTTTCTGTTCCCAATTTAAGCGCACACGAGCTTGAAGTAAGAATACAATTGGTAACGGTAACGTTTTCGCAAGCCCGGTAACCCTCTTCGTTAATGGTTGTTTTCAGGCAAATAGCATCGTCGGCGGTAGTAACCGTACAGTCAGAAATGGTCACATCACGGCAACCATCAATATCGATACCATCGGCATTAACTCCCTTTTCCAAATCACTGTAAATATATATGCCACTTATTTTTACCCGGGTACACCAATGTGCATGCAGTGTCCAAAATGGCGAATTAAGCAAGGATACGTTTTCGATCTGCACATTTTCGCATTTGGTTAAAAACACCAGCGAAACATTGGGTTTTTTCCAGCGATAACTTGTCGGTTTTAAACCCGCTTTTACCGCAATGTCGAAGTCTTCTGCGATGAAATCGTAACTATTTAAAGGTTCTGTATAATATTCCGGTTGCCCGATGATTTCACCCTGCCCTTTAATACTGATGTTCTTTGCCTTTTCAGCGTAAATAAAAACAGGGGTGCCATCGGAACCGGTGTCTTTAATCTTGCCTTTGAGTTTGAATTGTCCTTCTTCTTTTGTTGCAATAAGTTTTGCCCCATTTGATAGGAATAGCGAAACATTATCTTTCAATTCGATTGTACCGGCTAAGAATGAACCTGCTGGTACAATTACAGTTCCTCCACCATCACTAAAGCATTGATCGATCGTTTTCTGGATTGCCCCCGTGGTAAGGGTTTTACCATCAGCAATTGCTCCAAACTCCCTGATATTATAGGTTTGCGAAAACAATGAAACTGAAATACACAAGATCAGGCAAGTTATAAGTGAAAATCTCATTTCTCTATTTATTTATTTCAGGTGTAACTAAAAAGTAGTCAAGCTTCAGGTTGATTTTTGATTTACAGCTAAACCGAATGATGTTATCACCCTCTTTTAGTTGCACGTCTCCTAAATCAACCAGTTCCCAGCCATTTGTCTTTTTCATTGGCGATCCGTCCCAACCTGCCAGCATCGTGGCTCCAATCAGAATATCGGCTTTAAAATCAGTTTCAGCGGATAATCTTATTTTGAGGTTTGCCTTCATGTCTTTGGCAACCTGAACCAAAACCGATACATAGTCATGGTTAATATCAAAACCGGTAACATATCCTTTGCCCGAGAAGCCTGAAAAGCTTGATTCAATTGATGTTCCACCAAGGTTTCCACCGGCTGCTTTTCCGCTTTCAGCTTCGAGTAAAATGTTGCATTTGGTTGGTTCGCCATTTGTAATGCTTTTATTATCAGGAATTATGGTTTTGATGGTTCCATCTGGATTGTAATACAGAAAATCAGCCATTAAATTCCGCACCTCACTTTTTCCTCCTGAAACAATTGAAGCATGATGGAAAGCCAGCCATTGGTTTTTAAATTTTACGATTGATCCATGGTTTGTTCCAGCCTGCCCCTTAAAAAAAGGAATATAATTGCCTTTGTAGGTGTAAGGTCCAAGTGGCTTATCTGCAACTGCATAGTACATTTGTTCAGGCCATTGTCCACTTGGAAGTGCGGGATAAGACAAATAGTATTTCCCTTTGTATTTATGTGTCCATGGACCTTCGAAAACTTCGAAAAGTTCGCTTTTCAAATCGCGCTTGGTTTCGGGTTTTATCGAAAGTAAATCGTCGTTGAGTTCTGCTGCTGAGCAACCACCGCCAGCGCCCCAATAGAGGTAAGCCCGGTTATCATCGTCAACAAAAACACAAGGATCCTGGCCCCATTCAACACCTTTGATAAATCCTAAATCGGTAAACGGCCCCTGTGGAACATCGCTGACAGATATTCCTGTGCGGAACATTCCAGTAGCTTTTTCGATCATGCAATAAATCAGATAGTATTTACCGTGACGGTAAACAGCATCAATGGCCCAGGCATGACTCACAGCCCACGAAACATCGTCGAGCGACAGAACCCTGCCGTGGTCGGTCCAGTTCACCAAATCTTTGGTCGAAAACACATGGTAGTCGTACATGGTTGCATGATGATTGGTCCCAGGCACATCGTGCGAAGTGTAAAGCCACAAGGTTGTTGTGTCAGTTGGCCATACATGACCAGAAGGGTCGGCTGCATAAATATGCGATATTAACGGACGCTGTGCAATGCTATTAAAGCATAAGATGCTAATAAATAGTATAATGCTAATTTTTTTCATTTAAATATATTTATAGTTTAACTTTAACTTCGTTACCATTGTATTTCAATTGTTTATCAATGTTTTTAGCTTCAGCAATACCACTTGCCTTTTCGCTTCCAACCAATACTATATTGAAAGTTCTTTCCTTTAACATTCCGGGAAATCCACCCTTTATTTTACCAATAATCAATGTTTTATCTGCATCGTTCCATTTCAGGTCAATGGTTGAAAACTGTCCTTTTTCATAGTTATAGTTTTCACCTTCATCGTCATAAAGTGTAAACGAACCATCTGCGCCCGGATAAATGCGAATTTCAAGCGGATTGGCTACCTTTTCGGTGGCGTACTGCAAAAATGGTCCGAATGGAACTATGGAACCGGCCCGCACAAACAGCGGGATATCCTGCAATTTCACAGGTCGGTTAATAGTTTGTCCACCAGCGAATTTTTCGCCAGTCCAGAAATCGAACCAATCCGTATTTTGGGGCAAATAGCATTTTAGTGATTTAATACCAGGCTCAACTACCGGGCAAACCATAAATGCTTTTCCGAACATGTACTGAAATTTCACATCCAATGCTTTGGGATCGTTCGCGAAATCCATTACCAATGAGCGCATTATGGTGTAGTTTTCGTGTGTGACGGCACCCGCTGTAGAATAAATGTAAGGCAACAAACGATAACGTAGGTTCACAAAATCAATTTGGGTGTTCATCGATTCGTTTCCCATGAGCCACATTTCACGCCGTACACCGCATCCGTGTGTGCGTAAAATCGGGCAGAATGTACCAAATTGATACCAACGCGTGTAAAGTTCCCGGTAACCTTCGTCTTGGTTAAGCAGAGGCCAATCGGTTTTATTGATAAAGAACCCGCCAATATCGGTTGTCCAGTAAGGCTGGCCGGAAAGCGAATAGTTCAATCCGCAGGCAACCTGATTTTGGAAAACATCCCAACGGCCGGCAATGTCGCCTGTCCAAACTACGGTTGCATTGCGCTGTTGCCCAGCATAGGAAGAGCGCCCCAGAATAAGCACGCGTTTATCCGGTGCGGTTTGTCTCTGACCATCATAAATCCCCTTGGTTTGCATCAGCGAAAAGGCATTCAGGTATCTTGCGCCGCTGCCTAGATTATTTTTCATCACTTTTTTATACAGGAAAGGGTCAGCAGGCGTAGAAATTTCAGGTTCAGAGGCATCTAACCACCAGGCATCCACTCCTTTTGCAAATAATTCCCGATTCATCTGGTTCCAATAAACCTCACGTCCTTCTTTGCTGAAAGGATTGTAATACCAGGTGCCTTTATCAGTCCAGAAGCTACAATTGTTATATCCAAAAAGTAAATTCTTGTCCATTAGCTCTTTCCAGTTTTCGCTTCCTTTCTGGAACATTCCCCACACCGAAATCATGTAATGCACATTGTTTTTATGTGCTTCGTCAATCATTTCTTTGGGATTGGGGTATCGTTCAGGGTTGAAGTGATGCGAGCCCCATGGTTCCGGAGTCCAGTAATTTAGGTCCTGTACCAACACATCAAGCGGGATTTTTCTTCCTCTAAATTCTTTAATAAGCGCCAAATAGTCTTTTTGTGTTTGGATATCGATGTGCGAATGCCAATAGCCATAAGCATATTTACCAAACATAGGCGCTTTGCCGGTAGCCGTGCGGTATCCGTCAATAACACGGTCAAGGTCGGGACCATACATAAAGTAGTAATCAATCATGTCGCCCACTTCCGAAGAAAAAGTAATGCCATCATAAGATTCTTGTGCAGGTGGCGCCCAGCGCAGTTGAATAGCGCCATTCCAGGCTCCGTGAATCGGGCTTTTAGCATCTTTTGCCCACTCTACTTTTATTTTATACTTCGTGTCTGCTTTGAATTCTATTTTTCCGTTCAGATACATATTGGGAGTTGCCCAACCATCAACAATCAGCTTATTATCAACCCAAAGGCGAATGCTATGCGTGCAAAATGTATTGAATGTGTATTCGCCGGCATGTAATGATTTCACTTCACCCTCCCAACGTACCGAAAAATTATTTGGGTCAATTTCCTTATTCAAGGGATTGCTTACCCAGTCGGGATTGGTTGTAAAGCTATTATCCACCTGGGGCCCAAATGTTTTAAAATCGAAATTAATGACCGAATCTTCCCTTTGGTTTTTTAAATCCTTAAAATCAATTCCCGTAAAATACTCTCCGGAAAGTGTACCGATTTTTCCTTCTTTATTAAAAATATTCGCCGAAGGGATAAAATCGGCAGTAACAGGGAAGCCCCATTTGGAGTGCGAATAATTGTCCCACAAAATGCCATAACCACGATTTGACGTGAAAAACGGCACAACAATTTCCCAGTTTTCCTGCCACAAATCTATATTTGAGCCACGCAGGTTAAATAGGCCATTTTGGTGGTGACCAAGGCCGTAAAGCTTTTCATCTTCAGGCGATTCCCACTGTTGGCGGATATTCCAGGTTTTTTCGCCTGAAACAGAAACAGGCGAAAGCCGTTTTGTATCTTCACGTTCGGCAAGTATTAGTTTGTCGTTCAGGTCGAAGAATTTAGCCACACCTGTTTTCAGATTTACTTTTACTTTAAGTTTTGCGGTCTTCAACACCAGTTCGTGAGCAGCCACTTCTGATGAAAATTCTATTTTCTTCCAAGGATCCACCACCATCATCAGGCTTTTTCTGCTTGAAAAAGTATCCGTTGGCGAAACCATCACCCGGATAATATCGTCGCGGCAAACTTCCAATTTCATTTTTCCTTGCGGCACATCGAAAACAACGCCGTTTTCAACGGTTTTTACTTTACTGCTGCCGGAGCAACCAATAATGAACAAGAGAAGGAATGTGTAGAGTATGTTTTCTGTTTTTTTCATCTGCATCAATATTTACTTTATTTTACTACTGGTTTAAAAACCACTTTATCCAATTTAAAATCACCATTGTACGATTGAATCATTACTTTGCTGTCGCCGGCTTTCAGACTAACTTCGCCAATAACTGCACTTGTAAACGACTGTGATTTAGGAAGTATAATATCTTTCCATGCTGCATAATCGCCATTCAGCATGAAGCCATTTACACAAACGGCAATTTTTTTATCGGTTTCAGCAGCATAATAAACCTCCATGGTATATTTCTGGTCTTTAGCTAATTGAACCAAAACTTCTACATATTCTTCGTTGTGGTTGAAACCGGTAACATATCCATGTCCAGTGAAGCCTTTTGTAGTGGGTTCAGTGTATGTACCCATTAGCTTTCCGCCGGAAGCCGTGCCGTTTTCAGCTTCCAACTGAATAATACAATTTACGGGTTTTCCTCCGGAAATTCCATTGGCAGTAGGTATAATGGTATTTATTTTTCCGTCTTTATCGTAAGTAAGAAAATCTGCCATCAAGTTCCGCGTGTATGAATTACCATTTGAGAGCATCATGCTGTGGTAAAAGGAAATCCATTGGTCTTTGAATTTCACAATTGAACCATGATTTGAACCAGCTTGTCCTTCAAAATAAGGAATGTATTGCCCCATTGGTTTGTAATCACCCATAACTTTATCAGCTACTGAATAATACATTACTTCGGGCCACTGGTCGTTGCGCAATCCGGGATACGATAAATATCCATGGACCTTCCTGTAATTGAGGTGTTTCCTTTACAGCTTTTAAATCGCGAACTGTCAACAAATCGTCAGACAATTTTCCAATGAAACAAGTACGATTATGCGCATATAAAAGATAAGGCTGGTTATCGTCGTCCACAAAAATGGCCGGATCCATGCCTTGCTCCACGCCGCGAATTTGCCCAATGCTTTTAAATGGACCTTCAGGGCGATCGCTGATAGCCAACCCGATACGGAATAAATCTGAATTTACCTTGCTCCGCATACAAAACACAAAATAATAGTTGCCTTTCCAAAATACGGCATCAGTAGCCCAGGCGTGAGTGATTGCCCAATCCACATCGTCAACCGAAAGTACGCGACCATGGTCGGTCCAGTTTACCAAATCTTCGGTTGAAAAAACATGGTAATCGAACATAGTGGCATGGTGGTTTGTACCGGTTACATCATGTGAAGCATAAACCCATAGCTTATTCGGGTTATCAGGCCAAACATGTGCAGAAGGGTCAGCAGCATAGATGTGGTTTATAAGCGGCTTTTGTGCAAAAGAATTAATTGCAATAAATTGAACTGTTGCCAAATAGACAGCAAAAAGCAAAATTGATTTTCTCATAAATATTGTTTTAATACTTGTTTTTTCACTGTTGTTTGATAAATTCCTACTTTAGTTTCATCTAATTGTATATTTGGCTATATCATCATAATACTATAATATTCAAAGGATTAATGGATTTAATATTTATCCAAATCACTAAGTCATTACTATCTAAGCCAGATAAATAACCCAAAGTGTAATCTATTCCGTTTTTGGCGATTTTTCCGTTAATTTCTATATTTGAAACGGTTGAATTCCATTTTCTTATTACAATGGGAATGTTAACAACAGGAGATTGCTTTGTCCCTTTAATTTCAAATTCCAGTTGTTCCTTCTCATTCTTTAAATTTTCAAACAGATAAGCTCGTTGGTATTTATCATAGCCAGTATATTTATAACTTGATGAAACCAATTTTATTTCTGCGGGAAAATTCCAGGAACGTGCCAATGGAAGAAGAGAATCAATTGGTTCAGAAGTCATTCCCATGAGCGAACGGACGCGAACGGAATGATCTGAACATATTTCGACAATCTGGTGATCACCATTTACTTGTGTAAGTGAAGAATGACTAACTTTGTCGGGAGCTACCGTATTTCGTCCATCGCTGGCAACTTGCGAGATGGGCCAATGATTCCAACAAGGAAATGTTGAATAACCCTCTACCCAGCCAAAATTGAAAGGAAACGTAATTCTTTCGGGGTAGTAAATTCCAAAAGGTTTGTATTTCGATTTAAAGTTTTTAAGCTCAATCGGTTTAAATTTAGGCATATCGAACGATTTTGGCGCTCCCTTTTCCCAGGAATAAGAAGCTTTGTTTCCTTCTAAATCTAAAAATGTAATCGCTTCTAATTCAATATTATCCTGTGGTTTTGTTCCGGGTTGATTGAAGAAAATTGTTTCCTGAAATTGGTAAGATGGTCGGTCTTTTTCTGCATAGTCCGACCACAAAACTTGTTTTCTAACTACCACACCGTCAGGATAAGCTGTCCAATATTCGTCAATCCATTCGCCGTTGTGGTCGTCGCTTTCGTGAAATATCTGATGCTTTATTCCAGCCAAAGCATAACGCCAATGGATTACACAACGTGCCGGTGTGTTTTCGATAATCCGAACATGTGAATACCGGCACTGCTTGTCGCCCATAGCCTCGTAACATTCGCCTGTTCCAAAATTTTCAACACTTTGATCGGTTATCCAAATTCCATTCTCGGATACTAATGCCGGAATATAACCGGTTCCCCGCCAAAACACCAATTTTACAGGACTATCCGTGAACCGGACAATAATATCAGGCAAATCACTTCCGCGCCACAACGAATCCCAACCAGGGGAAAAACCAAGCTTCGTGTAGTACGCACCAAACGGGCGGGGAGCATCAGTGCCCGAAGGCATTTTACGGTATTGCAGCGGTTGAATATTGTTTATTTTAACTGAAGTGTAGATTCTGTTTATATCATTTTCAGTTAATGCTTTATCATAGATTTGGACTTCGTCCAATAAACCATCTAAACGCATCCACGAATTTATTGCTTTGCTGGTTCCACGCTCAGTAAATGCCGGTGTCATTTTGGTTTGTGTTTTACCTAAAATTATCGGAGTGTTTGCGGCAAAGGTTAATTTTCCGGTGAAGGGGTTTTCGCCTGCTTTTTTATTGTTAATATATAAAGAAATCCCTTTCTTTTCATCGAAAACCATTACCACCAAAGACCATTTCAATAAGGGAATACTTTCATTGGAAATACAGCTTTTCCATTCATTATCCACAGCTAATGAACCCACTAATTTGCCAGTATGATTTATTCCAAAGAAAAAACCTGTTTTAAACTCATTTTCCTGATTAATTATAGCAGAAAGATTCCATGAATATTCCTGTGGCGCTATCCATGCAGAAATTGTAAAGGATTTATCGCTAAATATCAGTTTCCCGTTTTTATGGATTACTTCGGTTTGGTAACCATCAAAAACAAGCGCTTTACCGGATATGCCACTCACATAGTTTTGATAACCATGCGTGGAATCTGAATTATCGTTAAGCTTTGCATTATCAAAATTCCATTGTAAAACGGGATTTTGTGCTTGTGTATAAATGTTGAAAATTAGCAATAAAAGTAAAATAGATTTTTTTTTCATTTAAAAATTTATTTTAAGTTAAACGTCAATTATTTTCATGCTTTTAATAGAAAGTTTTCAGAGTTTTTGTGCTTTGCGGTGAAACCTCCGAGGTCTTCGAGACCTCGGAGGTTTTCATGACCGTTTCATTTGTAAATGAATTTATTAAAATTTGATTTTCGAAATCTTTTTTCAGTAACAAAATTTTTTCCTCACTATTTCCGTAATTCAACATTGTATTTTTCTATTATCTTGATAATGTTATCTGTATCAAAAACAGA
>JFJP01005819.1_pt1 | contig 12438 bp, 10 predicted proteins | sample 431651 | NCBI WGS metagenome assembly JFJP01 (sample SAMN02602958, study PRJNA72255) | Microbial mat metagenome, whole genome shotgun sequencing project. | biome: fresh water; feature: sink hole; material: water; isolation source: purple microbial (photo- and chemosynthetic) mats found in... | reverse complement strand
ATGTGGTAAGTTTTAAGCAGATGTTCATAGATACCAAATAGCAGTCATTTTGAATATTCGGATTGACTACTATGAGATTTTTATACGCTCAAACATCCACATTTTGATTTTTGTCAATGTTTTGGCGAGTTTCCCTTGATCTGCGCCATCTTTTACATTTTCAAAAGCGGAAAGAGGGACGCTGCGACACGTCGTGCCATCTGGCAAGTGCTGCTCAAGCCGAGGCCTTGGCAGGAGATCTGCAGGTGCAGGAGGGGATGTGGATGTGGCAGCGGTCGTGCAATGGGAAAAGGGCGGTGCCTAGTCTCAAGACGCCAGCGCAAAAAGTGGTAGCAGCGGCAACGGCAACCTGCGCGCAGGCGCTCGGCACCCACGCCAAGCGTTCCACCATGACGGTGCCTGCCGTGACCACCGAGCTCACGGTGTCGACGGCAGATCAGCAACGAGGCAATTTAAGCTTCTGCGCGCTTTTGCAGAATTTCAAACGCTGGCAAAGTCTTGCCTTCGAGCACTTCAAGGAAAGCACCGCCGCCGGTGCTGATGTAACCAATGTCTTTCTCGATGCCGTATTTGGCAATGGCGGCCAACGTGTCACCGCCGCCGGCAATGCTGAAGGCGTCAGACTCGGCAATGGCCATGGCGATGGTCTTGGTGCCGCCTTCAAAGGCCGCAAACTCAAACACACCGACCGGGCCGTTCCAGACGATCGTGCCAGCGGCTTTGAGCTGAGCGGCCAGTTTGGCGGCGGTGACCGGGCCAATGTCAAGGATCATGTCATCGTCGGCCACATCGGTCGCGGCTTTGACGGTGGCCACGGCATCGGCGGCAAAGGTCTTGGCGCACACCACATCGGTGGGGATCGGCACGTCGGCGCCGCGCGCCTTCATGGCAGCGATGACGGCGACTGCATCGGCCAGCAGGCTGGGTTCGGCCAGGCTCTTGCCAATGTTCAAGCCAGCGGCCAGCATGAAGGTGTTGGCAATGCCGCCGCCGACAATCAGGTTGTCCACGTTCTTGGCCAGGGCCTGCAAAATGCTGAGCTTGGTAGAAACCTTGGAGCCCGCCACAATCGCAACCAGGGGGCGCTTTGGATTCGCCAAGGCCTTGTTGATGGCGTCAATTTCAGCCGCCAGCAACGGGCCGGCGCAGGCAATCGGCGCAAACTGGGCGATGCCATAGGTGGTGCCCTCGGCACGGTGCGCGGTGCCAAAGGCGTCATGCACAAAGATGTCGCACAAGGCGGCCATTTTTTTGGCCAGATCTTCTTTGTTTTTCTTTTCACCCTTGTTGACGCGGCAGTTTTCCAGCATCACCAACTGGCCGGGCTTGACATCCACGCCATCGACCCAATTGGCCACCACGGGCACCTCGCGGCCCAACAGTTCGCCCATGCGCTTGGCCACGGGTGCCAAAGAGTCTTCAGGCTTGAACTCGCCCTCGGTGGGGCGGCCGAGGTGGCTGGTGACCATCACCGCAGCACCAGCGTCAAGTGCCATCTTGATACACGGCACGCTGGCACGGATGCGGGTGTCTTCGGTGATATGGCCTTCTTTGTCCTGCGGCACGTTCAGGTCGGCCCGGATAAACACCCTCTTACCGGCTGCGGCACCACTGGCAATCACATCAGCAAAACGCAAGACTTTCATGACAACACTCCAAAAGTTAATGAATAATCAGTCTCTAGCGCTTGTCGGATAAGCGCCAGAAGCTATCAATTAAGTAGCTCAGAACAATCTTGGATGAGACGGTCGGGCTGGCATGCCGCAACTGGCTGACCCAGGTTGTAGCCGTATGGTAGCAGCCAAACGGCCACCCCGGCAGCACGCGCGGTGGCCGCGTCGATGCTGGAGTCACCCACAAACAGGGCGCGATCAGGTGCCACACCAAACTGCGCCAGGCAATGTGCCACCCCTGCCGGGTTGGGCTTTTTGGTGGCCAAGGTGTCGCCACTGATGACCACGTCAAACAAGGCGGTGATTTTTTGCACTTCCATCACGATCTGGGTGTAGCGCCCTTCCTTGTTGGTCACCACTGCCAACTTGGTGCCCTGGGCGCGCAGGACTTCGAGCGCCTCAAGCACCTTCGGGTAAAGATGGCTGCGAGTGCCACAGCGGCGACTGTAAAACACGTTGTACTCGTCCACCATGGTGCGCAGCAGTTCGCTGTCGCGCACATCGGCCAACGACCTGCCGGTCGCAAACGCCACCGCATCCACCAGCAGCGACAAGGTACCGTGACCAATCCAGTCGTTGACCTGTTGCTGCGATACCAGCGGCAAATCGAAACGTGCCAGTGTGTCGTTGACCGCGTCCATGATTTCGGGCGCGGTCTCGACCAGCGTGCCGTCCAGGTCAAACATGACCAGATCAAACTTGCGCATGAACCGCTTCTCCTTAGTTGGCCGACGGGACCACGGTGTCGGGCAGCGGCTCGGTGCTCTTGCTGGCGGCGCGATGCACGATGGTGCGGATGTTGGTCACCACGCGGTCCACCGTCAGGCCAAAGTGCTCGTACAGCCTGGGCGCCGGAGCGGACTCGCCAAACGTCGGCATACCCAGCACCACGCCGTGGCGGCCCACATACTTGCGCCAGAAATCGGGGTGCGCGGCTTCAATCGCCAAGGCTGGCGTGTTGAACGGAATCACCTTTTCCTGGTACGCGGGCGGCTGGCGGTCAAACACATTGGTGCTCGGCATGGAGACCACACGGGCGGCAATGCCGTCCTCGGCCAGTACTTTTTGCGCCTTCATGGCAATTTCAAGCTCGGAGCCTGTGGCCACAATCACCGCCTGCGGGTTGTCCACGTCAGACAAGATGTAACCACCCTTGCGGATGCTCTCGACCATGCCGATGCCCGTCAGGCACGGCAGGTTTTGGCGCGACAGGCACAGCGCGCTGGGGCCGTCTTTGCGTTCAATCGCGTGCGCCCAGGCCACAGCGGTTTCCAGGCCATCGGCCGGACGCCACACATCCAGGCCAGGGATGATGCGCATGCTGGGAATGTGTTCGATGCTCTGGTGCGTCGGACCATCTTCACCCAGGCCAATGCTGTCGTGGGTAAACACATGGATGACGCGGATTTTCATCAACGCGGCCATGCGAATGGCGTTGCGGCTGTAGTCGCTGAAGGTCAGGAAGGTGCCGCCGTAGGGGATATAGCCGCCATGCAGCGCCATGCCATTCATGATGGCGGCCATACCAAACTCGCGCACGCCGTAGCTCAAGTGGTTGCCCCAGGTGTCGCGGCCGGCGCGCACGCAGCCCTTGAAGTTGGTGAGATTGGAGCCGGTCAGGTCGGCGCTGCCGCCAAAAAACTCGGGCACCAGCGGGGCCATGGCGTCCAGCGCGTTTTGGCTTGACTTGCGGGTGGCAAACGCAGTGGTGTTGGCCGCAATCGTTTCCAGCAGACCAGGTAATTTGTCGCCAAAAGAGCCCAGCAGGTCACCCGCCATACGGCGTTCAAATTCAGCGGCGTCATCGGGGTAACGGACGCGATACGCTTCAAAGTGCTCACGCCACGCGTGCTCGGCCACGACGCCGCGAGCCACGGCGTTCCAGGCCGCCGCGATGTCAGACGGAACCTCAAATGGCGCCGATGCCCAGCCCAGCGCTTCGCGGGTGGCGGCCACCTCAGCGGCACCCAAGGCGGCGCCATGGACATCGTGAGTACCCGCCTTGTTGGGCGAACCCATGCCAATCACGGTCTTGCAGCAAATCAGGGTCGGTTTTCCGTCAGGCAACACCGATTGCGCCCTGGCCGCCTTGATGGCGGCATCGAGTGCAGCCGGATCGTGGCCATCCACCGCCGCAATGACATTCCAGCCATACGCCTCAAAACGCTTGGGCGTGTCATCGGTAAACCAGCCTTCCACATGGCCATCGATCGAGATACCGTTGTCGTCATAAAACGCCACCAGCTTGGACAGACGCAGCGTGCCAGCGAGTGAACAGGCTTCGTGGCTGATGCCTTCCATCAAGCAGCCATCGCCCATGAAGACGTAGGTCATGTGATCGACGATGGTGTGCCTGGCACCCCCTTTTTCACGGTTGAATTCAGCGGCCAGCAGTTTTTCGGCCAATGCCATGCCAACCGCGTTGGCCAGCCCCTGACCGAGCGGACCGGTGGTGGTCTCCACGCCAGGGGTGATACCGTACTCGGGATGGCCAGCAGTTTTGCTGTGAAGCTGGCGGAAGTTTTGCAACTCACTCATGGGCAGGTCATAACCGGTCAGGTGCAACAGCGCATACATCAACATCGACCCGTGGCCGTTGCTCAGTACAAAACGGTCGCGATTGGCCCAATGAGGGTTGATCGGGTTGTGGTTGAGATGTCGATTCCAGAGCACTTCGGCGATATCTGCCATGCCCATCGGGGCGCCGGGGTGACCGGACTTGGCTTTTTCAACGCCGTCAACGGCGAGCATACGAATGGCATTGGCCATTTGTTTGGCGAATTCAGGGCTTGGAGAGTTCATGGTGTGGTTTCTAACAATATTTTTTAATTCGATGGGGACAGAGCAAGTTGCGTTTGCTTCGCTTTTGTAACCTGGTCTTTCCCACAATTCTCTAAATGGTTGGGGACAGAGCAAGTTCATTCGCTTCGCTCATGTAACTTGGTCTTTCCCACAAGGTTTCAGGAGGCCTTTTTCTGGCGTTCCATCATGCGCCAGACAAAGGGTGTGAAGATGAGTTGCATGGCCAACTCCATTTTGCCACCGGGTACCACAATGGTATTGGCGCGACTCATGTAACTGTCGTTGATCATGTTGCGCAAGTACTGAAAGTCAATGCCCTTGGGGTTGGCAAAACGGATCACCACCATGCTCTCGTCGGCACTCGGGATGTCGCGCGAGATAAACGGGTTGCTGGTATCGACCATCGGCACGCGCTGGAAATTGACATGGGTGTGTACGAACTGCGGGCAGATGTAGTTCACATAGTCGGGCATCCGACGCAGGATGGTGTCGGTAACGGCTTCGGTGCTGTAGCCGCGCTGTTTTTTGTCACGGTAAAGCTTCTGGATCCATTCCAGGTTGATCACCGGTACCACCCCAATCAGCAAGTCGGGGTGCTTCGCAATGTTGACCTCAGGCGTCACGACGGCCCCATGCAAGCCCTCGTAGAACAACAAGTCAGTACCGGCAGGCACGTCTTCCCAGGGGGTAAAGGTGCCGGGCTCTTGCTTGTAGGGCGCGGCTTCTTCCGCATCGTGCAGGTATTTGCGGCGTTTGCCGGTGCCGGTTTTGGCGTAGGTGGCAAACAATGCCTCGATTTCGGCAAACAGGTTGGTGTTGGCACCAAAATGGCTGAAATTATTGTCGCCAACGACCTCCGCTTCGGCAGCCTTGATCTTCATCTCCTTGCGGTCGTATCGATGAAAGCTGTCGCCTTCAATGATGGCGGCCTTGACTTTTTCGCGGCGGAAAATGTTGTCAAACGTGCGGGTGACCGATGTGGTACCCGCTCCGCTGGAACCGGTGATGGCGATGATGGGGTGGCGTACTGACATGGTGGGTCTCTCCTGAAGTTGAAAAATTTACAAGAAATGAGGCTCTAGCCCTTAGCGGACGTGCGCTGAAAGCTACTTATTTAGAAGCAATCTGAAGCCGGCTCAATCGCGGAACAGGCTGCGCTCGACAAACAAGGGGTTGACCAGCTCCACCTCGACCGGTTCGCGGTGATAACGCTCAATGCGTTCAACCTCGTTTTTCGAGCCAAACACCAAACCGATGCGCTGGTGCAGGCTGGTGGGTTGCACCTGCATCATGGGCATCTCGCCGGTTGACGCACGGCCACCGGCCTGCTCCATGATCATGCCAACCGGATTGGCCTCGTACAGCAGTCGCAGGCGGCCAGCTTTGGACGTATCTTTGGTGTCGCGCGGGTACATAAAAACGCCGCCGCGCATCAGAATTCGGTGCGCTTCAGCCACCATGCTGGCAATCCAGCGCATGTTGAAGTCTTTGCCCCGCACGCCGGTTTTGCCGGCCAGGCATTCATCCACATAGCGTTTGACCGGCGCTTCCCAGAAGCGCGCGTTTGCCGCATTGATGGCGAATTCCTGCGTGTCTTCAGGAACGCGCAGTTTGGGGTGTGTCAACATGAACTCACCCAGAATCGGGTCGAGCGTGAAAGCGTTGACACCGTCGCCCACCGTCAACACCAACATCGTGGTCGGGCCATACACTGCGTAGCCAGCGGCCATCTGCTTGCTGCCGGGCTGAAAAAAGTCAGCCGGGGTGACATCACGGCCCGAGTCAATCACCTCTTGCGGCGCGCGCAGGATGCTGAAAATGCTGCCCACCGACATGTTGACATCAATGTTGCTGGAGCCGTCCAACGGGTCAAACACAATCAGATAGTTGCCACGCGGATACTGCCTGGGAATCTGGTGGGGCAGATCCATTTCTTCAGAGGCCATGCCGGCCAGGTTACCCGACCACTCGGTGCGCTGTATGAACACGTCGTTGGACAACACGTCGAGCTTTTTCTGCGTCTCGCCTTGTATGTTCACCGAGCCGCCAGCGTCTTCCGCATGGTTGCCCATCATGCCGGCCAGCTCGCCGTAAGCCACCGCCTTGGCAATGCCTTTGCAGGCCAGCGCCACGTCCAGCACCAGGGCGTTGAAATCGCCACTGGCACTTGGGAAACGGCGGCGCTCTTCAATCAAAAACTGCGTCAGCGTTGATCGGTTGGAACGTAGGGTCATGGTCATGATGCAATCTCCGGATGATGTAAATGTTTCAGATCAGGATGGGTGGGCGGCGCGGCGCAAGGCCTGCATCACACCCTTGTAGCCACCACCCACATCGGGCGCGCCAAACACGGCGCTGCCGGCCACACAGGTGTCGGCACCGGCGGCCACGATCTCGCGGATGTTGTCGGTCTTGACACCACCATCCACTTCCAGCCAGATGGGCTGGCCGCCGGCGGCCACATGCGCGTCAATTTTCTCCCGCACCAGGCGCAGCTTGGCCAACGTGCTGGGAATGAACTTTTGCCCGCCAAAACCGGGGTTGACACTCATCAGCAGCACTATATCGAGTTTGTCCATGACGTGGTCCAGCCAGTCCACCGGAGAGGCCGGATTCAGCACCAGGCCGGCCTTGCAACCGAGTTCACGAATCATGGCCAGGCTGCGGTCCACGTGTTTCGAAGCTTCCGGGTGAAAGGTGATGATATTGGCGCCGGCCTTGGCAAACAGCGGAATGATCGAATCCACCGGCTCAACCATCAGATGCACGTCAATCGGAATGGACACATGCGGGCGGATGGCTTCGCATACCAGCGGGCCAATCGTCAGATTCGGCACGTAATGGTTGTCCATCACGTCAAAATGCACCAAGTCGCAGCCCGCGGCCTCTATGGCGCGGACTTCTTCGCCCAGGCGGGCAAAGTCGGCTGACAAAATACTCGGGGCCAGGCGCAAGATGGGAGTGGTGGTCATGGTGGGCTTTCTGCGGGAGTTTTAAAATCTTGAGGGTAATGCAGGTCATGCCTGGCCAGCCGCGTGCCATTGGCGCAGCAGTGCCAATGTGACCTGGCTCAGGTCGGGCACCACCCTGAGTGCACCGGTGAAATCATGGTGCAGGGTAAAAGGGTTGGTGGTGATCAGCGTGGCCAGGCCAGCTGCAGTGGCAGCGCGCAGGCCGTTGTTGGAGTCTTCCAGTGCCAGACAGCCGGCGGCGGGCAGTTTCAGGGCTTCAATCATTTGAAAATACACCTGCGGGTGCGGCTTTTTGAGCGGTGCGGTGCTGGCGTCGCCAATTGCCGTGAAATGAAGGCGCCAGTCGGCACCCACGGCGTGGCGCATCAGCGCCGCAATGTTGGCCGGCGAGGTGGTGGTGGCGATGGCCAGCTGCAGACCGGCCGAAAGTGCCTCATCCATCAGCCTGAGCACGCCTGGGCGCAAGCTGACCGCGCCACGGTTGACAGCGTTTTCATAAATGGCAGTTTTCAAACCGTGAATTTGGTCAATGCGGTCTTGTAAATCCTGGGCCTTGAGCGTCTTGATGTCAGGATTATGCTGCTGCCAGAAATGCAAGATCCGCTCTTTGCCACCCGATACATTGAGCAAGTCCAGGTACAGCTCGGGGGTCCAGAACCAGCCCAGCTTCAATTCAGCGAAGGCTTGGTTAAAGGCGCTCATGTGCACACTTTCGGTGTCGGCCAGCGTGCCGTCAACATCGAAAATCAGGGCTTGCAGTGCTCCAGTGGCCATGAACAGTATCCTTTGGGGTTGAAAAACAGTCGTAGCTAAGTCGACATGGATTTACTTTAATCGGCCTGACTCATAAACTCCAATCACGTTTTATTCAAAAAACATCAGCCTTTACTGATAAGAAACCGACCGGAGCTTCCCATGCGCCCCTATACCCTCAAGCAGATTCAGACCTTTATGGAAGTGGCGCGTCAGCGCTCGGTATCCAAAGCCGCCGAGCGGCTGTTTGTTACCCAACCCGCTGTGTCGATGCAATTGCGCCAGCTTGAAGACGCTTTTGGGCTGGCGCTGGTGGAGCCCATGGGCCGCAATATCAAGCTCACCGTGGCCGGTGAGGCCTTTTTAACCTACGCCACCGCCGCCATGGGCCAGTTTCGCGACCTGGAGGCCTTGATGGCCGAGCACGTGGGGTTGCGCCAGGGCCGCATTGATCTGGCCGTGGTCAGCACCTCGAAGTATTTCATTCCGATGCTGCTGGTGCGCTTTAACAAGCTGTACCCAGGCATTGAGGTGCAACTTAGCATTGACAACCGAGAAAACGTGCTGGGCCTGCTGAGTCGCTTTGAGGTCGATCTGGTGGTGATGGGCCGCGCGCCCAGCCACATCGACTGCGAAGCCACCCCGTTTGCCACCAACCCACTGGTGGTGGTGGCACCACCCGACCACCCGCTGGCGCGGCGCAAAAACCTGCCTTTCAGTGCCGTGGCCGACTACGGATTTGTGGTGCGCGAAGAGGGCTCAGGCACACGCGCTGCCATGCAACGACTGTTTGAAGAGCAGCAGACTCCCCTCAAGGTGGTGATGGGCATGCCCAGCAACGAAACCATCAAACAGGCGGTGATGGCTGGCATGGGCCTGAGCTTTTTGTCCATGCGCACCATTCGCCACGAGCTCGCTGGTGGCTATCTGGCGCTGCTGGATGTGCAGGGCCTGCCGCAAATCAACCACTGGTACGTGACACACCTGAGCAGCAAAAAACTCTCCCCCGTCGCCCGGGCGTTCAAAGACTTTTTGATTGAACAGGGTGGCGCGCTGATGGACACCTGGAGCTGACCACCGCCACCATCCTGGCCTACGCCGACAGCAACGCCCGCACGGCAGCCAGTTGCCGGCGCGAGACAAACAATACTTCGGGCACGCCATCAAGCCGGACTGCCCAGCCTTCACCTTCTTGCGCATCGTGATGGCGTTGCAGCGCCCGCACCGCCCGCCGCGCCACCAGGGCATTGCGGTGGATACGAATAAACCGGCCGGCGTGGCGGGTTTCGTGGTCGCTCAAAGCGCCCTCTAGTACATAACTGTGGCTGGCGGTGCGCACTGTCAGGTACTTGAGCTCGGCCTTGATGTACAGCACCTCTGAGAGCGGCACGCGTTCGGTGCGGGCACGCTCCTGAATCACCAACACTTCATCAGTCAAATCAGGCTCTAGCCCTTTATTGATAAGCGCAACCCGCTCTATTTTTTGAAGCGCTGCCTGCAGCCGCTCCAGTCGCACCGGTTTGGTCAGGTAGTCCAACGCCTCCAGCTCAAAGGCCTGCACCGCATGCTCGGCGTAGGCGGTGACAAACACCACGGCGGGCACCTGTGGCAAAGCACGCAGGTTTTGCGCCAAAGTCAGGCCATCAGCGCCCGGCATGTGAATGTCGGCCAGCACCGCGTCAACCGCCTGGTGCGTCACAAAGCGCATGGCGTCTGCCGCGTTGGCCGCCTCGCCTACCACCATGGCGGTCGGGGCGGTGCAGTCAGCCAGCAGGTTTTTCAGGCGGGCACGCGCCAGCGCCTCATCGTCCACAATTAAAATGCGTAGGCTCATGGCGTCCTTCAGGCCGTCACAGCGGCACCTCGATTCGAACCAAAAATAGGCCGTTTTTCAAACCATATTGAAAACGGCCCTGCACATCATGCAGCAGGCTCAAGCGCTCACGCACATTGTTCAGGGCCAAACCGTGGCCGGGCAGGGGGCCTGCAACCGGTGTGTTGACCGTATTGCTGACCTTGATCACCACCGTTGACCCGCGCCGCTGCGTACTGACCTTGAGGTGTGCGCCAGTCGCGCTGGGTTCCACCCCGTGTTTCACGGCGTTTTCCACCAGCGGTTGCAGCAGCAGCGGCGGTAGGCGGGCACTGGCAGCGCTGGCGTCCAGCGACCACTCCAGCTGCAGGCGCTCGCCAAAACGCACCTGCTCGATAGCCAGGTAGGCCTTGGCCAGCGCAATTTCGTCGTCCAGCGTGACGCTGCTGCCCTGCTCAGCCAGCGCGTAACGAAACAGGTCGCTCAGGTCTTCCAGCAGACGTTCGGCTTTGCGAGGCTCGTCACGCACCAAGGCAATGGCACTGTTAAGGGTGTTGAACAAAAAGTGCGGCCGAATACGCGCTTGCAGCTCAGCCAGCCGCGCTGTCGTGGTGGCCGGTGTGCGGCCCCGGGCGCGCAACACCAGCCCTGCCACCAGCAGCGCTGACAGCAACGCACCGCTGAAGGCACTGGCCAGCCAGGGCGGTCCGTCCAGCAACCCCATCAGCACCAGCACACCGCAGCCGTACAAACCGGCCAGCATGCCCAACACCACGCCTGAGAGCATTTGAGCATTTGGGCTCAGGCGCGCCAGCAGTTCCTTCAGACTACAAGCCGAAATCAACCACAACAGTGTGGCTGGCAGCGCGGCGCCCGTCACCAGTGACATCTGACCCAGCCACTGCAACGGTGCGCTGCTGCCAAATAGGGTGCCCACCGCAACCACCGCTTCGACAAACAACACCGCACGCAGCACCACTCCCACGTGGCAGGCGTCAAACACCAGCGCGTCAGCCAAGGGAGGCGGCCCGGTACCCGTGGGGGCGGCGTCTGACTCCTGGAACACCGATAAAATTTGCGAATCTTCCATTGACCAACCCGAATGTGCGCGCAACAGCGCTGCTGCGCCGCATTATTGTTGATTCTGGGGCCTTGCGCCCGCCCGATTCACGCTCAACCTGTTCTGCAAACGCCATGAACCACAACCAATTCGACAAAAAGTCCCAGGCCTGGTCGGCCCTGTTTTCTGAGCCTATGAGCGATCTGGTCAAACGCTACACCGCCAGCGTATTTTTTGACAAGCGCCTGTGGCAAGCCGACATTGCTGGCAGTCTGGCCCATGCCAGCATGCTGGCTGCACAAGGGATCATCAGCACGCAAGACCTGGCCGACATCGAGCGCGGCATGGTGCAGATCACCCAGGAGATCGAGTCTGGCGGGTTTGAGTGGCAGCTCGATCTGGAGGATGTGCACCTGAATATCGAAGCCCGCCTGACCCAGCTGGTGGGTGATGCCGGCAAGCGCCTGCACACCGGGCGCAGCCGCAACGATCAGGTGGCCACCGATGTGCGCTTGTGGCTGCGCAGCGAAATTGACCTGATTGCAGAGTTGCTGGTTGACTTGCAAAAATCATTGCTGGACGTGGCTGAAAAACATGTCGAGGTCATCCTGCCCGGTTTTACCCACTTGCAGGTGGCGCAACCCATCAGCTTTGGCCACCACATGCTGGCCTACGTCGAAATGTTTGCCCGCGATGCCGAGCGCATGCAAGACGTGCGTAAACGCGTCAACCGTCTGCCGCTGGGCGCTGCCGCGTTGGCCGGCACCAGCTACCCGCTGGACCGCGAGCGGGTCGCCAGCGCCCTTGGCATGGTCAACGACAAAGGGCAGCCCCAAGTGTGTCAAAACAGCCTGGATGCGGTCAGCGACCGCGACTTTGCCATTGAGTTCACAGCCGCGGCCAGCCTGTGCATGGTGCACATCAGCCGCCTGAGCGAAGAACTGATTTTGTGGATGAGCCAGAACTTTGGCTTTATCAAGATTGCCGACCGCTTCACCACCGGCAGCTCGATCATGCCGCAAAAGAAAAACCCCGACGTGCCCGAACTGGCGCGCGGCAAAACCGGCCGTGTGGTGGGTCACCTGATGGGCCTGATCACGCTCATGAAAGGCCAACCCCTGGCCTACAACAAGGACAACCAGGAGGACAAAGAGCCGCTGTTTGACACGGTTGACACGCTCAAGGACACGCTGCGTATCTTTAGTGAAATGCTCGGCGGGCAGCTTAACCCGGCCACCGGGCACAAAGAAGGTGGCATTTCTGTCAATGCCGATGCCATGGAGCGCGCTGCCCTCAAGGGCTATGCCACCGCCACCGACCTGGCGGACTACCTGGTTAAAAAAGGCCTGCCGTTTCGCGATGCCC
>JFJP01039868.1_pt1 | contig 12440 bp, 13 predicted proteins | sample 431651 | NCBI WGS metagenome assembly JFJP01 (sample SAMN02602958, study PRJNA72255) | Microbial mat metagenome, whole genome shotgun sequencing project. | biome: fresh water; feature: sink hole; material: water; isolation source: purple microbial (photo- and chemosynthetic) mats found in... | reverse complement strand
AAGCATAATTCGCCTTTACTACGGTCTTAATGGAAAACATGCCCATACCCTCGACGAAATAGGTGAAGATTTTTATCTCACACGCGAGCGCGTCCGTCAAATAAAGGAAAATGCTATTAAGCGATTGAAAAACACTGGTAGGAGCAGGATTTTACGTACTTATCTGGGTTAAACTCGCTACATGCTTACCAAATAATGACTACTCGAAAACCAATTACCCTAATCCGGTAATTATAAACATATTGGTTTGCGAGTAGTCATTATTTTTTATATTTACCAACAAAAAATTTGTTGTTTGTTTGAATTTTGATTAAATTTACCCAAATCATTAAATAGAACAACTATGGGTCTCTTCAGCTTTATCAAATCGGAATTAATTGATATTATCGAATGGCTACAAGATGGCGATTCTGATGTAATGGTCTATCGCTTTGAGCGACACGATAATGAAATTAAAAACGGCGCCAAACTTATAGTGCGCGAATCGCAGACAGCGGTTTTTATTAATGAAGGTAAAATGGCAGATATCTTTGGACCTGGGTCGTACACCCTTGAAACAAAAAATCTTCCGATACTTACCACGCTCAAAGGCTGGAAATACGGCTTCGATAGCCCTTTCAAAGCCGAAGTTTATTTTGTGAACATGAAACGGTTCACCAATTTAAAATGGGGAACCCCCAACCTATTCTATATCCGCGACAAAGATTTTGGCAGAGTGAGCATTAGGGCTTTTGGTACTTATTCCATGCGAGTGAATGCTCCCGAAAAATTTATTACTGAAGTGGTAGGAACAAGCGCTGAATTTTCGACTGACGAAATTCGCGATGAATTGCGTAGCATGATTGTTACAAAATTTATTGATGCAGTTGGCGAAAGTGGCATACCTTTACTCGATTTTGCTCAAAATTATAGCGATTTGTCAGAGTTTTGCCAAAAAAAGCTTGCTTCTGAGTATTTACAATACGGACTCGAAATAACAGGTTTCGCAATCAATAGCATCAATCTGCCTGAAAACCTGCAAGCAAAACTCGACGAGGGTACAGGTATGAATATGATAGGCAACGTAAACCGCTATACCCAAATGAAAACCGCCGACGGAATTTTTGCAGCAGGTAACAATCCGAATAGCGGAGGAGGTATGGATGGCATGTTGGGAATGGCTATGATGCAACAAATGATGCAGCAAAAGCAACAACCTTATAACCAGCAATCAGCACCTCCCCCACCCCCAACAGGATCGCAATATTTTGTTTCTGTTGCCGGTCAACAGCAAGGTCCGTTCGATTTGAACACACTGCGACAGTTGATAGCCCAACAACAAATAAATCAACAAACTTATGTATGGAAACAAGGTATGGCAAACTGGGAAGCGGCAATGCAAGTTCCTGAAGTTGCCTCTCTGTTTGGTAGCATCCCACCGCCACCACCTCCTCGATAGTTGAAATTATTGATCTTGAATTACAACTGCTTTTTTGATACCATAGCAAACCTTTCAAGTGGCAGCGACCACTTGAAGGGTTAAAATATTACTCAAAATTTATTACATACAACGAGAAAAACAAAAACTGGCTATGCAAACGGAAGAAATAAAACATACTGCCACAGTACAAAATCAATTGACCTGTCGCAATTGCAGTGCAACATTGACTTTTAAACCAGGTACCACAAGTCTCAAATGCGAATATTGTGGGGCTGAGAATGCAATTAAAATTTCAAAAGAAAAAATTGAAGAAATAGACTATCTCAAATTTATTAGAACAAAAGGAAATGAAGAGCCAAAACAGGAAATCACTACCGTAAAATGTGATGGTTGTGGTGCTTCTACTACTTTTGATCCGGCGGTAGTTGCAGCAGCTTGCGACTTTTGCGGTACCCCGTTGGTGGTTAAAAATGCGTCTAAAAGTATTATCCTTCGTCCAAAATCACTTCTTCCGTTCAATATTACGCAAAAAGATAGCACTACTTTATTTCAGGATTGGTTAAAAGGACTTTGGTTTGCACCAAGCGCTTTGAAAAAATATGCCCGACAAGGTAAACTTGCCGGTGTGTATATTCCGTATTGGACATTCGACGCCAAAACAAGCACCGACTACGAAGGCGAGCGTGGCGACGATTACCAGGAAACTGAAACATACTACGAAAATGGTCAACAAAAAACGAGAACTGTTACACGCACCGAATGGACAGATGTTTCGGGTAATGTACGCGACGATTTCGACGATGTGGTAGTAGTGGCAAGTAAATCGCTACCAACAAACTACATTGATCGCTTAGAGCCTTGGGACACCCAAAACTTAGTTCCTTTTGATGAGCAGTTTTTAAGCGGCTTCAAAACCGAATGTTATCAGGTTGGTTTAGAAAACGGATTTCAAATTGCTAAAGATAAAATGGAAGATGTTATTGAAAGCCATGTGCAACAGGATATTGGTGGCGATCACCAAAAAATTGGTTCGATGGACACTACTTTTGATGACATCACTTTTAAGCATATTTTACTTCCTTTATGGATAAGTGCTTATCGCTATAATGATAAGGTTTACAGGTTTATGATTAATGGTCGTTCGGGCGAAGTACAAGGCGAGCGCCCTTACAGTGCCATCAAAATTGCACTTGCAATAATTGCTGTAATTATTATCATTGCATTAATTGCTTATTTCTCGAAACAGGCATAGTTTACTTCTATTTGAACGAACAAGCGCCCATATTACATGCGCCCACAGTGTCTGTCGAAATCCAATGATGCTTTTATGAATGAGGTGTAAAGAGCCAATAAACCAGAGCAATACTATTGTACAAAGTAACCCTATACTTTGGTGCGATTGAAGAAAGCAGGCTTTGCACACTTAAACCGGATAAGTTGTAAAACATCCGGAAAGCCGGTAGAGTTATACAGTTGAATCTACAGTATCATTAATTTTGGGGTATTGCACCCAAAAACCGTTGATGCAACGATTTTTTGAGTAATGGGAAAATATTATTTTTCAAAAAATAATATTGGAATTTGTTTTTCTTAAAAACGTTTGCGTTAATTTGTATTTGAAATGTGCAATTGTTTTGCGGATATAATTATGTTGTGCGTTATTGAAATGATAATACAGAAGAAATAAACAAATATAGAAAATACACATGGCTCAAAAAATTGAAAGTGATAAACTACTCGTTAAAGATGTTTTTACAAAGTGGTTTCGTATACCAGAATATCAAAGACCTTATGTTTGGGAAAAAGACCAAGTTATGGAGTTACTTGACGATGTTATGCAAGCACGAAATTTCAATCCCGAATCTCAATATTTTTTAGGTTCTATGGTGTTAAGAAAAAATACGAAAGAAGACGGTGCAACGAAATATGATGAATATGATTTATTAGACGGGCAACAAAGGCTGACTACTTTATTTTTAATTACAGCAGTTGTTAGAGATTTAACGCTCAAAACAAACACGAGTAGATTAAAATCATGCCATGAAACGATTTATCAAATGGCAAACCCAGATGATAATATTCCTGAAAGACTGAGAATTGTATTTGATATTAGAAATCAAGTAAAGGACTTTATAAACGAATTTGTTAAAGAAGAGGGAGGAACTTCAAAAGAAAGTGAATTGAAGTTAAAAATATCAAATCATGACGAAGACATATCAATAAGAAATATGTCAAATACCATTTTGACGATACGTGAATATTTTACAACAAATAGTATAGATGATTTTTTTCCATATTTGCGGTCAAATGTTCTGATGATTTACGTTTCAGCCGATGAACTCGAAGATGCTTTTCGATTATTTACTGTCATGAATAGTCGTGGCATTAAATTAAGAAACAGCGATATTTTAAAGGCAAACAATTTAGGTGAGGTTAAAGATAATACCAAACGGCTTGATTGTGCAAAAAAGTGGGAAGAAACTGAAAATTATTTTGCCGAAGATTTTGATGCATTCCTTTCACATTTGAGAACAATTTTAGTTAAACAAAAAGCAGCAGTAAGTTTGCTTAAAGAATTTGAGGATAATATATATCATCCGACAAGTTACGATAGGACGAACAAAACAAAAACAAAACTTCCTGCACTTTTGAACAAAGGAGAAGAAACATTTAAGTTTATAGATAAATACAAAAAACATTACGAACAATTGTTTGATAATGAAAACTATGACTTGACAAGCAGTTTTGAACTTTATAATTATCTACACTTGATGAAAAAGGGATTTGAGGCAGATTTTTGGGTCGCACCTTTACTCAAATTTTATGATAAATTCAAAACGGATAGACTTATGAATTTTGTAAAATCGTTAGACAATAAATTTGCAAACGACTGGCTTGTTGGACTTTCACCCACATCAAGAATTGAAAATATTAATGCAATTATTCAGGCAATAGATGATGCTAACAGTTCAATTGAAGTTTTACAAAATAGTTGTTTAGCACTTAATAACAAAGATTTATTAGATACACTTCAAGGCAATATCTATGGACGACGTGCCGCAAGATATGTGTTACTAAAATTAGATTTATTATTTCACGGTCATACGACAAAATTTGAAATGCCCGAAACAATTAGTATAGAACACATTTTACCACAAAATCCTAATGCAGACAGCAAATGGAAAATTGATTTTTCGGATATTAATAGAGAAGAGTACACAAACAAACTTGGGAATTTAGTTCTTATTTCAAGGAGAAAAAATTCAGCGCAAGGAAACAAGGAGTATGCTGAGAAGAAAAATAAATATTTCAAAAATAATGTCGAACTTTTTAGCAATTCGGTAAGAATATATAACCAATTCTCTACATGGTGTCTTGCTGATTTGGAAAGAAATCATAAAGAAGTATTGACAAAAATAAAAAATAGTTTTGGAATTTAACAGTTTGATAAACAAAGATAAAACGCATAACATCGCACTAAGCGGTCAAAGGGACTAAAAGATGACGGAATTCCAATAAATATCATTGCAAAAAATACTGGATTGTCATCAGAAATAATCGAAGACCTTTGATAATTATATAATTAAAGACTATCTTTCTTTCCGGTGGTTTTTATTTTAAGCCAATCAGCACCACAGTCGTATTATCATCACCACCAGCCTGGTTTGCTGCATCAATCAAATATTGCGCTTTATCTTGTAAAGTCCCTTTACGTTGTAGTATTTTTTTTATTTCATCATCTGTCAGCATCGAATTTAAACCGTCAGTGCAGATTAAAAATATGTCGTCGGGCAGTAACTCTACTTGAGTTTCGCACACACTTAATCTGAAGTCATAAGTATATCCCAATGAGTTGTTAATCATATTTCGTCGGGGATGCACCCGAGCTTGTGCCGGTGTGATTCTTCCGGAATTTATCAATTGCTGAACATGAGAATGGTCTTCTGTGAGTTGACGTAACGATGAATTACGCAAAAGATACAGACGGCTATCACCGGCATGTGCATAAAAAACTTGATTTTCAACAACTAAAACCATTACAACAGTCGTTCCCATTCCGCGTAAATTGCTATCATAAGCCGCAGTGTTGAGAATTTCGATATTAGCCTCCGATACAGCAAATTCGAGCGCATCAACGGGATTGTCGAAATCATTTGATTTTAAACAATTTAATATATAAGTAACTGCCATTTCTGATGCTACCTCACCCGCTTCATGCCCGCCCATGCCATCGCACACCACGAAAACCATTCCATTACTTGTATTAGCCTGTCCGAAATAGTCTTCATTCATTTGTCTGACCACACCAACATTAGTAAGTCCTGCCCATAAAATATTTGATTTATCCATGAGTCCAAAAATAAAAAGATATAATTTGCACTAACAGTTTTTTAAACATCTGATAATTAATCAACCCATCGAGGGTTAACGACCGCTCAAAAGGTTTTGATACTGAAAATATCTGTGTCAAATCATTTTTTCGATAACTTTATCCTCCGAAACAAAAAACAAACGCCATGCTAATAAGAAGCTGAAAAATGAAATTATTGCTGAATAGATAAATCTGTCGAAATGTTCGAGCGTACCGAAAATAATCATATCGCGAACACCACCAACAAGATAAGTCAAAGGATTCCATTTAATTATTGCTTGCAAAGTAGGGTTTTCGATTCGTGATGAATAGATAACCGGCGTAACATACATCAGCAGGCTCATCACAAAACCAAACCCACGTTTCATATCTACCGCAACAACGCTTATCACCGAAACGACTAATCCGATTGCCGATCCTAAAAAAAATAGCGGAAGCACCAAAAGTGGAAAAAAAACGATTTTCCAATGAGGTACAACGCCAAATAGCAATAATACAATTAAAGTAATGAGAAAAGTAATTGTAAAATTGACTAATTGCTGTAAAGTTTGCTTGATAAGCAATACATCGTGAGGAAATTTAACTTGAAGTATAAAGCCCGAAGCGGCATCTAAAGTACCAGAAGCTGAATTAAAAAATCCCATAAACAACCCCCATACTGTGGAACTTAGCAGCACATAAGCCGGATAAGGGATACCCACATCGCCCGGATTGAGTACACCGGTCAGGTTCATAAACACCCATGAAATTATTCCCATCAGTGGGGCTATTACCAACCAGCCCAGCCCGATAAACGATTTTTTGTAGGTCATCAAAAAATCGCGACGAAACAATTGGTAAATTAGCTCGCGCGACTCGGTAATATTGCGTATCATTATCCACCAGGTACGAAAAAAACCCGTCTGGCTACGCATGTTAGGCTTGTATATGATCGTTTTTTTTGTTTCCATGTCAATTACTGGATTTGATACCGCGAAGATACGAAATTGTTCGGGTAATTGACAATTGACACAAAAGATTGTTGCTATATTTAGGTATCTACCTGTTCCACAGGCTATAGTTAGGTTGGAATAACAATAATTTTGTTACAGAAAAATTAGACAACAAGGTGATTTAATATAAGATGTTCGTCTATTGAAAAAAGTATTACATAATAAATGAAAGATGCCTAAATTTCTTCTGTTTCAATTATTTTCGCCAAAATATCTGAATACGGAAGTATAAGGTATTTCTTTCCTTCAAAATCTATTTCTGTACCGCTGTATGCTTTGAATATCACCACATCACCCGGTTTAACATCGGCATTGTCAATAGCGCTCATGCCAACAACCGGAGCCATTTGGGGTTTTTCTTTAGCAATATCTGGAATTATTATTCCAGAAGCAGTACGTTGCTCTTTGTTTGATACAGTCAAATCGAGCACTACGTGCTGATTTACAGGTTGTAATTCTTTCATATCTTAAAAATTTTATGTTGTTACACTTTATATTTTAAACTTCCGTTAGGACACGAAGTTACGCATTGCAGACATTTTGAACAAGTGTAGCTTGCACCCGGATTTTCCATTTCGGGATTGAACAAGCTGTATTTCATGGGTTCCATAGCAACGATATAGCATTGTTTATCGCAAACACCGCAGGTTTTGCAACTATCTGCATTAAATTTAATTCGAAATAAGGAGTATTTATTGAGCCAACCCGAAATCCAGGCTATTGGACAGCCAATCTTATGATACTGATACATTTGACGGATTTTACCATCGGCGCTCATGCTCATCATCAATTCCATAATTAAACCCATCGGGCACGCCCAACGGCAAAAGACCTTTCCGAAAATTACGCCAGTTACAACACCAGCCAATAAAACATACCAGAGCGAAACATTATAGCGCGAAATTGCCAGATAAAGTGCTACGCTCAAAACAGAAAGTATAATCATCCGCTTGTCAACGAGCAATTTCAATAATTTTCTCATGATTTTTAAAATAAGCTAAATTTGAAATTCATAAATCGGAGCATTTCCTCTACTTCGAGCGATACAGTTTCAATTAATGTTTCTGTTTCGCCACCAAAGAGTTTCCCCATTACTGCGCCGTTAGCTGTGGCAACATATACTTGCCCGTCGGTTTTTTCGTAAACAGCAAACGCTTTGGGCATCATCGCACCCATTGGTTTACGGTCGTCAGATGTAAGCATTTGCGAGGCATATTTGCCGCTACAATATTTTATAATGCTGTATTTCCCTATCGGAGTTCCACCGTTTTCGACCACTTCTTTATTCATGTCATATACAGTTACTGTGTGCCATTCCTGCATTGAATTTATACGGTTTACGATGGTTTCGACAGTTTTTTCGTAATCATACGGACTTTTCATTTCCTTGAGCATCATTCTTCCTGCCGAAAGATTGATTGCTATGCCTGTAAATACCATGCCCACCAAAACGCCGATGATTGTAAATACTATGGCTACTAATTTTGTTTTCATTACAAAACCTGATTTAATTGTATTCAGATATTTTATTCTTCCTTAACACAAATTTCACCTTTACGGATATGTATTATTGTATGCCACGCTACAATGGAGATAGCAATAATAGCGCTAACCAATATAAACCATGCAGTTACCTTAAAAAACAAGTAGTGTGTAACCTGAAAAGCAACAGCAGAGGAAATTGATGCCGCAGTGAGCGGAAATGTAAACGCCCACCACGACATGAAATATTTAAGTTGAGTAAAGCTCCTATACATCACAATCAACAAACCAATAAAAAAATATGTCAGCAGTAGCAAAAACACCGAAAATGTATCCCAACTTGCAGTTATGCGCATATATGCAATGAACCCAACAGCCGGAGGTGCCAAAAGTATGAAAAACGTGGGAATGAATTTTTCGGGTAGTTGCGCATGAAAAATTGCGCGATATAGAAATATAGTAAATAAGACAATCCAAAAGAAAAATCCGACTGCAAAGTAAAAATACGAAAGTATAACCGGTGCAAAGTCCACGCCACTTACAGGTATGAGTATGTTACCCACCACCGGTATAAACCAAGCCGGATTAAAATGATGTATCTCAAAATTATGTTGTATCCAAAAGCTTATAGTTTTGAACATAAAAAACGTATGTAATAACAATCCAGCCCACCATAATATTATGGAAAGCATTGGGTAATACGTGTAGTATGCAATGGAAAGTAACAGTAACGAAATACTAATTGCCGAAAAAAAGTTAATTCGTATCCTATGTTTGAAATCGGTTTTCACTTCATCGGGATACATCACTAACTTCAACCCGTACAATACACTGATAAATAAAAATAGGGCGAGTACAAAAAATATCGAAATGTCGTAAAAAATACGAGGCATCCATTGTAAGTGATAGAATTTCCCGAAAGCTATAGTTAGACCTGTGAGTCCCATAACCGCCGCATAGCTGGTAATTGGGAAAAACTGAATCTTTTGTTTCATCGTTTTATTGTATTTCCAAAAGTTCTTTTAACCGTTGCTGATTAAAGCCCACAACAATCCGTCCGTTAATATCAGTTTGTGGCACACCTTGTTGTCCGCTACGTCTTGCGATATCTTCGGCAGCCTTTGGGTTATTCGATATATCCACATCAGTGAAAGCTACTCTGTTGTTGCGCAACCAAGTTTTTAGAGTGGTACACCAGGAGCAACTTGGCGTCGAATAGACGGTTACTCTTTTTATTTCACATCCTTCAGCTTTTGCTTTTGTCTGAAAAACACCGTTTTCGGTAAGTGCTCTATAATAACCGCTATCGTGGCAACCTTTGATAACCGAGGTCAGTTTTTTATTATTAAATATCAGCAATGCAGGCATACTGGTAATGCTATAAGTAGGATGAATGTCAACAACTTGAGTAACATCAGCTATATAAACAGGTACGTCTTGTTGATCTTTGATCGCATTTTCAAAATTTTGTACGGCGCAATTCCTCTTCTCGCCACCAGATTTGTACAAAAGCAGAAACGATTTTTCATTTGTTGCTGCTTTTTGGAGAAAGTCGGCATGTGAGGTAACTGTTTCCATGTTATCCGGCTTTATTTATTTGTTGTAAAAGAAAATCTTTCGATTTTATCCCGACAAAGCGATTAATCTCAGTACCATTTTTGAAAAGTATTAAAGTAGGAATACTTCTGACTTTGAATTTTTGGGCAAGCGATTGGTATTGCTCAATGTTTACTTTACCTACATGTACATTACCCGATAGTTCGGCTGCAACCTCATTCAGCACAGGCGCCATCATACGACATGGAGCACACCACTGCGCCCAAAAATCAACCAACACAACTTTTTCTTTGGTTTGATGCTGAAAATTTTTGTCGGTCAGGGTAAGTATGTTTTGGTGATCTGCTACTGCTGGAATATTTTTCATTTTCATTCGGGCAATAACAACGAAAATAACAAATGCCACGACTAAAATACCTACGATGAGAGGGATTGTTTGCATTTTGAAATATATTATTTTTTTAACTTTGCTTTTAATTCGTGTAAATAGTTTGATGCGGCTAATGCTGCCACTGTACCATCGCCAACTGCGGTAGTAACCTGACGAAACCGTTTAGTAATGCAATCGCCTGCTGCATAAACACCTTCAACGTTTGTTGACATATCGGGTTTTACCGCAATTTCGCCCCATTGGTTTAGTTCAACTTTACCTTTGAGAAATTCAGTATTGGGTATGTAACCAATGAAAATGAAAACACCATCGGTTTTAAAATTGGTTATCTCGCCAGTTTTCAGGTTTTTAATGTCAACACTTTCAAGTTTTTCATTTCCATGAAATTCTGTAATTGCAGATTCCATGATAAAGCTGATTTTAGGATGATTAGTGGCTTCAACTATTGCATATTCAAAAGCCTGAAAATTATCAAACTGGTGAACAATTGTTACTTTACTGGCATATTTGGTAAGCGAAACAGCCTCTTCGAGTGCCGAATTACCACCGCCTACTACAACAATTTCTTTATCAGTAAAAAAATCGCCATCGCAGGTTGCGCAGTACGAAATACCTTGCCCCTTAAATTTATTTTCACCCGGAACATTTAATGTCCTCGAACGACCGCCGGGTGTCATAATAATTGCGTCGGCAGTGTAAGTTTCGGAATCGTCGAGAGTGATTTGCTTTACCTTACCATCTAACTGAAAGTCGGTTATAATAGTATTGGATAAAATATCACAACCAAAAGTTTTTGCCTGTTTTTTCATAATATTGGCAAGCTGATAGCCGCTAATACTTTCAACACCCGGATAATTGGCTATTTCGTGTGTTAGCACCATCTGACCACCAATAGCACCGTCGTTCACAATCAGCGTTCGTAACCGCGCCCGCGATAGGTAAATACCTGCCGTCAATCCGGCAGGTCCAGCACCTATCACTATAGCATCATAGTGGTTTTCGGGTTTCATAATCTTATGATTTTGAAGCTACACCAAACTCTTTATCTAAAATAGCAGTAACCTGTGCTTTGGTTTGAATGCTGGATGTTGCTTTTACAACTTTACCGTTTTTGTAGTAGATAGTAAAAGGTATTCCCATGAAACCTCTCACTTCTGGTAGATTGCGAATAACATGCGATTCGGGATTGTCAAATTCCATATCGCAGAATTTTACATGGGTGTATTTATTTTCTAATTCTTCGGCAATTCCGTAAACAGGGATACACATCGGTCCCATGCGTCCGCATACAACCATTACGTTTTCATTTTCAGAGGTTACTTTTGCGTGTTCGGCAGCGCTTTCGAGGTGTTTCAAGTTTGTGTATAACATGACTTTATTATTTAAAGTTAAAAGTAAAAGTTTAAAGTTAAAAGTTGGCTTATGCCTTTCTTTTTCTACGATACAAAAGTACAGCGATTGCAACTTGCACGAAAGGATTTTTGCATTTTTGACCTTAACTAAAGGATTGAATTGCGACAACTTTTTTATTGAGCTAAATTAACTTAACTTTGTTGTCAGATTTAATTCATACAGTTATGAAAACTATACTCGAAACCGATCAAGATTTTATCTGCGAAATACAAGCTCCTTGTTTTCAGTTGTTGAATGAGGAAGAAATAGAACTAATAAGGGCAAGCAAAACGCAGATACTTTTCCGCAAAGGCGATAACCTTACGAAACAAGGTGCATTTTCGTCGTACATACTTTTTATTATCAAAGGTTTGGCAAAGCAGTATATCGAAGGCGATGATAACAAAAGTTTTAATCAACGCATCATACAGCCCGGCGAGTTTGTTGGTTTATCGGCAGTCTTCGCCAAAAACACCTATAATTATTCATCGCAAGCCTTAACCGATTGTCAAGTGTTTATTGTAGATAAAGAAGCAATTACAAAAGTTATAGCAACAAACGGAACTTTTGGATTGAACATTATTAGGCGTTATTGCGAGCAGAATGTCAATCTTTTTGGTTCGCTACGAAACCAGCTTTTCAAACAAATGAATGGGCGCATGGCTGAAACATTGTTATACCTCGACGGTCTGAAAGTCATTAATCCCGAAATTTTCCAATTGCTATCGCGAAAAGATATTGCCGATTTTGCAAATGTTTCAGTCGAGAGTGCGGTGAAATTATTGAAAGCATTTGAAAAAGATACTATCCTTACTTTAAAAGATAAAGACATAA
>JFJP01049114.1_pt1 | contig 12441 bp, 9 predicted proteins | sample 431651 | NCBI WGS metagenome assembly JFJP01 (sample SAMN02602958, study PRJNA72255) | Microbial mat metagenome, whole genome shotgun sequencing project. | biome: fresh water; feature: sink hole; material: water; isolation source: purple microbial (photo- and chemosynthetic) mats found in... | reverse complement strand
TCAACAATAAAGGGTGCAAAAATAAAAAGTCCCCGTATAATTACGAGGACTTTTTGTTTTATAAATTCAATATTTTGCGAAAAACAATTAGCGCGAATTGTTACCAGCCGGACTACCCACGCGAATCATTGCACAACGGAAACCAATATCATCGCGAGCTTCTTCTTGAGGTAAGAAACGGCGTGTGGCAGGACCTAACCAATACACGCGGTCGCGCCATGAGCCACCTTTATATACTCTCGAATTGTCGGAAACCAATGTAGTCATTTTATAATTTGGGTCATCGGCTTTACCTTGTCCAGAGGCGTACATTCTTTCCGAACCCGGAGCCTGATTTGGGTCAGTCCACGAGTCGCCTTCTTTTATACTCGATTCCAAATCTCCGTCTAAGTAGTTTATGTTGTCGGCACGTTTGTAATTCCAACGCAAGGTGGTTTCTTCAATAGATTGGTTACGTTTACGTATTCTACCCAAGCTGTCTTTGTCAGCCAATTGACCTTCTTCATCCGTTAAAGGAACTTGAAAAACGTTTCCTCTGAAAGGAGAAGCTTCGTCAACATCAAGAGAAGAAATTGGGCGATATACATCGCGTACCCACTCGCTTACGTTACCAGCCATACAATACAAACCGTAATCGTTTGGCCAGTAAGAGTCAACTGGAGCTGGTATAGAAGCGTTATCGTTCAATGCACCTGCTACCCCCATCAAATCGCCACGTCCACGTTGGAAGTTTGCCATCATTTCGCCACGGAAATTTTTGGTATCGTTTCGTACATAGTGTCCGTTCCAAGGATAAAGTTTGCGGTTGAAAATACGTTCGTCAGCCGAATTACCCATCAAACCAAGTGCAGCGTATTCCCACTGAGCTTCGGTAGGGAGTTCGTATTTTGGAAGCAAAATACCATCTTCGATTCTCACTCTGCGAGGGTCGCCTTGTTTGTTGGGGTCTTTCGATTCAAGCGTACGCTTACCCGCCTGTACTTCGTATAAACCAGCCAAATACGCATCGGTATTGAAGTTTTCCTCGTTCAACTGGTTGGGGTTGGGCATGGCAATTTTTTGCTTAATCAAAATTTCCTCGTTTACGCGGTCGGTACGCCATATACAGTAGTTATCTGCTTGTTTCCACGATACGCCCACCACTGGATAATCTTTGTACGCCGGATGACGAAAATAGTATTCCACATACGGTTCGTTGTAGGCAAGTCTGCGTCTCCAAACCAATGTGTCGGGCAAAGCGTCTTTACCCACTTGTGGATAATCTACAAAAACTCTGTTGAGCCAGTAGAGATACTCAAGATAGTCAATGTTGCTAATTTCAAACTCATCAATGTAAAACGAGGGGATAGTAACATTTCGAGGAACATTGTTCCAGTCGTACATAATGTCTTGCTCCACTCTACCAAAGGTAAAAGCACCCCCTTCAATCAAAATTAAACCGGGTCCGTTTTCCTGCCCTTCATAATCTTCGGGCACATCGAATCCGCCGTAATCCTTCTCATTGTATTTCCATCCCGTAGTTCTGGAAATATTCTTGTCTGCACAAGAAGATAATGCAAACACTCCAGTTAATAGAAGCACGAAGATTGCATTTATTCCTAATTTCATAACGTTTGATTTTTTAAGATTTTCAACATAAGTAACTAAAACGAAGGGCATCTTATTGCCTTCGATTTCCGCAATTTAAACTCATCGCCAAACTTGATTCGTGTACCAAGCTCATGCGTTCCATGTGTACTGTTAAGTAATCCGGAAATGGTAAAGTCGTAGCTATAGGCAATTTCAATATTTGATACGTTGAACAATATATGAAGTATAACGGAATCGTAATGTAAATTTATATTATGACGGTTATAAATTCCCGTTTTAATATTACCCAACTGAAAATGAGCACCATAATTTAAATAAACAAAATCTCCTTGCTTTTCTACTATCAAATTGGGAGATATTGTATTCTTTTCCGTGTGTAAACTATTATTGCCAACATCAATAGTTGTGCCAAAATGAAGCGTAATTTTTTCCGGCAAAAAGTCGTAATTATCATATTCTGAGCTAATTCCAAGTTTTGCAATGTGATGAATTGCACCGCCAAAGTACATCTTTTTGCTAAAACAAGCAAGTCCTGCCGAAAAATCTAAATAATTACTCGAAAAAGTTTCTCCTATCTCGCTAACATTCATATTTATACCACTGAGTGGGTCTATCATCGAAGGAAAAATAAGTTTCGACCTATCAATAGCTGTTTGTACAAATGCCGATTGGAAACCAAATTTGAGATGAAATTTTCGGTTTAAGTCCACTCCGTGCGCAAAAATTACATTGGTTTGCGTTTGTTCTATGGTGTGGTCTGCCTGACTGTCGTTTACTATCAGAATCCCAAAATTGCTGTTGGAGTTTTTTATTGCCATATCCACCGATGCCGAATAAGTTGTATAGGCATTGTTGAGCGCAGTCCACTGATTGCGATAGCTGAGTGTAAGTCGCGGAACGCGGCTGTTTCCGGCAAAAGCTGGGTTGAGATACAACGAATTGAGATAAAACTGAGAAAATGATACGTCCTGCGAATAGGACAATAGGCTGATAAACAAAAATATAACGAGAACTATTCTATGAAGCATCGAATTAATTTCGTATGTTTTGATAATCTATGATAACGTTTGCAAATTATAATCATTTATATTTGCAGGGTAAAAATATTACAATATTTCGATAAATGTATGCGTTTTTAAGCAGATATTTAAGCCAAAATTTTGGCAACTATTATGCCAAAAAAGTTTCACAATGTGCAATCCTTTGTATCCAAACACATCTAAACTCAGAATTTTATGCCACGTACTATCATCCTTATTTTTTTATTCATTATTGTTAGTCAATGGTTTGTGAGTGCGCAAACCACCACATCGGTGCTTACCAACGGAAATTGGTACAAACTTAAAATTGCTCAAAGTGGTGTGTATAAACTTACCTATCAGCAATTAAAGACCATGGGGTTTAGTGCTCCCGAAAAGGTGCGAGTGTATGGCAACGGTGGCATTATGCTTCCGGTGATGAATAGCGAAGCAAGATTTGATGACATTATCGAAAATAAAATATCAAAAAAAACAGACCATATTCTCTTTTATGTCAAAGCTCCGGTTACTTGGAAATACAACACATCGAAACAAATTTTTGAACATTCGCTTCATCTTTTTGCCGATTCAACTGTTGTGTTTCTAACTGATTTTGAAAGCAATAGCAATAATTTGATGGAAACGGTAGATAATGCTTCGAAACCCATTGCCAACACCATTACGCAGTACAACGAACGACAATTTTTGGAGGTAGATTCTATCAATTTAATTCGTTCGGGCAGACGCTGGTTTTGGAAACATTTTAAGCAGGTGGTGGACTATAATTTTACGTTTACAATTCCCAATTTGATTGACGGTACTACACGTATAACGGGAGTATTTGCGGCACAATCGGCTGTAAATAGCTCATTTACAATTAGTACGGGTGCAAAAACACAGACGGTAATAGTGGAGAAAGTACGTACCGGCGATGCCACTTTATTGTATGCCAATACTGCCGAAACTACTTTCACTTTATCGGGAAACAATAGCCTCATTCCTATCAATATACAATACAACAAAAGTACTTCACTGTCGGAAGGCTGGCTCGATTATTTGATTGTAAATGCTCAATGTGAGCTAAAAATTGACGGCAACCAATTGCATTTTCGCAGTGTAAATTCGGTAGCAAACAACTCATTTTCAGAATTTAAAATCAATACTAATGGTAGCGAAATAGTGGTTTGGGATATTACCAACCCTTTGCAGCCGCAACAAATGCAAACAACCAAAAATGGAAATTATGTTTCGTTTGTTGGAAACACCTCAACTCTGCGCGAATATGTAGCTTTTAAAACCGATGGTGCTTTGCAACCAACTGTAAATGAAAGTACTTACACCAAAATAGTGAACCAAAATTTGCACGGATACGGCACAGTGGATATGATAATTGTAGCTCACCCTTTGTTTTTGGAACAGGCAGAGCAATTGGCAGTTTTGCACGAAAAATTCGATGGAATGAGTTCTCTTATCGTTACTCCTGAACAAATTTACAACGAATTTTCGGCTGGAATGCCCGATGTGAGTGCCATTCGCGATTTTGTGAAGTTGATTTACCAACGTGCCACACCTACCGACACATTGAAATATTTGTTGCTTTTTGGCGATGGTTCGTACAACAACAAAACCATATCGAAAACAAACACCAATTTTGTGCTTACCTATCAATCGGAAGAATCGTTAGACCCCATTTTCTCGTTTGCATCTGACGATTTTTTTGGCTTGCTCGACCCGCACGAAGGCAGGCATATTGGCGACCTTGATATTGGAATTGGTCGTTTGCCGGTGAAATCGGAAGAAGAAGCCGATTTGATGCTCCGTAAAATTGAGCAATACATTCGCCCATCGAACAAAGGCGAGTGGGGCAATACAATCTGTTTTATTGCCGATGATGCCGATGATAATCAACGGCTTCACATGGTTGATGCCAACAATATTGCCGACAGGGTGATAGCAAATTATCCCTATTTAAATATCGAAAAAATTTATCTTGATGCTTTTCCGCAGATAGTTACTTCAGCGGCGCAGCGTTATCCCGATGTAAGTACGGCTATCAACAATCGAATAAAAAAAGGTGCATTGATAATTAATTACACCGGACACGGAAACGAGCGGAAACTTACGGCAGAAGAAGTAATTACAACCGATATTATTCGGAAGTGGGATAATTTTGAACGGCTTCCGGTGTTTGTAACTGCCACTTGCGAATTTAGCCGCTACGACGACTACGACCAAGAAAATAAGCGAACACTTACATCTGCCGGAGAGTTAATTTTGCTCAATCCCCAAGGGGGAGGTATTGCCCTTTTTACCACTTCGCGCGTGGTTTTTGCCTCATCAAACGATGCCCTCAATACCAGTTTCTACAAATTTGCCTTCGAGCGCGATTACGCCAATCAGCGTTACCGTTTGGGCGACATGGTTCGTCATGCCAAAAACATCACTTCAACCGAAAGCAATATCAATAAGCGAAATTTTTCGCTCCTTGGCGACCCTGCGTTGTATTTGGCTTATCCAGAATTGACTTCGCCCGACTATTCGGTAATAACATCAAAAATAAATGGAAAAAATACCGGAGAAATCATTGACACTTTGAAGGCTCTCTCATTAATAGAAGTAGAAGGATATTTGAAAAACGAACTTACGGGCGAAAAAAAAACACCACCATGAACAACGATGGTGCGGGTGCTTTGGTTTTTGAAACACAGAACAGCGTGATATACAAAGGTATAACAAAAATTGAGAAAGGTGATTTTAAATATGTTTTCAGAATCCCAAAAGATATAAGTTACAATTTTGGAACGGGGAAAATTAGTTATTACGCCAAACGAAACACCGACCAAGTGCTTGAAGATTGGGAGATTAAAAATGTTGACCTTAGCGGAAATTTTACCCATTTTGTCATCGGAGGCACAAATAGCGAAATAGAAATTGACCAAAAGGGACCAGATATTGAATTGTTTATAAACGATACTTTGTATGTGGAAGGCGGCAACACGCACGAATTGCCCATTTTATTTGCCCAATTGTTCGACGAAAACGGAATTAACACCACAGGTAGCGGCATAGGACACGACATAACACTGATGCTCGACAACGAATATAGCAATACACTGGTTTTGAACGACTTTTATAGTGCCAATGCCAATAGTTTTCAGAGTGGTACAATTACGTTTCAGATGCCGGAGTTGAGTGAGGGCTGGCACACAGCTACACTCAAAGTGTGGGATGTTTTCAATAATTCGTCCGAAAAAAGTATCCAGTTTAAGGTAGTAAAATCGAACAAAATTGTAATTTCGCATTCGTACACCTACCCCAATCCGTTTTCGGATAAAACGTATTTTAGTTTCGAACACAACCAAGCAGACAACGAAATAGATGTGCTAATTTATATCTACTCCACCACCGGACAGTGCATGAACACATTGAGAACCAAAATAGAACCAACGGGTTTTAAAACCCAAATAATGGAATGGGACGGTTACTCAGCGTGGGGGGCAAGGCTGCACAACGGCGTGTATGTGTATCGCATAGAAGCAACAAACGAGGAGGGCGAAAAAACGTTTGATAGTGGTAGGCTTGTTATTTTACGCTAAAAACAATGGAATTTACGTTCTTAGTTTTTACTTTTGCACACGCAAAATTTTTATAGATAGTTGGTATATTTTCATTTACAATTTTCATCCGTAACGCCTATGAAACATACGTACACAAAAGTTTTGAATTACGACCACCAAATTTGATATTAAAATGAGAAAAATAGTTAAATTCTTTGTAAGTTGCTTCATTATCACCTCGATAGTGAATATTGCTTATAGTCAAACAGATGAATCATGGGTTGGACAAGACAGCCCCAATGCCATTACCACAGCCGCACCATTTTTAATTATCACCCCCGACAGTAGAGCGGGTGCAATGGGCGATGCAGGCGTAGCTACTTCGCCCGATATAAATTCGATGCACTGGAATCCGGCGAAATATGCGTTTGCAAAAAACCAAATGGGTTTGTCATTTTCTTATACGCCATGGTTGCAGAAGTTGGGTATTAAAGATATAAATGTTTCGTATCTTGCTGCTTATAGAAAATTTGGCAAAAACGACCGACAGGCTGTTGCTACTTCTTTGCGTTATTTTTCGTTGGGTAGCATTCAGTTTACCGATGAGTTTGGTGTACCTATCAGAGATTTCGACCCCAACGAATTTTCGTTTGATGTGGGATACTCCTTTCAGATGTCGCGTTTCATGTCCACAGGTATTGTGTTGCGTTATGTTCACTCCAATCTCACGGGTGGTATTGGTATTGCCGATTCGCACGCCGGACACGCAGTTGCTGCCGATATTGCTTCTTACTATCGCCGCGAAATAAAATTATTCGAGCAAAATGCCGAAGTGAGTTGGGGAGTAAATGCCTCAAATATTGGTTCGCGCATTACCTACCGAGACAATGCGCCGCCAAACTATATTCCTATCAACCTGCGCACCGGAGCAGGACTTCGCTTTATTCTCGACGATTATAACAGCATTTTGTTTACCTTAGACCTTAATAAATTGCTGGTGCCTACTCCACCTATTTATCACGATAGTTTTCCGGGCGACCCCGAATATATTGTTGCTGGTAAAGACCCCGATGTGGCAGTGGCAAAAGGTGTTTTTCAATCGTTTTGGGATGCTCCCGGAATTTTGAACGACGATGGTGTTACGCGCAACGTGTTTAAGGAAGAGTTGCAAGAAATTAATTATTCGTTTGGTGCTGAGTACATTTACATGAACCAATTTGCTATGCGCACCGGTTATTTTCACGAACACCAGCTAAAAGGCAATCGTAAATTTTTTACGTTTGGGTTTGGTGTGAAAATGAATATTTTTGGACTCGACTTTTCGTATCTTGTTCCTATCAATTTTCAGAGTAGTCCATTGGCAAATACACTGAGGTTTACGCTTACATTCGATTTCAACCGTATGGTAAAGCCCGAAAAATTGTAATTTGCATTCTCATTTCATACAAAAACACCTCTGCTCGCTACTATTAGCAAAGCAGAGGTGCTTTTTTTTTACCGAAATTCTTCGTAGTTATCATCGTTGCTTCCCATGTCAATAATCACTCGTTTGTGTTCGGAATCTTTATCTGAGCGCGCAGTGCCCGAATGCGTTTTGGATACCGGAATTTTTACTTGTGTGTGCGTTTGAATTATTGCCCTTTCGCTTTCCTGCAAAGGGTTGTCGTTGAGCAGTTTGGCAATAATTTCTTTAAAAATATCGGTTTGTTTCAATAGCTCTTCAATGGTTTGTGCTTTGTTATCTTTATCTGTTCTGAAACTCGAAATAATATACTTCAATTCTTCTGCTTGCCGTGAAAGTTGGCTTGCTCCTGCCGACATTTCTTCGGCAGTTGCTGAGTTTTCGTTGGTTGCACCCACAAGTTGCTGCACAGCATTGTTTATTTCGCCAGCTCCTGAATTTTGTTCAATACTTGCCGAAGCAATTTCGTTTATCAGACGCACTGTTTTTTGAATATTCGGAATAGATTTTGCCAAAATCATACCTGTTTCATCGGTGATTTTCAGACTTTTGGTAGATAATTCTTCTACAAAAATAGCTGCTTTTTTGCTTTCCTCTGCCAGCCCACGAATTTCGGAAGCTACCACCGAAAACCCCTTGCCATACTGCCCTGCCCGAGATGCTTCTATAGCTGCATTTATAGCCAGAAGGTCTGTTTTTTCGGCAATGTCGCCAACAATTTTTATACGTTCGGCTATTTCGCGCATTGTACGCATGGTTTGGTCGAACGATGCCTGAACTTTTATTACATCTTGCGAAACAATATCCGATGTTTTGAGTGTAATTTGAGCATTATCGGAGTTTTGGTTAATATTTGCCACCATCTGCTTGATGAAGATATTTCTTCGGTAGAAGCTGCTTGCTGTCCCGAACTTTGTGCAATTTGTTGTGCAATAGCAGTTAACTGATTACCAGAACTCAATACGGTTGACGAAGCCTCATTGATTTCGTAAATAATTTGTTTGAAATTTTTATTTATTTCGTTGATAGATTTGTACAAATTGCCAATTTCATCTTTTCGGTTTTCGGTGATTTCAAAATATATCTCCTTGTGCGATATTTGCCGCAGATACGATACCACTTCCTTTATGGGAGCTACAATGGCTTTTGAAAGGAGTAACGAAACAAGAATAAAAATGACAACCCCAATTCCAACAATGATTGAATAGGTATTGGTTGACTGTTTGCGGTTTTGGTTTACAATCTCAAAATGCTCCTCAGCCTGTATTTTGCTACTGTTGGTGAGAGTGGTGAGCATGGTAGCAAGTTGATTGTACAAACTAAGCATTTGGGGCATTTTGCTGCTCAATTCTTCCGAAAAACTTCCTCCAATCATTGCAATGCTCACCTCTTTGGCTATGGAGTAATATGTATCGAAATGCTTCAAAATACTGTCTGATTCTACAGAAGAGCCAGTTTTTTGGCGCAACAATTCGCACTGAATTTTTAGTTGATTAGCAAGTGTATCGGCTTCTTCCAATTTAAAAGAATCGGCTGCAGCAACGGCATCTTGCAGAGAGCGTTGAATTTTTTCTAATTTATGACTCAACTCAATGCTGATTTCGATTCGGGGTAAAATTTCATTTTCGGTCTGAATCAATAATTCCTTGTTTTTGTTATTGAAATAGCCAGTTATCAACGAACTAACTATAAAAATCAATACAAAAAGGGAAGGAAAAATCATTAATTTCTGACCTCAAAATTTACCAACCGCATATAAACATATAACGTTGGTACTATAATATACGTAATTAATTTTAAAAATAAAAATTTATTTTTTAAAATATTCTATTTTACTTTGCAACGGGGAAAATATTCAATAGCAAAGATACAAAAAAATGGAAACACCAGTAGATAATAGGCATAATTTAGGCAATGGGATAAAAGTAACAGTATCAAAAAAATATGTTATCGTATGGCGTAATGAGGGCATTCTGTTTCAGGAGAATATAGACTGTCGGGAGCATTCACCTGAGTTTAGGCAGTTTGTGGTGAATTTAGTACAAAAATTTAACGCACAAAAAAGTAAGATAGCCACGTGTTTTGGGTTGTCTCGTCAAACGATAGATAATTGGATAGACTCCTTTGAAGAGTACGGACTTAATGGATTGATAAACAGTACAAAAGAAAATGTTGGTCGTACCAAAGGCAATAAAGCAAGACAGTTCGAATTGCAACGCAAAGAAGAGCGTCTCAGTTCAAAGGAATCATTACCAAACTTATTTGATATAGTGCCGGAAAAGATACAGGAGGTTGCTGATAATGAGATGCCTGCACCGGAGGAGATGCCATTTTCGGATGAGTTATCACCCGGAGCAAATCGGTATGCTGGCAGCATTATACCACAGATATTGCTTATTCACCGATGGTCTTGGTTTAGTTTTATTATTGGCTTCTTTGGCAAACGAAAAACATACGTTCGTTGGAGCAGATGAAAAATGTACGGTTGGATGAGGCGGGCAAAATACTGGGTATAGGTAAGTTACCATCGGTTACCGATTTACGCATATGGTTTAGGGGCGTATCCGAAAAAAGCATCTCCAACAAGCTTAAAAGTACGTTTTTCGGTTGGCAACTAAAGAACGCTATTGTGGGTACAATGTTCTGGTTTACAGACGGTCATGTACTTCCTTACAGTGGAAAGGAACAAGTGCGGAAGATGTATAATACCAAACGCCGTTTGGTAGAGCCGGGTCGCACCAATTTGATTACCTGCGACAGTACAGGGCGAGTAGTTGAATTTGAGATACAAGAGGGGCAGGGCGATTTGCGCGGACGCATTATAGCACTGCATCAAAAATGGAAAGACCAACTTCCGGAGCCCCCCGTTCATGTATTTGATAGAGAAGGACATGGCGGTGAATTTTACTATCAACTTGTTTCGGCAGGATGTCCGTTTGTGTGTTGGGAAAAAAATAGTAACCAGAAAAAACTACAATCGCTTGGACTTGAAGAATTCAATCAGTCGTTCTCCTTCAATGATGTTGAATATAAATACATTACCTCAAAAAAGCAATTTACAATCGAAACAGAAGAGACGGTGCCGGACACAGAAGAAAAGAAAGTAGAATTGGAGCGTTACTATGTACTGAATACCAAAACCCAAAAACGCACATCGGTTTTAGCCAATAATGCAAACGGAAATCTTTCGGATGATGATTGTATCATTGCCATACTCAGTCGTTGGGGGGCAAGCGAAAATACCAACAAATATCTCAAAGATAATCATCCGCTTCACTATCAACCGGGCTTTAAATATACCGAAAGTAAAAATCAAATCATAGCCAATCCTGAGGTGTATAAAGTTGATACAGCGATAAAAAATATAAAGACAGAACTAGCAAAGCAATACAAAAAATTAGCATCGACCGAAAAAAAATGGAACAAAAATGGGGGTACTCGACAAAACGATGTTTATAGTCGCTTGAAAAACGAAATAGCCAAAAAAAACGAGCAAATACAACAATTGCAGAAGCAAAAAAGCGAACTACCCGAAAAGATTGACATATCAGGTTTGGAAGATTACAAATCCTATCAAGTTATTGATAATGAAGCTAAAAACCTATTCGATATTGTTACAGTAGCCAATTGGAATGCCCGAAAAGAAGGGGTGGATATTCTAAGGCGGTATTACGACAACCCAAACGATATTGTGGATTTATATCAGGCAATAATTAATTGTCAGGGCAAAGTACAAGTTACCAAAAATCAGGTTATTGTAACACTCGAGCCACTGCAACAAAAGTCCAGAAGAGTGGCTCAGATAGATTTTTGTAAATATCTAACCTCTCTCCTGACAAAAAGCATCTAATCGTGCAAGTAGCTAATTATCAATAATTTAAAAATGTCTTATAATTTTCTATTTTTCTTTGAGGTCAGAAGTTATAAATTCGGCTAATTCATTTTTATACTTGCTACTTGTTTCAAAAAAACCCTTCACTGCATCTTTAAATTGTTGAAATTTAGGATAATACTTTAAATTGATTACTTTTTTTCTCATAAATTTCCATAAGCGTTCAATTAAATTGAGATTGGGTGAATAAGGAGGTAAATATATCATTTTGATTTTTGTTTGTGAATCCAGAAATAATTTGACTTTTTTGTTTTTATTGTAAGTAGCGTTGTCAGCAAAGCCGTATATTAATTCTTTATCAGCATATTTTTCTGATACTTTTTTCAGAAGATTTATCGTAGTCTCATTATTTATTGTAGTGTCTTCAACTATTGTAATATTTTGCCAGTTTCAATCCACATTTTGCTGTTGTTCGAATTATGTTGTGGATGAACACTATCTATAAATACAATTGCTTGATTATCTTTTAGTTCACTAATAATTGTTTCTATTTTAGCAATAAATTCTCTTTGTTTTTCGATGTTCAAACCACCAGGTAATTTATGTATCATTTTGTGTGAAAATTTAATTCTATGTAACAATTTTTGCGTTCCACTATTTTCATAAGTAACATTGCATCTATCTGATATAAAATTAATTAATTCTTTTTTATTCGGAACTTTGAATGTATTTATATAGCTTCGTAGCCAACTGATTTCTTTGTATGAAAGTTTACCCATGTAAGGTTTGTAATTATCATTTAACCATTCTGTTTCATGTACACGTTCTATATAAATATGTTTCCACTTTGAAACCGTGTCCGAATCAAGTACCAGAATATCTGCAACTTGCTCATTTGTATATCCTTGATTAAGTAAAAGAATTATTTTTATACGATCTGCTTTTACTTTGTCTTTTTGACTTTTATGTAATTTTCTTAAA
>JFJP01006104.1_pt1 | contig 12441 bp, 6 predicted proteins | sample 431651 | NCBI WGS metagenome assembly JFJP01 (sample SAMN02602958, study PRJNA72255) | Microbial mat metagenome, whole genome shotgun sequencing project. | biome: fresh water; feature: sink hole; material: water; isolation source: purple microbial (photo- and chemosynthetic) mats found in... | reverse complement strand
GGCGCACTTGCCCGTCGTGCAGCAAGGTGACGGCACGCACCTGCCAGGGCCGTGCGCGCACAAAACCGTGCGCTGGCTTGCCAGTCAGAGGGCCAAACCAGGGCCAGCAGATCGGCACACCGCCACGCACAGGTTTGCCGGGCTGATAAACCGCCGCCTGCGAGGTCCAGATCACCGGCGCCTGTCCGGTGGGTTGCCAGGCCAGCACTTGCGCGCCTTGCAGCGCCACGCGCGCCGTGGCCTGGGGTGTGTGAATACAGGCCACAGGCAGACCAACACCACTGTCTTCAAAGTGGAGCCGCTCGGCAATGGCAAACTGCTTTTGCAGGGTTTGAAGGTCCATTTTGTCTCCAAAAAAAACTATATTAAATGTAGCTGTCAGCGCTTGACTGATAAGGCTTAAAGGCCAATTTGGTTCATGAAATGGTGATCAGCCCTGGCCGCTGGGCTGACACCGGCCTCGGGTCACCCTGTGACCGCGTCGCGGCGCGCCCGACTTCGTGGCATGATCGCCAGCTCCGAACCACCTCAGAGAACACGCCGTGAACGCCGCCTTGCCCAAATCCATCCTGAACACGCCCCTGGCCCTGCAGCAAATCAGCAAGCAGTGGGATGCCGACATTGTGCGCCAGCTTGAGCAGTACATCGCCGTACCAGCCAAATCGCCCATGTTCGACCCGGACTGGGCTGAACATGGCTTCATCGACACCGTGGTGCGCCAGGCGGCCGATTGGGTGCTGGCCCAGCGCGTGGCGGGTCTGAAGCTGGAGGTGGTGCGCTTGCCCGGACGCACGCCCGTGCTGCTGCTGGAGATCGAGGCGTCCTCAGGTGCTATCACTTCAGAAGCTGCCAGCGCAGATGTGGCAAGCGCTACAGCCCTGAAAGACCAGACGATTCTGATGTACGGGCACCTCGACAAGCAGCCCGAGTTCAGCGGCTGGCGCAGTGACCTCGGGCCGTGGACGCCGGTTTACCAGGAGGGCCGTCTGTACGGCCGCGGTGGCGCCGATGACGGCTACGCGCTGTATTCGGCCGTTGCCGCCATCCAGGCAGTGCAGGCGCAGCGCCTGGCGCACCCGCGCATCGTCGTGCTGGTGGAAACCTGCGAAGAAAGCGGCTCGCGCGACCTGCCGGCCTACATCGACACACTCCAGTCCCGCCTGGGCGAGGTGGGCTTGGTGATCTGCCTGGACTCGGGTGCCGGCAACTACGACCAGTTGTGGCTGACCAACAGCCTGCGCGGCAATGTGACTGGCGTGCTGAAGGTTCAGGTGCTGACCGAAGGTGTGCACTCGGGCGACGCCAGCGGACTGGTGCCGTCGAGCTTTCGCATCCTGCGCCAGGTGCTGGACCGGCTGGAAGACAGCGCCAGCGGGCGCTTGCTGCCGGCGCAACTGCACTGCGAGGTGCCGCCGGCGCGGCTGGCGCAGGCGCAGGCCACCGCCGCCATTCTGGGTGACGAGATCTACAAGCGCTTTCCCTGGGCCCATGCCGACTGCGACGGCGCCAGCCAGAGCGTGCTGCCCACCAGCACCGACCCGCTGCAGGCGCTGCTGAACCGCACCTGGATGCCGACGCTGAGCGTGACGGGCGTCGATGGCATCCCTGATTTGCAGAACGCCGGCAATGTGCTGCGCCCCTACACCGCCTTCAAGATCAGTCTGCGTCTGCCACCGCTGGTGGACGCCGCGTGCGCGGTGCAAGACCTGAAAGCGCTGCTCGAAGACAACGCGCCGTATCAGGCGCGGGTCACCTTTGAGCACGGCGCCGGCGCCACCGGCTGGAATGCACCGGACGGCGCACCCTGGTTTGAGCGCGCGGTGAGCGCCGCCTCGCTGAGCTGCTTTGGCGCGCCTTGCGGCTACATCGGGCAAGGCGGCACGATTCCACTGATGAACATGCTCAGTCGGGGCTTCCCAAAGGCCCAGATGATGGTCTGCGGCGTACTGGGGCCCAAGAGCAATGCCCACGGCCCCAACGAATTCCTGCATGTGCCCTACGCCAAAAAGCTCACCACCGCGGTGGCGCAAGTGCTGGCCGCTGCTGCGGCAGCTTGAGACCCCGAGCGCCGCCACAGCGGTGCTGCCCGATGCCGCAGCCGTGACGCCAGCAGCAGCGGCGAAACACAGTTTTTGCGACTGGGCAAATTCAGCGACCTGCGCTGAGCCGGCGCCAACGCCTCGCTGTGTTCGGCCATGCCTTGTTTCGACTGGCGCAGCGCCACGGGCTGGGTCGGCGTTGTAGTTGTCAATCGCTATATAAAAAATAGCTGTCAGCGCAATATCAGTAAGCGCTACAGTGACTCTGCATCGCGCAGTCAGCCCGGGCGCTGCGAACGCGCGTCAGGGGGCTTGGCAGGATGTTTGCGCAGGGCGCCCAGGCAGGCGCAACTGCGCCACCGCCGGGGCCGATTCGGCCAGCAGGCGCCCGCGCCGCCACACCTTGAGCCGGGTGGCGCGCAGGCGCAGTGCCTCGATCGGGTCGCGCGCCTGCAGCAGCACCAAGTCGGCGTGGCAGCCCACGTCCAGGCCGTAATGCTCCAGCCCCAGCACGCGCGCTGCGTTCACCGTCACCGCATCAAAACACTGGCGCATGGCGGTCTGGCTGGTCATTTGCGCCACGTGCAGGCCCATGTGCGCCACGTCCAGCATGTCGCCACTGCCCAGGCTGTACCACGGGTCCAGGGTGCAGTCCTGGCCAAAGGCCACGTTGACGCCCGCTGCCAGCAGTTCGGGCACGCGCGTCATGCCGCGGCGCTTGGGGTAAGTGTCGTGGCGGCCTTGCAGCGTGATGTTGATCAACGGGTTGGCGACCGCGTGCAGGCGGCTTTCGGCCATCAAGGCCAGCAACTTCGAGACGTAGTAGTTGTCCATGCTGTGCATCGAGGTCAGGTGCGAGCCGGTCACGCGCCCCTGCAGCCCCAGGCGCTGTGTCTCGAAGGCCAGCGTCTCGACATGGCGCGACAGCGGGTCGTCGCTCTCATCGCAGTGCATGTCCACCCGCAGCCCGCGCTCGGCGGCGATCTCGCACAACTGACGCACGCTGGCCGCCCCCTGATCAAGCGTGCGCTCAAAATGCGGAATGCCGCCCACCACGTCCACACCCTTGTCAAGGGCGCGACGCAGATTGTCCAGCGCACCGGGTGCACGCAGCAGTCCGTCTTGCGGAAACGCCACCAGTTGCAGGTCAAGATAGGGTGCCACCTGGCGCCGCACCTCCAGCAAGGCATCGACCGCCAGCAGCCGTGCATCACACACATCGACATGGCTGCGTATCGCCAGCAGGCCCTGCGCCACCGCCCAGTCGCAGTAGGTCAGGGCACGTTCGGCCACGGCCTCGGGCGTCAACAAGGGCTTGAGCTCGCCCCACAGCGCAATGCCTTCGAGCAGGGTGCCGCTCTGGTTGATGCGCGGCAATCCGTAGCTGAGCGTGGCATCGAGGTGAAAGTGCGCATCGACAAACGGCGGGCAAAGCAACTGCCCCTGGGCGTCCACGGTGTCGTGTGCGCTGGCCTGCAGTTGCGCCTGCAGCGCCACGATGCGCCCGTCCTGCACCGCCACCGACATCTTCTGCCGACCATCAGGCAAGCTCGCGTTGTGTATCAACAAGTCCAACATAGGCAGCAACAATACGATGATAATGATAGCTGTCAGCGCTTGTGCAGCAAGCGCTTGAGGCCAAAAAAGCTTGCAGTTTGGAGCCCCTCGGGTCAGGCCGTGCCCGCACTGCGCCAACTGGGGTCGGGCTGCCAGTGCTGCACCCAGTCCGGCAGGTCGGCCGCCGGCATGGGTCGTGCGATGCCATAGCCCTGCCCCAGCTCGCAGCCCAGGCGCAACAGTTGCAGGCCGTGCGCAATGCTCTCCACACCCTCGGCAATCACCTCGCGGTGAAACACGCGACCCAAACCGATCACGCCTTGCAGGATGGCCAGGTCATCCGGGTCGATCAGCATGTCGCGCACAAAACTCTGGTCCATCTTCAGCAAGGCCACAGGCAAACGCTTGAGGTAGCTCAGCGACGAGTAGCCGGTGCCAAAGTCGTCCAGCGCAAACCGCACACCGAGCTCGTTGCACTGCTGCATCACCAGCGACACCGCGCCGATGTCTTCCAGCGCGCTGGTCTCCAGCACTTCGAGCTCCAGCAGCGCGGCTGGCACCTGCGGGTGCTGCGCCAGAATGTTGCGCAGCCGCGCGGCAAAGTCGATCTGCTGCAACTGGCGCGCCCCGACGTTCACGCTCACGGCCAGCTCAAGGCCTTGCGCCTGCCAGCGTTCGATCTGCGCCAGGGCGCTGTGAATGACCCATTCGCCCACATCGACGGCCAGGGGGTGGTTTTCAATGGTGGGCAAAAAGGCGGCCGGCATCTGCAGACCCAGCTCAGGGTGTTGCCAGCGAATCAATGCTTCGGCGCCAATCACCTGCCCGCTGCGCATGTTGACCTTGGGCTGGTAGTGCAGCACCAACTCGTCGTCTTGCAGGGCCTGCCGGATGCGCTTGAGACTCTCGTGGTGGCTGCGCAGGCCACTGTCTTGCTCCATGTCAAAGACATGGAAGCGGTTTTTGCCGGCCAGCTTGGCCTGGTACATGGCCTGGTCGGCCTGACGCAGCAACTGCTCGGCGTCGATATCAAAAGGCTGCGGGAAAAACGTCACGCCCAGGCTGGCTGACACGCGCAACACCACATTGAGCAATTGCACCGGTTGCGCGGCGGCGTCCAGCAGCCGGGTCAGCAGCGGGATGCAGGTGGCGCTGTCGTCCAGGTCCACCAGCACGGCCACAAACTCATCGCCGCCAATGCGGGCCAGCGTGTCGGCGTCGCGCAGCACCTGGCGCATGCGCTTGGCCACCGTCATCAGCAGCAGGTCACCGGCCTCATGGCCCTGGGTGTCGTTGATGGCTTTGAAGCCGTCCAGGTCCAGAAACACCACGGCCAACTGCTGGCCGCGGCGCAGCGTCTGGGTCATGCCCTGGCGCAGTCGGTCGGCCAGCAGCGCGCGGTTGGGCAGACCGGTCAAGACATCGTAGTGCGCAATGTGGTCGAGCTCTTTCTGGTGCTCTTTCAGTGCGGTGATGTCAGAAAACAGTGCCACATAGTGCTGCGCTGCGCCGCTGGCGTCCAGCACCGTGGTGATGGTCAGCATCTCGGCATAGACCTCGCCGCTCTTGCGTCGGTTCCAGATTTCGCCATACCAGTGGCCTTTGCTGGTGAGCTGGGCCCACAGCGCCTGGTAGAACTCGCGATTCTGGTGGCCCGAGCTGAGCAGGCGTGTGTGCTGGCCCACGGCTTCGCTGCGCTCGTAGCCGGTGATGCGGGTGAACGCCGCGTTGACATCCACAATGATGCCCTGCAGCGTCGTGATGGCGATGCCCTCGCGGGCGCTGTCAAACACGCTGGCTGCCAGTTGCAACTTGGTTTCGGCGCGTTTGCGTTCGCTGATGTCAGCCTTGACGGCGACGTAATGGGTGGTTGCGCCGGCGGCATTTTTGACCGGGGCGATCTGGCACTCTTCCCAATAGATCTCGCCCGACTTGCGCCGGTTGATCAGTTCGCCCGTCCAGACCTCGCCCTGGGAGATCTGGCGCCAGAGTTGCTGATACACCGCCGGGTCGGTCTGGCCCGACTTCAGGATGCGCGGATTGGCACCGATGACCTCCTCGGCCCGATAGCCAGTCACCTCGGTAAAGCGCGGGTTGACGTATTGAATTAAGCCGGCCGGGTCGGTCATCACCACCGAGACCGGGCTTTGCTCGATCGCCACCGTCAGGCGGCGCAAGTTGGTCTGGGTGCGCGTGTGTTCGGCAATTTCAGCCACCAGTTGGTCGCGCTGCAGCAGCACCTGGCGGCGCAATTGTTCCCGCTCCAGCAGGTTGTGGATGCGCTGGCGCGCGGTATCGACCTGAATCGGCTTGGTGATGTAGTCGGCCGCACCAAGTTGCAACCCGCGCACCTCGGAGTCGGGCTCATGCAAGGCGGTGACAAACACCACCGGCACGTCTTTCAGGGTCGGCTCGGCCTTCAGGCGTCTGCAGGTCTCAAAGCCGTCCATCTGCGGCATCATCACATCCAGCAGAATCAGGTCGGGCGGGTTTTGCAGCGCCAAGGCCAGACCGGTGGCGCCCGAGATGGCCATTTGCAGGTCGAACTCGTCCTTCAACGCAGCACCCAGGGTCAACAGGTTGACCGGGGTGTCGTCAATGGCCAGGATTCTTGGTTTGCTTGCCTTCATGCCTGATCATCCTACCGCATCACGGGACGGGCGAAGTGTGCCCAGCAAGACGCGGGCTTCGTCAAAGCGCATGCCGCGCACATGCGCGTCGATTTCCTGCACTGCCTGCGCCAGGTGCGTGCCCTGCACCAGCGCCTGCAATGCGTCGAAACGCTCGATGGCGTCGAACTTGTGCAGGGCCAGCAACTCCAGGGTTTCTTGCAGCAAAGCGTCCAGTTGTGGCCCGTCGGGGTCCGCTGCCGGGCTGTCTGGGGTCAGCGTGGGCAGCACAGGCAGCCAGCGCTGCAAGGCGCGTTGCAGATCATCGAGCTTGACCGGTTTGGTCAGAAAGTCATCCATGCCCACTGCCAGGCAGCGCTGGCGGTCTTTTTCAAACGCATCGGCCGTCAACGCAATGATCGGTGTGTGGCGCAGCGCTTGCGCCAGCTCCCAGTGACGAATCTCCTGTGTTGCGGTGTAGCCATCCATGAGCGGCATGTGCAAGTCCATCAGGATCAGGTCGGCGTGCCGGCCCTGGGTGATGTAGTCCAGCGCCAGACGGCCGTTGTCCACCAGATCGACCGTCAAGCCCAGCTTGCACAGCAGACCTTCGATCACCAGGCAGTTGACCGGGTTGTCCTCGGCCACCAGCACATTGCCGCTCAGGCAGGGCATCGTTTCGACGTGGCGATCGCCTGCCGCGGGGTCGCGCTCGGGCGTGGGCTCCAGCACGCCGACTTGCGCGCGGACCTGAAACCAGAAGCGCGCACCCTGGCCCGGGCTGCTGCTGACGCCCACGCTGCCACCGAGCAGTTCGGCCAGCCGGCGCACAATCGACAGGCCCAGCCCCGAACCGCCGTACTCGCGCGTGATCGAGCCGTCGGCCTGCGAAAACGGCTCGAACAACTGCGCCTGCTGGTCTGCTGCCACGCCAATGCCGGTGTCGCTGACGGCAAACTCCAGCAGCGCCGATCCGCCATCGCGTTCCAGCTCGCGCCCCTGCACCTCGATCTGTCCGCGTGCGGTGAACTTGACCGCATTGGCCAGCAGATTGCACAGCATCTGGTGCAGGCGGTGGCCGTCGCTGGCGTAGCACTGGCCGGCCGCACCGTGCCAGCGGCAGTCCAGTTGCAAGCCCTTGTTGCGGGCGGCGCCGGCAAACAACGAGCCCACCTCCTGCAACAACTGCGCCGGCTGCACCGGCGCCAGGTCGATCTGGAAGGCGCCGGCTTCGATGCGTGACAAATCCAGAATGTCATTGAGCAGGCTCAGCAGCGAGTGCCCCGAGTGCAGCACCGTGGCGGCGTAGTCCAGCCGATCGCGCTCGGGCAGCTTGGGTGTCTGCAGCAACTGCGCCATGCCCAAAATGCCATTCATCGGCGTGCGAATCTCGTGGCTCATGGTGGCCAGAAAGCGGCTCTTGGCCCGGTTGGCGGCTTGCGCCTGCTCGGTGGCGCGCACCAGATCGGTGATGTCGATGCGAAAACCAACCGTGCTGCCGTCGGGCAGACGCCGCTCCTTGATGTGCATCACGCGGCCATCACCGAGCTGCTGCACCAGGTCGGAGTGGCCCTGGCGGTGTTGATGCATGCGTTGCGCCAGCCACTCTTGCTCGCGCCCGAGCGCGTCGCGGAACTGGCCGCATTGCAGGCCGTAACGCAAGATGTCTTCAAACAGGGTGCCCGGTGTGAACAGCTCGGCCGACGGGGCATAGACCTGGCGGTATTTTTCGTTGCAAAACAGCAAGCGGTCTTGTGCGTCGAACAGCACGAAGGCTTCGTCAATGGTGTCGATGGCGCCGCGCAGCAGCTCGGCGTTGTGCGCAGCCAGGGCCTGCGCGCGCTGGCGTTCGGTGATGTCGCACATCACACCAATGAACTGTGTCAGCCGGTGGCCGCCATCGCGCACCGCGGTGATCGACAGGTTGACGTGGTAGAGGTGGCCGTCCTTGTGCCGGTTGATCAGCTCGCCGCGCCAGACACCGTGTTGCATCACGGCCTGCCACATCTCCTGAAAAAAGACTGCGTCATGGCAGCCCGAGGCCAGCCGGCGCGGGTTCTGCCCGGCCAGATCTTCGGCGCTGTAGCCGCTGATGCGGGTCAGTGCCGGGTTGATTTCGATGATTTGCGCGCTGGCGTCGGTGATCATGATGCCGTCATGCGCATGCACGAACATGGCGCTGGCCAGCCGTGCGTCGGTGTTGCGCTGGTAGCGCAGCATGGCGTAGCGCAGCGCCTTGCGCAGTGCGGCGCCGTCGCCACCTTTGGTCAGGTAGTCTTCCGCACCGCTTTCAATGGCGGCCAGGTTGGCGGCAAAGTCGTCCAGGCCGGTCAGCACCACAATCGGTGCGTCCAGCAGCGCGCGACAGCGCCGCACGGTCTGGATGCCTCTGGAGTCAGGCAGGTTCAGGTCCAGCAGCACCACATCGGGCCGGTAGCCTTGACCGCACACCCGCTGCTGCACCGCCGCCAGCGAGTCGGCGTGCTCAACCAGACAGGTCAGTGTGCCCGATTCGGCCAGTTGCATGCGAATCAGGTAGGCGTCATCGGGTTCATCTTCGACCAGCAGCACCCGGATGGCGCTGTGCTCACTGAGCTTGCTGGACAGGTCGGTGGGGTGCATCGGGGGCGGCCTCAAGGGCGCTCTGAGCGGCATGCCGACGGGATCCAGCGCTCGCCCAGTCGGCCGATGGTGGCGATGAACTGGTCCAGGTCCAGTGGCTTGGTCAGGTACTCGGCTGCGCCCAGGCCGTAGCTGCCGACCACATCGCGCTCAAGCTGCGAAGTGGTCAGCACCACCACCGGGATGTCGCACAGCGCAGCATCGCGTTTGAGCTCGGCCAAGCACTCACGCCCGTTCATGTGTGGCATGTGCAGGTCCAGCAAAATCAGGTCCGGACGCTGCGCATGGTCATAGCGCGGGGCCTGGCGACGCAGGTAAGCCAAGGCTTCGTGGCCATCGGTCACATGCTGCAGTTCGACCTCGATGCGGTTCTCGGCCAGGGCCATGCGCACCAGATAGGCATCGGCCGGCTCGTCTTCGGCCAGCAAAATGACAAACGGCTTGGTCGCAGGGGTCAAGGGTGGTTCCGATCACGGTGTTGCAACAACGCGCCGGCCACCCCGTCGGGCGGCCAGATCGCACCAGGCTGGCAGCGCCGTTGCCGACAGCCGGGGGCTGCATGATAGCCAGTCAGGGCTGCCGGTGCAGATGCCACAATGAAACAAGGGGCAGGCGGCGCGGCTCATGCTGCGGTGCCGGTAGGGGCCGCAGCGCCATCCGGCGCTGGCTGGGGCAGCTCAAAGCACAAGCGGCTGCCCTGCAGAGCGCCGGAAGATTCGGCCCAAATGCGTCCGCCATGGTGCTCGGCGATGCGGCGGCACAAAGCCAGACCGATGCCCGTGCCCTCATAGGCCAGCCGCGATTGCAGACGTGAGAAGACCTGAAACAGTTGCTCGATCTGCGCGGGCTCGATGCCGATGCCGTTGTCGGCCACGCACAGTTGCCAGTGTTGATCGGCCAGTGCGCTGGTCACGGTGATCTGCGCGGCCTGGCCCGGTTGGCGGAACTTGAGTGCATTGCCCAGCAGGTTTTGCAGCAGACGCACCAGCTCGTCGCGGCTGACCAGCACCTGTGGCCACTGGCCCTGCAGTCGCACGCTGGCATCGGCCATGCTGGCGTGCAGAAAGTGCAGGGCCTCGTCGATCAGCGCCCGACTTTGCACCCAGACCCTGGGTTCGCCCTTGCGGCCCACGCGCGAGTACTCCAGCAGGCCCAGCATCATGGCGTCGATGCGATGCGCGCCCTCGCTGGCAAATTTGAAGTACATGGCTTGCTGCGGCGTCAGGGCGCTGCCCAGGCTTTTTTGCAGCAGTTGCAAGTAGCTGTGGATCATGCGCAGTGGCTGGCGCATGTCGTGCGAGATGCTGTAGCTGAACTGCTCAAGTTCGCGGTTCGAGCGCAGCAGCTCGGCTTCGGCCTGCTTGCGCGCGGTGATGTCCATCTGTGTGCCAACCACGCGCAGCGGTGCGCCCTGGGCGTTGCGTCCGACCACCCGGCCGCGGTCCAGCACCCAGACCCAGTGGCCGTCCTTGTGGCGCAGCCGGTGCTCGCTTTCGTAGATGCTGTGGCCCGAGGCCAGATGCTGCTGCAGCGTGGCCTCGGTGTGCGCACGGTCTTGCGGGTGCACCAGTGCGCGCCAACTGTCCACATGCGGTGGCAGCTCGCGCGCCCGATAGCCGAGCATGGAACACCAGCGCTCGTTGAACACCATCGCGCCGCTGATCACGTTCCAGTCCCACGAGCCGAGCTCGCTGCCGGCCAGGGCCAGTTCCATGCGGCGTTCGTTCTCGAGGTTTTTTTGCTGGCTTTCTTCGAGACGGCGCGTCAGCCGGGCAAATTCGTCGGCAAACTGGTGCAACTGCGTGCTGTCGGGAGGCGCTGCCAGCGCAGCCGCGTCGGTGGCCGCCGGGGCGGTGGCGGTGGCAGCGGGGGCGCTCTTGAGCAGTTCGGCAAATGGCGGCAGTTTCCGGGCGGCCAGTTCCAGCAGCGTGCTCCAGTCGCTCCAGTCCTGCACGATGTCGTCGCACACGCTCAGCAAGTCGTCGCCGGCGATGTCCAGTTGTTCAGCCTGCGCCAGCAGGGGCCGCATGCGCGCTGGCCGACTGGCGGCTTCGGCCATGCACAGGCCAGCCATGCTGCACGCCAGCCGCAACAGTGCCGCCAGTTGTGCACTGCGGCCGGCCTCGGGTGCGGTGTCCGGCGGCTCAGGCAGCGCAACGGCATCGACCAACCCGGCCGGGAAGCCCCAGTCGAGCAGCAGCGCGGCACTCAGCTCGGCGTGATCAAAACCAAACGCCTGCTGCTCCAGGCGCAGCAAGGTCTCGGGCTGCGCGCTGGCCAGCAGGCGAGCGTATTCCTGCGGATACAAGGCGGCCAGGCTGGGCTCGCCCATGTTCGCCAGCAGCCCCAGGGTGAAGGCCTCGTCGCTCTGGATGACCCGGGTGCGCGCGGCAAAGGCCCGCATGGCCACGGCCACCGCCAGGCTGCGCGACCAAAATGTGCCGTAGTCAAAGCAGACGCAGCTCGCAGCCTGGCGGTCGGCCATCAGCGAGCTGGCCAGCACCAGCCCACGCACCGCGTTGAGCCCCAGCGTCTGGATCGCGTCCTTGATGGCCAGCGCCGGGCGCGCGCCCGACAGCAGGCAGTTGTTGGCCAGCTTGATCAAGCGCGCGACCAGCGCAGGGTCGGCCCCTATGGCACGCGCCAGATCGGTCGAGCTGCTGTCGTCTTGCTGGGTGAGTTTGAGGATGCTCAGCGCCACCCCCTTGGGCGCCGGCAACAGACCGGATGCCTTGAGCGACTCAAACTGCGCTTGCAGTGCCGGCTTGATGTGCGTCAACCACGTCTCCAGGATGCGAAAGAGCCGGATGATAGTCGCCAAACCCGTCTTGTGTCCGCTGCAATGGTTTTGCTGCCATGTGGCAAGCTGCTATTGACTAAATAGCTGTCAGCGCACGTGTAGGAAGCGCTGCAGGCCATTTTTATGGATGACTCTGGGGGCACTGAGCGGCCGGGTGCTGCGTTGCACACCCGGTTCAACGCTCGCCGCGTCGGTAGGGCTTCATCAAGGCCTGCGGGTAGCTGGCCTTGCGGGCCACCAGCACCAGCGCGACGATTGACAGCGCATACGGCAGCATCAGATAAATCTGATAGGGCAGCAGGGCGTCGCCCGACTGCTGCAAGCGCAGTTGCAGCGCGTCAAAAAAGGCAAACAGCAGCGCCCCCAGCAGCGCTTTGCCGGGCCGCCAGGAGGCAAACACCACCAACGCCACGCAAATCCAGCCGCGCCCGTTGACCATGTTGAAAAAGAAGGCGTTGAACGCCGACAGCGTCAGAAACGAGCCAGCGACCCCCATCAGCGCCGATCCGGCCACGATGGCGCCAGTGCGCACACGCGCCACCGAGACCCCTTGCCCTTCCGCCGCCTGCGGGTTCTCGCCCACCATGCGCAAGGCCAGACCCAGCGGGGTGCGAAACAGCAGGTAGCCAATCAGCGGCACGGCCAGCAGCGCCAGCAGTGTCAACGCCGTCTGCTGCGACAGAACCGGAATCGGCAGCCAGCCCAGTTCGGCAAACGGGGTGATGGTGGGCGGTGTCGAAACCTTGGGGAAACTGACGCGGTAGCCGTAATAGCTCAAGGCCGTGGCCAATAGCGTGATGCCCAGCCCCGACAC
>JFJP01018748.1_pt1 | contig 12443 bp, 14 predicted proteins | sample 431651 | NCBI WGS metagenome assembly JFJP01 (sample SAMN02602958, study PRJNA72255) | Microbial mat metagenome, whole genome shotgun sequencing project. | biome: fresh water; feature: sink hole; material: water; isolation source: purple microbial (photo- and chemosynthetic) mats found in... | reverse complement strand
GCCAGCCAGTTCACCGTGCCGTCATTCGAAATCACGCTGTTCGCGTTCGGCGGATTCGTTCCGGTTGTCCCGGCATTAACGGCCATGAATATCCGCTTGGCATAGCTTCTCAGAGCCCCTTGTGCTACAGCCTGTCCATTGGTGAAGGACGGCGCCACGCTTATTCCCCTCGGTGGTGCCACCATTGTTGAAGCCCCGGCTGAAACAGTAATCGAATAGTCGGCGGCCATTAGCCCCGCCGTTACTGCCAAAATCAATGCAAATACAATCTTCTTCATACCCACTCCTATGTTGTTATGTCCTGCTGCGGAAGTTCGATAACCAGAAAAGTCGATGTGACTGAAGCATAATCATCATTATTGACCATTGCCGAAGACCGATTCAAATACGCAGTTCCGGCCGTATTACGTCCAAATGTCGGATAGTATTTTACTTCTGACACGGTTCCGGGATTATCGACAAGCAAACAGGTTGCGCTTCCAATCCGCCCATTCGCTGTCAAGGCATTGATTACCGTATGACACGGTGTCGCCCATGAAGTCCCGTTCCCAATCTCAACCGCCGCATCCCCGCCAACCTTCCTGTTGAGAAACACACGAAGAGGCCAGTCAATATTTGCGGAATCTCCATTCAACATCCCGAAAATCAAAATCTTTGAGTTTGAAAACTTTGGGGTGATACTCACCGTCAACCGATCAGACGGAACCTGAATTCGTTCGGTGCCGATGCTGTTTGCAAACGTCAGAGTCTCATGCGTGTTATCCAAAATAAACGCATAGTTGATGTGAAGATATTTACTAAGCAGCGCCGGGGTAACTGCCTTGAGTGCATTCGTCATTCTTGCCAGTTCAGTGGCTGTCGCCAAAGCCACGCCGCCAACAAGTGTATCGGTGGCCTGCTTGGGATTGATGAGGCCGCCAGATAGCTCCATGCCGGTACCCAGCGCGCCAGCCAAGACGCTTTCGGCTTCAACGGCAGTATCAGCCTTGCCGATATATCTCCCCGTCTGTAGGCCCGATACCGTACCAGCCCCGGTCTTCCAATTCTCAGAGTGAACAATGAACGACACCGCTTCAACCGTCAGTGTAACTCCGTTGCTTACATTCAAAACCGTGTCCGGCATGATCTCTATAGCAATCGAAGCCGGAAGAGTTACGTTTTCATCAATCGTCCATTCCCCACCATCTAAAATAATTTTAGCCGGTCGTACAACCATGCTGATCAAATCGTTCAGAGTTGCCGCGGTGCGCTCTCCGTAAGTCCGGGCAATAATTTCTGTTGAAAAATTCATGATGGTTATACTCCAAACGCCCCGAGCGTAATCAGGGTAATGTAGGAATTAAGTTCAATGGCCAGTACCCACGTTTCACTGTTCGTGTCGGTAATATCCATCGTCGCAACGCCGTCTTCAAAAAGCAGATTGAAAAACGCAACTCCGGGTTCAGTCGGGGGGGCTGCTGAAAGCTTGAAAATGTTCTCGGGATTCGCAGAAGGAGCCAGATCGGCCTCAATAAACCATCCGCGCGCCGCAAGAAAAGGTGCCGTTACGGGCTGATCCAAACTGTCGGTAAGAGAAAAGGTAAGGCGATATCCGTTAGTAATTGCAGCCTGTACAACGCTCAGAACGAATGCGCCAAAAGAATAAACCGCATCTGTGTTGTAAATCGTAACGTCCGGGGCCGGCTTGCTATCTTCGATCTGCGGGATGATTGGAAGGTCAGCCATAAGATTCTCCGGAAGACCCCGGGGCCGAAGCCCCGAGGATTTTATTCAGCTGTTCGATTATTGGCCGGAAGTCGTGATGTTGGTAATCATACCGCCGGTGGTAATGTAAATGCGTCCGGTCGTTGTCAAAGACGACATGTAAACGAAGTTCGTCGCCGCAACTCCGCGGGCATCCGGATAAATCTGCGTGGATCCAACCTTGACGCTTCCGGCTGTGGTATTCGTCCCATTGCCGATCTGTACCGCGCCGACCGCATCTTTGACTACGGCAATGCCGACATCACTTGCAATCGCAATGGATCCAAGGCTTGCCGTTGCCGTTGCCCCTACGACGGCCGCATTGTTGCCATACGTCTTTCCGATTTGCTGAGGAAGCATATTGGTCGCATTCGGCCAGTAGTTGGTTTCTGCGGCCATTGCGCCGATCGCCGAGGCGATGATTAAGGCTATGATTATTTTCTTCATTTCTGTTCTCCTAGTAGCGTTTGATTAATGCAAGGGCGGGGATGTCCCGCCCCTGCGTGTGAATCAGGTCGTTTCAACCGTGAGGGTTCCGTTGTTCGCCGCCATTGCGGTGGCCCAGTCGGCAGCCGTCGCAAAGGTCAGTTCATAACTGGTGCCGCCGAAGTAATTCGTCACGACACATGCGGTTGTTGCGCCGCCACCAATCACCATGCTCGCCACGGCTCCCAGTTCCGGACTCAGGCACTCAGCCAGAATAACCGTTACGCGGGTCGTTTCAGCTGCCACATCGCCAACATTTGCGTAGGACAGAATCGCTACAGCATCCGTCTGCGGCGTGGTGGTGCAGGAATCGGCCAGATCAATCCGCATACCGACATTGCGGCGGTGCAGAATTGCAAAGGCGCGATCACTGTTCGCCAACGGTTCAGGAGCCGCACGGAAGCGGGCCGCCCAGTAACCGATTTCTCCGTAAGGATTGTTGTCGCGGTCTTTCAGGTTCATCCAAGTGAACTCACCGAAGTTCGCAATTGCGTCGAACTTGGCGCTGCCGATAGACGGATTGGCCGGAGGAACGAGAATCTGGAACACGTCTTTGATAATCCCCAGTGAAATTTCAAACGGGGCATTGATGTATTCTTCGTTCACCGCAACCTTTTGTCCAACCGAGGCGGCTTTCGAATCGAGCGGCCATACGCGAACGAGGCCGGTTCCTGCCGCATTCAGTTTGTAGCGGAAGGTTTCCGGATCGTACATGTGAGTCCACGCTTTGTATTCGCGGGCCATGCCGATTCCTTCAATCAGGAAATTCGGATCAACATAGCGCATGTCGGTACGTTTGACTGTATCGTTTTCAATCAGCTGATTCAGCGTTTCTGCCGAAGACATGATCGAGAACACCGGCATCCCGCCTTTGTTGCCCATGGCAGCGCCGGGGCATTCGCGGTAAAGATACTGGTACATGCGATCCAGAACGCCCTGATTCAGCACGCCGATCTGCGAGAGATCGAAGCCCGATACGTCAATCGTATCAGCGCCATACGCCGCGGTAAACGCCGGAGAGCCTTCCATGGCAACAAACTTGTCGCAGAAGCCAAGGTAGGTATCACGGGAAAAGTTTTCCCATTCGCCCAGAGTTACGTCGCCGAGAGTAGACATGAAGGCCTTGATCATCTGCGCGACCTGCCACTTGAACAGCAAGTCCGTCAAACACAAATCTTCCGTGCGGCGCAGCGTCTGATAGATGCTGTACTGCTTGGATTCATGCCCGAACTTAATCAGCGAGGCTTCATACCGGCAGGCGCTGTTTTCAGCAGTGGAGGGTGCCATTGCTGTCCAAAGACGCGATGCGCTCTGGTCTGCGGTACCGCCATGATACACATGACTGGTCTTGGTGTAGCCTTCGCCGTAGTTGAATGTTCCACGGCCTATGAGTTTGCCCCACAGTTTGTTGTAGTGGGTTGCCCGCGTTGCGATAACGGGATTGATATACTGCTGCGCGTTAATAAACGCAGTGTTGACCTGTTCGGTCGAGAGGGAAATTGCGCCCTGTTCCATTTGTGACACTCCTGTTGGTTAGAATTTCTTCTATCGTGTTCAGCTTTTCCGTGAGCGATGCGGATACAGCTCAAGAGTGCCATTAACCCCGGCAGGGGATGGTGCCCCGTTACGTGGAGCCTTCGATGTCTGTAAAATACAATTCCCATTTTGTGTGTCAAAGAAAAAAGCGAGAATTTTTAAATCCCCGCTTTCCGGTTGTCGGCCTGTTGTTCTGATGTCAGAACTTATCCAGCCAGCCGCGCCATGATGTCGGCGACTGCCGCATCCGGAGTCATTGCCGCTGAGGGGTTCCGTTCCCGGTTTCCGTCTCCACCCTTTGGACTGATCGCTGCTTCAGTGTGCCCGTAGGCTTTCAGCTTTTGGCTCAGTTCTTTAATCCGTCTGTCCTGCGCCTGTGTGAGCCCAAGCAGATATTCAGAAGCCGCAGCGCGGACAAATGCCTGCGAAGCAACTACCGGGTCAGGGTCTTCAAAGAACGTCCCTACGGCGGAATTAATGGCATCCACACGGGTATTCCAAGCCTGCGATGCCGAATCAGTTCCGGTTGATTTTTTGAACATGAAGTATCCGTTTTGCGTAGCCTCCGCAATCGCTTCATCCCGCAACCGGCCCTTTACTTCTTTCGTTTTGGCGTGAACATAGTTCTGTTCCTGCTCCTGCATGGTTCGCTTGGTTTCCTGCCACTCATTGACCGCCTGATTGCGCTGATTTGCCAGCTGGTCAATCTGCATGAACATGGGAAGAAAGGTTCCGGCATAGTCCGGAAAACGCCTGTGAAGCTCTGCCGCGCGCTGGGAAGGGGGAAGCCCGGCAAGCTGCTGAATCTGCACCAGAAGGTTCTTTTTGTCGTCTTCTGTGGCAAGCTGATCTCCAACCAATCCGACCGCGGTATGGAAAATCCCGACGATGCCATCCTGTATCGGTTTCAGATACTTGGATTTGAACCCCGGGCTTTCAACCAGCGAAAGTTTTCCGATCGCGGCATCCCGGTCATCGAGTTCTTTTCGAAGCGTTTCAATGTCGCCATCTGCTTTCGGCAGAATAACCTTCAGCTTGCCGTCCGCGCCTCGTTCGATTTTCACGCCAGCTGTTTCGAGTTCTTTCAGCGTAGCCTCATGGCTTTCAAGTTTTTTACGCATAGCCCCGACATTGGGACGCATCTTTTCAGGAAATGAATTCACGTCAATCGCCGCTGCGGTGAGTTCAGGTTCGGCGGAAACTGCCGGCTTTACCGGTTCATCCGTTTTTCTCGCCCCGATTTCGATATCCGGAGGAAGTTGGAATTCGTCAGGCACAACGGGCTTTTGACCGGCTGGGACTGCCGGAGGCGTTACAATGCCGCCAGTTTCAATTGGTTTCTGTTCTATGGGCGGTGTCCCTTTCGGGGCATACTCTTTTCCTTTTTCCGTTGCCAGTGCGCTCAGTTCTTCCGGTGTGAATACTTCGTCTGCCATTGTCGTTCCTTTTGTTATTCTGTTGGTTCAGCTGCGAAATCTGATTGGATTTCTGATTTTTTAGTCAGTACATCAAGGGATAAAATCTGATCCAGTACGAACTGCTGTCCGTCTGAGAATCCAGCTTTATACCCAAGAGCCCCGGCATCCGTTCCTCTGACGGCGACCAAATATGACCGGGTGTATTTGTGCATGGTATCCATGACCATTAAAAAGGTCGGATCAGCATACAGCTTTTTAACAGCCGCAAGCAGGTCGGGATTCGAAACATAGTCTTCTTTCAGTGCGGTGCGGATCATTGTGCCCCTCCATAATTGTTCATGCGCGTAAGTGCTTCTTGGTTGATGCCGTTGATTTTCGCCTGCGTCAAAGCTTCCTGTAGTCGGATCGAGTTCATAGTCTTGAACTGACGAACGCGATCATTGTTCTGCTCCTTGAAAATCTTGAGCTTATGTTCGTTCTGAATCTGGAGCAGCTTTATCTGTTCATCTTTTCCAGACAACATTTGTGCCGCTTGTCCGAGAATCTGCTGTTCCTGTTCGGCCTGCTGGGCTTCCTGCGCCTGTTCCTGCTGGGCCTGAGCCTGCATTTTTTTATGGAACTGCTTGATCTGTTCGGCCACGCCAACAACTTCCTGCACCACACCGTCATTCAGCGCGCCGGAAATGAACTGCAAATGTTCCCCGATATGCATAAGGGTCATAGCAAGGAAGCGTTCCATTTCGGTTGCCTTCATACCCGACTGTTGCTGGATGAAGCTGTTGATGATTTCCATCGTTCCTTCGAGATGCTGTTTCAGGTGATACGGATGATCATCGTCAGGCGAAACGATTGCTCTCATTCCCTGCAACATATCGTTGGTTTCAAAACGAGCCATCTGGTGAGAAAGGTGCAGGATTTCATCCGAGTTGAATACCGGCATGTAGCGGTCAACGTTCTCGGCTCCGACACGGGCGGCAATGAAGTCGCGGATCACCGCACGCTTGCCGTCTTCCTGGAGGTACGGGGCCACCGAAAGCATTTCGCGGGTCATCGTCAAAAGCATTTCGGGCGATCCGTTACCAACAGCACGGCTGGCCTGAACGGAAAAATCCATCCCACTCATGATTTCTTCCGGAATCCCGCGCTTCACACACCGCTCTTTGAATTTTTTGATTCGCTTGGCGTTGGCTTCCGATAGTTTTGAGGACTTCATCTTTTCAAAAATCGCCTGATAAACGCGGTCGGCAAAAAGATAAAAAATCATCACTTCGATATTGGTCAGAGAATTATTCCGAACCATCTCATAATCAGTTTGGCGAGCCGTCTTGTAAGCCACTCCGGGCATGGAACCTTCTGACTGCGGGCGCTGAGTGCCGAAGCTGTTTGCCATGTTGGCGCCCAATACGCTACGCATCTGCAACACGCCTTCGATATTGGCCCCGAAGCTCCCCTGTACAACATCTGTTGACTTGTCAATTACCGTGAACGGGCCAACTCTCAATACCTCTGGCATACTTGACTGGCCGCTAACGCTTGACTGCATGACGACCGTAGATGAGAGAACTGCTCCATCAACCGCCGTGTTCAGCATCCGGTTTGAAACTACCGTGTGCGGATAAATCTTGTGCCCGTATCCCCTGACTGAATGAATCCCATCGTTCCCGAGTTCGCTCATTAAAACAACTAGAACGGAATCCCATTCTTCAAACTCTTCTTCTTTTTCATACAAGTAGAGTTCTTCCTGTTTGCTGTTTTTGATACGCAGATCATCTGCGCGGATTAGAATGCGCTTTGAAATTTTTCCAGAATCTTCTTTTGAAAAAATATGCGTTATCTCAATCGCTCGCGGTGTCCCGTCTCCAATCTTAAAATCATCTTTCCGAAGCTGAACACGCTGATATTCCTCTTCCGTTTCAGGAGCCTTTGCAAACGACTCGTCAACCGAAAGACCTTCGAGTTTACGCAACAGGTGCATGATGCACTCAACATTCCAGCCGCGAGATTTCGAAGCTTCAGCAACGCCCTTGTCTTCGATCAAAGAAAAAAGCCTGTCCCATTGAAGTTCGTCGTCAATGCTGATCACGTCGTATTCATCCGGATCTTCACTGCTGTTTTTTGAAAACAGAATTTTACCCGGACGCGCAGACTTTGGAATGAATTCCTTTTCGTTGGAAAAGAAAAGATGTCCCACCCCATGCGTAACCATGTTCCTCATTCCGCGAGCAAACATGAAAAAGAATCCCGGAATCATTGCCAGCATCCGGTGAAACTCTTCTGAAATAATACTTTCAAAATGAACGCGGAAATTGACGGGAATCTCGAAGGCGTTCAACCGAACCTGCACCATGAGAATCGGGTCGAACAAAAGCCGTAGAAAACTTCCCTGCCGAATCTTCACGTTAGATTCGAGTTCACGGAAGTTGATGTTTGAGCGGTATCCCTGTCCGCGGTCTTTAAGTTCCTGCGGCGAATACGGCAGGTTCCCTGCCATCTGCTGCTCAACCTTTGTGCGAGCTGTGCCGCGCGCCCGGTCGTCAGAGCGCATCGTATTAATTAGTGTCAGGGAATCAGAATGGCTTTTAATTCTCATGGCTTACTCCGGGGTTACACTTCCTGTTCTGACATCGGGGGCCTTGGTGCGTCTGGTGATTTTACGCTTTCCGGTTCGGCTTTTGCTTTTTTTTTAGCCGGTTCTTTCGCGGCTTCAATGTGAGCTGGATTCCCCGTGTCAAAGCTGTACAGACCGGCTGTATCAATGATGCGGCCTTCAACCTTTGCCACGGCGGGATTGTTTTCAATAAAGTTTCCAACCAGTCCGGCAATCGCGACTCCGGCCTGCTTCGAGCGGATCGCCAGAGTTGCCCCTGTAACGGTTCGTGTGATTCCGAATTTGGATCCGGGAAGACAAACAATAATCCGGCCTTCATTGGTATTGGGATTGTCCTGATAAATGGCGGCGACAGGGGTTCCTACGTAGACACTCATGATTACTCCTTGATGTTCAGTTCGGGATACAGCCAGAAGTCCGGTTTCAGTTGAACCCGTCGTGCTGGCGAAATATAAAATTCCAAAGCAGAAGCGCCGATCCACACCAGCGCGTGCTGATAGCATCCGAATACTCCGCAGATATGTAAAAGATTATCCTGCGATGTGCGGAGCTTCTTCCCCATGGTTTGGTCTACCGGGCTTTGATATTTGCAGGAATAGCAAACTGGCGAGCGAACCTTGTACGAACACTGTGCGGCCCGGGCGGCGCGCTGTTCGGCTGTTGAAGGATCAACGAGAGGCACCTGTTTAAGCCTGCGCCGAATATCCATGATAAGATTGATCGTTCTATCAACGGCAGTTCTGCCAAAGTTGTCAGGAAGCACAGAACCAACCGAAGCCGATGAACGAATGGCCGGCATTGTTCCTCTGGTAATGGCCCCAACCACTATTCGCATGGAAGCCGGTATGTTCTCACAGATTTGGTTTTCAATAATGGCCTCAATGTTTTCAGGAGTTTCCCAACCGTTGACCGTCAGGTGATCCCGTACCGCCTGCACTAATCCATTGAAATAAAAGTTTTCAATGGTAGCGCCGGATTCTTTCACAAAGAACCGCCATCCACCCGGGGGAATTACATCTTTGTGTTTCAGTACAAACATCGGCATGTTCTACTCGCATTCCGTTGGTTCTGTCAAATAATTCTGTTCGCTCGAATCAACATCGTGGTCATGGTTTCTCGGCTCTGCATTAATCTTCGGACTCCCGCCAAAGTCCATTATTAAAACGACCCTGCAAACGTCGGCCACACACGCACACGCATCCGCATCGTCCGGAGATCGTCCTGACATGGCCTTCATATCGCGCTTCGACTCTACCAGCAGGCGGCTTGATCCATCTCGGGCCGGAATGATTCTTCGTGAAGAAAACTGCCAGAGTTCTTCGTCATCCATTCCGCGCATCTGTTTGGCCCGGACGTATCGCGCCACGGTAAACCAAAGCTCTGTCACGCGGTTTTTGTAAATCATGCGAGGCAGGATTTCGCGCTCGCCGTCTTTAATCGGCTGATCAGACGGAGCCCCTGAGAAATCTACGCGATGACACTTTCCCCCGCCACGTTCATCAATAATGTCGGCTAGTGTCCGTTGCGCTCCGGTAACGTCCATCCCGAACAGTCGCAGCGGAACACCTTCGGCTTTGAGTTCGGCATTCACCTTGTCGGCAAAATCGTATGACACTGGAAGCTCATGCCCGTCTGCATCGAGTTTCATTTCGATGTTCAGGTAAACCTTCCTGTAAAGATCAATCAGGTACGTGCCGTCTACCGACAACCCGACGCGGGCAAAGCGTAAAACTTTTTTATCCCCGCCGTTTGAAAAGGCCGGGTCGAGTCCGGCAACTGTGATATACGCTCTCTTCCAGACGGCCCGTTCCACGCCATGATTAATCACAATCATGGATTCAGTTAATACCGTTTCCTGTAATCCTTCGCGCGGAATAAAGCCGATTCGCTGCGTCCAGAAACGCGGAGAGTTCACGCCCGGGAACGTTGCCATTTCATCAATCTGCTTTTGTGTCAGCAACATGGGGAATGTCTTTGGATCAGCCACGCCCGGGGATTCACGTCCGTCAAAGAATAAACAGACCCCCTTCGCCGTCTGCCATTCCTTGTCGGTATCGGGGTGAAGATCGCGCATATTCTTTTTTATTGGCCGCGAATAAACGCCAAGCGGATCAGTCCATGTCACTGGATTTCCCATGCCAAGAAACTTATAATCCGTCCCAGTCGAAAGGTTATCCCATTCTTCCGCCGCGTTTGGATGGGTATCCTGCATTTCGTCAATGATCATGTAGTTGTAGGTATTATGTACCCCCTTAATCCCTTTTGATCCCTGACCGACCGGAACCCCGAAAATTCCATTGATCGGATTCTCTTCGTCAATTTCGTCACGCAAAACAACATGAAGCTTTGACGGGACGTACATGCCGATTGTCCGGTTGCCGAGGCGCGTGTGAATTTTAATCACTTCGCGCATGATACGTTTTTTCAACATTTCAATCGTGGTTGAGCAGACCTGAACGGTGGTTTCGTCTGGAGCGGCCAACCATGTGATGTAGGCAATATGCGCTGCGTCTGTAGTTTTTCCACTACTTGAAGGACCCCACCACGTCATAAAGTTACGATCACACCACGACTTGATCCGCCGATCTGTCCACGTGGAAAAGATGTACCCATTCTTCCCATTCTTCATCTTGGGCGGCGAGATAATCGCCCATGCGTTTTTGAAGTGCATCCACCGTTCAAGCAGCGTCTTGTAGGGGAATGTCTTGAGCTCGTCGTAGTTTCTCCAGCATTGCAGTTCGATATCGAGTTCTGTAGCCCGCAAGGGCCACAGAATCCCGTATCGTTCTTTATATTCCGGAGCATCTGCCATGACTAGAACGCCTGATCGTCGTCAAATGAAGGAGGCTCAAAGTCCGGATCAGCCGGAGCTTTTCCTTTCGGTGCCGCACCGGCCCCAATCTTTTCCAAGAAAACCACGTCAATCACTTTGAACAGGATTTTAGAAAACTTCTGTCCGTCCTTTTCCCAGCGTTGATTGGTGACGGTCGCCTGTATATCAACGAGGCTTCCCTTTCCGCCATACTTCCGAATGAATTCGGCCTTGTATGATCGCGCTTCGAAGTTGTAGAAGTGTGCCACATCCGTGTACTCCGTCGCACCCTTTTTTTTGTACGCTTCGTTGGCTACGCACCCAAAATAGATTTGAGTAATATCCTCCCCGTTTCTTCCTTTGAACGTATTGACTCTCGGCTCTGAGGTAATGCGCACCTTACTGAATACGGCTATTGGCATCATCGTTTTGTTCCTATCACTTCTGTACAGGCTTTTAAGGCCGCCTTATTAGCCTTGGTCAACCATTGAACTTCTTCCGTTGTCGGGATTGCCGAAATCTTTTTTTCGGACAGAAGATCCCGAATGTAGATCAGCGCGTTCTTGAACGCCTCCGCATCCGGCAGCCCGCCCGGTTCGGATGGCGACGTGTTGCTTTTTTCTCCCAGCGTCGTTTTGATGTGTTCCCTGAATTCACGAACAGAGTATTTCCCGCCCGTTGCTTTCGTCTGCTGTTCGGCATGAGACAGCATCATTTCCTGATTGAACTCATCGAGCTTGCAGACCTCTTCGTGCATTGAGAAGTCCAGCGTAGCCCTGCGGATTTCAATCGGGATTTTCCGGCAGATGTGGGCGATAACCCTTAGCCGTCCAAGCGAATAATCCGTGTCCTTCAACGCCTGCGAATACTTCTCTCCATAGGCCGCTTCACCAAAGTTGATCCAGTCGCCAACAATCCATTGTCCAGCCCGTACAAAACTGCGGAAATACTCACCCGCCTGCATCCACTCGTCTATCGTCATTTCCTGCGGAAAGACAACCCCGACAGATGTCATGCGGCAAAGATCAACCGCATGGTTCGATTTGATAACCAGTTCATTATTCTCGGACACGGATTCCCCCTTTTGTTAATTCTTCCATCGTGATGTTCAGCGGCTGACACAGAGCCTTTGCCTGCTCTGATGTCAGTGTTTTCTTCCAGCCCTTTTCGAGCTTTGAAATCGTGACCTGCGTAATCTGCTGATCAGCCGGCAATGTCTTGTTTGCCATATCAGCAAGTTCCTGTTGCTGAATCCCGCGCATGATCCGGGCAATCGTCAGGTGTCTTTGTTCATTCCCCTTGTCCATGAATCCCCTCCGTTGTTTCAGCCCACAAAAGAATACCCAGTGCATCCGCATTCTTGAGAGTCACCTTGATCGACGGAAATCGCTTCTGAACGTGCTGCTTAATCTCGTCTTTCCGGATTTGCTTGCGATGGCCCAAAATCTTGCGGCGTTCGGCCTCTGGCAGCGTTCGAGGCACCGGATCAAACTTGGTCAATGGCATGGCCTTCATCCACTCCTGCGGGCGCGCTAGACGCACTCTTGGGCCAAACGTAGCCACCAGCGCCATATCGAGGTTCCCGCAATGCCGAGCAAACGTTACCGCGGCTGGCCCCGAATTCCCCGGCATGTACGTCCCGACATCTTCCATCACAGCCAGATTACATCCATACTGATCCACGCATCGGGTGAACAGACCCAAAATCTCTTCATTCGTTTCCGGCATATACTCAACCTGCAAGACCCCGTTGACTCCCCGCCATGCTACCGCCCCGCTTCCACCCGGGTCTATTGCCACCAGATAGTGACTCATTTAACCCCGCCAATCCGTGAATGTA
>JFJP01027439.1_pt1 | contig 12444 bp, 11 predicted proteins | sample 431651 | NCBI WGS metagenome assembly JFJP01 (sample SAMN02602958, study PRJNA72255) | Microbial mat metagenome, whole genome shotgun sequencing project. | biome: fresh water; feature: sink hole; material: water; isolation source: purple microbial (photo- and chemosynthetic) mats found in... | reverse complement strand
AATTCCAAAATGTTTTCCAAAACTTTGCCTTTTTTTATCAAACGCTCAAAAACCAACCCTGCTTCTGACCTAAAATACCTCAATTCCTTCGGCATAAAGAACAACTATTCCGATATTTTAAAAGACAAAACAAAGAATTTCTCTGAAATCTCTTTCAGTGAAGAGACTCACTGCCCATCATGCAAAGCCTTTTTTTCTCCAGATTTTTTCTCTAATTCCTCTGTTGAACAATGGATTTGTCCTTTCTGTCTTTCTAAGAATCACCCCCCAAAAAATTTTCCTTTAGAGCACTCTTTCAATTTCTATTATCAGAAGCCTAAGGATCAAAATGATTGGAAGAATGAATTATTATTTGTGATTTGTGTGGATTATAGCGGAAGTATGAATTGTGACTATTATAGTAAAAATGAAAAACAGAATATAATTACTTTGTTTGATCAAGGCAAAAGATTGAATTATATAGAAGAAAAGAAACTCATTTCTCGTAGAGATCTAATTTTAAAGGCTTTAGAAGCTTTCTTCAATTATTTATTGCAATTTTCTCAAGATTTCACGATTAAAGTCTTTATGATTCTCTTCAATAATCAAGTTCAGCTGCTAGGCGATTGTAAAAACAATCGCATTATAATTGGAAATGAAGAGCTTGAGAATGTGGGGATCTGCTTTGAGAAAGGCAAGAAATTTGCTGATATAATGTGCTCGAAATTCGATGAACAAACTAAAACGCGTATTATGCAAACATTAAGGGGCATTGAAGCTCATTATTCGACAGCTTTGGGACCAGCAGTGGCTGCAGGACTTGGTGTTGTTGAAACATTTGGTTTGAAGAATAATTTCTTCTTTGTTTTCACTGATGGGAAAAGCAATATTGGTTGTGGGAACCTTGATCAAGATGATATAAAGAATGAGAACGTAAAGAAAAAAGCGATGGAACAGGCTTATCGTGACTATGAAGAGATGAATAAAATCGCATTAAAGTATTATATCCCTTTTCATTTAATTTCTTTTGAAGATGAGAGAACGAACCTAAAGGTCTATAAGAATAAGCTGTTGAAACGAATGAATGGGAGTCTCTTTCAAATAAAGGTGATTAATGAGAAGATTCATGATAAAGATATGAAGTTCTATGATGAATCGGATTTAGAAACGTATTTAGAAAATGTTTTTAATAACATTTTCAGTGGGAAATTGTTTCAATTATCAATTTATCAAATGCCTGGTTGCGAGCTTCAGCTCTTTAAACGAAGCGCAGTTCATCAGAATAAAAGCTTAATTTGTAATGGGAATAACTATATACTGAAGAAAAAACCATGTTATTCAGAAGGTGAACTCTATAATTGCGTTTTCTCTGAATACAAACCCGAATTTGAAAAAAATAAAAAGATCTTTTTCCAAATAAGACTCGAATTTTTCAGTTTAATAGATGTAAATACTGAGATTTTCATCAGTACTTTCGAAACACATTTCTTCAATGCAGAAGAAAATTCAGCTGATTTCAAACTTTTTATGGAAAAGAAGATTGAAGTTTTCGATGAAGTTCTGCTGGATTTCCTCATAAAAATCGAAGAGAAAAAGAAGAAGGACGTTTTAGATCTGAAGAAAAAAGAAGAAATTTATAAATTGCTAAGAGATTTAATAGAAAAAGAGACAGAGAAAAAGAATCATAAAAATGATGAAGAAAATAAAGATTTAGACTCTGAAGAAGAAGATTCTGAAGAAGAGAAAAATATGAAAAAACCGATGACTATTCTCCAGGAAAATTTTTTTGTAAGCGATCAGTCTTCTTCTGACTCAGAAAATGAAGAAGATGATAAGAAAACCACAGTGAATTATAATCAGGAGAAAAAAGACTTGAAATTCTAAGAAAAAAGTCAGGTCGATAAATTAGTTTTTTTTTTATCAAGAATTATTTGAATGATAAACAACAATATTTTCTTTATTTTTTTTGTTAGCAATGAGTTTTTTTGGAGATAAATTAAGAAAAAAATAAGAGAATAGCTCTTTTTTTATTAATTTTTTTTCGAAAAATATTTGCTTGTTAAACGATAGGCATATTTAATATGATTAAGAAATTCTATTATATTCAAGGCTGATGCAGCATAAAGCGTGTCTTCATCGTAGAGATACTTCAGATTCATATCTTTCTTCTGTCGTAAAAGCTCCAAAACACGTTTTATATTTGATTTGCAAGCAGCGGAACTTCGAGGCTTGTAATTCACACCCATAATTTCTTTATTTTCTAATTTTTCTAGAATTCTACAGAAAATCACTCTTTATAAAAAATTTAATTAGATTTTTAATGGAAAAATAAGAGAAAAATTAAAGAAAAAATAATTAAGATCAGAAAAATTTAAGAGAAAAAACAAGAAAAACTAACCCATCTTTGAATTCTGGCCAAAATTCTTGTGTTGTGTCTAGAGTTTCGATCAAAGATGCAAAACCTAATTTCTTAAACCAAAGATCTAAAGTTTTTTTCTCTGGGTTTTCAAAAAAAAGCGATGGTTTTTCTGAAATTTTTCTTAAAATGCTTATTCAATTAATTGTTTTTTTCTTTACTTTTCCCGAAATCCTCATTAAATTTAATGGATTTCACTTGTAAAACTCCTGTATTTTCTAGCTTCTTGCCTAATTTATTCTTTAATATCCCACTATTTATTAATAAATCCGCATTTCTGACTTCTTCTTTCTGCGAAACAATGGATTTTTCTCTATTTTTCTCCATATTTTCCTTAAAAACCTCTCTATTGCTTTCACAAAGTTCTAAAGAAGCCATTTCTTCTTTTTTATGGCTTTTTTTGGTGGAATAATCTTTTTTTACAAATGAATTTTTGTTAGTAAGACCATACAAAAGTTCGAGAACATCAAGAATAAATAAGTAATTTCCTTCAGGAATTTCTTTAAGACTCATAGTCCAGCATTGTAGATTAATAAACCCTTTTTCTTTCAAAAATTCCATTGCCTTTGCTACATTTGAAAGTCTAAGCTTTTCATTCAAAGGCTTTCTATTGACTCCCACCAGCGAAACTCCGCATAATCTTTCAGCTAAATCACAGAAAATCACACCATTTGTTAAAAAAGGAAATATTTCATTGAAATCTTGTGGGTTTTTCACTGATAATCCCGTTAAAAATCCTGAATCTTTGAGCCATTCAAAGAGTTTTTTCTCAGCATCTTCTATTTCATCTTTGTTTTTTATCAGAAGTCTTGCACTATCTGTGCGAGAAAAGCTTCTATGTAAAGGACTTGATGTTCTTAAAGTCAAAGATTTACTGTTTCTAGTGCTCAATCTTGTGCTATAAGAAGGATTTTTATCCATACTACGCTTCAAACAAAGAAAAACCTGATAGATCACTACCTCATTTCCTAATAAAATCTCATTGATTTTCCAAAGAAATTCATAAGGAAGTGACAATTGAAGCTTGCGAATTGCCTGAAAGGCTAAATCCAAATTTTTCATGCATTCGCAGAGGCTTTTTGGCTCTTTGCTTAATATGAGTTTTGTATAATGAAGTCTATTGAGAAGAAGTCCTAATAATAAACCATTTCTTGTAGGGTCTTCCCATATGTTTTTTGAGCCGATTTTTGATAAATAAGTACCATAACCTACTTCTTTTAGCCAAGAAAGAACCTCTTGTTTCAATGTTTCTGGTAGTAAAGGCTTATTTTTCTCTTTAACAGGAGGTTCTTCTAATTTAGGAGGAAGGGTCCATGCTTGAACCTCATATTTCTTTGTATTTTCTTCATGATTCGAAGGTTTTAAACTCTCGAATCTTGAGTTTTCTGTTGTTTTTTTGCGAGATTTTATATTGTTTTCTTGACAGATTTCATCATAACTGGCATTAGAAAGCTCGGATTTCTTTGAACTATTGAAAAAACGCTTGTTCCAGGTTTCATTTAAAGAAACTCGTTTAGAATGTTGAAGTTCTTGGAATCGGGAATCAGAATTAGAGAGTTTCGCATGAAATATATGCCAAATATCATCAAGAAAACTCCAGAAAATGTCTTCATTTCCTTCGAAAAAAGGATCATAACTATAGAGGAATCTCTTATTCATTTTCTCGAATTTGCTAAAATAATCGAAAACTCTTGTGAAATTCGCATGAATTTCAGCTTGTTTTTTCGGTTTTCTTGTGATTCCTTTCAAAATATCAGATTTATCACGACTTTCTAATCTATTTATGATATCAGCGAAAATCACCCCATTTCTACAGATTTTAGGCAGTTTTTCTATTAAATTATTCTTTAAGTTTTCTTTCAAAAGATTAATAGAAATAAGCCATTGGTACAAACGAGTTTTTACTGTGAGTTTTATAGGGGAAAAACTATCATTTTCGATGATTTTTGATTGGTTTTTGTGTTTTGAAGTCTTTAAAATGGAATTCAAATTTATTTTCTCAACTGGTTTTTTTTCTGGAATTTTCAAAGAGTTTTCTGTTGATTTCGTTTGTGTTTTTTCAGAGAATTTGTTCAGATTTGATTTAGGATTGAACCAAATCTTTGAGAAATCCTGATTTTCTTCAGTTATTTTAAGATTTTCTTGAGATTTCTCAGTTTCAAATTTTTCTGAGAGGTTTTGTGGAAAAAAAGAGGCTTTCTTTTGTTCAAAATCACTGAAATAAGGCAAATTTGAGGCTTTTTGATCAATTATTTCAGCGATTTGGTTAAAATGTCGAAAATTTCCACGCGATTTCTTTGAAAAAGTTGATAAATTCTCTTGTTTTTTCTTCCAAGAAAAATCCTCGATTTTTTTTTGAGAAAAATCTTCTTGTTTTTTTTGCGAAAAATTCTCGTATTTTTTCTCAGAAAAATTCTCATTTTTTTTTTCAAAAGGCTTATTTTCGAGAATTTCAGGCTTTGGAACATAGATTTTGTTTCTTTCAAACATTTCCATTTGTTCATTTTCTTGTTTTTTTGCAGATTTTCCTTCAGGGAAAGTTTCAGAATTTTTCGGTTGGATAATTTGATAAGCTTGAGGCTTATTATAAAGACTTTGAATAGTAGTCGAAGGTCCTAGAGGAGGTTTTCCTGCTGAAAAACGCTGTTTTTGAACGTTTTTTATTGGGCTTTTCTTCTCATTGTATAAAAAAGCTAAGAGAATCAGTATTTTCTGATCATTCTTTAAAATAAAAAATGAGTTTTAAAAGAGAATTCGATTGAAATATGTGATTAAAACTTCGTAAAGTTCAGAAGCTGTTGTGCAGTCAAGATAATCCGGAATTGGCAGAATTATTTTGAGTTCTTGCAAAAGAAATTGCAGGTTTTTCAGACAATTTGAATAAGAAAGGTTCGAAGATTCAATTTGGTGCAGAAATTCTTGAGAACGAGGCTTTTCTGCGATAAATTCTGTGAGAATCTCACAAAAAGCCAAACCTTTTTTAGAAATAGTATTTGGACAAAATTAATATGAATGAACCGTTGCGAAAATCATCAATTTCGGAAACCATAGAACAGTTTTTGTAAGGAAGAGAGTTCACCCAATCAAAGAGTTTCTGTTGTTCCTTTGGGAAAATGTTTAGAAAATGGGGTTTTAAAGATTTTAAAGAAAGTACTAATGGAAGTTCGTTCTCTTTATCACTAGCATCAATGCTTGGGATTTCGTGGGGCAAAGGGTTTAAAAGCATTTAAAAACGTTTATATTTTTTAAAAAGGAGTTAAAAAATTGAATTTAATAAAAAAAAAAAAATTTAAAAAATTCATGAAAAATATTAATTTTTTTAAAAAAAGAGGTATTGAGAGGAATTGATGGATTTATAGGTATTGATGAGTATTGGGGATTGCTTGGAGATGGTTCAAAAATTCAATTTAAAAAAAAAACCAACAAAACTTTGATTAAAATAGAAATTCTTTTTCAAAAAAACTTGTTTTTTATTTAAGCTTTTTCAGAATAACTCACAATGACCCAAGAGTTCTCGTTGCTGTTACACAAAGCTAATTTCAGAGTCTTTTCTTCGAGTTTCTTAGTGAATTCAACTATTTGTCCGACTCCGTTGAATTGCGAAGATAAAATCGCATTAGGCTCTAATATTTTTGCGTTCATATTGTGTCTTAAAATATTGACAGTTGTATAATTCTTCAAAAAACCTATTGTTTGATTCCTTCATAAATTGAAAATTTAATTTGAAAATAACTATTGAAAATACCATTCATCAGGCTTTTTTTCTTCATATTTAGGATATGGCTCTTGCACATGCAATTTAACTTCATCTTGCAAAGCGAAAAATTGCGAAAGATTCTCTTTTACTGTTTTTTTATCACTAGAGGCAAAAACTTGTTCGAATTTCGAGAAAAAACCCAGAACTTTAAAAAGAATATCGTCTTCTTTTTTTTTCATCATTTTTTCAAGTTTTAATGCTTTTTGCATCTTTGATTGGAAAACTCCTTCGACAAACTCGCCTTTCAAAATAAAAAAATTAAAATAAATTCAGTTAATTGTTTGTTAACCATCCCAGCGATTCCCTTCTCGATCGATAAAACATCCTTCTCCATGCATTCGATGATTTTTCCATTCTCCATCGTAAATGCATCCATCAGGAAACTCATAAACTCCCTATATATATACAATATAATTATAATTTTTTCTAAAAATATTCAAATTTAAGAAATGCATAAAAATAATTTTATGTAAAACCATTTCGCCATACATGAAAAAATTAGTTCATACATAGGTTAAAAAATTAATTCATTTTTCGGAACACATAAACTTACTATAAATCAATCATAAACTCATATAAAGATATATTAAGGGTGTATGATCTCATTCTAAAACAAATATGAACTCATTATAAAAAAATTATGAAATGATTAATTCCTAGAAAACTCATTTATAATGGGGGCGTAAATTCTAAAAAAAATTACTCTTCCATGTTGTTTGCCATCTTTCCATTCCCCTGAATAAATAGCTCCGCTAGTATATTTATAAATCCCGTAGCCTTCCATTTTATCTTCTAGCCAGGTTCCTCTATATTCTTCATTGCCTTTCTCATGCGCTGTAGTTCCTGCATGGATCAATGCTCCTTCCCCATGCTTGACCTTTATATTATTTCCAACAATCTTCCATTGACCTTCATATATCGTCCCATTGCCATATTCGAATCTCCCGAAACCCTCAGTTTCTATCTGCATATTGTGTTTTTTGGCTTCTATATTAGCATCAGGCTTTTCCTCAACTTTGGATCCTTCTGTATTAACTTGCGCTTTATAATCAGGTTTTTTAGCATTTAAATTTGGTGTCGGAGGCTTTAACATTTTAAAATTTATTAGAAAATAAGTTGTTTTTTTTTTAAATTAAGTATGCTTTTTTTTTAAAGAAATCATATTTTTCTTTGACTTGCCAATCCTTAGCATATTTTTAACTGCATTATCTTTTCTCTGGAGAATATTATTTACTATATTATTGATATTTGTGTCAATGTTTCCTTTGATCAAATTCGAATGTTCCCCTTTATACTTTTTCCTATTATCTTTATAATTACACATTTTCGGTCCTTCATCATTAAAAGCAAGTTCCAGCAATTGATTTTCTATTCTATTTTTTTCTTTTTCTTCCTCTAAATCATTATTTTTCTCAAAAATAATCACATTTAACTTTCTAGGAGGAATTATCTCGTAAGGGTTTATTTTTTCCTCAACCTTCTCAGAAGCATTCACAATAGATTTGAACCTTAAATTCGATTGTCTCAATTTTGCAACAGAAGACATTTTGGGAGATATTCCAGAAATTCGACTTAAATTCGGATCAATTTCTGTTTCATTGGCTTTACAATTTACTGCAATCGCCTCTGTCTTCAGATTTTTCAAAGATTCAACTTGTCGTTTAGTGGCTAATTCTCGTTCTTTCATTTGATGCAAAGCCTCAACACTGAATGCCGAATAGCCTTTATCAAGAAGATATTCAGATTCTTGTTTATTTCTGTAATTTTTTGCATTTTCGAGTATTTTACGAGAAGACTGGAATTGTGAGGTGTTTTGTTGATTGGAATCTAGCACATATTTCATTTCATAAAGATCTTTTAGATGTTTCGATTCTGTCTTATAATCATCTGTTAAGTCGTTTACTGTATAATTATATGGTGCTAATACCGAATCCTTTGGTTTTTTCTTTTGAGAAATTTGATTTTTTTCATTTGTATGTTTTGAAATCGTCATTGGGTTTTTATAACGGGGTGTTTCCATCAATTTGTCTATTGGATGATTTATTATCGTTTTCTTTATAAGGGGTAAGGACATCTTGCAGTTTTCAATGACGTTGGAGATTGTGGGACTTATTTGACTGCAATCAAACTTCATCTTGCTATAGGTATTCTCATCCATACTTGAAACTGAATTATTAAAGAAATTGGAGCTTTTATTTGTAGACAACTCTGAATTTGCCAGTTTCCGATCCAAACTATCGTATTTATAGTCTTTTTTCATTGGGGATTCTTTGATAAAGGTCTTGTTTTTTTTGTTAAAATCGTGGTTTTTGTAAAGGATTGAAGTGAGATCATGGGAAAAAGACTGTATTTCATGATTATAATTCGCATTTTCAGGGAAAATTATGTCTTTTCCTAAGAAATTTTTGGGTTTTTTGTGAGGGGATTCAAGTTTTTTATAAGAACCATATTCTTTGTAAAAATGAAGAAACTTAGAGGTAAATACCTTTTCTATAATTTTTTGGACATAATAATCACTGACACAGACTCCATTCAATTCGAAAAGGATTATATGAAAGATGTCTAATAGAAATCTGTTAGAAATCTGAGGTTTTTCATTAGAAAAATGCTTGCAGAAAATCAGTAATATAATATAAGCCTCACTGAAAATAATGAGATTGAGCAGATTTTCTTTATGGTGTTGTGGTAATGAAATGATAAAAACGACATAATCATTACTGATTTTCTTGCGTAAGTCCTTTAGAATACGATTATAAGAGACTTCATCCACTGTTATTGTTGGGAATTTTATGATTAGAAACAGCCAGAATAACAATTCAATTAATTCTTCCAGTTTTTTATGATGGATGAACTCATGGAAATAGACTTGAAGGCCATGATGATCAATATTTTTCAGAACTCCAGACTCAAGGAAATTCTGAATATTTTCTTTTACAGAAATTTCGAAAGGAAATGTGCTATCTGTTAATTGCAGTGTATTTAGTTCATAAATTTTATCGGTTTGAAGTTTAGAAGATAAGATTGTTAAGTGGGCAGAATCTCTCTTATGGTTCTCTTCGATTTTAGAAATGAACTGACCGAATTCATCGATGATGGAGGATATTGAAGTATTAATTTTCTGCATTTTGGTATTTTTGTGGAGGTTATAAGTTTTTCTTCATAAAATTATTTTTTAATTAATTTTCTTTAACATCAATTCGCATAAAAAACAATAGACAAAAAAAATTAATTCCTTTTGACTTTTTCCCAAAAATAAAAAAAAAGATTTCTACTCGAGAACCTTCTTTATATTCCTTCCAGCTTCATTCATAACGAAATTGCACTTTTGAACCAGAATTAACCTTGGCTCAATTTTACTAATGCTAGGATTTTCCACAGTATTCAATAACTTTTCCTTCAAAGCATAATTATAAACAATATCTCTCAAAATTGGGAAATCTTTTATATTTTGAGGCTTAAAATAATTGATCACCTCATGGAAATCGTCCCCTCCATAAACCATAAAATTTGTTGTCGCAATTGTATAAACTCTCTCTAAATCCATATCAGTTTGATTTATGAATCTTAAATCAATTATTTGTCTTGAATCTTCACAGATAATTTGTTGGACTCCTGTAGTTGAATAATACCCCATAAAACCCCTTTGTATTATCTTCATGGTTTCAAAAAACTCACGACCAGTCATTTCAAAGGTTACAACATAATTATCAATGGGGATTGTTTCAAATAGCACATTATATGTTAATTCACCTTGATCCCAATTTCTTCGTATAACTCCACGATTCAATATGACTAAATCAGCATTTGTAGCATGCTGCATTGAATCACTAACAAAATTTCCAAGCGATGATTCCGTTTTCTTCGTGATTTCCATTGGTCTTGCAATGTAAGCGATTTGTTCACTCGTGAATTTATTCACTATATCGAAATAAACACTCAAATGATTCTTAAGCATCAGATCCTCCTCAATGATTTTTCCATGGAAGCTGAAATTATTAAACACAGTCTCATTACTAAAATTAAAATCTCCTGTATGAGTATTATCTGCATAGCAAGTTCGTTCATTTGGGAAAAGTGTCTCACAAACAGGTACTGGACCTTCGATTTCTGTCATATTGGTCAATAATTGTCTATTGAGTTTATCATATGTTAAATAAAGTATGTTGAAATGTCGAGCATACATGTCGCCAATAACAACTGGGACGTCATTCACCCAATGATGGACAATGGTGTGTGTATGACCCCCTAAAACTGCGTCCACCACACCTTTTGGCAATCTGCTGATAAAAACGTTCAACTCATCATTTGGATTACAACTAGTGTTTTGTATCGTTTTTTTATTCCTAGACATTAAATTGGCTAAATCAAACCTTGTGCCTCTAGTGCAAAACATACCAATATGACAAACTAATAAGACAATATCAGCACCAGATTTCCTTAAATTCAAACTTTCTTCCATTGTTATCCTGCGATATTCCCTAAACTCCAATTCACTGACATTTAAGGCAGATGTAAATGGTGTCTGAGTGGTGGTCAGACCTATAACTCCGATATTCAACGACCCAACTGTGAACATTTGACTCTTTTTCACGTTCGACGATATATTCCAGAAATCTTTGGTGGATTTATTATAGACATTTGCCGATAAATAAGGGAAATCTGCTAAATTAAACGCTTTGCTCATATTTTCATAACCGAAATCAAATTCGTGATTTCCCACTGCAGCTGTCATTCTGTTTGTAAAGTTCATGAAATTAAAGAATTCAACAATGGGTTTCCCTGCAAACATATTGCTTTCTAAAGTACCTTGAAATTGATCTCCAGCATCCAACCAAAGTAGATTATCATTCCATTCCTCATAAATGGTCCTTATATATGTGCTCATAAGATTAACACCCCCTGATCGTAGTGTTTTTTCACTGCCTGGAAAATATGTCGTTGACGGCAGAATATGTCCATGAATGTCGTTGGTTGCTATTATAGCAATTCTCTCAAGTGAATCATTTGAAAAGGGTCGAGGATAAGAATAATTACTTAGATCAATGATTTCAGGGGAAAGGGCATATAGATAGCCCAGAAAAAAGTACAAAATAAAATAGAAAGACATTTTGAAAGCAGGAAAAGATTTGATTTTTTAATGTTTAATTTTTAAAAAAATAGGGGATAATTCAGCATTTTTTTTATTGAAGTGAATCCTACGGTCAGGATTATAAAAAAAACAGAAAAATTATTTGATTTTTTGCATTTTCTCTCAGTACTTCTTTCAAAATGGTGAATCCTTTTATTATTCGAGTTCTTGCTCAAGTAATGACCACTCTGACTAAATCAGCCGTTTCAGCTTATAAACGAATCATTTCAGGCATTTTCCTTTTTCAAATATCTCAATTGAAATTTATTTCATTTTTTAGAAAATATTAGAAAAGGAGGAGCTGCTTCAAACCCTTTCAGTGAATTTATTGGGAAAACCATGGAATCAGCCAATTTGATTAGTAAGCCAATGACAAACACTGAAGCTTTGAAGATATTAAATTTAGAAGGGAAAGATTTGACCCCTGAAAACATTATCAAAGTTTTAAAAACTAAAATAAAGATTGAAATAAGAAAAATTGATTTTTTTTTTTTGAAAAGGCACATTTGCTACTTTTTGGGAAAAATGATCCCATGAAAGGAGGTTCTTTTTACATTCAATCGAAGATTTTTTCAGCAAAAGAGTTTTTAATGACACAATTCCCAGCAGGAGAGGAAGAGAAATATGTCAAGATGTTTGAGGAAGAACAAAAGAAAGAGAAAGCGGAAGAGGAAGAAGAAAAAGCAGGCGAAGCCGCAGAAAAAGAAAAAAAGGAGGCCAATAAAGAGAAAAAATAAAATATTTTTTGTAAAAAAAATAAATTTCTAATGGAAAATAATAATTAAAATTATTTATTTGAATTCTGGGTTGCAATAGACTTATGTTATAACACCATAGAAGCTGATTTTTTCTTGATAAATGAACCACAATTATGTTCTTCTCTTTTTTTAATTTTTTTTGAAAAAAGTCATCTTTAGTTTTTGTTTATTGTTTTTATGAAATTCAATTACACTAAATGCATTAAAAAAAATTGGAAATTGGCACATATATTTCTTAATTTTTAAAACTAAAAAATATTTTTTTTTCATTTGTTCCATAAAAAAAATTTTGATTCCATTAATTTTTCAAAAATATAGAAAAAACTTACAAAAAAATTCCAAATATTTTAGTTTCATTCTATGAATTTTAATTCGAATGCCATTTTTTAATAGGAAAATTTTAGGA
>JFJP01032851.1_pt1 | contig 12445 bp, 13 predicted proteins | sample 431651 | NCBI WGS metagenome assembly JFJP01 (sample SAMN02602958, study PRJNA72255) | Microbial mat metagenome, whole genome shotgun sequencing project. | biome: fresh water; feature: sink hole; material: water; isolation source: purple microbial (photo- and chemosynthetic) mats found in... | reverse complement strand
AAGTCGTGCGCATTGCGCATTGCGGACGACTTGACAAATTAAATTTTTTGTTAAATTAACGAGAATTAAATTATCAGCATAAAAAAAGCCTCGTTTTAATCTGCGAGGCTTTGTTAAGCAAAAAATCATGCTTTATTCTTTAATTATTTGATAAGAATACGGTATGTTTTCATTATATTTGCAATCAGGTTTCGATATTTTGATCAAACCGAGAGCATCTAACAATTTAACCGCGTTAATTACAGCAGTTCTTCCGAAGCCAGACCGTTTCTGTATTTCAGAATAAGAAATCATGGTTTTACCACTTTTTACCACTAATTGTTCGATAGTTTCTAGCACCGTTTTTTGAGCATTGCTAATTTGGGCATTAGAGTTCATTTTTAAATTTCCTTTCTGCTGGGTTCTTCATCATCGGGTCAAATCAACTGTTAGGAAGTTTTTGACTTGAATTTGTTGTTCTCGTCCTCATGAGAATCGAAAAATAACAGTCACTCATTATGCCAAAATATAACTTATTGATTTATAACAAAATTATAAAATAAAAGGTGTTCAAAAGTGTTCAAAAGTGTTCAAAAGTGTTCAAACATAACTTTTTGATTTAAAATCATATTTTTTAATATAAAAATTAAATTATTGATTTTAAATAATTAAAAAGTGTTCAAAAGTGTTCAAAAAAATATTTAAAACCTTTATTTTTACAAACACGCTAAAAGCCCACTTTTTAAATCTGGATAGAGAGGATTGAAACCTAATTCGGAGCGGGCTTTTTGAATATTTAAACGCTTGGATTCGGCTAAATAACTGCGCATTTCGGGAGAAAGTTGATCTTTTGCGGTCTTTTCATCAATTTCGGGCGGACGCGGCAATTTCAACGCATCTGCCACTCGATTAAAATAATCCGTCATGGTTGTTGGATTGCCGTCGCTGACATGATAAATCGACCGCGCAGGCGATTTTTCAGCGGCTAATTCACAAACTCTCGTTAAATCAACAATATGAATCCGATTGCTAAACGGCGATTGACTTTCTTTTAACACGGGAATCCCTTTTTGCAAACGTTCAATCGGCAATTTTCCCGCGCCATAAATCCCCGCCACTCGAAGAATTGTGTAATTTAACTCACTGTTTTTTAAGGTATTTTCCGCATCGACGCGACGTTTTGCTCGATCTGCTTGAGGATTTAAAGGTTGATCTTCAGTAATCCACGCGCCTTGACAATCACCATACACGCCCGTCGTGCTAATTAATACAATCTTTTCAGGAGCTTGCGTTAAAGCATTCAAAAAATTTCTCAAACGCGGATCAGTTGTATTTTGGTTCGGCGGCGGTGCAAAATAAAAAATTATTTCATCTCTTTGAATTTGAAGGTTTTTTAAGGTTTGTGGATTATCCAAATCCCCAATAATTGGTTGAATCCCAAGTTGTTGTAATTGTTGAGAATTTCCTCGCGTTAACGCTCGAACGGGAATCTTTCGATCCAAAAAAGATCGCGCCACCGATTGCCCAACATAACCACAGCCCACGATAAAAACGTTGTTTGGCATATATATTGATCCTTAAAAATAAATACTTAGGAGATGACCCATGAACTTGTCAGAAGATTTAACCTTAACACAAACCTTGCCGACCGTAAAAATGCAAATCGAACGCTTGCAACGCGACCGCAAACGCCCGCATAGTTTGGTGAGTTTGGACATTGGATTTTTGTTAATGACCGCGAATTTGAAATACCACGATACCACCGAATGGCTGGATTTCCTCGGCACTTTGGGTATGACTCCAGAAATCGGAGATGCTTACATGAATTTTAGCGGTTCATATTTAGAACTTGAAGCCGCTTGTCGATTGCAAATTAATTGAAATAGATGAAAAATAACTCTTTAGTTAATCTGAAGAGTTATTTAAAGTTGTTTTCAGGTGAGAAACACTTTGTGTAATCGGTACAAACTTCACACGAAGGCGCACGACAAACATAAATACCTTCAGATTCACAGAGCTGTTTATAAAGGAATTTTTTCCATTTCATATCTTTTACATTACGCGCAGCAAGGGTTGGAAAATTCGTTTTCATTAACGCGGATAATTGAGGACGCGACCACAATCCCAAATCTTGCCACAAATGATCATTTCCTAAACAACCCATCGCAACTATTTCAACCATTTCAGAACTACCTATTATTTTTAAATCACGATGATTTTGAAGTAAAGTTATTAATTCTTCTATTTCTGGAAAACGAGTTATTTCGATAGTTCGAGAAATGTTTTTTAAATATCGAAAATCAAAATGTGGGAAATGGTGTGTGATTAGGTTTTTAAAAGCACTTTCCGACAAACCTAAATTAGCGGGTAAAACGCCACCTTGATCTTGCCAAGTTGCAATAATCGATGCAAAGATTTCTTCGTTTGGCAAATGTTGTCGATGTTGTAACAATTGACTGTAGAGTTGCATTGCCGCATTTGAAATGTTTGAAACCGCCGCGCTCATCAAGAATTCCTTTAAGAAAATCCCTCTTCTGAAATGAATAAAAAGAGAGATTTTTCAATGGTTTAAAAAGAATTAATATTCAACTAAAATGTCTTCATCACGAACGATCATTTGACACGCCAAACGCCATTCACAAGGTAAATCATTAACGACGATATTTTCTAACTCGTCTTTGGTGAGTTTGCCGAGTTGTCGAAGGACTTCTTTTTCTTTTTCAGTGAGATGCGCGCCCATTCGAACGGGTTTGCGGTCGATGCTGGTGACGCGAACCACACAACTGCCACATTCGCCGTCGCCGCAATCGAATTTAACGGGAATTTTGTTGGTTTTTGCCAATTTTAAGATGGTTTCGGTGTGGCTGCCTGCGACTGCGTAGACAGTTTTGTCTTTGAATTCTGGGCTTGAGAAAGTGACTAATGCCATGATTTTGCTCCTAAAATTAAGCTGCTTTGACCGTTACATCGCCCAAAATCTGCGCTTGGCAGGCAAGGCGATGGTGACGACCCGCCATGTTTTCGCGCAACACTTTATCTTCTAAAACAGAGGGTTCGGACAAATTATTCCAACCTTCCTCGACTTTCATCATGCACGTTCCGCAGTCGCATTCCCGACAACCGTACACAATATTCGAGCCGACTTTCTCCGATACCTCGATCATCCGTGTCCCAACTGGCACGCTCACCGTCAAATTAATATCCGAAAAGGTTACTTTCGCTTTCATACAGGTCTCCAATGTTTTGAACAATTCAAAAATCATTCAAAGCAAAGCCAACGCCATTTCTTAACCCTTTGAATATCAAGCTATTTTTAACTCACTAAGTCATAAACCCTACACAATCTTTGTAACAAACCTCACAAAAGCAAAATGACCCTCATCTCTTTTCTAATCACGAACAAATCGAGATAAACCTAATTCATAAGGTGTCGTTATTGCAATGATTTAAAATAGTGAAAAAGGCTTCATTAATTGGTGTTAATCAATTTTTGGGCTTAAAATGCACTTTTACGATTAAAAAAGGGGCTGAAATAATGAAAAACGAATGTTTAGTAGTGGGCGGCGGCATCGTCGGGATGCTGACGGCGTTAGAATTGGCGAATAACGGTCTTCGAGTGACACTGGTTGAGCGCGAAAGCGTGGGGCAAGAATCATCATGGGCGGGCGGTGGGATTTTATCTCCCCTTTATCCTTGGCGTTATCCGCCAGCGGTGCGCGAATTGGCAAACTGGAGTCAACAGCATTTTCCGTTATTTTTTGAGAAGTTACATTTAGCGACTGAATTTGATCCCGAATTTACCCGCAACGGTTTATTAATTATGGAGCCAAACGATGCGGAACGCGCTCAAACGTGGGCAAATCAATATCAACAAGAACTTCATTTTCTCAATGCCGCGCAAACCCTTGAAATAGAGCCTAAAATCAATAAGTTATTACCTACGCCGTCGATTTGGTTGCCGCAAGTGGGACAAGTTAGAAATCCTCGTTTGAGCAAAGCCTTAAAAATTGCTTTAATAGAACATCCTCACATTCATTTGAGAGAAAAAGTCAACATTGCTCATCTTCAAATTCAAGGCGATCGCATTACTGGCATTAAAACCACTTCAAATGGGATTTTATCAGGTGATTTTGTTATCATTTGTGCGGGCGCGTGGAGTGCTCGTTTGTTACAAGATACTTGCTTTCTACCGAAAATAAAACCTGTGGCAGGTCAAATGCTTATGTTTAAAGCGATCCCAAATTTGCTCTCACGGATTGTTTTAGTAAATGGGCATTATATTATCCCACGTCGTGACGGACGAATTTTAGCAGGCAGCACGATGGAAGAAACTGGTTTTGATAAAATAATTACCGAAGAAGCGCGTCAAGCATTAACCACCGCCGCAATTAATATTATTCCAAATTTGAAACAGTATCAAATTGAAGAACATTGGGCGGGTTTGCGACCTGGTTCTCCGAGTGGAATTCCTTACATTGGAGAACATCCTTTTGTGAAAGGTTTGTTCTTAAATACGGGGCACTTTAGAAATGGGGTTGTAATGAGTTTGGGATCGGCGAGATTATTAGTAGATTTATTGCTAGAACGTGATGAACCCATTATCGATCCAACGCCTTATATGCCAACGTCGAGAATGAATGAAAAATTTGATCCCAAAAGTCCCGAATGTCAGGCGTGTAAAATGTGTCCAGAAATCTAATGATAATGTGTTTCTAAAAAACATTGAAATCAAACCAAGAGGATAACTTTCCAAGGTGAGATATACTTGAGAGATTTTTTATGTGTAATGGATATTGTATGAATAAAATAAAACTCTTTAACAAATCTTGCTATGGATTGGAAGAATTAGAGAAAAATAGTATTGATGGATTGGCAACTGATCCACCGTATGGAATTTCATTTCAAGGGCATGAATGGGATAAGAGTTTGCCAAATCCTCAAATTTGGGAAAATTGTTATAAAGTATTGAAATTTGGCGCATTTGGAGCAGTATTTTCGTCAGTTCGTTTAATGCACCGTTTAATGGTGAATTTAGAAGATGCGGGTTTTATTATTAAAGATGTTTTAATGTGGGCGTATTTGAATGGAATGCCAAAAAGTCGTAATGTTGCTTTAGATATTGATAAAGAACTTGGAGTAGAAAGTGACATCATTGGGCATTACAATTATGTGCAAGGTTATAAAAAAGGCGGCGCAGAAAATTATTATGCCGATCAACAAAAGCCTAAATTACAAACTTCCTCAAATCTTGGAAAGAAATTTTCTGGAGCTGGATTAGGAATTAAACCCGCTTACGAACCGATTATTTTAATTCAAAAACCCTTAGAAAAAGGTTTAACCGTTGCTCAAAATATGATTAAATATGGAACGGGTGCATTGAATTTAGAAGAAACGCGGATTCCTTACGAAAAAGGTGAGGAAAAAGTCGGGCATAATCCTCATCCAAAGGGAAGAGTTGCAGCAAATATTGTGAGAACCGATGCGTTAAATGATGGTTATGATAAGTTTTTCTTAATTCCAAAAGTTCGCCAGAAAAAAGATGAGTATAATCATCATCCTACCTTAAAACCAGTTGAAATCATGCAGCATTTAATTAAACTCATTTCTTTTGAAGATCAAATCATTCTTGATCCATTTATGGGGAGTGGAAGTACGGGCGTGGCTGCTCTAATTTTAAATCGCCAATTTGTGGGTTATGAATTAGAGCAACATTATTTCAATATTGCTCAACAGCGGATTTCTAAAGTTTAATTTTTTCTTTGGCGTTGCTGCTGATGCCAATCTTCTAAGGCTTCCACTAATTCTGCAATGACTTGATTTAAAGATTGAACAGCCGTATTCATACTCGAATCTAATCCACCCGTGAAATGCTCAACTTGACGGCGATAATCGTCTAATCCTTTGCTTAATTGTTGGAAAATATGCGCCACATCTTCATCAACTTTCTCAAAACGATTTTGATAACTTTCCCACGCTTGAACCATGTTTTGACTGGTATTTTCCATTGCTTGTAATGCTCGAACGTGGCTTTGTTCAAATCCATTTAAAGTCTGCGTTAAATTCTCCAAACGCGCTAACATTTTTTGAAAAGTTTCTACCGCATTTGCTAAAGGTGCAGCAACAACATAGAAATGTTGCGTGCTTTCTTTTAATTCTAAAGCCGTGTTTCGCAATTGTTGTACGATTTCACTATTTAATTCACCAACTTCTTGTTGCGTAAGTTGTAATCGTTTTCCTGTATCATTAAAATGCTGTGGTAAATCTCCTAATGCACCCGTTAAATGTTGCAAAGTGATTGCAAGTTGTTTTAATTCAACTCCCGCTGCACCTTGAATTTGTTGACTAAAATCATTTAAGAGATGCTCTAATACTTGCTTATGATCTGCTTTGTCAATTAAATGATCGATTTTTGAAACCAAAGGTTGCATAGTTTGTAATAATGTTTGCGGTAAATTCTTTAAATAATAAGTTTGCAATCTATTTTCATTTAACAATTGAACTTCTTGTTGCAAAGGCGAATGCAAAATTAAACAACTTTCTAAACTTTGGCAAAACTGATTTAATTGCAAATGTAATCGATATAATTTCGCTTTTTCTGCCCATGAAAATAACAAAGATGCAAACAAACCCGCAATTGAAGTTACGAACTTAAAGGTAGCAGCGTGTAATAAATCTTGTAATGATAATTGTGCTTGAATAATATCGGGCGCAGCAACCCCTTTGCTCGCAAACCACAACGCCGCCACCAATCCAATAAAAGTGAACCAAATTCCAATCCCTACTAACATATTTGGCACAGCTTGATATAAACGCAAATTAACATACGGAGAAACAATGGTTGTTTCGTTAAAATATTGGACGGGGCGAACGGTGTAATAAATATCTTGCTCGGTAATAATTAAAGTTTGCTTAAAATTTTTCCAAGCATTTCCTAATAAAGGATGATCAGCAAGTTTCTCTGAAAAAATGCTATAATTTTGGGCAAAATCTTGTGCAGAATTTTCTTTAAATAATAATTGACCTTCTTTTAATTGCTTTGAAACTTGACGCATTGCAAATGAAAAGCGTAACCATAACAAAAATGCTAAAGACAAAATACCAATTGCTAACCACCAAGGTAAAGTAGGATGATTAATAAAACTTAATGCTAAATTTAATGAATATTCCATGTTTATTTTCCACTCATGATTTCTACACCATCCCAATCATCTGGGACACCATGCACCATTAACTGAGCGCACCGTTCAAAATAAAGGCGAGTTGCTTTATCTTCTGGATTAAATTCTAAAATGCGGTTAAATTGCACACTTGCTTCCGCAAATTTTTTGTTTTGATAAAAGGTGATGCCTTTTTCAAAGTCCTGTTTTGTCTTGAGTTTTAATTTTAACATTTCAATTTTTTCACCATCTAATATTTCATACACAGAAATAGCATTTTTTTTGCCTTTCACTTGAATTTTTCCTACAAAACGAAAATTATATTTTTTTACATTTTGAACTCTTAATAAAGTATGTTTGCTCAAAATAATTGACGTACCATAGGTTTTACTTAAACCTTCTAATCTTGATGCTAAATTCACTGAATCAGAAATCACCGTGCTTTGCATTCTTTCTTTATCACCTAAAATCCCCAACATTAAACGTCCAGTATGCACACCAATCCCGATTTTAATTAATGGATAATTCAATGCGCGTAATTTTAAATTATGACGTTCAGTAGTTTTGCACATTTTAATGGCGGCTTTCAACGCATCTTCAGGATTGTGAGGAAATAATGCCATCACTGCATCACCAATATATTTGTCGATGAAACCATTATTTTCTCGAATAACAGGGGTAATTTGATTGAGAAACGCATTTAAAAAATTAAAATTTTGTTGCGGGGTCATTTTCTCTGATAAACTCGTAAAATCACGAATGTCCATAAATAAGATTGTCATTTCACGTTGAACTTGATCGCCGGGTTTAACTTCGGTAATGCTATTTTTATTTAAGAAATCTAAAAATTCACGCGGTACAAATCGTTCATAGACTTTATTTAATTCAAGCAATTCTTCGGTGTGTTCAGCGACTTTTTCTTCTAGTTGTAATGAATTGCTTAATAAACTGGTAAAAATGCTTTCTAATTTCTCAACATCAATTAAAACAAAATTAGGATTTTGATCATTGGGTAGGTATTTTTGCATTTTCATACGAACATTGACCCGCGCATAAATTTCTTCGGGTTGTAATGGGCGAATCAAATAATCTACATAGCCATTTTTAAAGAGTTTTTTTCTATCAAAAGGTTCATTTTCTTCAATGATTGCAATAATGGGAATTTTTTGAAGAGAGGCTTTAGATTGTAAATGGCGAATTAAAATGTTGGCGGGGGTGTGTGTGAAATCCAAAGCTAATAAAATAATGTCAGGTTGATGTTTCACTGCTTTCTCAAGGGCGAGATTGCCTTCTTGAGAAATGTGAAGCGTGTAATCATGTTTGTTTTGTAATCCCTTAAAAATAATTAAATCATCCTCATGATCGCTTATTAACAAAAGGCTTCCCGTACAAACAGGTTTAGAAAGCAAATTTGAAAGCATCAATTCTGACATCATGGGGTAAAGATTCTATTTTTTCTTAGAGGGATTATTGGTCATTCCAGTTTTATCAGAATCTTTAAAATCTGCACCTTCTAAATCTGCATCAGAAATATTGGCATTAACTAACTTAGATTTTTGAAGATTTGCTTTTTTAAGAACGGATTTTTTCAAATTCGCAAAAGTTAAATCCGCGCTTTCAAGATTTGCTCCTTCCAGATTCGCTTCTGACAAATCACAATTTGATAAGTTAGCTTTCTTTAATTTTGCACTAGGAAATTTAGCGGTGCGTAATTTAGCATTGCGTAAGTTTGCACCTTCTAAATCAGCTTTTTCAAAGTTCGCGCCTTCTAAATTAGTTTCGGCTAATTTTGCGCCTTTCAAAGTGGCTTCGGTGAAATTAGCATTTTTCAAATTAACGCGAATAAATTTTGCGCCTTCTAATTTAGCTTTCGACAAATCAGCGTCTTCTAAATCTAAAATTTCCCCTTTCTTTTCTGGACGGATTTTGGCATCCTTTAAGTTGCAATCGGGACATTTTTTCTCTGCGATGAGTTTTTTAACGTTTTCTTTGATTTCATCTTCAGGCGGTTTTTCTTCGGTTTTAGTTTCTTCGGTTTTGGTTTCTTCTGGCTGTGCGTCAACGGCGGGCGGTTCTTCTGCATAAGTAGTTACAAAACCGCTGGTAACACTTAAAATGGCGATGGTAAGAAGTGCGGTAAGTTTCATAAACAATACTCCTATTGCAAATTGCGAAAAAAATGAGCAAGGTTGGGAAAAATTTGTCACCATAGTATAAACGTTTCACACAAGCAAGGGCGAATATGTTACCGAATGTGATTACTTTGTTGCGAGAACTAATTGTATTGCCATCAATGAGTTCGCCGCTTTCTGCGTTTGATCAGCCAAATCTTGACGTAATTGAAAAACTTGCGCAATGGTGCGAAAGTTTGGGTTTTCGTTGTGAAATCATGAAAGTAGCCGACGGAAAAGCGAATTTAATCGCAACCTTAGGGTCGGGAAATGGCGGCTTGGTTTTATCGGGACACACCGATACCGTGCCATTCGATGCGAAAAAATGGACATTTAATCCTTTTCAACTCACTGAATTTGAAGGAAAATTTTACGGTTTAGGAACGTCCGATATGAAAGGTTTTTTCGCATTGGCATTAACGGCGGCGAAACAGTTTGTTGGTAAGCCTTTGAAAAGACCGTTGATTTTATTGGCGACTTGCGACGAAGAAACCACGATGGCGGGCGCGCAAGCCTTAGTCGATGCTCGAAAACCTCACGCGAGTCGAGCCTTAATTGGCGAACCGACGGGCTTAAAACCTGTTCGATTGCATAAAGGCATGATGATGGAAGGGATTAAAATTATAGGAAAATCAGGGCATTCCAGCGATCCAAGTTTAGGGAATAACGCTCTCGAAGCAATGCACCAAGTCATCGGAACGCTTTTGAATTGGCGAGATGAATTACAACAAAAACATCAACATACGGGATTTATCATTCCCGTGCCGACCTTGAATTTAGGGCACATTCACGGCGGCGATAATCCCAATCGGATTTGTGGGGAATGTGAATTACATTTGGATATTCGCCCGTTGCCAACTATGAAATTAAAAGAAATTCGTGAAGAACTTCATTTCAGAGTTGAGCAAGTTTTAAAAGAAAAAGGTTTCAAAATTGAGTTTTCTCAACTCTTTTCTGGAATTGAAGCAATGGAAACCTCAAAACACGCCGACATCGTTAAAATTACAGAAAAATTAACAGGTTATGAAGCACAATCGGTTGCATTTGGAACAGAAGCACCTTATTTGCAGCAATTAGGTTTTGAAACCATTATTTTAGGCGCGGGCGACATTGATCAAGCGCATCAACCTGATGAGTTTTTAGCGTCAAATAGAATTCAACCGATGATCGATATTTTAACCCGTTTAATTGCGCATTATTGTTTGGAAGATTTAAAATGATTAAAAAACTTTTATTTTCATTTCTAAGAATTACGTTTGCGGTATTTGTAGGATTTACGGTATTGTTATATTTTAATCAAGAAAATATGTTATTTCCTAGAAAGCCTCTGGATGAAGGATTTGCTTTATGGGCAAGACAAACTTTTCCTCATTCTGAAATGAAAATAACAACCCCCGACGGTACAAAATTACATGGCTGGTTTATTCAAAGAAAAACCGAAGAAAAACAACCCTTATTAATCTATTTTGGAGGTAATGCCACTGAAGCAACGGTTTTCTTAAGTTTTACCGAGCATTTTCCTCAACACGCGATTGCTACTTTCAACTATCGAGGATATGGTTTGAGTGAAGGCAGTCCGAGTGAAGAAATGATATTTCAAGATGCGTTATATCTCTATGATTATTTTAGTGAACAAAAAACTATTGATCCGAATCGGATTTATGTGATGGGAAGAAGTTTAGGAACGGGCGTTGCAACTTATTTGGCTTCTCAACGTCCCGTCAAAGGAACAATTTTGATTTCACCTTACGATAGTATTTTAGCCTTAGCAGAACAACAACATCCATTTGTACCCGTTAATTTTTTATTAAAACATCGATTTGAATCTGTGAAATATGCTCCACAAATCAAAACACCCGCCTTAGCATTTGTGGGTTTGATCGATGAAGTGATTTCTCCCGAACATTCGGAACGTTTAATTGAGAAATGGGGAGGAAATATTCAAAAAATAACTTTTCCTCTCGCCAATCACAATTCAATTATGGATGAAGTTTTATTGTGGAGAAATACGGGGGAATTTGTGAAATAAATCCATTACATACTTTGACATTTTGCCAAATAATAAATAGTATTAATACCTATAAGAAAATGAAAGGCAGAGAAAGAGTAATAGGTTTTGTATTAGAAAGAAGAACAATGCAAGGGCACATAAGGCATTCAAAGTACATTACAATACAATCTCAAAATGGTTAAATAGATATTACATATCAATCCCAGTGGTTTGTAGGGTGCAATATAATTGCACCAAGAAATAAATCGGCTTAAACTGTGTTTTAAGAAATTTAAAAAAGGAGTTTTGATTTGAAATGAAGATTTTTTATATCGCATTGATTTTGATGGGTTTTATGGGGAGTGCGGCGGCGGACATCGATAATAAGCCGATGTTGCGGTTGAATACGCAAATGCACACTGCGCCGATTAGAAGAATGTCCATCGATGCGCAACAGCGTTTTTTAGTCACGGGATCGCACGATAAAACTGCCCGCGTCTGGGATTTGCAAACGGGCAACTTATTACAAGTGCTGCGCCCGCCGATTGGAGAAGGTAACGAAGGCAAAATCTTTGCGATGGCAATCTCCCCCGATGGCGAAACCATTGCAATTAGTGGTTGGACAAAAGCGGGTTATACAGGAATGGGTAATCACAATATTTACCTTTTCAAACGCAATGGTGAATTAATTAATAAAATCAGCGGGTTGCCAAACGTCATTTTACATTTAATTTATTCACCCGATGGACAATTTTTGGTTGCATGTCTTTGGGGAGAAAATGGTATTAGAATTTATAAAGATAATCAATTAGTTAGCGAAGATAAAAATTATGGCGCGGATAGTTATTGGGCGGATTTTGATGCGCAAGGGCGTTTAGTCACCAGTAGTTATGATGGAAAAATCCGTTTGTATGATAAAAATTTTAAGTTAATTCAATTAGTTAATCCAACTGGTGGCAAACAACCTTTTACGGTGCGTTTCAATCCCAGCGGTGACAAAATCGCCGTCGGTTTTGCTGATTCGACCAATGTTCAAGTGTTGTCGGGCGCAGATTTAAAGCCTTTATATAATGTTGATACTAAAGAGATTTCTAACGGTAACTTAGGAAGAGTGGCATGGTCAGCCGACGGGAAAACCTTATTGGCGG
>JFJP01028067.1_pt1 | contig 12445 bp, 17 predicted proteins | sample 431651 | NCBI WGS metagenome assembly JFJP01 (sample SAMN02602958, study PRJNA72255) | Microbial mat metagenome, whole genome shotgun sequencing project. | biome: fresh water; feature: sink hole; material: water; isolation source: purple microbial (photo- and chemosynthetic) mats found in... | reverse complement strand
TCATATTTTATTTTTTTAAAAATAAATAAAAATGACCTTAAAAGCTTATTTTAAAAATTCTGTTAAAAAAGTGAGAAGTGTATTGTTTTCTTAAAAAATTCATAAAAAGTGCAAAATATTTTTTAATAAATAATAAAAAAAAAAAATTGATAAATATTTCACATTGGAAATTCAGAAGTATGAAAGAACCGATCCGCAAAAAAAAATAAAAAATTTTTTTAATAACGTTAAAAAAAAAAGGATATTTATTAATAAATAAAACAAACTTTGTTCAAAAAAAATAAAATGAGTTCAATTCTCAAAAGAGTTCTTCGAAAGCAATTTTTCTAAATCCAATTGCATGGCTTTCAAATTTCTGAATTTCTGTGAATATCTTAAAAAATGTTCGATGTTCACGATATTTTTCTCATCGCTTTTCACTTCAGTTCGTAATTTTGGGCTTCTCAAACAAGAGAAAATTGTTTTGTTTAGATCTGGAATTGTTTTGATTTGTCTTTCTTGTGATTGGAATTTATTTATATTTTGGTTTTCCTTCTCCCGTTTTGTAAATGTGAACATTTTGAAACTGTTTAATTTTGTTTCTATTTTCTGTTTTATCAGAGATTGCGATCTAGAATTGCTTCCGCTTCTATCAGAACTATCTATTTTCGTTTTTTTCTAAAAAAAAACACATTGATAAAATGTCTATTTTCTTTTCTTTTATATTTTTTTAAATTACTTGAGAAATATTATGAATAGACTCATTATTCGTTTTTTTTGATGAAGCTTCAGTTTTAGTATACATAGATTTGAATCGGCTTCTGCTTTCATTATTTTCTTTACTCGAATTTATGCATTTATTTCCGAAGTTTTTCTTTTTCAGCAAATAGGCTAATTGATAATAGCTTTTTTTATTAATTTCCGCGTTCGTTTTTAAATTCAATGGTTTTTTATTCGTGCTTTCATTGGAAAAAAAAGCGGGTATGTTTTCAAATGAAATATTGCTGTTTTTTTCTTTGTTTAAAACTTTTTCTATATTTTCTTTCACTTTTTCCAAAGAAATTGATTTATCCTTTCTATCTTCATGGGTTTTTGAATGATTATTGTTGGATCTTTTAAGAGCCATTAACGTTACATTCAATATTTTCTTTGTGTTCGCATTCCTGCTATTATAATCAATAGATCTGTTTTTAGACGTTTGACAAGAAATTTCTAGTTTTTCTTTGTTTTTTTTGTTAGGAGAATTCATTAAATTTTTTTTCTCTTTCAAATTTTGCGATTGGCTTTTTTGATGGAAACTTTTAGTGTTTTGAGGGGAAATCGCATGAGAAATTGATGTATTATAGAAAGAATTATTAAGAATTTGCAGAGAAGGAGGCACCATTAACTTTGTTTGATAATAGCTTTTGCTTTTGCTGGATTTTTGATCAATTATTTTGATTATTTGTTTGATTTTCTGGCTTTTTGTTGATGTAGCCTCAGTTTTTAAAGCGCTGTAAGATAAAGGTCCGAATTGTTTATCTTTGAGAACATTTTCTAATTTTCTGATGGTTTCACAACTAGTTTTTGCAACCTCGAGGTCGGATTGAAATCCGATGAAATTCTTCTTTTCATCAACCAATTTATGAATCAAATCTGGTTTAAATTCTTTTGAAATCATAGGAATATTCAATTGATTTTGAGAATTGTTAGCATTAGCATTAGTTTTAGCTTTGTTTTGATTTTGATCATTATTGATTTGATTTTTATTATTTATTTGATTTTTATCATTATTTTGTATTTGATTTTGAGGATTAATATTCATTTGATTTTGAGTATGAATAGCATTAATATTCATTTGATTTTGATGATGAATATTATTATCATTAGAGTTGATATCAGAATTTATCAAAGGCCTTTCTATCAAAGGAGTTTCTTTTTCTCTGGATTTTTCGATATGAAATTCATTTATTATATTAATTGCTTTCCTATTAGTAATTTTTGTTTATTATAATGATTTTTTTTTAATGTGAAAATACTTTGTTTCACTACGAAGATCCTCACAATTTTTTTCACTTGGCGATGCGATTTTCACAGGGAGAACTTTCCTTCTTGTTTTTTCTGAATCCTCAATTTTTCCTTTCCCTATTTTCGGACAAAAAGCCAATGATTTTATATCAGCTGAAGAAATTCCTCCTTCTCTAATATATTTCTCCAAAAGTAGATAATAACTAAATAATCAACCATTCAATACTATGATGAAATAAAATAAAAATTACAAAGAAGTAAAACGATTATGATGATTTTTTCTCAAATGAAACTCCGCTTCAATCTTATCAATTTTAAAATTTTCTAAAATATTCAAAATAAACTCATCAATCTATTTAATAAATAAAAATTATTTCAATAAAATAAAATTCAAACAAATAATTTATCTCTGTTTCAAATAAAATAGAAAAAATAATTACCGGTATTTCATGTATTCCAACAATAATTCCTTTATAATCATCTTTCATTTTATTCGAACAATACCATAAACAATTCCTAATCTCATCTATCGAAAAACGCTTCTTAGGGTCCACAGTCAATAATCCTTTGATTAAAATCTTGACATTATCTGATAAATGCTTTGGGATCTCATATTCTCCTTTTATCACTTTCTTATACATAAGGGTAGTATCTTTGTTCTCAAAAGGTAAAAAACCGCACGTCATTGCAAAAAGAATAATCCCTAAACTCCATAAATCACTTTTTAAACCATTGTATCGCTGTCCTAAGATCATTTCAGGCGCTGCGTAACAAGGTGATCCACAAGAAGTCAAGAGTAAAGGGTTATGCTCGTAGAAATTACTGAGCCCGAAATCCACTATTTTCACTGTTGAGTTGTAGGAAAGCAAAAGATTTTCGAGTTTCAGATCTCTTTTATTAGCAAAAAAATTTTTAGAATTTTCATTGGATTTTTTTAATGAATTTTCATTGATTTTTTTTAAACCATTCGTTGATTTTTTCAATAAAAATAAAATAAAATTTTGTTCTTTTTTTTTTAAAGGATCTTGATTTGATTTTTTTTTTTAACCTGTGTGAAATGTTTAATTTGTGAAGGTATTCGATTCCTGCTAAAATTTGCTGGAAAAAATAAAAGGCTTCGTTTTCAGGAAGTCTTTTTTTTTTTAATAAAAAAAAAAAAAATAAGAAAATAATCGAACTTTTTTCTCTTAACTATGTGTTCATACAACTCCCCATTGGCTGCGTACTCCATAATCAAATAAATATCAGTTTTCGTCTCAATAATCTGCATAACTTTAATGATATTTTTCTCCTTTTTATAAGAGTTTTAAGTGCTAACCTCATATAACTGTATTAAATTAGTGTGTTTTATTTGCTTTAAAATGCGAATTTCACGATAAACTCGGTTTTTATCGCCTTCATCCAAAATTTTGTCCTTTTGTAAGACTTTTATAGCGACCTATTGAAGAAAAATCAAATAAAAATGATGTTTTCGGTAAAAAGGACTTTTTCTCCAGTAAAAGCATGAGTTCCCAGCTTCACTTTTCCAAAGGTTCCTTGACCGATAGTTTTTTCTTTTAGGAATTGAAGAAATTGTTTATTTTAAAGAATAAATTTGAGGGTTAAAAACCTATTATGTAATCTCCGATTTTCTGCTTAGAAAGATCATCTTTTGATGAATTATTCTGTTTTTCTTCCTCTTGTTTTTTTTGCATAGTTACAGGTAAATTTAAAATTTTCTGGAAACAATTAAATAATTCAAAAATTCAAAAAAAACTGAAAAATTGAAAAATTGGAAAAAATTCAAAATCAAAAAATTCATTTTTTTTTTTAAATAAACTCAAATAACTGATGAATAATCTCGATTTCGAGTCCCAAACACCCGCGAATTCCTACCAACAACATCTTGATAACCTTCATAACTATCAAAGCGAGCCCGTCTTTGGCGAATTTAAAGACATTCGAGCCACAGCAGTGATAACCCTGGACATCGGTGATAAAACTGAAATCGTTAAGATTTTTGAAGGGGACGATATCAGAAAAAAAGCGATAGAAATCACAAAAAAGCACAATTTAACATTAGAAGCCATTGATTTTCTCATAGAAAACATCAATAATCAAATAAAAAATACTGAAAATCCTTTAAATAAATCAAAAGAATCAAATAAATCGAAAGAATCAAATGAAAATAAAGAAAATAATAAAAAAAATAGCATAGATTCAGCCAATTTAGTCGATAAAAGTCTTGCAGAAATTCAATATGAAAACTGGCAGAAAATCCTTAAGGAAAAATCACATATTAAACCTGAACACAAAGCAAATTCTCATTTTGGAGGAAGAAACACTGAGGTTTCGAGCTATAATAAATCAACAGGACATATAAATAACCACAATAATTACATGAATGAAAGCAAGGATTCTGAGAGAAATGCCTCGATTTATGAGAAATTGTACCAAGCAGCAGTGAATTCTCAACAGAAAAAAAGCGAAAAATCAAGGATTTCTATAGAGGAAAAAATGAGAAAAGACTATATAGAATCGACTTTCAAGCCAAAAATCAATGATTTCAAACAAAAAAGCTTAAAAAAAACAAAGAATTCTTCGGTTTCTCCTATTAGAAATGCTCGAAATTCAAAAGAAATCAGTGATTTTCTCTATAAGGATGGTAAAAAATATATGGAAAGAAAGAAAAAGACTGAGAAATTAAAGGAAGAATTAGAGCTTGAGAAGTGTCCTTTCAAGCCAAATATCAGTAAAAACTCTCAGAATTTAATGGAAAACAAGGCGAAAATCAGAGAATATAAAGGAATTCATGATAAATTATATAGAGAAGGCATCGAAGAAGAAAAACGAAAAAAACTGTGGAGAAGAGCTAATTTCGAGCTTTATCATCCTTTTCAACCGAATCTCCTTAAAGAGGAAAATATCGTGAATTCTGTGATAAAAAAAGAGAATATTGAGGAATTTATTGATAGATTGGTGCATTCGAAGAAAATCAAAGATCAAAGCAATACCAATATCAGGATAAAGAACTTGGAAGAGGGTGGACAAAGGCTTTTTACACCGAATATCACGAAAGATCAGTATTATTATAAAGTAAAAGCAAAGGAAAATGATGAATATGAGGAGTTTAGAAGAGAATTTAAGAAGAATAATATGAAAAATACTGAAGAAAATACGATGAAAAATAATGGAAATATGATGAAAAAAGTTGAAGAAAATATGAAGAAAAAAAATATTAAAGAGGATTCTTATCGGAAATTGCTGAGGGAGCTCTTCAATAAGTTTGACGATGATCAAGACCAGTGGATTTCATCGAAACATATTGATATTTCTGATATAGACCCGTATTTTCTCGAGATTATACAAGAGGTTTTATTCGAAATGGAGGAGAAAAAAATGAAGATGGACTTTGAGAGATTTTTAGAAAAAATCAAAGAATTTCAACTTGATAAAACAATTTATATGGTAATTTTTTGATTTTGGGATTTTTCAGGAATTTTTTGTCAGTATTTTAAAAGTATTGGGAAAATCAGTGAAAATTGTGTTAAAGAAGCAATGAACTCAAATCAAAACAAGAAAAATGTAATTTCTATCATTAATTTTATCGAAAAAAATTTTATGATGAATTTTCATTGTTTTTTTAAATGAAAATTTTCAAATTTCATAAAATGTGAATTTCCCATGAATTTTATTTATTTTTAGATGATTTCGTTTGATGATTATGAGAAAATTTGCAAGGATTTTAACAAGGAAGAAACAATAGAAGAGAAAAGCTCTTTAAACGAACTAAAAAACAGCCAAAAAAATAAAAAAAATGATGAAAATACATATAATTTAACTCCGAGATATAAAATCCTCGTAAAAAGCAATTTTGTTTAATAAATGTTTTTATAGTAAATTTCTTAAAACTAATGCTTTTTTTTGTTAATAAAATATTAAGAGTTATAATCATAATTCAATGCTATACCTTGAATATTATTCGGCTTTTTATAATTACTGTTAGAATTATAGTGATTGCTCTAAAATATAAGATAAATAAAGGCTTTTCTATAGGGAAAATTACGCGATTCGGGATAGGACTGTAATAACGGATTTTTGAATTGTTTTCTGATGGGAGATATTTGTTCTTTAATTGGGTTAAGTCCTGAATTTTTTCGTCGATTTCTTGGCTTTTCTTCATAAACACGTGATCTTTTTTCTCAGATTGATTTTTATAATGAACAACGAGTTTTTGTCTAAAAAAATTTTGTAATGTTTTTTGAAAAAGAAAGAAAAATAATACAATTCTTCGTTTTCTCCTGCTAAATTTTTCATGTGTTTTACGCTGTCTAAATCATGGAGATTTATGTTATTTGAATTGAACTTTGAACTGCTCAAAGAAAATTCGATTTTATCGTTCTTCAAATCAATATACTATGGAGAGAAAAAATGGAATTCAGAAATTCCTTTGTATTTTTATTTTTTTACATCTTTTGAAAGATTTTCCAGTTCGTTTTTGCGAAGATTGAGAAGATCATAAGTTTTTTCAAGTTCTTTTTCTTTACTTTCGACGAGTTTTCGCAGCATTTTCAATTGATTCTCGTAGTTTTCTTTTTCAGAGGCGAATCTCATATTGATATCTCTTATGTCCTTTAATTAATAAAATCAAATAAAATCAATTAAAAAAATCAAGTAAAAAAAATCAAGTAAAAAAAAGAAAATCAAATTGAATGATGGTGATTAATGTGATTGATGGTGATTGATGGGGATTGATGGGGATTAATTAAAAAAAATTAAATAATAAAAATATTACCGAGTTTTGTCTCTTATAGTTTTCCATTTCTCTTTTCAAATCCTCTAACTCCCTCATCTGTTTTTTCTCAATTTCAAACATCTTATTTTTCCATTCCTCGACTTCTTTATTTTTATTAGCATTCTCTCCTTCCAACCGCATCATATCATTCTTAAGCATTTGATTATGGTTCTGAAAATCTATCACTTTTTGTTCCAATTTAAAGATCTCGCCTTCTAAAGCCACTTTTGCACCAGATAATTTCAGATTTTCTTCAAAACAGCTGTTATATTCAGCAGGATTCATATCAATATTTTCGTTATTAAAGGCTTTTGAAGAATTCTTTTTCTCGAGTTCTTCGGTGAGTTCTTTTAAGGCACGGTTGCGATGGTCGAGCTCTCGATCGAGAAGCTCTTTTTGTCGCTCTAAATCGTTCAATCTGGTTTGAAGCTTTGATATTTCTTGAGGAGCAGCTCGTTTTGTTTGTTCCTTTAGAAAAAAATGAATAAATTTTATAATGAATCGTTTTTTAATGAAATAAACAAAAAGTTTTTTAATGGTGAAAAAACTTCGAGTTTTTTAATGAAAATAGAAAAGATTTTTTTTTAGTAAAAAAAAATCGAAGTTTTTGTTTTACGGTAATGAAAAAAAAAAAAAGAAGTTTTTCAAAACAAAGGAAATAATTTTTCTTTGAATTTACCTGATTTCCCCTATCAATCAAGCGTTTCAAATCATTCATCTCTTTTTCTTTGAGTTGTTCAGACAAATTCAATTTGCTCTCAAGTATTTCATTTTCTCTTTGTTTCTCTCCCATCAAACCAATCAATTTCTGTTTTTCCCTTTCAGAATTCTGCAATTTCTCTTCTAAATTGGTTATTTTATCACAAGCTTCTTTAAATTGTCCCAATAACTTTTCAAAAAAAAATGTTAATTTTACAATAAAATTTCGAAATTTATAATAAAATACATCAATTTCTGGTTTTTTTTTAAAGTCTTGTAAAACACCATCGAATTTTTTTTTCATTCCTTCATTTTCTTGCAATAAATTCATGATTTTTCCTTCTAAATTCTTCTTTTCCTGTTGTAAAAACTTATTCTCATCTTCGAAATATTGATTATTTATCTTATTTGGTGATTTTTTCGTTATTTCTTCATGTTTTTTTCTATAATAATTTAATTCTTCTTCTTTTTCGATTTGATTCCTATCATTTTTATTCATAAATTTATAAAGAAAAATTATTAAAAAAACTTCATAGTTTTTGAGTTTTTCGAACTCTTTTTTCAAAGCTTCGAAATTCGCAGCATTCTTTTTCAATAAATCCTTTAAATGTTCATTTTCTTCAAATTTTTCCTTGAAAATCTTGGCATTTGATTCCTATAGTTTTATATATTTAATATTACGAAGAAAAACTCTCAAAAAAAAACCTCAAAGTTTTTCTTGTTTTCATATTGGTTCAATAAGTTTTTCAACTGTTCATTTTCTTCGCATTTTTCCTTGAAAATCTTTGCATTATTTTTCAAATTCGATTCCTTTTGTTTTTAATTAAAATTCATTGAAAGAAAAAAAAAATCGCTAAAAAACCTCAAAGTTTTTCTTGTTTTCGTATTGGTTCAATAAGTTCTTCAACTGTTCATTTTCTGTGCATTTTTCCTTGAAAATCTTCTCATTATTTTTATCATTCGATTCCTTTTGCAGTTTAATCAAAATTCCCTTCAAAAAATTCTTTAAAAAACCTCGAAATTTTTCTTGTTTTCTAATTGGTTCAATAAGTTCTTTAATTGGTCATTTTCTTCGCATTTTTCCTTGAAAATCTTCGCATTATTTTTCATAGTCGATTCCTATTGTATTTATATAATTTACCAAAGAAAAACACAAAAATAACCTCGAAATTTTTCTTGTTTTCTAATTGATTCAATATGTTCTTTAACTGATCATTTTCTTCACATTTTTCCTTTAAAATTTTTGCATTATTTTTCGCATTCATTTCCTATTAAATCTTTTTGAATTTTACAAAAGAAAACCCGATAAACCTCGATATTTTTCTTGTTTTCTAATTGGTTCAATAAATTTTTTAATTGGTCATTTTCTTCTAGTTTTTCCTTTAGAATTTTCGCAATATATTCGTTGTTTTTCCCATTCATTTCCTATAATATTTTATATAATTTTACAAAAAAACCATGAAAAACCTCGATATTTTTCTTGCTTTCCAACTGGTTCAATAAGTTTTTTAAATGATCGTTTTCATCGAGTTTTTCCTTAAGGATTTTCGCAACATATTCGTTTTCCCCTATTTTTTCCTTGATAATTTGTGTTAAACGCTGATTTTCGGTGATCATTAAGGTGATTTTCCCTTCTAAATCCTTGATTTTCTCTGAGAATTCTCGTTTTCTCTCTTCAGTTCCGAGAGGATTCTTTTGTAAATTTCGAATTTCATTGATAAGTTCTTTATTTTTATGATCCAACGCTGCTAAATCCTGGTTTTTCATGTTATTTTCCTTGGATATTTGTTCACAAAATAAGTTTAAATTCTGAAGTTTTGCTTTCAAAGTCAGGATTTCTTTGTCTTTTTCGAATAAAGCCTGTTGTAAAGCCAAAAACTCGGCATTTTCCTTCTTTTTTTCCAAGTAATTCTGATCGAAATTTGAATTTTTCTTATCGAATTCGAGTTTTTCCTTTAAATCGAAAATTTCTTGAGATTTTTGCTTGTTTTCTTTGTCGAAATCAACGAGTTTTTGACGCCAAAGCTCGTTTTCTTTGATCAATTCTGGCATTGCTAGATTATATTTCTCGAGTTTTGCACGATTTTCAAAGTTTTTCTGTTCAAGTTCCCCGACTTTCGCACGCAAAATTCGAGCTTCTGATTCGAAGTTGTTTTTCTGATCGTTGAAATGATCAGATAATTCCTTCAGTTCTTTTTCCTAAGGGAAACATGGAAATTTTGCAAATTAAAATAAGGTATAAATTAAATGAGGATTTTAGAAAGGGAAAAAAAAAAATCAACAACAACAACAAAAATTTCTGCTTTTTTTTGAAAGAAAAAATAATCAAAATACAATGCTGGATTTCAGTGCTGGCTGAATGTTTTCTTTTAGATCGAAAAGCTCTTTTTCATACTTAAGTTCTTTCTCTTTTAATTCTTTCAAAAACTGGTTCTCCCTTTCTTTCTTTTCTCTTTCATTTTTTATTTCCTTCTCCTTTATCATATAATTCAAACGATTTATTTCAGTCGATAACATCGTTAATTTCTCGGATTTTTCTCTATTAACATCTTTTTCTTCGTAAATCGCTTCTAATTCAAGATTCTTCGCTTTTAAAGCCATATTTTCATTGTAAATTTGTGATATTTTCTCGTTTAAACCCTCATTATCTGGATTCTTCTTCATATTTTCATTCTTTTCTTTTGTTTTTTCTTGTAAAATTTGGTTTTCTATAGACAATTGCCGATTTCTTTCCTTTAAAAGTTCGTTATTTTCTTTTTCATTCTTGAATAAAGCCTCTAAATTCTTAAATCTTCTATCTTTTTCCTCAAGTAAATTCTTTATTTTTTCTGGATTTTCTGCCTGAATATTCTCTTTGAAATTCTTCAATTCACGTATTTCCTTCAATAAATTCTCGTTATCTTTACGTAATTGCTTGTTATTAATGATATATTCCTCTTGTTCTTTTGAATTTCCATTCAACTTCTCAATATTTTCTCTCAAATTATGCAGTTTTTGTTCATAAGAATCCTGTAATTTCTCATGATAATCGTTATGATCATGCTCTAATTGCTTGATTTGTCGCATAAGATCCTCTTTTTCCTCTTGTGATCGGTTTAATTCATCGATAAGCTTCTTATTATTCTTTGTTTCCTCTTGTAAAACCTTGTCTAATTCATTGTTTTTCGGTTCTAAATCCACAGTTTTCTTATTGGTTTTCTTTGTAGTTTCTTTTAAATCCCTTTATAAAAAAAAAAAAAACATTGAATTTTTCTTTTATTTTAATAATTATTTATATATATTTATTGATATATTTTATTGAATTTTCTTTTATCGATATATATATAAATATATACATTGATATGAGAAAGAGCTTATTTTTATATGTTTTTTGAAAAATTTTTAGATTGATTTATAATTAATATATCAATTTTCTATAGATTTTACCCTTCTAAAAACTTTTTGGGATTCGTTGTTGGCTGACAAAGATAATTGCTAGGGTTCAAATCATTGTGTTTTTTCACGTCAGGTTCTAATAAAGGGATATTCCGAACCTTCATGTATTCGGATTTTGTTAAATGGCGAATGGGGAAGTCACCGGATTCGCTGAAGGAGTTTCGTTTGGCAGAGGATTTGCGAGCGCTCGAAGAAATGCTTTTGTTTCGTTTGCTAGATTCCATTGTATTGAGAGGGATGTTTTTTTTTTAGCAGTTAAATTAAAAAAAAGTTTTTAAATTTTATAAACATGGTAATTTTCTGAAGCTTTTCTAAATTATTAATTATCATTTAAAATCTTCAAAATAAATTTTTTGCTTTATAAATGATCTATAATTTTTTTGAAGTTTTTCCAAAACAATAATTTTCTTTTTTTTAAATTTCTTGATAAAACTTTTAACTTTCCTTTTGGTTTTATTTTTTTTCTCTTTAAATAAAATTATTTCAGAAAAATAATTGTTTGGGTAGACTTCATTTTTTTTGATAAAAAAATTTTATTTATTCTTTTTTAGCATTTTTTTTTGAAAAAAACAAAAAAATAGAAAAAAATAAAAATTTAATCTTCTTTCTTTTAATCATTTTTTAAAAATGGAACACTCACCATTGTTTAAAAATGAAGTTTTAAAAGATTCCAAAAAATATAGTTTTAGTTACTTTACAAACAACAAAATAAGAAAATTCAATTTAAATTTATAGTTTAAATAATTAATTGATCTAAAAAGGAATCAAAGTTAGGATCGGAAAGAAATATCTCAAAGCCATTTTAAAAACTAAACTTTTGTTCATAAAACTTGTGAAAACTAGCCAAATAGTCCCTAAATTAAAAAAACCCATAATCATTCTCCATAACATTTTGCTTCCTTTTTCAATAGTATATAGAATTTGTTGTCCTAAGGACTTTTTCGAATAAATAACCTCAAGAACAACGATTTGTTCTTGTTTATTCAAATTGATTTCAAAATTCTTCATGTTGGTGATTTCTTTTTCTTCATATAACAAAAAGAATTTATCCACATTTCTTTTGAAAAAATGGCACATATTCTTAAAAGTGCAATCATTTAAACTTAACTCATCTATATTGCTCAAATAAAGGCTTATTTGAAATGATGTGAGGACAGGTTGAAAAACTTTGACTTCTTGTCTAAAAGAGGTTTTATATTGAGAAAAAGGGTCTCCTATGAAATCATATTCTTCTTCATCGTTTTCTTTGATTTGAAGTTTCTCATTGAATGATTTTAGGCTCAGAGTTTTTTGAAATTTCTCTTCCTTTGTCAAAAATTCAATTAAGATGACTTTGTATTCTTTTGAGTAATAGTTTCCCATATGGTGGTTCTTTTATGTTGATTTTTTAAAAATTGTTTTGTGAATTTATAATGCATGATAAAAAAATTTGTTAAATAAAACAAAAAAAAATTTATTAATTCTGAATTTATTTTTCTATGAAAAAAAAAAACTTAAAAAAAATTTTGAAAAATAATAAAGCCTTCTTTTGTAATTTATTTTTCCTCCAAC
>JFJP01020539.1_pt1 | contig 12445 bp, 5 predicted proteins | sample 431651 | NCBI WGS metagenome assembly JFJP01 (sample SAMN02602958, study PRJNA72255) | Microbial mat metagenome, whole genome shotgun sequencing project. | biome: fresh water; feature: sink hole; material: water; isolation source: purple microbial (photo- and chemosynthetic) mats found in... | reverse complement strand
ACCGGCCAGCGCTGCATGATCCGCGTCCGCCCCGAACCGTTTCCTGCCCGGCCGCTGGATGCCGGCGAATTCGCCCTCGAACTGGTCGTCACCGCCCCCGATGGGACGTCCAGCCGCTATGCGGGATTCGCTGATCAGCCCTATCGGCGGATCGATCGCGGCGACCGCGAGATCCTGGTCGGCGATGGCCGGCCATGCTTCGCGGTCCGCTGGCGTGCCCGCCAGCCCGGCGTGCACCGCCTGAAACTGCACGCCACCTGGGCCGGGGGCGGCACGGCGCAGGCGGAACTGCCAGCGGTGACCGCCAGCGGGGCGCCCTGGGACGACATCGCCAGGCCCGACCAGGGCGATCCGCGCTTCCTCAGCAGCCAGGGGCGCTGGATCTGGCCGATCGGCCACAATCTCAACTCGACCTACGATGTGCGTTCGCGCTCTGCCCTGGCCACCCGCCTCACCCCCGACCGTGGCTCGTTCGTGCGCGAAGCCCTGCTTGATCGGTTGGGTGCCGCCGGCGGGACCGGCTGCGAGGTGTGGCTCAGCCCGTGGAACCTCGGGCTCGAATGGATCGACCGCTGGCCCGGCTTCCATGGCGCAGGCCAGCCCAACCTGGGCAACGCGTGGGCCCTCGACCGCTTCCTCGACCAGGCGGAACGCCTGGGCATCCGCGCCATCATCTCGATCTTCAACCACGGCCAGGGGCGCGACGGCCGCGGCGCCGAGGACGACTGGCCGCATCATCCCTGGAACACGGCCAACGGCGGCTGGCTCGACAGCCCGGCCGGACTGTTCACCGATCCGCGGGCGCGCCAGGGTCAGCTCGCGATGTTCCGCTATCTCGCGGCGCGTTATGGCGACAGCCCCGCCGTGCTGGCCTGGAAGCTGTGGGCCGAGGTCAATCTGGTGCATGCCCCGGTCGCCAGCGTGCGCACCTGGACCGATGCGGTTTCGCTCGACTTCACCGCCCTAGACCCCTGGAAGCACCCGGTGACCACGCACTGGTGCGGTGACTGGCGCAACGCGGATCCGGTCATCGCGCGACAGGCCGGCATAGGCCTGCTGACCATCGATGCCTACCATGGCGAGGAGACCCAGATCGGAGCCCTGCTCGGCCAGAGCACGCGCGATCCGCTGCGCCGGGCCAACGGTCTGGCCGCCTACGCCAAGCCCGTCCAGGTCACCGAATACGGCGGCAGCGCCGGGGCATGCAGCGGCCCGCGCATGGAGGCCGAACACGCCATCGGCGGCTGGGCCGGGCTGGTGCATGGCCATGCCGGCATGCCGATGCTGTGGTGGTTCGAATGGATCGACCAGGGCGGCCGGTACGGCCCGTTCAGCGCCCTGGCCAGGTTCACCGCTGGCGAGGATCTGCGCGGTGAGGATGCTGGCACCATCGTACTTGAGGCCCGGCATCCCGCCGCCCTGTGGGCGAGGGCCTGGCGACGGCCGGGGCGCATCCTCGGCTACGTCCTCGACGAAAGCTGGGCGCGTAGCGGTGGCGACGGTGCCCGCGTGCACGGTGGCGTCCTCGGCTGCGGCGACGCGGCGGCCGGGGCACTGGTGATCGAATGGTGGGATGCCGATCGAGGCACAATCCTCGGTCGACAGCACCTCCTCCATGCCGGCGGGCAGCTCGACCTGCCGATGCCGGAATTCTCCCGCCACCTCGCCTTCAAGCTGTGGCGCGTGACCGGCGGTTCCGCCCAGTAGAGCCGGCGACCACCGCGTTGGGATCCAGGCTTGGCAGGCCGACCGTCACTGCGCGGGCTGGAGCCCCTCGCTGCGCACCGTCCAGCTGCCATCCGCCGGAAAACCCGGCTGCGGTCCAGCCGGCCCGCCATCCCAGCCATCGGCCATCATGGCGACCGCGTAGAGCAAGGCGCCATTGCCAGGCAGATACCAGCCGGCATTGATGCCATCCGCCGTATACTGATTGAAAGCCGCGTCATGCAGCAGGATGTCGATAGCCTTGCCAGGCTCTCCGACCCGCGCCGCAGCCATGGCCATCCAGGGGAAGTCCCAGCCCCAACAGCTCTTCCATGACCAGGTGCGAAGAACCTCAAGCACCGTCCGATGCGCCGTCGCCGGATCGATTGTGTCGTCGAAGGGAAGAAAGGCGAAGGCCCCGATGGGATCGGGATGACTCGAGTTGCGCGCCGTATAGGTATCGCCCCAGTCGCCACAGATCAGGTAGACACCATCCTGGACCGGCAGCGGCGCAAGCCGGTTCCGTACCGTGTCCCAGGCCGGGTGACGTGGCATTCCCAAGCGTTCACGCCACGTCTGGGCCATGCCCAGCCCATAGCGCCAGTAGGCCAGCTCGAAGGTCGGATTGCTGCCAAGGCCCTGTTCACAGCACGGAATCGCCGGATCCAGGACGTAGCGGTCACTGGCCGCATCCCAACGGGCATAATCGGCCATGTGCTCGGCGGTGCCGAAGACCACGTCCTTCCACCGGTCGAGCGTCGCCCGGCCGGGGCTGAGCCGGTACTCGAGTTCGGCGAGGAAGATCGGATGTGGCTGATGCCAGAGCAGGATCTCGTGCATGAAGGCCGGCGCGTTGCGGCCCTCCGGACCGACCATCTTGGGCCATTTCAATCCCGTCCCACCGAGTTGCTGCGCAAGCGCGGCAGCCATCGGGGCGATGCGGGGCAGGTAGTCCAGGCTCTTGCGGGCCATCTCCCAGCGGCCCCACAGGGCGAAATGCGCCACATGCCACCACAGCATCTCGAGATGGGACTGGCCGTTCCACGAATTGTGATGCAGGCCGGATTCCTGCGGTGGCATGGAACCAGCCGACTGGACGGCCATGACGTACTGCGAGAGCACGATGCGCCGCTCGAGTTCACGCCAGCGCGGATCGCGGCTGCCGGAAAGATCGATGGCCGCGCCCGCTCGCCAGAATCCTTCCCAGTGCCGCGCGCTCTCCGCCTGGGTTGCAGCCACATCCGGCTGGTCAGGTCGCGGGGCATCCTGGCCGAACCAGCAGACGACCTCCAGCGGACCTGCTCCCGGATCGGCGTGCACCATCCAGGCATGCGCAGCGGAAGCCTGGCTGATGCGACCGCCAGTGACGCACAGCACGACATGCTGCACCGTCGCGTCGATGCTCCTCCGCAGATGCACCCGTGTGGCATTGCCGCCGATCCGCTCGGTCAGGTGGCGATCAGCCTGATGCCAATCGCCAAGCCAGGGCTCGCCGCCGTCAGCGACCGGATAGCCGAAATCGAGCATGACGGCCAGGCGGCTGTCGTGCAGCGCGCGCGAGTCCAGACGCAGCGCCACCTGGTCTCGTTCGGGATGGCAGCAGGTCTCGACCCGCATCTCCGCGCCCTCGACAGCATAGCGGCTGGTCGCCAGGCCACTCCAGAGGTCCAGGGTGCGTCGGAGTCCCGCGATGCTGTCCGGCTCGAGCGCGGATCCGTCACCGCGCACCAGGCGCAACCGGCCCAGGTTGGCGCGATGGGGATTCTCATACATCCACGCGTACAGCGCTTCGCTGCCCGCTGGCACCACCTGACCGCCGGTTGGGCGACCTGTCATGATCGTTCCGGTGGCGGGCACATCCTGGGCCTCGCAACCAGGCGGGAGCGGCAAGGAGTGCCAAGCCCAGTGCGCCATCGTGTTGCCCGCAAAGGTCTGCAGTCCGGTCCCGTCGGCGTTGAAGGTGAACTCGCCATTGCCGAGTTGGAACCACGGCTTGGGTTCGGTCAGTTGAATGCGATGCCGGTCGACAAGCGCCCGGCGGTCGATGGGTTCCATGGCGGGATCCTACTTGGCGGGCGTGACCGCCTTGAACGAGTCGCCGATGCGGATCTCGTCGAAGGCGCCGCTGTCCGGCTTGCCACCCCACAGGACCAGGCTGTTGAAGATCAGCTTCCGGTCTTTGCCGGCGACATACGAGGCGGACGGCTTGTCCGGCGCCTTCCCGCCGAGCGGCGGATTCACGTACAACTCGACCGTATCGGCCTGGGCGAACGACAACCGCGCGACCAGCAAGACCGTCTTGCCGGCCTCGACCGCCGCCGTGGTGGGAATGATGGTCCAGCCGGTGTTTTCCGGATTGCGTACCTGCAGCGCCCAGAACGGCCTGTCGTCCTTCATGCTGACGACATCGCAGCCGAAGCGGGCCGCGACATGCTCCTCCTTGTAGAACGCCTCACTGTTGAGCGAGAGCAGGAGTTGTTCCCGGTCGAGCGTTTCCTTCCGGACCAGGACGCTCAGCCACACCGAGGTGCCGCTCAAGCCGACCTGGGCAGGACCTTCCTGCTTGGTGATCCGCTTGGCAAAGGCCAGGGATCCGTCCACGTCGAGATCTCGCCACAGGGACAGGCTGTTCATGCCGGCTCTCATGTAGCTGGGCGAGGCGGCCACGGACGGATACGCCAGCGGTCGTTCAGCGGCCAGGACGTAGCCCTCGGGGAATTTCGCCGGATCCTCGTTGTGCAGCATCCACTGCCCCTTCCAGCCACGGCCGGCTGAACTGCTCCAGATCCGCTTCCCATCTACCGGATCGAAGCTCTCCTGCACCATGACCAGGTCCTTGGGCGCGGGGATCGCATAGGTGATCATGGGACTGGCTATGGCGGCATTGGTCGCCCCAGCGGCATCCTTCACGACGCCGGCGGGGATGGTGAACCCGACGGTCCCCGAGGCCATCACGTCAGCGATGGTGATGATGCAACCAGTACCGGCCAAGCGGATGGGCCATTCTACGGCGACGTTCCCGCCCGCAGTACCGGCAACCACCACCTGATCGGCGGTGAATGTGCTGACCGCACGGTCGAAGGACGCCTGAAAGCGCACCACCGGGACACTGGTGGTCGTCGCCTGCCCCAGGGCCGGCGTCACGGACGCGGCGACCTGCTTGGCCAGCGGCGGGGTCGTGGTGCCCTCGAATACATACAGGAAGATCGAGCCAGGCGGCAGGCCACGACGGTCCGCACCGCGATCCGCATCCAGGGCGAATTTCTGCGCGAAGCGTGCGGTGGGAATGTCGCTCGTCACGGCCTTGACGTTGTCGGCATCAAGATTGGTGGCCCGCGGATCACCAGACATCTGGTGGAGGGTGATCTTCTTCGCCGCGGTGAACGGCAGACGCAGCGTGACCGGCGTGTAGCCGTCGTCGCCGGCGTAGGGATGGGAATCCAGTTTGCGCGACAGCACGAACACGCTGTAGCGGTCACCCTGGCGGGTGGCATAGACCCCAGTCAGCGGAGCCGCCGCCATCGCCGCCCGGGTTGCCGTCTTGGCCAAGGCGTCCGTCGGCACGCTGATCGTCTGGGTCGCCAGGAAGTCGCCCTGGGCGAGGCGGTTGTACAGGGTCAGGGCCATCCACGACGGGTAGGCCTGCCCACCGTTGCGCGGCAGCGCGTGGCTGGTCCAGTAATTGCGGCCACGGCTGTAGGTGAAGAAGTTCTGCAGCACGAGGCCCTGCTGGGCCCCGTCGAGGAAGCAGTCGAGGGTGCCGGTGCCGGCGGCCAGCGACTTCATCACCTGGGACTCCGCCTCGACCTGTTCATGGGTGATGGTGTTGGGCAGGGAATAGCCGGGACCGGCCTCATAGGTGCCGATCGCGTACTTCACGCCCTGGGCAGCCAGACGCTCCCGGGTCTCGGCGAATTTCTCCATCGAGCCCTGGCTGTACTGAGGGCACACGGTCAAGGCCAGACGCCGACCGGCGTCGTCCGCACTGGCTGCAGCCGCACCTTCATCCCAGCCACCATTGTAATTGGCGACCAGGATATGGCGCATGTCGGGACATTGGCGGGCCATCTTCTGACCGAATCCATCATCGTCCAACTGCACGAGCCAGCCGCAGCCCACGGTTTCCAGCTTGGGTGCCAGGTTGGCCCAATAGGGGCTCTTCTTCATCTGCTCGAGAATGTAGCGGGTCATCAGACCGGCCAAGTCGCCGCCCTCATACACGCGGCCGGTGGCGCCATCGGTCATCTTCTGCCAGGGGAAATGCCAGGGCGCAAAACCGGAATGCGGATTCCAGGTCTCGTTCGAAACCTCGAAGAGGAGGCGGGGGAATTCCTCCGACCACGGCTTGGCCTGGCCCATGGCGAAGCGCTTGGCTGCCCAGGGTTTGGTCTTCGGGCTATCCTTGGCCGGATCGTACGGGGCGGCGAGGTATTCGACCAAGCCTTGCCACTCGTTCTCATCCAGGCTCATCTCGATCTGGAGCCAGGGGTTGACCTGGGCGCTCTTGAGGAATCCCAGGATCGAGAACAGCGTGCTGGGTGCGCCATCGGTGACATTGCCGCGTCGTCCGATCACGCCGGCCGCATTGGTCAGGTCATCCAGGAAGTAGCTCCAGCCGGACTTGATGAAGGCATGCGTGCGCAGGAAGGACATGCCGCTGGCCTTCAGATCGTCGATTTCGGCCTGGGGGATGCCCATGTAGCCCTTGTCCTTGGGATAGACCCGCCAGCAGTCGAGCCACAGGGTGCCCGGCCCGCTGCACGTCAGCTTCATGCCGCCGACCACCTCGTTGCCCGTCGGCCACGCCCGGTCGGGCGAGAATTCGTGGCGGTACTTCTTCCAGGCCGTCCCCAGGATGAAATCCTGCTTGATGCTGCCCTCATAGATGGCGCTGCAGCTGAAGCGCATGGTCGGATCCGCCATGCCCTCTTGGCGGGCCCAGAACTCGACCACATAGGTGCGCCCGACCTCCAGGACCGGGTACCAGTTCTGCTGCGGCCCGGCATGGTTGTACTGGAACATCTTCACCGGCTCACTACCCGTCATCGTGACCTTCAGGCAGGTCTGTCCCCGCTCGGCAGGGGAGAGCTCGGGCGGAACCGGTTGGGGGTGGGGCACCAGGGTCCAGGTGTGGTTGGTACCTTCATCCTGCTGCCCGGGAAAAACCTTCGATACATCCGCGCTGCCATAATCGCCCCAGACGCGGCTGGAGGTGTACTTGGTGCGCGACCAATCGGTGCGACGCAAATCGAGGAAAACCAGATCACCCTTGCGGATGTGTTGCCCAGGACCGGTCGCCTTGCCGGCCAGATCAAAGCCATATCCGCGCAGCTGGGCGGGGTCATATTCGGTGCGGATCACCAGATAGCCGGCAACTCCGGTGTCCGCCAGCTTGGTCCAGGTGAACGTCAGGCATCCCTTGTCCCCACGGACGGCGAAGCCGGTCGGGGTCGGTGGCGCTTTCCCACGCACATCCCCCTGCGTGCCGCCCTCCGGCCAGGTGAAGGGCAGCAACGGTTCATTATGGGCCTTCTCGACGCACTCGGCCGGACGCTTGACGGTCAGAACCTGCGATGGCTTCGACCACGTGCCATCCGTCCCCACAGCCACGACGGCAAACCGATAATCGGCCTGCGGGGCATTGTACCCCTCGAACTGCCATTGGTACGACGGCCGATCGATCGGTATGAGCTGCTGTTCGGTGGCGATCCAGGCGCTGGCGCGGTGCCGTGCCACCGTGTCTGTGCGGATGCTGACCATCGTGCCGTTGACGATGCGATAGACGCGGACGGTGGCGCCGTCGAAAAAGCCTTCGCGGCGGGTGTCGTAGGCGCTCCCATCCCATTCCGAGAGCGGGATGCTGTCGATGCCATCGGCGTAGGCGTAGAGACGACTGCGGAAGTTGAACGGCTCGTACTCACCGCCGGCGAGGAGGTTCTCGATCGGCGGATTCTCGAAGGTCGCGGTCCAGCCACCAGGATTGGGGGCAGCCACAGTCGTGGTCACGACAACCTCGGCTGGAAGCCGATAGGGCGCCGGGACGACCTCGGCTGCGGGCATGGTCACGGCGCACAGCATCACGGGCAGCGCAAGCAGGCGGTCGATACGCATGGCGGACTTCCACCGGGATGTCGGCAACGACCTGAATGGTCACGGCAACGATCCCGCTCCAGTCCATTCTACAGGTCACTCCGCACACACACCCTGTTTCTGACTTAATCCGTTTAAAAGCAGATGCCTGTGCTCGTTTTCGCTAGGTGACCGCCCGCCCCTCGGCAGCACCTGCACCAGCTTTGCGGACACGTACAGGCAAGGATGGGCCATGCCGCCACTGGGGGGACAGGATGACGCGCTGGGGCGGACGAGGACCATAGCGCAGCCGGGTTTCGATCAGCTCAAGGGTCGAACGGCACCGTCGGTCCTGGTCCACCAACCAGCCTGCGACCCCATCATCCTTGTTCCAGCTATTCACCTGCAGGCCAGCGAACGGCAGGTGTATCCCCTGGCTGGTAAGGGCTGGCCAGAGCGGCGCATAGGCCCCGACCAGGACATCCGGACGATGCTTGCGGATGAACCCAGTCATGCTCCGCGCTTTGAAATCCCATTCGATGACCGGAAGATCCATGGCACGGGCCGCCATCAACCGGACCTCATCGTTCCAGTGTCTCGGCTCGGCGGGAAGGCAGACCAGGGCCGGGCGATGGTAACCGCAACGTCGCATGTGCCGCCTGACCCCGGCAACGGCCAGCCACCAATCATGGGTCACCACCACATCCACCAGATGCTCGGTCGGATCCTCGTCCTCCCACAGGATGGTGGGCAGCGGGAACTTCGCCGCCGTGGCATGATCCATGCGTCTCATGACCACCAGGGCGGAGGCGCCCTGGGATTCGGCGATCTTGCCGAGCTTGGCCGGGTCGCCGACGACAGGCAGCACGTGCATGCCCATGATCTCCGCAGCCCGACGAAACGAGGCGAGCCAGTCCGCATCGACAAGATCCACCGCGACGGTGATCGGCTTGCCGGTGTGGCGGAAATGGTGGCTGGCCAGGCTCGACAGCATCGGATCACGATGATATCCCATCTGATCGGCGATCTGCTGTACCCGGCTTCTGGTCGCCGCCGCAACTCGTCCATCGCCAGCAAGCGCCAGACTGACCGTCGCGGTCGACACCTGCGCTACCACGGCAATGTCTTTCAGCGAGATACGACGGGCCATCAGGCTCAATTTAGCATCAACCCCTGCGCCTCAAGCTGGACCTGGGCTGGTCACAGCCCGCGAGACCTGCCTGGACAATCAGTAGCTGAAGACTGCTACCTCGTGGCAGTTCAAACTCGGCACGGTGACCCGCACCGCGCCAGCCGAGCGCTTGACCGCCAGCGTCTTCCCGGCGACCGCCAGGCGGACACTGCGGATGCGCTCGGAAACGCGCAAACCAACCGGGATGCCGGTCAGGGTCGGCAGGTCCTCGATCACGCTGGTACGGCCGCGCGCCTGCGGGCTGCCGTAGGTCAGATGGACGCAGTAGCGGCGGTGCTGCGGCTGGTGCACCACGTTGGCGCGGCCGGCGCTCAGCAGGGCGGTCTCCAGCACCGGCTTGGTGTGGACGCGGCGGATGGCGTTGACGAAGAGCTGGCGATGGACGCGCGCTCCGTGGTAGTAGTAGGTCGCACCGATCGGGTGGGCGAACCAGGTGATCGAGCCCTTGCCCAGCTTCCGGCTGATCACCGCCGGGTGCTTGGCGGTCGCCTCGCCATAGGCGGTGTTCTGGTGCGAGCAGTAGGTCGCCACCGTGCGCGAGAAGCTCGGTTCGCGGATCTCGGCCAGAACCTCGGCCGAACGGCCCGGACGGCAGCGCAGGGCACGATCGTAGTTGAGGAACGGAGAGGTTGGCAATCCGTCGGCCAGGGCCGCGCCGGCAACGGTGTAGTCGCAATCGAAGCGCCCGGGGCCCACATAGGTGGCGCCGACATCGATGAGGAAGCGCCGCCGCTTGGCATCAAGGGCGCTTTCCCCGATCACCACCAGCGCACCGCCGCGCCGGGCCCACGCGGTCAGGCGGGCGGCCTGCGCGCGATCCAGGCATTGCGCGCCGCTGACCACGATGGTGGCGTAGCGGCCGAGGTCGGAATCCGCGCCGGCGGCCTCGAAGTCGATCTGGCTTTCGAGCAGCATCTGGGTGACGCCGTAGTCGTGGTCGAGCTTCTGCATGCCGCCGACCACGCCCGCCACCGGGGTCGAGGCATCGGTGCGTTCGAGGCAGCTGAACCACACGCCGAGGTTGGCAGCCGGCACGCCGTCGAGGCCGTAGCCCTCGACCTTCTCGACGTGGGCGTAGGCCTCGCCAATGTTGCGGTAGGTTGCCAGATCCATCTCGCCGTTGGGATGGAGCTGGTCGCCGAACGAGCAACGCGCGCCCCAGGCGATCATGTTCGCTGCTTCGTAGCGGATCGCGTCGGGGTGCTTGAAGCCGCCGAACTCGCCCCAGGCAGTGTGGAACTTGCCCGACATCGCCATCATCTGCTTGTCGGCGGTGACCGGATGCGAGGCGAAGAATTTGGCGCGCGGCTGGAACTTGTCGTAGCCACCCCACACCGTGGGCAGGTCTTCGAGTTCGAGATGCGTCTGCTCGGTCAGCGAGGCGTCGGCGCTGTCGAGGTTGGCACGGCCGTTGAAGAAGACGGTGGCCTGCGGCCGGGTCTCGGCGATGGCGGACTTGCACTCGCGCATGAAGGACACCCACTGTCCCTCGTGCCAGCGCTTGGTCGCGGCAGCATCATCCAGATCAACGCCAGCGGCGCGCATCTGACGCACGGCGGCCTTCGAGAAGCTGCGCTCGTGGAACATGATGTCGTAGAACACGCCATGCAGCGGATAGCGGCTGCACACCTCGCGGGTCAGGTCGAGGACGTGCTGGCGATAGGCCGAGGCGATGCACAGGAACTTCCACGACACCTGCGGACGCGGCGTGTCGGGCTTGAGGTCCTTGGGCGGGTTCATCCACATCGCCTTGCCGGCGCGGTCGAGGGCGACCCACTCCGGATGCCATTCCGCGTCGTTGGCCGACCAGCCGACGGTGATGTACACGGCGGTGCGCACGCCGATCTCGTGGCAGGCCTCGATCTGCTGACCGAGCAGGTCGAGTTCCTTGACCAGATGCGGGTGACGGCGGCCGACTTGGGTCGGGAAGTAGCACCAGCTGTGGTGGCACTTGGCGAAAAGCGTGATGTAGTTGACCCGGCCCAACTGCAGCGCTTTCTGGAAACGCTTTTTGTCGAATCGCGCACCAACCTCGCGCACGTGCTCGGAGGTATGGAAGTCGAGATGGACGTGGCGGGCGGGCAGGGGCGGGATCATGCCGGCATGCTGGCGGCAAGCGACTGACGACAATGGCAAGGAACGCAGTCGTCTGCGTGATTTGCGCAGCGCTTCAGGCCTGGCCTGCAGCCCGGCTTTCGGTCCGCCACATACTCGGCGTGACCCCGGCGACCTTGCGGAACACGACCGTGAAATGCGGCGCGTCGGAAAAGCCCGAGGCGGCGGCCACCTGGGCGATGGTCATGTCCGGATTGCGCAGCATGCTCTTGGCGTGTTCGATGCGGCAGCGATGGATCTCGTCCAGGATGGTGCGGCCGAGCAGGCGGCGGAAGCGCTGCTCCAGGGAACGACGGCCGAGGTTGCTGGTCGCGATCACGTCGCCGACGTCGAAGGGTTCGGCCACGCGCATGCGGATGAAGCGCAGGACGGCCGCAACCTCGCGATCCCGGACCTCGATGGCGTCGGTGGAGGCGCGTTCGGAAACGCCGTCGGGTGGCAGGCTGATCGCCACCGTGCCCCGTGACTTACCATCCATCGCCTGGGCCAGCATTTCAGCCGCCCTACGTCCACACTCGCGATGCGGTACACGGACCGAGGAAAGGGGCACTGCTGCCACCGCACTGCGTTGCACATCGTCAGCACCGAGCAAGGCCACCTCGGCCGGGATGCGGATGCCGGCTCCGAACAACGTCTCCATCGCCTCCAGGGCATACCAGTCGTTGCCGGTGAACAGCGCGATCGGCTTGGGCAGGGTCGCGATCTGCGACAGGAAATGGGCGTGGGGAAGGTTACCATCGTCGGCATGATTCCAGGCCAGCAGATGCGCCCTCTGGCCATGCTTGGCCAGGCCGGCCTGGAAGCCTTCGCGGCGGGCACGTTTCCAACCGGAATCGTCCCGATCATCATCGCTTTCGCGCAGGATGGCCAGGGTCGGGGCCCCCAGTCCGACCAGATGATCGGCGGCGCAGACCCCGACCGCATGATCGTCACAGACCACCGCCAGCGGGGATTGACGGTTGCGCACCGACACCCACGGAAAGCTCTGGTGCTGCAAGGATTGCGGCAGGTTGCCGGCCACAGAGATCAGGCCATCTGGACGGAATGCCAGGACATCGGCGACCTCCTCGGCGTTACGTGGGGCGTTGTACTGGTGGCGCACATACCACTCATGGCCCGAACGGCGCACCTCCTCGATCCCCGCCATGATCTGGTCCATGCTGTCTGCAGCATGCACGATGACCACCCGCTTCGCCTTGGACATGCTACAAGCATAGCCAGTGACCCCTGCATGCCATACCCTGACCAGGGGGGACGCACCCAGGCTGCGCAATCACCTGCCTGCCCTGCGCTGTAGCCCCTCGCGGTACCTGGTCGGGGGACTAGCCTGCGGGACATGGATATCCTTGCCGTACCCCCGGGATC
>JFJP01034110.1_pt1 | contig 12446 bp, 1 predicted proteins | sample 431651 | NCBI WGS metagenome assembly JFJP01 (sample SAMN02602958, study PRJNA72255) | Microbial mat metagenome, whole genome shotgun sequencing project. | biome: fresh water; feature: sink hole; material: water; isolation source: purple microbial (photo- and chemosynthetic) mats found in... | reverse complement strand
TTGTCGGGCGAAGATGTCGACAACCTAGCCACCGGCCGGTATGCGTCGGCCGTGGAACTGCGGGTGTCCAAGAACGGAGGAGTGTCCACGCCGGTGTCCCTCTCGACAAACGACGGCCTCGATGACGGCTCGTGGTCGTTCACACAAGATGTCGACACGGCCGGTCACACCGACGACGGACTCTACGTCTATACGCTGATCGTCACGGATATGGCCAGTAAGGTGTCCACCGCCAGCCGCACCGTCCGCATTGATACCACCGCCCCCAACCTCGCTATCACGGCTCCTGCCTCTGGCGAACCGCTTCTAAGCAACATCACCACCTTCACCGGTACCGCCAGCGACGTGCGCAACGGAAGTGACCCGGGAACCGGAGTCGACCCCGCAACACTCAAGTACATCCTTAACGGCGGCGCTCCAGTAGCCCTGACACTGGTTGGGTCGTCGTGGACGGTGACCAACGCAAATGTGGGAGCCACTGAAGGCGCCAAGACCTTGGCGATCACCGGCAAGGACAAGGTCGGCAACACCTTCACCACCTCGGTGGTCACCTTCTACTACGACATCGCTCCCCCCACTGTAGAAGAGACCACGGTAGCGACCACCGATACCCAGTACACCAATGGTTCGACCTTCTCCCTGGGCGGTACTCTGTACGACTCGAACGCGGTCGGCGCGGTGACCATCACGGGAACCAAGGGTGTGACCGCCATCGACACTGTGACTGTTACCAACACTCCTGGAAATACCCAGAACGCCACTTGGTCGTCAACGGTGAACCTGACCACCGGCGGCGGAACGATAGGCGATGGTATCTACATTATTTCGATCACGGGCAAGGACGTAGCCAACAAGTCACAGGTTGTCCAGCGAACGATCCGCGTTGACACGGTGGCCCCGACTATCACTCCCGCCGCGTTCTCTGGCTGGAAATCGGGAAGCATCAACTTGAGTGGCACGGCTATCGACAATGGGGGCGGTTCGGGCCTGCAGTCGGTACAATACAAGCTGGTCAACAACGATAGCGTCACAACGCCCATCGACTGGACCTCGGCCAACGGAACAACGGCTTGGTCGGTTTCCATTGACACGGCGTCCCTTTCGTTACCCGAGTCGACCTCAGCCACGGGGTATACGGTGTACCTGCGATCGGTCGACAAGGCGGGGAACCCTAGCACCGAGTCGACACTAAGCTTTGGCCTCGACAGCGCCGCTCCCAAAGCCACCATCGACGTCCCTGGAAGCTGGCTGAACCTGGGAACCGTGGGCTCGCCCACCTACGTGACCAACGCGTCGTTCAGCCTCACGGGCTCGGACATTGACGACACCAACACGGCGCTGCGGTACGTCCAGAGCATTGACTTGTCCTATGTCAAAGACTCCGACACTCCCGTCAGCGCCACGGTGGTTGACAACGGACTGTTGGACGGCACATGGTCGTATACCCAGTCGGTCACGGGGCTGAATGATGGCTTGTACGTCTACACCCTGACGGTGACCGACAAGGCGGGCAAGGTCTCCACTTCGACAAAGACCGTTTTGGTCGACACGAAGGTTCCCAGCCTGCTTATCAACTCGGTGAGCCCCACGGCCCAGGTAGGAGCCAATACCTTTGTGAACGGAAACGTCACCATTTCCGTCAGCACCAGCGACGACAACGGCCTCACCGGTGTGAAGTACTTCGTTCTCAACACCGCAACACCCCCGACGTATGACGATGCGGGCGGCGTGATCTTCGGTACGGCACCGTATTCCAAGGTCTTCGACACGACGACCAAGACTGATGGGACCTGGTACCTCCATGTGCTGTCCAAGGACCGCCCGGGAAACGTCGCCATCGCTACGGCCACCCTCAAGATCGACCAGACCACCGACCTCCCGACGGGAGGCATTGATAGCCCCGGTGCGGGAATCCAAATCGGTGCCGACAAGAAGGTTCGAGGAACGTTCTCGGACGACGACGGGGTGAGCGCCGGCGCTGCCAAGCTCCGGGTCAAAAAGTCCACAGACGGAACGTACACCGAGTACGCCATCGCCAATGCTGCGACCGCGGGTCAGCTGATCTCTTGGAACGTCGATGTCACCTCGGTCTTGACTGCCGGCGGCGACGGAACCTACGACGTGTACCTGTACGTTGAAGACATCAACATCACGCCCAAGGTCCTCAGTCTCACACCTCAGACGTTCAATTATGACAACGAAAAGCCAACGGTTTCGACAGTGGGCGTCAGCCCCGCGAAGGCCGCTTACAAGACGGGCGACGTCCTCACCCTGAGTTGGATCGCAACTGACGCCTCAGGGATTAGCTCCCAACTCGTTGACCTGGATGGCGGAGCCTCGGGCCTCACTGCTGTCACAAACCCCTCGGGAACCAACTTCCAGACGACCTACACTGTACCCGCCAAGAGTCTCATTGTCCCGCTCTTCGAATCGGGCAGCAAGACGTTCACCCTCGTCACTGAAGACGGAACGGGCAAGACAACATCGAAGACGGTGACCTTCCTGGTCGACGTCGATAAACCGGCCGTCGAGAACGCGTTGACCCTGACCCCGGCGTTTATTGGTTTCACCCCCAACGGAACCTTCTCCCTCAAGGGCACTGCCAGCGACAACCGAGGCCTGAGCAAGGTAGAAGTATCCCTCAAGGGTCCCACTCAGGACGACTGGGTGACTCCGGTGTGGCAAGTAGCCACCCTTGACGCGGGCAACTGGACCCTGGCCGTCAATAGTGCCACCTACGTGGCTACCAGCGGCACGCTGAGCATAAAGGTCCGGTCCACCGACCAGGCCGGTAACGTCAGCGACGAGACGAGCTTCACACAGGCCGTCGACCAAGCCGCCGACAAACCCACCGTGGCGGTCATCAGCCCGGTGAACAACTCGACCTACGGGACCACGGTGCAGATTTCAGGCACCGGGGCCGACGACGATAATCTCTCCGACTCGAACGACGATGGCATCCTTGATACCGACTCCATCCAAATTGAATACTGGGATATCGCCACCCCGGGGACCAAGATCGCGGTGACTCCAACCATCACCGGCTCGGGCAAGAGCGGAACGTTCAACTACAGCCTCACCGGGCTGGCCGGTGCGACCTATGCTGTCCATGTCCGATCCAAAGACGACGCAGGCACCTTGGGTGACTGGTCGACCGCAGTTCAGTTTAGCGTGAACGCCGGGGCCCCCAACCTCTCTCTGACCACCGTTGACACGGTTTCGGCGACGTCGCTCAACTCGTACCGCAAGAACAAGACTATCAAGCTCGAAGGCACTGCCACCGACTCTGACAGGATTCATCAGGTTCGCATTCGGGTTAACGGAGGCGCGTGGAACGACGCCGTCCTCGATTTGGGAACCCTTGACGTGTCGACCACCGTCAACTGGCGCTTCGATCTCGACCTGGGCTCCGACGGCCTGAAGACCCTGGAAATCCAGGCCTCGGACACCAACGACTTTGTCGCCAACCAACAGCTGAGCACCACCGTCGACACCAAGGTACCAACGGGTACGTTCGACGTTCAGTTCAAGGACAACCCCACCGGCAGCCTCCTCGAGCTCGACAAGCTCAACAAGGTCGTCCGCATTACCGGCACCGTGACCGAGCTCAACCTGGTCGACACCACCCCCATCGAACTGTTCATCGATGGCAGCCCCGTCAACGCGGCTAACATCAATGGTACGTTCGTCTGGAACTACGTTTGGGACACCTCGGCCCTCCTCGACGGCACCCATACCCTAGCCCTGCGCATCACCGACAAGGCCGGCAACGTTACCAACACCACGCCGCAGGAAGTCTCCACGCTTCAGTCGGCCGACACCCCCACGGTCACCTCGAGCCTGGTGGCCGCGGCGTCGAGTGCCCAAGCCGGCAACAACGTCCTGGGAGCCCTCCTGAAAGTCTCGGGAACCTTCTCCGACGACGATGGGTTCGACTCGTCGACCATCAAGTTGCTCCTTGACGCCGACCCCACGGAGCTTGCCGGCACCAACACCGCCGGAACCACGGGAACCTGGGAATACACCTGGGCGTCCCTCACCTCGGGCGAGCATTACGTGCGCATCAAGATCACCGACCGCAACGGCGCCACCGTGACCACCTCCCCAATCTATTTCTTGGTCGACACGCAGAATCCTACGCTGACGCTGACAACACCGTCAGCCGGGGCGAAAGCCCGGGCGGGGGCCTTGACAGTTTCGGGGTCTGCCTCGGACGCCGGCGGCCTGGGCACCGGTCCGCTTTCGATCACCCTGCAGCACAGCAATGTCCTTAGTCCATTGCACAACACCATCTACACCCCGACAGTGTCAGCGGCCGACGGGACTTGGACGCTGGCCGTCGCCATCGACGGAGCCTCCCTCGATGGGACTCTCTACCTCAATCTCATCCTGACCGACCGTGCCGGAAAAACATCCAGTGTGACGCGTACCGTCACTTTGGACACGACGGCACCGTCGCTGACGCTCTCATATCCCTCCACGACGTCGTATATCAACGGGTTAGTGACGGTCACGGGTACGGCCGACGACGCGAACGGACTGTCGACAGTGACTATGGAGATCCTCGATCCCACCACCAAACTTCCGAAGACTCCCGAACTGACAAGGTCGGGTTCGACGCTGTCGAGCTGGTCGTTCTCGTTCAACACACCGAGTTTCTCGAACTCGACGTGGGCAGAGAACGCTGGCACCGGCCTCTGGAAGGTATTCTTCCACCTCAAAGCCACCGATAGCTCGGGTAACGTCCGTGTCCTCACCGAATCGACGAACGCCGTGAGCTCGGTCGATACTTCGGCCGAGACTCTGACGCTCACGGCTCCCGTGGTCGCTGCCCTGGCGGTGAATGACCCCGTGACCCTCGACGCCGATACCGCTCCCGGCGGACTGTTCACGAACACCACCTACTACGTCCATTCGAAGCCGACATCGACGACGATCAAGCTGTCCGCCTCGGCCGGTGGCTCTGTTCTCGACATCGGGTCCATCGGATCGGTAGTGAAGCTGAATTCGGGTTACCCCTGGTTCATCATCGATACCGACGGTGACAAACCTTCTATTTCCGTTACCCAGCCCAAGAACGGGGACCAGATCGGTGGCATTGTCAGCATGTACGGTTCGGCCTCGGACGACGACGGCCCCGTCATGCGCGTCGAAATGCGCATCGATGTCAATGGGGACTCCGACTTCGCCGACTCCATGGATCTGATCTCCGACGGCGACGCCGTGGCGACACTAGGCGTCGACACTCCCATTCCCGTCACCGGGGCGCTGCTCCGGGTCGGCGACGATGCCCACCGCTGGGAAGATGAATCGGCCTGGTACGTGATCACCACCACCAACGACGTCTACAACGTCGAGCTCAACGCCTCCAATGAACTGTACTCGAGCCAAACGGGAGGAACGGGCCAGATCAGCATCCAAATTCGCAGCCGTGACAAGTTTGGTGTAGCCAGCGAGATCTCGACCCGGACCATTACATTGGATGAGACCTTCCCGCGGATCGAGAACATCACACCCAACGACACGACCTACCAGAAGGGAACCTTCAACCTGAACGTCGACTTTGGGGACAACATTGATCTCAACCTCGCCGGAAACTCGAAGATCAAGATCAATCTGCAGAAGGCCGGCTACACCGTGCTCACCCCTGGGGCGTACTCAGCCGGAGTTCACCCTTATACCCTGACGGCCGCTTTAGGTGCACCGCAACACGGTTACACCCTCTCCTACCCCATCGATACCACCACGTATTTCAACAACTCTTCGGGTATCTTGTACGTCGACCTCTTCGTGCAAGACGAGTCGACGCCGTCGCCGTACCAGAACCAGAAGTCGATGACTTTCTACGTCGACAACCAGAAGCCTGACATTGCTTGGTCGACCCGCATTGGTGCCCCGGATGGTTACTTGCTCAACCCCATCAAGAACGGCATGGTCACCGTCAACGGCACCGAATACGCCTACGTCGAAGGCGACTACAGCGACTCGGGCGCGGTTTCGGGCGTCGACCACGTCGAACTGTACTTTGTGAAGGGAGGCCAGGTTCAGCGCCTCAAGGGTGCTCCGGGTGCGCAGACCGCCCTGGCCACCGATCCGTCCGTGGCCGTCGAGACCTTCAACGGCACCGACTGGACCTCAGCCACTTCGGCCCAGCCCCTGGCCAAGCACGCCGACGCGGGCTTCGGCGACGATTATGTGGTTAAGGTGGACAAGCCGCAAGAAATGACCTCGAGCTTTACTTCGGCGGTCGACCAGGACAGCGATGGAACCTACGAGTTTATGGGTATCTATGGAGCCCAGCGGTTCATTGCCGCCTTCGACACCCAGTACCTCGCCGACGGCCTCAATGACCTCCACTACGTCATCTACGACCAGATCGGCAACATCACCCACAAGGTACGTCAGGTGAAGGTAGCCAACCATAAGCCCGAGATCACCAAGGTGGAACTCGGTACCGACCTGAACGCTGACACTGTGGTCGATGAGCCGGCCGAACTAGCCACTTCGCACGATGTGGCCCCGGCCGAAGCTACGTACCTGTCGGGTCTAAAAGCCCGCAACAACTTCGCCTTCCTCAGGATCACGGCCACTGGCGGCAACGGAACCAAGCGGTACTCGGTGGTCCACAACTCGGTGGAACGCAATGCAACCCTCACGAACAACCTGATCAAGATCGACACCTCGGGCTTGTCGGACTCGGACTGGGCCAACGACAAGGCCTTTGTAATCAAGGTCTATGACAGCACATCGTCCGACGACTCTGACTCGACGGGTGAACTGATGGACACCATTACAGTCAACCTGGGAGTGTACAACACCGACAGTGTCGCCCCGACCATTGCTGTGGCCGATTTCGGCAAGACCTACCCCGACTCAAATAACGAGGCGAACAAGGCCTCGACCTCGGCCGTGGCAGCATACACCGACAACCTCAAGATGAGCGGACCCACCAAGCTGGGTCACGTGGAATACGCGGCCGACAGTAAGTATGGCAACGGCGTCACCGACGGCGACGCCATCTCCGATGACGCCGATGTATCGGGTCAGGTGACCTTCAAGGGCAAGGTTTCCGACGATCAGCGCATCCAGTGGATCACTGCGGCCGTCCCCGGGTTTGACCCCGACGGAGCGGGGGCCCTGGCAGTCGGTGCTGAGTTCGACCTCTACGCTTCCGGCGCTGTGGTCGACGGTACCGCCAACGGATGGACCTTCGCCCTGGTCAACAGCTACCTCACCGCAGACCACGGTCAAGTGACCAACTGGAACTTTACCATCGACACCTCCAAGATCGACGGCGGAGCGGCGCCCGACGTCGTCCCCTTGTTCAAGGTGTATGACTACAAGACCGGCATAAAGGGCACTACAGCCTCGGCCTCCGCCTCCCTATCGGTGGATGTCGTGCCGTATATCACCGGTTTGAGCTGGCAGTCACCGTTCACCGGGCGGCTGACGAACAACAACATGAACACGGGCAAGAACGGCTACTACCCGCTGTACCAAGCGGCTTCGGGTATCGTGGTGTCGGGCTTCAACCTGCTCGCTTCGGCGACACAAGACACCAACAACAGCATCAAGGTCGGAACAACAGCCCTCACCGTTCAGCCTGGCGGCTTCAGTACCGCCCGGACCTCGCTCACTATTGACGTGCCAGAATCCCTGACCACCAGCGGCGCATTGGCCAATGCCCAGCTGACCGTCACGACCGGAGGCGTTGCCTCAATCAACAACTTCAACGACAACACAAAGACCTACAACATGGAAGGCTACACAGTCGAAGACGACAGGCTCATCTACATCGACGAGAAGACGCCCTCGATCAGCGTGGCACCCTTTGGAAAGCGCTATCCGGTACTCGCCACCACCGACGAGGCAGCCGTTGATCCTCTCACCCAAATCGGCGTCACCGACTACACCGACAATGTCGCGTATACCGGCGACAAGACTATCAAGGCCAACTGGCTGGGCCACGTCGAGTACGCCGACGACTCTGTCTACAACCCCACGACCGCCGATATCTCGGGCCAGGTTACGTTTAAGGGCAAGGCCGCCGACAACCAGCGGATCAGCCATATCACGGCTAAGATTCCCGGATTCGACGGTGGCACCGGCGTTAACACGGAGTTTGACATCTACCAGATCGACGACGTCGACGGTCAGATGTCGGGCACCGGTTGGTCGTCGGCCGTTGACGGGACCGACCAGAAGATCTCGACCACCCGCGTCGACAAGGGCCACGTCTTGAACTGGAACTTCACCTGGAACAGCGCCCTCGTCGCCAATACAGCCTCACCGGCTGTGACAATCACGTTCACCGTCTACGATGCAAACGACACTCAGCTCTCGTCGGCAAGCCCGATCACGGTCGACATCGTGCCCTATATCAGTTCACTGACCACGCGAATCAACTCGCTGCTGGGCAAGGACTTCTCGCGGTCGGCTCAGGGCAAGTACACGGTCTGGACCAACACCACGAACAACACCTTTGAGACCATCACGGTGAACGGCTTCAACTTGAAGCCCACCAACGTGGCCGGAGGAGCAACCAGTGACATTCGCCTGTCCATCGACTCAGACGCCCTCGACCCGACGTATTCAGTCAAGCAGGGTTCGGGTCTGGTGGGCACAGCAGCCAACGGCACGTTCACATCGCTGACAGCACAGATGGCGACGGCGGCAGGCACCCCCATCACAGGCGAAGGGTTCCTCACCATCCTTACCAACGGGGTTCCGTCGCTGAACAACGTGAACGTGGACAAGTCGTACAACGCCGAGACCACGCCCCTCCACCAGAACCTCTACGATGACCGGCGCATCCAACCCTGGGCTCTGACCACCCTCCGCACCAATGGGACCTTCACGCTCATGGCCAATGCCACCTACCCCTCGATGGCGGTGAATGGCAACGTGCCGGTGTTCGCGTATGTGAACAACGCGTTCGGGTACGGCCAAGCCCACTACTGGAATGGAACCACCAGTGCCGAGACCTACGAGGCCTGGGACTTGTTCACTCACACCGCGCTCGACCTCAATGCAAACGGTAGCCGGGCTGCTCTGTACGATATCAACATCGTCAGTCAGGGTGCCGACCTTTCGGGCGACGCCGGCGGTACCATGATCAACTTCTTCTACAACCCGCAGAACACAGCTTGGGGCTCGACGGCTAACTTTTACCGGGCATACAACTTGTACCTCGACAACCTCAACAAGCCAGGCAACCTGGCTGTGCTGGGGCGCTATGGCTACCCTGACGTCTCGGTGACGGGCAACGATGCGCTGACGACGGCCTACTACAGTGTGTACGATGCCATGCTCGACCGGGTCATCTTCCGAACCTTCAAGGTGGGAACCAACCAAGCGTCCGTGGGGACGAACAACAATATGAAGGGTGGCCAAGCAACCAACTTGTACACCAACCTGGTGCAATTCAACGATACAGGAGTCTGGCCTCTGTTCACCGATGCGGCCGCTGGAAACAGGCGCTTTACGACCACCAACCCAACGCAGGTAGCTGCCACGGCTCTCAATGCAACGTTGGTATACCAGATCCGCGACCCAGGTACGACAAACTGGGTGGCGGTCGGAGCCGCCAACAACCGGACAGGCACCATCTTCAAGCCCACGGGCGCAGGCACGGGCACGGGCACGGCCATTCGCCTTGCAGCGGCGGGACCGGTGAATGCCACGACCATGGTTGCCGGTAACCTCTACTACGTTGTCACCACCGGCACCACGGTGTTCACAAGCTTTGGGGCTTCGAGCAACGCCCCTGGCACCGTATTCGCCGCCACGGGTGCTGCCATCGGGACAGGTACGGTCAGCCGCCTCAGCGACAACAACACAGGTGCGTCGGCTCCTGGGGCCCAGGTGCTCCAAACGGGCACCGGCCTCTATACAGCTGTCGATGCGACCAATACCGGTGTGCCGGGGGATACCGGTGTGGCTGTGGTGGCCTACTACAACGCGGGGCTTAACCAGCTCGTGTACCGCTACAACGCCACCCCGACCGACGAGGCCACCTGGAGTGACGAGATTCCCATCGACTCGAACGTAGGCGGTGACTTCGTCGACCTCGCCATTGAGAACACGGGCAGCACACCGTCGAACATCATCCACGTGGCCTATCATGACTCCTACAGCGGTGACCTCAAGTACGCCAGGATCAGCGCGTACGACGGCACCATCTCAGGTCCTTACCGCGTCGACAGCTACTTGACCGTCGGGAATAAGCTCTCCTTGGCCCTCAGCCCGACCAATGTCCCCTATATCAGCTATAAGGGAATGGGAAACACGGCCAAGGTTGCCTGGCTCGCGGGCGCGCTTGGCGACGGCACCGACACCGACGATAAGTTCACCGGGGTGTGGGAATCGTCGGTCGTCCCGAACAAGATCGTCGACTCGGATACCAACCGCTTTGGTGTGGGGGTAGGGACCGATGGGCGGCCTGTGATCGGATACACCAACGCCGATGCCACGGCGAAGGGGCTTGAGTACATGACCAAACTGGCGAACTTGCCGAATTGAGGTTCACGATGAAGGCACCGGCACTCCTGATCGTTGCGGGACTTCTTCTCATAGGCTGTTCGCCATACTCGGGGTCAACGCGACCCCTTGGACCGGGCGATGAAACCCTCAAGACCCGGCTCGACGCCTTGGCCAACGTAGGCAAGGTCTTGGGCTGGGACGATGGAAGCCTGCCCTCGGCGGTGGCGACCCAGGTCGGCGGCGGTGTGGGCTTCCGTATCCTCAAGTGGGTCGAAGGCAAAGCCCAGGAAACCGTGGTTTGGTCGGAGAAGGATCGCGACAAGGCGGTTGTCGACGCCGCCAAGCAGAACCTCGACACCGTCGTGGTACCCGTGTACCACGTGCGCCCGTGGGCGAACCAGGCTTCGCCCCTCCCCGAAGCGGCGAGCCAATGGACCCCGGCCCAACTGGCCGAATGGCTGGTGTGGGAGTGGTCTGCAAACCGGGGCGGTGCCGACTCCCCCGCCAAACTCAGCAGGAATAGTTTCGTCGCGTACAAGTTCGTCGAGGCCATGCTCATCAAGTGGCAAGGAGCCGGGTCGGGTGACCTGGCAAGGTGGCGTGAAGGTGTCCGGGACCGGCAGACCTTTGAGGAACTGACAGCCGACCTTCGCCAGCAGGTGCGGGGTATTGTCGCCGCCCAAAAAGATCCCGAAGAACGCGCGGCCACCCTAGACCGCATTCAGACGGCGTGGATCAACAATTTCCAACAGCAGTATCCGACGAGGTTCCTGACAAACCGGTATCAGGACTTTGGCGATGGGGGCCCCCTGCCCCCCCTGACCCTCGAGACTCTGGGTGACGAGACACTGGGTTGGAGCGCCTGGGATTCCACCCGGGTCTGGGATGACGCCAAGGCCCTCTGGAAGGCTGTCCAGGCCACGACCCCCTAGACTAGCAGTCGGAGCTCTTGCCGAAGGCACAACAATGCCGCATATTTCTATCCATGAGAACGACAACGGAACTGTCTGATGAAGTTGTTTTTCGTGAACACAAGGCCCGCAAGCGGCTGATCACGTATGGCGGTACCGATCCAACGGCTTCGGCCCCAGTAAGGCGGGCGTTGCGGGCAGAGCCCGCACAGGGGGTGGGTCGGTACCGAGTACCGGCCCAGGGGGGTTGCCCCCCCTCCCCAGTCTGACTAAAATCACCCCATGCAAAAGCGCCGCCTTGTCACCTCCGCCCTCCCCTACGTGAACAACATTCCCCACCTCGGGAACCTCATCCAGGTGCTGTCGGCCGACGTGTTCAGCCGCTACTGCCGCCAAGCGGGGTTTGAGACTCTGTACATCTGCGGCACCGACGAGTACGGCACGGCCACCGAGACCAAGGCTCTGGAAGAGGGGATCACCCCCAAGGAACTGTGCGACCGGTACCATGCGATTCACCGCGATATCTACCAGTGGTTCCACATTGCCTTTGACAAATTCGGCCGCACCAGCGACTCACCCAGCAGATGTTCCTTGACCTCGACGCGCGGGGCTTTATTCTGGAACAGACCATTGAGCAGTTGTACTTGCCCAGCAAAGAGATGTTCCTCGCTGACCGGTATGTGCGCGGAGTGTGCCCCAAATGCGCTTACAAGGAAGCTCGGGGTGACCAGTGTGAAAACTGCGGCTCTCTTCTGGAACCCACCGAACTGCTGGAACCCTGGACTCCGCTGGCCCCCGGCGAAAAGCTGGTGATCAAACCCACCAGACACCTGTACATCGACCTTCCCAAACTCAAGGACCGGTTGGAGGCCTGGATAGGCGAAGCTAGCGAGCGGGGACACTGGGCCCGCAACGCCGTGAAGATGACCGAGGCGTGGATCCGCGACGGGCTTAAGCCCCGCGCCATCACCCGCGACCTGAAATGGGGCATTCCGGTGCCCAAGGACGGGTTTCGGAACAAGGTGTTCTACGTGTGGTTCGACGCCCCCATCG
>JFJP01020538.1_pt1 | contig 12446 bp, 10 predicted proteins | sample 431651 | NCBI WGS metagenome assembly JFJP01 (sample SAMN02602958, study PRJNA72255) | Microbial mat metagenome, whole genome shotgun sequencing project. | biome: fresh water; feature: sink hole; material: water; isolation source: purple microbial (photo- and chemosynthetic) mats found in... | reverse complement strand
GATGGCCAACATCATCAACGGCGGCAAGCACGCCGACAACAAGATCGACTTCCAGGAGTTCATGGTGATGCCGGTGGGCGCCAAGACCTGGAGCGACGCCATCCGTCAGGTCTGCGAGGTCTTCCATGCCCTCAAGGGCGTGCTGAAGAAGGCCGGCCACAACACCGCTGTCGGCGACGAGGGCGGCTTCGCCCCGAACCTCGACAACGAAGAGGCGCTCAAGTTCATCATGGAAGCCATCGCCAAGGCGGGCTACCAGGCGGGACGCGACAAGGACTTCTGCATCGCCCTCGACTGCGCCTCCTCCGAGCTGTTCGACGAGGGCGGCAAGAAGGGCTACAAGTTCTGGAAGTCGAACCCGGGCAAGCTGTTCTCGGCCAACGAGATGATCGACCTGTTCGAAGGCTGGAGCCAGAAGTACCCGATCATCTCGATCGAGGATGCCCTCGACCAGGATGACTGGTCCGGTTACGTCAAGTTCACCGAGCGCCTGGGCAAGAAGCTCCAGCTGGTCGGCGACGACTTCTTCGTTACCAACCCCAAGCGCCTCAGCCGCGGCATCAGCGAAGGCGCCTGCAACTCGATCCTAATCAAGGTCAATCAGATCGGCTCGCTGACCGAGACCCTCGACGCCGTTCAGATGGCGCAGAAGGCCGGCTACACCTGCGTCATGTCGCACCGCTCCGGCGAGACCGAAGATGCCACCATCGCCGACATCGCCGTCGCCACCAACTGCGGCCAGATCAAGACTGGCTCGGCCTCGCGCACCGATCGCATCGCCAAGTACAACCAGCTCATTCGCATCGAGGAGGAGCTCGGCGCCCAGGCCGCCTACTGCGGTCTGAAGTCGTTCTACAACCTCTACAGGTAGTCCGACCGGGTCCTGAACGAGGAAACCCCTGGCGTTCGCCAGGGGTTTTCTCGTTGGGTCGACACCCGCAGGGGATGACGAGTCAGGCGATCCGTGACAACTCAGGTGGGGCCCCATCGCGCAGCGATGGGGCTGCCGCCGAGCAGCGGTGGGCGGATAGAATGGGCGAAGCCCATCTGCCCGCGGTTTCGGAACGAAACCGAGCTGCGACAGAGGCAGCGGGGACAGGCCTGCAGGGCCGCAGGGGCGGAGCCCCTGAAGAGTTGCGGGGATCCTTCATTTCGTGGGAACGGAGATCGCGATGACGTCGTCGTAGCGGATGTAGCCGCCGTCGACCGCCAGATTGATCTTGCCGTCGCTGTCGTAGCCGACGCCGGTGACCACGCCTTCCTTGCGTGTGGTCCCATCGATGCCCGACAGGTACCCGACGCGCATGCCGAGCATGCGGTTGGAGATCTCGGCCAGGGCGTCGGTGTCGAAGCGGTTGTTCAGCACCTGCTTGATGTTGTCGATCGGGTACTGCTTGCCGTCCTGGGCCTGGACCCAGACCGTCTGGTCGATGACGCGGAAGCCATCGATCCGGATGTCCTTGTTGCCGTAGCCGACGTCCGGATTCAAGCCGACGTCCTTCATGTCCTGCTGCTGCTCCGGGGTCGCCACCACCTGGGTGACGTTGACCATCGTCCCGGTCATCTGCTGGGCCCAGGTGACGTCCGCGCGGAACTTCTCGCTGGCGGTGTTGGCCAGAACCTGCAGCTGGCGCATGCTTTCGACCATCTTCGACGTGTCCGAGGGGTTGAGCGGATCCTGGTTGGTGATCTCGCTCAGCATGATGGAGAGGAAGTCGGCGCTGCCGAAGGCCTGTTGGTTGGCCTTGGCCGCTGCCGCGTTGCTGCTGCTGCCTGCGGCGGTCGTACCTGCGATGCTCGTGGTCATGGCCGGGGCCTCCGGCGGGGTAACGCAACCCCCGTGCCATCGGCTGGGCGTCTGGACGGACCCGGACCTCCAAGGGCGTTCACTTAAGGGATGACGGCTGGGGAGCACGGAGGGCGGAGGGCACGGAGGGCGGGGAGCATGTGAGACCACGGACCCCCAGGCTCACTCGCCCCATCCCGTGAGCGGGTCTGGGCTTGTGCAATCGCCCGCCGTCCTCCATGATCTCGTCGTCGATGCTTCTCGGGCTCATCAGCGACATCCACGGCAACATGTCCGCCCTCCAGGCGGTGATCCGTGACATGGAGGCGGTCGGGGCCGAGAAGGTCCTGTGCCTGGGGGACGTCGTCGGCTATGGCCCCTACCCGGGCGAGTGCCTCGACCTGGTCCGCCGCTGCGGCGCGGTGCTGATGGGCAACCACGAGGAGGCCCTGCTGCAGGGGGCCGAGAACTTCAACCCCCGGGCCAAGCGCGCGATCGACTGGACGCGCGAGCACCTCAAGACCTCCGGCGACGAGGTGGCGCGGAAGAACCGCTGGCACATCCTGCAGAACCTCCAGCTCCACTGCAAGGTCGGCAACTTCCTCTTCACCCATGCCAGTCCGCGCCAGCCCACACGTGAATACGTCATGCCGCGGGACGTCGCCAACCAGCCCAAGATGGACGAGATATTCTCGCTCATCGAGCATGTCTGCTTCGTCGGTCACACCCATCTGCCCGGCGTTTTCCTCCCCGACCGCACCTTTACCAACCCGGTGCAGCTGTGGAACCAGACCTACTTCATCGAGCCTGGCGAGAAGGCCCTGGTCAACATCGGCTCGGTCGGGCAGCCGCGCGATGGCGATCGCAGGGCGTGCTACGTCATGCTCGACACCGACCCCGGCGCGCCGCGGGCCGTCTTCCGCCGCGTCGAATATGATGTCGAGGCCACCGCCAAGGCGATCGAGGCCAACGACTTCCTCGATGATTACCTTGCTGAACGTCTGCGCCAGGGGAGATGATCATGCTCGGTCCGAAACTTGAATGCGTGGTCTCTGTCTCCGGCATCCGCGGGGTGATCGGCGACACGTTGATGGTCGAGCAGGTGCTTGGCCTGGCCCAGGCCTTCGGCGTCGCCATCGCCCACTGCGAGCGTGTCGTGGTCGGCCGCGACAGCCGTGGCACCGGTCCGTTGCTGGCCCAGGCGGTCGCTGCCGGACTGCGCGCAGTCGGCTGCGAGGTCATCGACATCGGCGTCGTACCCACCCCGACAGTCGCCATCGCGGTGTCGGAATTCGGCGCCTTCGGCGGCATCCAGATCTCGGCCAGCCACAACAATTCCGAGTGGAACGCGCTCAAGTTCTTCAACCGAGATGGCCGCAACGTCGACCAGACCCAGCTCGACTGGATTCTCGAGTGCTACAAGGATCCGCCGATGGGCCGGCACCGCCGCTGGGACGCGGTCGGCGGCTGGCGCGAGGACCGCACTCCGCTGGATGTCCATCTCAAGCGCGTGCTGGCGGCGGTCGACGTGGCGGCGATCCGCTCGCAACGTCCGACCGTGATGCTGGACTGCGTCAACGGCGCTGGCTCGGTGCTGGCGCCGCGCCTGCTGGCAGCCCTCGGCTGCAACGTCATCGCGGTGCACGACCGCCTCGACCTGCCCTTCCCGCGCGATCCCGAACCCACGGCGCACAACGTCCGCCATCTCGGCGCCCTGGTGCGCGCCGCGAACGCGGATGTCGGCTTCGTCCAGGATCCCGACGCCGACCGTCTGGCGATCGTCGACGAGACCGGCCGCTACCTCGGTGAGGAGTACACCCTGGTGCTGTGCGCCGCCGCGCGCCTGTCGGCCGCCGGGCCTGCCTCGCTGGCCTGCACCAACCTCTCGACCAGCCGCATGCTCGAAGACGTCGCGGCCCGCTACGGCGCGCGGGTCGAGCGTACCAAAGTAGGCGAGGCCAACGTCGTCGACGGCATGCAGAAGCATGGCGCGGTGATCGGCGGCGAGGGCAACGGCGGGATCATCGATCCGCGCGTGGTGCTCGGCCGCGACAGCCACATCGGGATGGCCCTGGTGCTGGAACTGCTCGCCAATCTCAAGGCGCCGCTGTCCGAGGTGGTGCGGACGATCCCGTCCTACGCCATCCACAAGGAGAAGGTGGCGATGGACCGCAAGGCCGTCGCGGCCGCCATCCCCGGGCTCAAGGCCGCGTGCTGGGCCAAGGGTGCGCACAGTGACGAGCGTGACGGCATCAAGCTCAGCTGGCCGGACCGCTGGGTCCACCTGCGCGCCAGCGGCACCGAACCGATGTCGCGCATCATTTCAGAGGCTCCCGGCATGGAGCAGGCGCGCGAACTGGCCGACCAGGTCCGTGCCGCCACCGGAGCCCTGCCCGCGGAGCACTGACATGGCTGATCCGAACTTCTTCCCGGGCTTTGAAGGCGACGACGAGCCGAAGAAGCCCGCCAAGCCGGAAGCGAAGCCGGTCGCCTCTCCGGCCCAGCCCGCCTTCGATCCGTTCGCCGGCGCCAAGATCGATGCCAAGGCCTCGGCGCCGCCAGCTGCCACCCCGGGAAAACCGGGAACCAACCGCGTCGCCAAAGTCCCGGCGCCGGTGGCCCCACCGCCCCCTCCTCCGGATGCCGATGTCGACATCAAGCCCGGATCCCGCAAGGATCTGTGGAAATGCCCGCATTGCGGCGCTGGCAACAAGCCCGACCGCGACAGCTGCCGGATCTGCGGCAAGAGCCCGGATGACCCGGTCGTCATCCCCTGGTACAAGAACAACGTCATCAGGGCAGCGGTCATAGCGGTGATCGGTCTGGTCATCATCGGCGTGGTCATGCTCACGCGGGTCGATGTATCGCTGCGCGAGCCGACCCTGGCCAACATCGACAAGGCGCCGCGCATCACCGGCACGGGCATCGCCTCCATCGAACTCGGCAATGGCATCAAGCTCGAGGGCGAGCGGATGTTCAGCATCTGCGGTCGGGTCGAGGCGGTCGGCACCGGGCCCGGCGGGACCATCCTCGTCGCGCTCGCCCTGGGTGCTGCGGCGGCAGACGAAGCGCCCTCCGCCGCACCGGCGAATGGCTCCTTCGAAGTCGCTGGCGTTGTCCTGGCCTGCAGTGCCGAGGACGGCTTCGACCCCAAGCCGGGTCAGCTCATCAGCCTCACCGGCGTGGTCGGTGTGCTGGTCAAGGACGGTCGGATCGTCGATGAACCGGCAGGCATCATCCCGGTCGCCATCGGCGAGCACCGCACCGCCAAGTAGCGGGGGTCACATCACCAGGCGCAGCGGTTCCGCCGCCGCGGAGAACTCCGCCGTCTCGCCAGGGGCCAGCGGCACGGTGATGTTCGGCCCATCGAGGTAGAGGGCCATGCCGGGCACCACCGCGGTCAGGCGCAGGCCGCGCGGCGGCAGCTGACGGCCTTCGAGCTGCCTGAAGCGGCCGAAGGCCTGGAATGGCTCCCGGACCTTGAACAGCAGGGCCGGCTGCAGGGCGAAGATCGGCTCCATGCCGGCCGAGTGGATGCCGGCGGTCGAGCCGGCGGCGGTCGACACCCACACCCCGGAACTGCGCTGCTTTTCGCAGGAGACGCCATCATCGAGCAGGTAGCGGCTCATCGCCGCTGGATTCTGGTTGGTGAACAGCGCGTCGTTGAGCAGGCGGACGTCGGCCGTGCCGGTGCGGCAGCGCAGGCGAGGGATCGACTGGTAGGCACAGACGCCGCGCTCCCAGGCGTCGAGCATGCGCGGCACGTCTTCGGCCCGCGCGCGCGTGAAGTGCCCCAGCGAGCCCTGCGGATCCGAATTGACGGTCAGGAACGGCACTGGGGCGCAGAGCGTGTTGGCGGTGAACACGGTGCCGTCGCCGCCCGCGGTGACCACCAGGTCGACATCGGCAGCGTCGCTGGGCTTCAGTTCGTCGATGCTGCGCTCGCGCACCTCATGGCCCGACAGGGCCTTCCGCACCGCGCTGATCGCCACCTGCTGCCGCGCCGCCGACTCGCGCAGCTTGGCCTCGCTCATGGCGCCGCTGGCGTCGAGTTTGGCTATCGCTGCGCTCGGCAGACGCTCGACCAGCGGCACTTTGGGGATGAAGAGGATCCGCTTCATGCGTACCTCGCCCGCGTTTCAGCGTCGACCGCGACGATCTGCTCGAGGCTCGGCTCAGCGGTGTTGGCGAGCTGGCCGAGTGCCTTCTCGATCGTGGCGAAGATGTCGAGGAAGCGCGAGCGACCGGCGAGGAAGGCGGCGACCGCGACCTCGTTGGCGGCGTTCATCACCGTCGGGGCGAGGCCGCCGAGCTGGGCGGCGTGGTAGGCGAGGTCGATCGAGGGGAAGCGCCGGCGGTCGGGATCCTCGAATGTCAGGTTGCCCATACGCGCGAAGTCCGGCGCCTCGACCGGGCCGGCGACGTGGTGCGGCCAGGTCAGGGCGTACTGGATCGGCGTGCGCATGTCCGGGCGGCCGAGCTGGGCCATGACCGAGCCATCACGGTAGGCGACCATGCTGTGGACCACGCTCTGCGGATGGACCACGATGCGCACCTGCGAGGCGGCCACGCCGAACAGCACCTGGGCCTCGATCAGCTCCAGCGACTTGTTCATCAGGGTGGCCGAGTCGATGGTGATCTTCGGTCCCATACTCCAGGTCGGGTGCTTCAGCGCCTGCTCGACCGTCACCGCCGAGAGGTCGGTGACGGTGCGGAACGGCCCGCCCGAACTGGTCAGCAGGATCTCGGCGACCTCTGAGGTCGCGTGCCCTTCCAGGCACTGGAAGATGGCGGAATGCTCGGAATCCACCGGCAGGACGGCGCCGCCCGCGGCCTTGGCCGCGGCCATGACCAGCGATCCAGCCATGACCAGCGGCTCCTTGTTGGCGATGCACAGGCGCTTGCCGGCGCGGGCGGCAGCTACCGTCGCGGGCAGGCCGGCAGCACCGACGATGGCAGTGACCACGGCTCCGACCGCCGGCGCGGTGGCGGCTGCGCACAGGGCCCCGGCTCCGGCCTCGGCGCGTACGCCGCTGCCGGCCAGCAGTTGGCGCAGCTCGGGCAGGCGGGCCTCGTCGCCGATCACTGCCAGGACGGCCTTGGCGGCGACCGCGCAGCGCGCCAGTTCGGCGACCTTGCTATGCGCGGTCACGGCGTGGACGGGGATGCCGAGACGTCCGGCGACGTCGAGGGTCGACGCCCCGATCGAGCCGGTGGCGCCGAGGATGCAGAGCGCGCGATCGCGGTGATTCACAGCAGCTCGCGCAGGTGCTTGACCAGCAGATCGGTCTGCTCGGGCGTGCCGACGGTGATGCGCAGCTTGGTGTTCAGGCCGGGGCGGTCCCACCAGCGCACCAGCAGGCCGCGATCCTTGAGGGCGCGGTAGATGTCGCCGGCCTTCGGTCCCGCCTCGCAGAGCAGGAAGTTGGCGCCGCTGGGCGGCCAGGTCCAGCCGAGGCCGGCGAGGAGTCCTTCCAGGCGGGCGCGTTCGGCCAGCGTGCGGCGTACCAGCTCGCGGTGGTGGTCGGCGTCCTCCAGGGCGGCGGTGCCGACCGCCTGGTCGAGGGCGCTGATGTTGTAGCTGTCCTTCACCTTCATGAATACGTCGATCAGCGGCGCGGCGGCGAACATCAGGCCGAGGCGCGCCCCGGCCAGGCTGTAGCTCTTGGAGAAGGTGCGCAGGACGATCAGGTTGGGGTGCTGGTCGAGGTGCGGCAGGATCGAGCCGCCCGGGCAGAAGTCGACGTAGGCCTCATCGACCACCAGGATGCCGTCGAGCGCGTCGGCGAGGCGCCGCAGCTGCTCGACCGGCACCACCGTGCCCGATGGGTTGTTGGGGTTGGCCAGCAGCAGCAGCTTGGCGCCCAGGCGCGGCAGCACCGCCGGCAGGGCCCAGTCGCGCGCCCAGTCGACATGCTCGATGCAGGCCCCCTGGATGGCGGAGAGGTCATCGTAGAGGCCGTAGGTCGGCCACGGGCAGGCGACGCGGTCGCCGGGGGTGAGGATCGAGCGGTAGATGATGGTCAGGCAGTCGTCGCTGCCGTTGCCGGCCAGCACCTGGGCGGGGGTCACGCCGTAGGTGGCGGCCGCCACCTCGCGCAGCCGGCGGGCGCGCGGGTCGGGGTACTTGCGCAGGCGGTCGTCGCCGAGCGTGTGCAGCACCTCGTGCACGCGCGGGCTCGGGGGCCAGGCGCACTCGTTGGTGTTGAGCTTGATGCAGTCGACGACCTGCTCGCCGGGCGTGTATCCATGCATGGCACGGATGTCCGGACGCAGGTGGCGGAGTGCGGCGGCGGACAGGGGGGCCTCGTTCACGGGCGCAAGGCTATGGCCGCTGCCGGCGGGCCAAGGGCTCAGGCACGGGGGGAGCCATCGTCTTCGGAGGCCGTCACCCGGGCCTGGCTGGTGCCTGGGCGCATGGCCCGGCGGCCCAGCCAGGCGAGGCCGAGCAGGCCCATGGCGAAGGCGATGTACCCGCCGGGCGACGAAGACGGCGTGTGGGATCGGCTGAACAGGTCGACCGGACCGGTGAAGGGGCTGAGCGCCAGCAGCAGACGCTGGTCGGCCCCCTCGGCGAAGAGCGCGGCCAAGGCCGGCAGCAGGCCGATGACCAGCAGCACAGCGACGGTGCAGATGCGCCGCGGTACCGGACCCTGGCAGAAACGCCCGAGCGGTCCGCGTCCGACCAGATCGCCGAGGGCGAGGGTGAAGCATCCATAGCAGGCCAGGACCAGGGCAGGCGCATCAGGCATCCAGGGGATGCACAGCAGCAGGCTGAGCCCGACGAGCAGCAGGGTGCAACGGGCGCCACGGGTCGCTCCGGGACCGAGGATGAGCATGGCTGTCCGGCGCCAGCGCCCGCCGGTCGAGGCGGACTGCGCCTGCCGCGGCGTCACGTCGAGGTCCTCGCTGATCGCGAACAGGCCCAGGACCAGCCCCCAGGCCACGCCGATGCAGGAGGCCACCGCCAGAACCTCCTCGAGGTCGCGCGTCATCCAGCCCCAACCGTGGCTGAACGAGGCCCAGAGCAGCAGTCCGCCAAGCCACAGGGCTCCGTTGAGCCAGATCAGGCACCAGACCAGTCGCGGTCCGCTGCTGCGGTCGAGGGCGCGGTGGGTGAGCAGCGCGGCGCCCAGCACCAGGGCCAGGGCCAGGGCCGCAGCCCAGCTGTTGAGCATCGCCACCAGGCCGATGATCGCCTCTGCGTCACCGGACAGGACGCCGGCAAGCCAGCGTGACAGGCCATGTTCACTGCTCACCCACAGCCCGGTCAGCGAGATCCAGGTGCCGATCATGGCGAGCGCCATCAGCAGGCCCAAGCCGTGACGGGCCTGGCGTTGCGATCCGACGCAGGCGAAGGCCGCACCGATCGCGCCGAGCAGGGCTCCGGCCATCGGCAGGGTGACGATGGCGAAGACCACCGTCGGCAGGTCGAGTCCGCGCAGCAGGTAGCTCATGACCAGGAACGGCGCCAAGGCGGCGGCGCCGAGCAGGCCGAGGACGAGGTTGCTCTGCACGACGCCGACGATGAGGCGCATCGGCGGCATGCCGGTCAGCTCGATGAGGTCCCAGGCCGTGGCGCCGCGGTCGGTGGCGATGGCGCGGGCGGCGGCGTTGGCCTGCAGGCACATGAGCGCGGTCCAGGCCGAGGCGACGGCGGCGAACATGCCGCGGCCTGCGCCGTTGCCGCTGGCCGCCGAGGCGACGGCGGCGGCGATCACCGCCACCAGCAACATGAGCAGGAAGGCGCCGAGCGAGGCGCGGTTGCGCAGCTCCTGGCGCACGCGGCGCACCAGCATCGGGTTGGCGCGGTCGCTGTAGGACAGCATCCAGGCGGTGAGCGAAGGCACGCGGGGCATGGTGGCTGGCGGCGGTGCTCCGTCCATACCGCAGCGCGGAAGCCCCCGACGGTCAGCGCGGATCTGCCGGCCGACCGAGGTAGGTCCTGGTCTTGCCGCCATCGGACCAGTCCCGGCTGGCGATGTGCACGTTGGCCGGCAGGTCGCCGAACAGCGTGCGCAGCATGGCGGCGAGCTCGGCAGCCTCGGGTGGATCGTCGCCGGGCAGGGGCAGGACGGTCAGTTCCAGGCTGCCGTCGCTGCGCTGCATCAGGCGATGACGCAGCAGATGGAAGCGGCGCAGTTCGCGTGACACATCCACCGTCGCCACCGTCCCGCCATCGGCCGCCGTCAGGCGCACCGGCGTGCGGCCCTCGAGGTCGATCAGGCGCGGTCGCGGGTCGCCGCAAGGGCAGGGATCGCGGCGCAGGCTGGCGTGGTCGCCGGTGCGGTAGCGCCACAGCGGCAGGTTCGGGTTGCGTCCGCCACTGACCGTGACCTCGCCGCGCCCGCCGTCGGCGCAGGGCAGGCCGCGGTCGTCCAGCACCTCGACGAAGACGTCGGGGGGCAGGATGTGGTGATGGCCCTGCGGACAGCGCCAGGCCAGGGGGCCGGTCTCATTGAGCGAGTAGATATCGATGGCCGGGCAGCCGAACACGGCTTCGAGGCGTCCGGCCAGGGCCGGCGGCAGCGGCATGGCGGTCGAGAGCAGGCCCTGCGGGCGCAGTCCGGCGTCGGCCAGCCCCAGCAGCGCGGCGAAGGAGTCGGGATCGCCGGTGTAGACCGTGCTGTCATGGTCGGCGAGGAAGCGCCGCGCGCTGTCGGGCCGCGGCCAGTCGCCGGCGGTCAGGTTGACCTTGGCGTGCAGGCCCTGGTCCCACAGGGCGCAGACCGTGGCGTAGCGGATGGTGCGGCGCTGGGCGCAGAGCAGCAGGCAGGCGGCGCGGTCGGGCGTGAAGCGCAGCTGGACGCCACGCGTCGCCAACGCGGCTGCATAGAGCGGCTCGTAGGCGGCGCAGGCGGCCGGATGGTGCGGGATGATGATCGGATGGCCGGTGGTTCCCGAGGTGCCGTGGCAGACCAGCCGGTTCCAGTCGGCATCGTCGGGGATCCAGTCCGACGGTCCGGCGGCCAGGTCGGCCCGGCTGGTGGTCGGCAGGTTGCACCAGTCACGTTCGAGGTCGACCGAGGCCGGCAGCAGGCGGCGCAGGATGGGCGTGCGCGGGATGGCCGCAGCAAGGGTCTGGAGGACCTGCCCAGGGATGCCGCCGCCCGTCGTCGGATTGGCCAGCGCAGCGGTGAATGCCGCCAATCCGGGCAGGTCGTCCGCGACCACGCGGTTGCCGCAATGGTAGTCCCACGGCGGGGCGTCGGGGTGCTCGACCATGGCACGCAGCCGGGCCGCAGCCTCCGCGGTGATCAGCGGGCAGCGGGCCCGCAGCTCGGCCGGCACCGGATCGTTCATTCGCGACCCATCTTCGAGGCCGCCTCCTCCTCGGCGGCCTTGCGACGCAGCTCCTCCTCGCGGCGCTGGCGCTCCTGCCGCTCGGCCGCCAGGCGCACGAGGTGCTGGCGCTCGACCGAGTCGACCTGGCGCAGGCGCTCGGCGGCCTCCTCCTCGCTTTCGCCGGCCGGCCGCCGGCCGAGGGCGCGCAGGCAGCGGCGCACCAGCTCCTCGCGGCGGTCCTCCTCGGCGTCGAGGCGGGTGATGCGGACCAGGGCGGACAATGCCGGCAGCTCCTGCAACAGCAGGCGGCCGAGCCCGGCGGCGGCGTCACCGCCCAGGCGCAGACCGGGATGCCAGCAGACGTGGCAGGCGGCCATGATCCAGGCGGTGCGCTCGGCGTCGTCGGTCTTCCGCACCGCCGCCATCAGGCGCTCGTCCGGTGGGGATCCGCAGACGGTCTCGTGCAGGTCGCGCACCACCGCCGGCGCCAGGGCCCGCCAGGCGGCGGCGGCGGCCGGATCGGCGGGTGGGCGCATAGTGGCCGGCCGGGCGGCGGTCCAGGCGAGGAGGTCGGGCAGGGGGAGGTCGCTCATCGAGTGGTCGCCATCTTGCGTTGGTAGGCTTCGCGGACGAAGGCGCGGGCGAAGGCCGTCAGGCTCTCCCAGTCGGCCACCGCGTGGATGCGCCAGCCAAGCGCGGCGAGCTGCGGGCCGGGCGCCCAGTTCTCGACCCGCGGCAGATTGAGCACCAGCGTCCCGCCGCCGCCGGCCCGCTGCAGCGCGGCGGAGGCGATGGTCGCGCCGAGGGTGCCATGCTCATCCTCCTGCAGCATGGTGTCGATGCCATCGTCGCTGATCACCACGATGTGGACCGGCGGTTCGCCGGCGCGGCGCTGGGCGTAGGTGTCGCGCAGCACATGCAGGGGGAAGGCGGTCGAGCCGCAGAGGTAGCCGCAGACCACCGCGAGCAGCTGCGCCTCATCGCGGATGAAGCCCTTGGTGGTGGTGAACTGCCGCGGGCCGGACCACAGCGTCGCCTGGACCCGCGCCCCGGCGCGCAGGGCGCTGAGCGTCAGGATGGTGCCGGCCAGGGCGAGGTGGCTGGTATTGCGCGAGGGATCCGGCATCGAGCCGGAGCAGTCGATGTAGATGTCGAGGTTGACCGGGGCGGGGTCGGGCTCGCGGCCGGGCGCCATGCCTTCGATCCGGCGCAGCGAGGTGATGCCGGGGATGAGCATGCCGTTGCGGCCCAGCGTCCCGGCCAGGTCAAGGTCGCCGAGGTCATCGCCGATCTCCCAGGTGGCGAAGCCCTCGGGATGCGGCTCGCCGTGCGGGGCGGCGTGGACGGAGGGGAACGGCAGCAGGTGCGGCATGGC
>JFJP01039867.1_pt1 | contig 12447 bp, 11 predicted proteins | sample 431651 | NCBI WGS metagenome assembly JFJP01 (sample SAMN02602958, study PRJNA72255) | Microbial mat metagenome, whole genome shotgun sequencing project. | biome: fresh water; feature: sink hole; material: water; isolation source: purple microbial (photo- and chemosynthetic) mats found in... | reverse complement strand
GGTATTATGAACTACTACAAAAAGAATGAAGGTTATTTGCAAGGCCAAATTGGCAACCCCGAAGGTAGCGACAAACCAAATAAGAAATATTACGACCCTCGCGTTTGGTTACGTGCCGGACAAGTTACTTTGATTGATCGTTTGAAAATAGCATTTGAGGATTTGAACTGCATCAACAGGAACTAATTCCAGATATAGATATATATGAAAAAGGCTGAAATCTGATTTCAGCCTTTTTTTATGTTCCTAATGTCTCTTATTTTGGGTTTCTGGTATCTTCTTTTACTTTAACCTCTTTATCGTCTTTGTAAACCGCTTCGTAGATTACTTTTCCCCTAATTTCTAAGTATTTAACAGTTCCATGCTTTTTTCCATTCTTGTATTCAATTTCACTTTTTAAGGGCCCTTCTTTATACCAAGTTTGCCACAACCCATTTTCTCTTCCCGCTTTGTAATTCTCAAGCCGCAGCATTTTATCGTATTCATTGTAGTATTTCCAAGGGCCTTCTTTCAATCCTTGAGAATAATATCCTTCAATAATTTTTGTTTTGTTTTCACGCCAAGTTAAGTAAGGCCCGTTAAGGATGCCCATTGAATAATTTTCTTCCATCCGTTTGGTCCCATTAGGATACCAATAGGTAGCTTTGCCATCTTTTAGGTTGCTTTTATAGGATAACTGATAATCCAATTTCCCATCTTCGAACCAGGATATCCAAAGGCTATCCATAGTTCCAGACTTAAAATAACCAGTCAGCTCCAACTGTCCATTTTCAAACCATCGTTGCCAAAAACCCTCCTCTTTGCCCTCCACAAAATTACCTTCGTGTAGCTTCTGCTTGTTTTCAAAATAAATAACCCAGTAGCCTGATCTTAAACCATTTTTATAATCTCCTTCTTTCCATATTTCGCCGTTATCATACCAGAATACCCAGCGACCATCCATTTTATTATTTTTATAAAAACCTTCGTTACCCTTTTTCCCAGATGTTCGCCAATAGGTCCACAATCCATCTTGGGCGTCATTTACAAAATTACCTTCAATATCTAATTGACCCTTTTCATGCCACCAAGTAGCTTTTCCATTCTTTGCATCCTGCTGAAAATTAATTTCGCTAGCCTTTTGACCGGAAGGAAACCAATCAACTTGCAATCCATTTTTTTTGCCCTTTGAATAAAACACTTTCAATTTGGGTTTTCCATCATAATACCAATAATTCCAGATGCTATCTTTTTCTCCCCATGCAATAATACCTTCCATTTCTTTTTGACCGCTAGGATAATAGCGGATGTTGAGGCCATTGTTGTAATCAATTTCACTCAATAAGTTTCCTTCGCGATAGTACGAAAGCCATTTACCCGTTTCAATTCCATTCGAATAATGCCCTGTTGATCTTACTTGACCATTGTTGTAATAACGTTTCCAAAATCCGTTTGGAAGCCCCGATTGGTAAGGTCCTGTTTCTTCAATGGTTCCATTTTGGTAGTAGGTAGTATAAATCCCGTTTCCATCAATCACTAATTGGTTGCCCTCTTTGTCCCAATAATTTAGTAGAAAAATAGAATCATGTCGAAATTGCTCTTCTTTTAACTTATTCCCCTGACCATTAAAATAGCACCATATACTATCTTTTTTTCCTAAGTTATAATATCCGGTAACTTTTGGTAAGCCATTCAAATAGTTTTCGAAATAGCTTCCGTTTAAAATGCCGTCTTTAAAAGTCCCTTGATTTTGTATTGTTCCATTTCTAAAATAATAGGTCAGTCTTCCATGCACAACTCCTCTTTTAAACTCCGTTTCTTGCAATTTAACACCCAAGCTGTCGTAATAAATCCACAATCCTTGCTCTACCCCCCGTTCACTTATACCAGTGGATGCCAATTTACCGTTTGAATAAAAAGTGTTGGTTTTTTGCTGGGCAAATAAGTTCAGATTTATAAGGCAAATAACTAATACCAAAATTCTTTTCATCTAAATTTTAATTATTATTTCTACTCACAAATATAGATTGCTTTTATGTAAATCGATTCCATAATTTAAGGGAACGGAATATTTTGAATAACTAGTATTGAAAATCCACTTTTTTCTATCCAAAAGGTATGAAATTAATTTGTTGCGTTTAAATATTGGTTTTAGACCTCAAATTCGCAAAAAAAATTATAACCTGCTGATTGTTAACGTTTGAATCTTTAATTAAAGTTACCCAGCTCGTTATAATAAGCTGCAATTAATCAATAAGTCACGCCGTGACTTGCGAAAATTTGGTTATACCGCTTAAAATTACAAAACAAAGCCGATTAAGAGTATACCACGAAGATTTAATATTAAAATGAGTTGGAAAAATAATTATTTATTAGTTATATTTGCCCCCGCAAAATGGTGGATGTAGTTCAGTTGGTTAGAGCGCTGGATTGTGGTTCCAGAGGTCGCCGGTTCGAACCCGGTCTTCCACCCTAAAACCCTAGTTAAAACTGGGGTTTTTCTATTTTACATCGTTTGTTATTGTTCGAAACTATGTTCATAAAAGGGCAAATCAATACTGTTAAAACTTATATAGATTAATTACTTTAGCTCCACAAAATAACTGATTATATGGTTGAACACCCCATCTCAATAGATACAAAAAAGAGCTATAAAGATATCATGCAATGCATTTCACGGATGCAAAATGGTGAAATCTCCAAAATTTTATGTAAAATGGGAATTGTGTATCGCATGAATTATGGCGTTTCGATTCCCCATTTAAGACAATTGGTCACTGATTTTAAACCTAACAATGAATTGGCTTTCATTCTTTGGGAAAAAGATATACGAGAAACAAAAATTCTTGCCTCTATATTGTTCGAATCCAATACGGTAACTTTTGAACAAGCCCTTGAAATAGCAAGCAAACTCAATAACCAAGAACTGGTTGAACAATTCTCAAGAAACTTATTTTCAAGATTACCTTTCTTAGTATTATTTATGGAACGATGTCTAGATGGTACCAGTTGGGAAAAGATGTTGGCTCTTTACTCCGCCGGATGGTACATAAGACAGCATGGAGAATCCATTGACATAATTAAACAACTCTGCTATAGTTATGTAGATGAATTGAATACCGTTGAAAACAATCAACTACATCAGTCAATACTTTTTGTGTTACAAAGCCTTTCCATGCATTCTGAACTAATGCGGCTGGAAATAAAAGAAAAAGCTCATCAACTCATGAATTCTGAAAATTGTTCCATACGCCGATTAGGTGAAGAGTTTCTATGGTTGAATGCTAACTAAATCACTTTTGGAAAATAGCCTAAAAAAAAATTCGGTCTGATTTTTGAAAAGAAATCGGGACAAAAATTTAAAAAATAAACCCACAAGTTGAACTAAAGTAAAACCCAAAGGCGGATGAAAAAATTCCTGAAGTAGCTTTCGAAGCTACGTTTTTAGGGAAAGTGGGTTACATCCAATCTTTGAGATAAAATATGAATCTATGAAAACATCAAATCCAACGTTAAATCAAAAATTAATTCGTGATTTTTCATTCCAGCGAACAGAATCAGGAATTATGACCATTCAGGGAACGGTTAATAAAATAGCTGTGATGCTCTTACTGGCATTGGCCGGAGCATCCTTTACCTGGAGCAAATTTTTTACGGCTGTAGAATCCGGAGCCGGAACTTCCTCCGTAATGGGATGGATGATATTTGGCGCCATTGGTGGATTGGTTATGGCTTTAATAACTGTTTTTAAAAAGGAGAAAGCTTCAATTTTCGCTCCTATTTATGCCGTGTTTCAGGGTCTTTTTATTGGTGCGGTATCTGCTTTTTTTGAATCGATGTATCCAGGGTTAGTATTAAGAGCAGTATCCCTTACTTTTGCGGTACTGTTTGCTCTTTTATTTGCCTATAAAACAAGAATTATTAAAGTAACTGACAAACTGAGAGCCGGAATTTTTGCTGCTACTGCCGGAATTGCAGTTGCATACTTTGCTAGTTTCATTTTGGGACTTTTTGGCATAAATGTAGGTTTTATGCACGGAGGAGGAACTTTGGGAATAGTAATTAGTTTAGTTATTGTTGTGGTGGCGGCCCTTAATTTAGTGCTTGATTTCGATTTTATAGAAAAAGGAGCGGAGGCTGGATTACCTAAGTACTTTGAGTGGTATGGCGCTTTTGGCCTAATGGTAACCTTAATTTGGTTGTATCTCGAAATACTAAGGTTATTATCCTATTTAACCGGTCGCGATTAATACATAAAACATTTTAAAAAAAAGGTCCACTATTTTTGGTGGACCTTTTTTATGGTTTAAACACTATAATACAACTATAAGAAGTTACCCGATTGTTATTTTATAAAAGACTTCAGCAAAACAATCTCACCGGCCCATGCATCTTCGTCAGGGGTTTCCAATATCAATGGAATTCCATCAAAACGGGAATCGGCCATAATTCGCTCAAAAACCTCAAAACCCAAAAAGCCTTTTCCTAACAACTCATGCCTATCAACGCGGGAGCCAAATTCTTTTTTTGTATCGTTCAGGTGCATCCCTTTTAAATAATTGAAACCAATCAACTGGTGAAACTTTTCCCATGTTTGGATAAATCCGGCTTCCGTTTTTAAATCATATCCGGCAGAATAAGCGTGGCACGTATCAATGCATACTCCAACTCGTGATTTATCGTCAACCTTTTGAATTATTTTCTGAATCTGTTCAAATGTGAAACCTAAGTTTGAACCCTGTCCAGCCGTATTTTCAATAACGGCAGTAACTCCCTTTGTTTTAGAAAGAGCGATATTGATGCTTTCTGAAATTGTATTCAAACATGTTTCTTCATCAATAAGGTGTAAATGGCTTCCCGGATGAAAATTCAATCGATCAAGTCCCAATAATTCGCATCGATGCATTTCATCAAGAAAAGCAGTTCTTGATTTAGCTAGAGATTCTGCTTCGGGGTGCCCCAGATTAATTAAATAGCTGTCGTGAGGGAGCACCTGATGTGGTTCAAAATTTAGTCTTTCGCAATTATTCCTAAATAGGCTGATTGATTCTTTTGTTAGCGGGCTAGCAACCCACTGCCGTTGGTTTTTTGTAAACAAAGCAAATGCGTTTGCTCCAATATTTGCTGCGTTAACAGGGGCGTTTTCAACTCCTCCGGCTGCACTTACATGTGCTCCAATGTATTTCATAATCTTCAAATTTTATCCTGCTAAATGTAACAATTTCTTTCAGTTGAGGTTTTCACATAATTAATTTTCTTTTATTACTTTTGCCGTTTCACTTTTATAACCTAATTTAAAAGTAGGTTGTGAAGCAATAAACTAGTTTGACTAATAATGTAAAAAATGACCCTTATGGCAACTAACAATGATGAATATAAATTTGATTCTGTTGATTTGATTTTTTATTTATGGGACCGTAAACGACCCATTATTATGCTTACTACCATAGCAGCAGTAGTTTCAATAATCGTTGCCTTAGTAGTCCCCGTAAAATATAAATCGGAAGTAATTTTGTTTCCAACCGCTTCAAGTTCTGTATCTTATGATCTTCTTTCCGTAAATTTATCAAAAAAAGATATTCTTAAGCTTGGCGAAGATGAGGAAGTGGAACAAATGCTTCAGGTGCTTCAATCCGATGAAATTAGAGATCGGATTATTGCGAAGTATCAGCTGATGGATCATTACAAAATTGATTCAAATAGCCGGTACCCAAAGACAAACTTGTATAAAAAATTTGCTAAAAATATAATTTTTACCCCAACTAAGTTTTTATCGGTAAAAATAACAGTACTTGATCAAAATGCTCAAATGGCAGCCGATATAGCCAATGATATATCAAATTTAGTGGATACGGTTCGGATAAGTATGCAGAAAGAAAGGGCCTTGGAAGCATTGAATTTGGTTACGATAGAATATATGTTGGTGCAAAATAGAATTCAAAAATTGGAAGACTCCTTGAGAGTATTTAATTCAATGGGGTTAATCCATTTTGAAGGCCAAGTTGAAAGGCTTACAGAGGCTTATGGCAATGCATTAATTGAAGGGAATAAATCGGCAGCAGACAGAATTCAAAATCAGCTTAATCTTTTTGCCAAGTATAGTGGAATACTAATAACAATGCAACAAAATATTTATCAGGAAAAGAACCTGTTAAGCAACTTGCAATCAAAATATTCAGAAGCAATTGTTGATGCTACCCAGAAATTGCCTACTAAGTTTGTGGTAAATAAAGCAATTAAAGCTGAAAAGAAATCCTACCCCATCCGATGGCTAATAGTTGTTTTATCAACCTTTTCAACTTTTATTTTAACGGTTTTGCTTTTGGTTGTTTACGAGTCGGTTGTTAAAAGAATGAACGAGATTAAAGCTCAAGATGCTAAATAAGGTGAATTTAACTCCTCCTAAAAATTGGTGGGTTTATGCCTTGGTAATTCTTTTTATTGCCATTAATGGGCTATTAATCTACAAAGAGTTTTTTTTGTTCAGTATTTTCCCTATTGCTTTGTTACTTGTAGTGGCTGCTTTTTTTTCGATGGACAAGCTGCTGTTGCTATTGGTGTTTTTAGTTCCGCTTTCAATTCCATTATCGGAGCTCATTCCCGATTTGCCCATAGATATGTTTTTACCCACTGAACCTTTGTTGGCTGGGATGCTTTTCTTATTCCTAATAAAATTGTTTTTCGACAAATCATTACCCATTGGTATTGTTAAACATCCGGTTGCTATAGCCATCTATTTTTATCTTACCTGGATGTTTATTACTACCATTTCCAGCACTATGCCATTGGTTTCTATCAAGTTTTTTGTGGCTAAACTTTGGTTTATAGCCGCGTTCTTCTTTTTAGCAACCCAACTTTTTAAGGAGCAAAAAAACTTTCGCAGATATATTATTTTCTATGCCGCGGCCTTAACCATTGTGGTAATTTATGCTACTATCCGGCATTTAAAATATGGAATTTTTGATGAAAAAATTGCCCATTGGTCAGCCAATCCATTTTATAAAGACCATACCTCTTATGGAGCCATGTTGGCTTTTTTTATTCCCCCATTGATTGGATTTACCTTTTTCAAATCTTATGCTCCCCGAGCCCGTTTTTTCTTTGCTATCATATTAGTATTCTTGATCATCGGAATTATATTTTCCTATTCCAGAGCAGCTTTGGTAAGCTTAATTGGCGCTTTCGGAATTTGGGTTTTGATAAAGTTGCGCATTAAATTTTGGGTTATTGTTACTGGAATTACCTTGGTAACTTTAGTATTCTTTTTGATTGGAAACTCCTTACTCTATGAATTGAAATCGAACAAACAAGATGCATCCACCGATTTGCTTGAGAACGTAAAATCAATTTCCAATGTATCAACCGATGCCTCTAATTTGGAGCGATTAAACCGCTGGAACTGTGCCATTAAAATGTTCCTGGAAAAGCCAATTTTGGGATGGGGTCCCGGAACTTATATGTTTCATTATGCCCCGTTTCAATTATCGTATGAAAAAACCATTATAAGTACCAACGAAGGGGATATGGGCAATGCTCACAGCGAGTATTTGGGTCCACTCTCGGAACAAGGATTTTTAGGTACATTATTTTTCTTAATCATATTAATTTTTACCACAATTACTGGCGTTAGAGCTATTCGGAATACACCATCAAAGGAGTTGCAAATGTTGGGACTGGCATCCATTGTTGGTTTATATACTTATTATTTCCACGGAATATTAAATAATTTTCTCGATACTGATAAAGCATCGGCTCCTTTCTGGGGTTTTACCGCTATTTTAGTAGCTATTGATGTTTTTTACAGGAAAGAAAAGACCGTTGGAAAAGAGAGTTAATAGTTTGATAACTAAACTTTAACCCTAATGTAACTGCAATAATTTGTTATAATCAACTTGATTTTTGCTGGTTACCACTTCATACTATTTCGTTGCAATCTGCTTTTTTAGAACTTCGAAACGTGCTTTAAATCCCACACTGTTATAAGGAATTTGCGTTTCAATAATGGTAAAAACCTCGTTTTTCAAATCCGGGTATTTTGGTAAAAGGTTAAAAAGCACAGTCATGCAATTGGCTTTAACGGCAACCGGTTCTTTTACCCGCTCTATCATTTTTAAGCAAAAATCGAGAGTTTGTCCTTCCAACGATTCAGGAATAATATGCAGCATAAGAACTTTTGCCAGTGTGCGGCGAATACTGCTCGCCTGAATGGTTGAAATGGCCGTAATTATTTCAGGAATAAATTCATCTAAAATTCCAGGAAATCGATCGGAGAGTTTTTCCAATGCCCAAGCCGATCGGGAAGAAAGTTTTTCCTCTTGCGACAGGGTAATTTCAACTAAACAGGAAATTACCTCCGGTTGACCCAATGCCCATGAAACTACTAAATCAATGTTGCGGCGCGAGAGCTCAGCCATAAGTTGTTCCGCTAATCTTGATCTCAATTGATTTACCATGCGGTTAGTTGATAAAAGGATTTAATCTTGGGAAGGACCGAAATAAATTGCTATCATTTTATCCTTACAAAATCAACTTCAAATGCAAACACCGGAACTTCACTTTTTAAAGTTCTGTTCACCGTTAATATATGGGATAATGGAATCTTACGTTCTTTGCATAGGTTTTTAAAAGTTTTCATTCCTTCCTCGTCTTTGAAATACGCTATGCCACGACATAGTTGATTCCAGTTTAATGCTTTGCTTTCAAGCCATTCTGAAATTGTTTGGAGCATCTGGTTTATTTGAGCTTCCGAATTTGAGTCCTTTTTTATAAAATGGTTTGAAACATTCAGTAATTGAATGTAATCCATACTTTGGCTCGAAATTAATATTTGGCAGGCCTCATCACCAAGCAAGGGTATTGAATCTTTGGAAATTTGCAATTCAGAAATGGCCACTTCCTGATTTGGTTTAATAGCAAATGCAGCACCCAAAATAGCCACCAACTGTTGATTTTCCGTTTCAAATAGTTGCATTGGAACTCCACTATTTGAAAACAGATGAGGTTCAGTTAATGATTGTATAGTGGAAATAGTGACAGAATTGTTAATTAAAAATTGTTGCTTGATAAGGTTCGTTCTTTCGAGTCCGCACCATTGCATGGCTTTATTCATAGTAAGTTGCACTTGATTCCATTCTTCAAGTATAGGCTCTTTTTTCGCCGATGAACGAACCTCACCTAAGTAGCAAAAACGTGCATCAACGGTATCAAATACTTTACAGATAAAATGGTCGGAAACCAAACTTTTTAGGTTCGTTCCTCCCACTACGGTAAAGTAGCCGGAAACGTGCTTTTCAGTTTCCGTTGAATGAAACCAGGTGGTAATCCAGTTAATTTCATCAAAAACTTGTTGGTGTGTTTTAGTCCATAATTTCTGGTTTTTTAGAGAACCACAAATAAATACAGAAATGGGTGAACTATTTTCATTATAAAAGAGCTCATTCAGGGACTCTGAAAATTCTTGAAAATCGCTTGCCGCAATGTTTTTGAAATACAGATAGGAAAGAGATGCATTGAAAAAGGGAATTTTTTTTTGCAGAATGTTATTATTCATAGCACTATATTTTGATCCTCTAAGTTACAGTTTTCCCCTATAATTTTCAACTCCCCTTTTTCAAGGGTTAACCTTGAAATTACAATTGAACCGGTAACCAGGCAGGTAAAATGCTTTTGTGTTCCGGTATTTTAAAGCGATAAGCTACCACCAGCTGAAACCGACCGGTCGAAAATCCCAGATTTGTATTTTCCACCGGCGAGGGCGTTTGCGAAAGCAGGTTGTTAAAGTTAAAGCCGGCATAAAAAAGTTTGCTGTTGTATCCTATTCCTGCACTATTGAGTATGGTCAAATTTAATCCGGATTTTGATATTGCCGCCTCGTTTACTGGGGTTATTGTGGTTTTACCAAATGCAATTCCACCTACAACTGAAAAATTGAAAAAAAAGTGTTCTTTTAAAACATAGGTAAATGCATAACCGCCTTCAACGCCCATTTTAAATAAGCTGGAATGATTGAAATCTACCCCTTTGTAAAAGTTGGTATCTGAAATATTTGTGGGAATAAATGAAGAATCAGCACTGATTTCATTCCGAATAACTGTTCCCCCTGCTAAAAAAGAACCTGCAGTTTTTTTCTGCCATTCTTTTTGCACAAACGAGGCTTTATTCGAATACTTTTCGGAATTAAAAACATAAGAAAAGCCAACTCCAAATGTATTAGTGGTTATATCGTTTCGTATATAATTTGAATTTTCTGACCAGTCATCAATCAATTTCGAACCATTTTCCAGATAATAACCCGAATAAATGCCTGAATATAAATTTACGGTTAATCGACGGAGATAGATAGCCGTTTGAAAATCAATTCTTCGATTATTGCCATAGATGGAATCAGCAGAGTTTTTGAAGCCAATACTCAAACTAAAATTAAGCCAGCGGTAAGCCGCACCAAACCCAATGGAATTACTGGGACTTGAGTTGTAATTTAAGGTTTGATTCAACGATGCATCGTTAATTTTGAAATTGGAATACTTGTTTGTTAGAAGAATTTTAAAGGTCAAGTATTCACTTAAAGGGTCGTAGTGCGCTGAATCTTTTGACTCTAAGAAATTTGTTTGCTCTAATTGCTGAGCCTCAACACTGCCAATAAAAAGGATAGCTATCAAGAATAAAAAAGTACGGCTCAAAACATACGACGTTTAGGAATGGTAGCTACAAAATCTTTTAAATAAAAAGGCTCAAAATAGGCTACATCAACAAATTCCTGACGAGTAAACGCTTCGTATGCTAACTTTGCCATGTATTTAGCCGATGGGTATATGTTTTCAATAAAGCGGGCGTTTGATTTTAACAACAATTCACTGCATTTGGCGGCCCCGTTTCCAAAAAATGCCACTTGCTGATTCGCTAATAGTTCATGGTATGAATCGGAATTAATTACTTCAGCAATAACACCGCGTTTTTCGGTTAAGTTGTATTCAAATAGTTCGCTATACACTTCCATCCTGCGGGCATCAATCATTGGGCAAAGTAGCAGGTTTGGATCATTCAAATTTTCTTTTGCCATTAGCGCCATGGCTTTCATGGTATTAACTGCAATTAAAGGCAGCCCAGCCGCATAGCACAAGCCTTTTGCTACCGAAACTCCAATGCGCAACCCGGTATATGAGCCCGGACCTTGACTCACTGATACTGCTTGCAAATCTTTGACTTTTATGTTATTTGCCTTCAACAGTTCATCAATAAAAACTGTCAACAGCGATGCGTGCGTTTTATCATCAAAACTTTCTTTGCTGCCAATAACCAAGCCATCAGAAGCTATTGCTACGGAGCATACCTGCGTGGATGTCTCAATGGAAAGAATGTAAGCCATTGTATATAAATTTCGGTGGCAAACTTACGAAGAAAAATAAAGTAATTATTAATTTTATGGGTTTCAAACAATATTTTAATAATTTTGTTTGACCTATAAATTATTGAATAACCAACTAAATTTTTATCTATGAAAAAAGTAAAAAAAATTATTTTAGGCCTTTTGGCAGTCACCATTCTGATGTCAACCACCGGATGTTATGGTTCCTTTTCAGTAACCAATAAACTTTATAAATGGAACGGTAGTGTGGGGGATAAATGGATTAATAGTGTCCTGTTTTTTGGTTTGGCTGTATTTCAGGTTTATACCTTTACGTTATTTGTTGACGGTGTAGTTTTAAACACAATTGAATTTTGGACTGGTTCCAATCCCATATCAATGAATGAGGGCGATTCCGATTCACAAACTGTGCAATCCGAAAATGGTACGTATGTTATTACCGCTACCAAAAACAAATTCCATATTGAACAAACGGTAGGGTTAAATGCCGGAAAATCAATTGACTTATTATACAATACCAATGAAACAGCCTGGTATGCTACTGATGGTCTTGAAACGGTTAAACTGGCTCAAGGCGATATTAATAACAATCAGTGGGTTAAAGTATTTTATCCCAATGGTAAAATGGAAGAAATAGCACTCCAATAAATTTCTAAAAGTATTGATGAAACTATATAAAAGCTGATGTGAATCAGCTTTTATTTTGCCCTTATTTAAATAGTAAACGTTGCTTTTTAGCCCCATTAATCACCAGTAATTGAACCCATTAAAAATGGAAAAACTTAATTTATCGCCTGCATCGGAATTAGCCTTGTCAAAAATTGTTCTTGGTTTATGGCGCCTGAATGATATTCCAGCCAATCAATTAGTAGAACTCCTGCATTATTCTGTTGATTTAGGTATTACTTCCTTTGATGAGGCTGATATTTATGGGGGTTACCGCAGTCAGGAATATTTGGGAAGGGCATTAAAAGCAGAACCTTCGTTACGTTATAAAATAGAGCTGATTTCAAAAGCAGGAATTGTTTTACCGGGTTCCGATTTTACAAAAAGGGGCATCGGATATTATAAAACAACCAGACAGCATATCACTCAGTCGGTAG
>JFJP01034872.1_pt1 | contig 12447 bp, 10 predicted proteins | sample 431651 | NCBI WGS metagenome assembly JFJP01 (sample SAMN02602958, study PRJNA72255) | Microbial mat metagenome, whole genome shotgun sequencing project. | biome: fresh water; feature: sink hole; material: water; isolation source: purple microbial (photo- and chemosynthetic) mats found in... | reverse complement strand
CAAAAAACTTGTGTCCCTGGGGTACCTGCAGAAAGAGCGACTGAGCGGCAATGACAAGGAAGTGGCGTTGTACTTGACCGAAAAAGGCAAGCTGGCGGTAGCTGCCCATCGGCTGTTCATGCAGAAAGTCTTTGGTCCTCTGATGGCGATAGAGGCTTCGCTGATGACTGTCCAGCGGGATACTATCCGCAAGTTTCTGCAGGATCTGGAGCGGGCTTGTTCCTGGGGGTGATGGAATGATGTGCGCACTATTATTAACCTGGTTAATTTTATTGAAAAAAGGCTTAAGGGAGCGATTGACGAGAAAGAACAAATTTCTGCTACCCCTGCTGATAATCGTGCTGGGTGCGCCGGAACTTGCTTCCGGACAAACCGCAGCCTTGGCAGGCGGGCACGAGGGTTTCACCATAGAAGTCTCCGTAGCGCTACTACCAGGCCAGAAGCCGGCGCAACTGGTCGTCTGGCTGATAACCGAATGCCACATGTCCTGGCCAGAAACAGGGTTGCGCCGTCTGGTCATTCCAGCATCGGCCGGGCAGGATGTGATCGAGCTGAAATTCTCCATGGTGCCTGCGGGTGTTTACGCCATCAGGGCGTACCAGGATCTCAATGGCAACGGGCACCTTGATGGCGGAGTATTCGGTCCCCGGGAGCCTTGGGCACTGTCCCTGCAAAACGGGCACGCCCGATTCCCTCCGCGCTTTGCAGACATCGCCTTCCAGCTGGAGGCTGACCGGTTTGTTTCCATGGAATTGTGTCAGTAAATAAAGTCCCGCGGGGCCAAGGAGTAACACATGCAGTTTTTACCGGAATTCAGGCTTGCACTATTTGGGGGTTGGTGGTTTTCTCTGCTTTTCCTGGCAGCCAATCTTTTTCTGGCGTTAAGTTTTCCTTCTTTCCGCGACAAGGTGCTGGTCAAGCCCCATCCCGTTGGTATGGTCGAGAAGCTGACCATGGGGTTGACCATTCTGTTTTTCCAGACGGGGAATATCCTGCCGGTGTTCATGCCATTGCAGACCGATCCAGCCCTTCTGGGACTGGGAGGCAGCCTGTTCATAGCCTGCTTCGCTGTCTATATATGGGCCATTATCAGATTCGTGAAGACGCCGGCCGATATCCCGGTGACGACCGGTCCCTACCGCTTCAGCCGCAATCCGCAGCAGTTGAGCCTGGTCCTGATGTGGACAGGAGCGGGCCTGTGCCTGGGAACCTGGCTTTTCGCCTTGCTGGGGCTGGTGCAAATGGTGCTGGCATATCCGGGGTTCCGTTCCCAGGAACGTTATTGCCTGTTCCGCTACGGCCAGCCGTATCGCGACTATATGCGGAATGTCCCGCGCTATCTGTTTTATAGCCAGCCTGTTCCGAGCCCCGTCTCGATGAAATAGCTGCCACTGCCCAGGTAGAGTCGGCGTTGTGCATCGGGCTTGCCTGCGGCTGTGCCCTCTACTTTCCGTACATCGATGGCGCCTGCTCCGGGTATCTGTATCTCGGCTTTTGTGTTGAAGGGAATGGTAATCTCCCATTTGAAGCGGGACGCTTCTTTTTTCCAGGAACTGCGAATTTCTCCGTGGCGGCTCATGTAGCTGACTGAAATTCTGGTCAGTCGTTCCGGTACCGTCGGGGATAAAAGTATTTCCATGAATCCAGGCGTCTTTGGTCGAATGCCCGCAAGGTTCTCGCGCAGCCATACATGCAGGTCGCCGATAAGCATTACATGGTTGCCGGAGTTCATTGCCGGATTGGCCGTGTCTCCGTTCCAGAGTTCCCACACGGTGGTGGCTCCGTTTTCAATCATATAGCCGATGCCCGGAAAATCGCTTCGGAGGACGGTATTCAGGGCAATGTCAACGAGTCCACCCTCGGTAAGGGTACGGTAGAACTGCTGCATGCCAACAAGGCCTGAAGCTACATGGCCCCCGTGGACATCCTCGATGCGTTTCCTGACATACGAATAGAGGCTGGATTTATGCTCCTCGTCAACAAGGCCAAAGGCGAGTGGTACTATCTGGGCGGTGACTGAACCGTTTCCAAAATAGCCTTCCTGTACGTTGAAAAGTGTACGGTTGAATGCGTCCCTGAGCGCAGAAGCCCGGTTAACGTAGAGTTTCTGCCCTGCCTTGTCTCCGCGCATCCTGGCCCATCCGCTGAAAATCATGGTTGCGTGGTACAGATACGCCGACGCGAGCAGGCTGCCGTCTGTTTTTCTGGAAGGATCTTCTGAATGGATCAATTCAGGACTCTCCGGCGGTACGCACCAGTCACCATACGTATCCTCGTGGCTCAGGCCATCCGGGTGAATCTTGCGGTAATGGTATTCCAGATAGCGTGCGGCTGGCTCATAGAATGCATCGAGTATGCTGTAGTCACCATACTGCTCAAGGAGCATCTGGATAATTATGAGGAATGTCCCTGACCAGGTGAGCTCCGAAGGATAGAAGGGCCAGTAATCCGGTGCTACCGAGGGGAAAAGGCCGCTGTCCAGCTGGCAGTCAGCCATGTCCTGCAGCCACTTCCTGTATAGCGGGTAAATATCGAAGTAGTAGGATTCACCCTTGCTGCCGAATGCCCTGTCTCCAAGCCATCCCTGACGCTCGTCCCGCTGGGGGCAATCTGTGGGTATGCTCCTGTAATTTCCGCGGATTCCCCTGAACATGTTGCCATCGATTTTGTTGAGCAGTACATCGGAACTGTCAAAGCTTCCCGCTGTGTCCAGGTTGTCATGGAGTACGCAGGCCGTAAGTGAATCGCTGCTGATTGTTCCCGGGTAACCGGTTACTTCTACATAACGGAATCCATGATAGGTAAACCGGGGTTCCCAGATTTCTTCGCCCACACCTTTAAGGGTATAGGTATCGGTAACAGCCGCGCTGCGGATGTTTGCAAGATAGAGCTCTCTGGACGGTTCAAGACGTTCGGCAAAGCGCAGCCTGACCTGGTCGCCGGCTTTGCCCCTGACCTTAAGCCGGCAATACCCGACCATATTCTGCCCCATATCTACAATGGCGTGTCCATCCGACATTCTGGCAATTTCAATGGGTGGAAATTCTTCAATTATCCTTATTGGCTTGCACCGGTCGAGGGTGAGTACTCCCCATGGAGCGGGCATCGTTGCCACCGGTTCCCAGGACAGGGAATCGGCAAGTCCAATTTCCAGTCGGGCATCGTACGTCTCGCCGTCGTATTCGTTGTTTTCCCTTACCGGGCCCTGGGTTGAAACTTGCCAGTCCGAATCACTGCGTACCATGATGGGGTCATCTTTTTGGCCATGGATTCTGAGGGTACAAAACAGGGAAGGAAGCCCAAAGGTTTTGGTTCGTGTCGGAATGAAGAGCCGAGGTGAAAAATAGCGGCCGTTACCCAGAATCACCATTATTTCGTTATTTCCTGCCGTCAAAAAAGGCGCCAGGTCAAACATGTTGTAGTAGACACGTTTGTCATAATTGCTTAACGCCGGAGCCAGCTTGGCATCGGAGACGGGTTTGCCGTTTACGTAGAGTTCATAACAGCCAAGACCACATATCGCCATGGGAGCAAAGCTGGCTTGCGCATCGAGGTGAAACTGTTTTCTCAGGTAGCGCGCAGGCAGGAGCCGTTTTTCGGATAGCCAGCCTGGTACTGTTCTGTCCGAGCCAATCCATATTCCCTTGAGATCCGATTCGGTAAAAGTTGTCAGAAATGCTGTCTGCGTCGATGCGATTTTACCTTCAGAATCGCGGACGTGAACGGTTACCTGGCATAGTGATGCGGAAGAAAGCGCCGGACCGCCATAGGGAACCAATACAGACTGGTCTGAGTCCTGCCAGCCTGAATCCCATGCCACCATTTTTTCAGGCGCAATTTCCTCTACGACGACCCTGCTACCGGTTTGCACCCCGGCAAGTTCTCCTGTATCAGCTCGCCAGCCAAAAGTAATGCCCGTGGGATCAACCGCACCAAGTCCAGTCTGGTTATTGATGAATATCTGCATGATTGCCAGCATAATGAGGCAGGAACGGCACCGCAATACTCTGCGGGATCCAGAGTGTATACACTGTTTCCAGTCGCATCGAATGTCTCCTTGTGAAGGGTGGATGTTTCAAGCCATGCCCGCCCACTGGGCTGATTTTTCCAGGATTGATTCTCCTGTATTCTCTTTGAAACTGATCATTCCTCGTCTCCGTCGGTCAGCCGTCTGGGAATGCTGCCGTCCATTTTCCACCAGCGTGCAAGGGTTTCCCTGTAGCTCCATGCTTTGAACAGGGCGAAGGGTGCTTCTGATGCCAGGGTTTCACTTTCAGTCTTTTGTTGCAACAAGTCCGATTCGCGGTTTTGAGAAGCCCAGACCCCAATGACGGTGCCGGTCCATACCGATGCAAGTTCCGGCCACAGCAAGCGGGCGCTGGCCGTGCCCAGTAGTTGCCATTCCTTTTGTCCGGGTAAAGCCCATAGGAATTCAAAACCTTCGTCGTGTCCGCGGATGCCCAGGCGCACTGTATTGGTTCCCGGGACCAGAGGCAGTTCTGCAGCTACCATCTCCATGTCTTCGATCCGCTTGCGCAATACCAGCTTGGAAGATGATGCAATGCCTGCAGCATACCAGTGATTCCTGTCCAGGTACAGGCAGATGCCTGCTTCAGTTGCCTCAGCGCCGTCATTAGTCCAATCCAGGGACGGTTCCAGGGTAACCGTCAACTCTGCTTCGAAATCGAAAGCGGTAAGCCGGCGGGCAAGCAACACCGGAGTTTCGGCGCAAAGTCCGCCTGGCAGACACGCCAGCTTGAGGCCGTCGCCGCCTGGATGGACGCTGCCTTCGGAGGGGCGGCGGATGGTGATCCAGCGTCCATCCAGTTTGGGACCGGTCCAGTCGTCGGTTTCTTCAAGGAGCGCTTCGTTGCGTACGCGTTCATCAAGGATGCCGGTTCCAGTACCACCAACCAGCGTGGCTGCCCGGCCACCGTCTCCCACCAGGGGCCATCCGTCGTCGGTCCAGCATACCGGAAGCAGGAAGGTTTCCCTGCCCAGCTGGGCAAAGGATGAGTAGCTCCAGTTTCGGGTACCCAGAAAGAATAGCCACCAGGCACCATCCGCATCCTCCACCAGTTCACCGTGTCCGGTGTCGCGAATCGGGCTGAAGGTGATGTGACGTTGGGTAAGGATGGGGTTGTGAGGGCAAGGCTCGAATGGCCCCCAGGGGCTTCTGGACCGACCAATGGTAGCCATGTGTCCATAGCGTGAGCCACCCTCCGCAGTAAGGAGATAATAGAAGTCTCCTATATGGTAGAGATGCGGTCCTTCAGTGTCGTGGGTAACGAAACCACGGGCAATCTCTCTGGGTTTTTCCAGGAGCCTCCCGCTGGGGATATCCAGCCTGGCCTGGCTTATGCCGGTTTTGCCGCGGCGGGTATAATACACCGTGCCGTCATCGTCGAAGAGGAGCGAAGGGTCAAAAAGGCCCGTGTCGATTACCACAGGATCAGACCAGGGTCCTGCCGGATTCTCCGCGCTGACCATAAAATTGCCGATGCCGTTTACGTCGGTGGTAACCAAATAGAAGCGACCTGCATGCCAACGCAGTGTAGGGGCAAATATCTGGTTTTTACCACCGGGGCGAGAAAAGTCGAAGGACCCCTCGTGTGACAGCGCGTGTCCTATCAGACTCCAGTTGATCAAGTCTGTGGAATGGTAGATGGGAACTCCGGGAGCGTACATGAAGGTGCTGGTGGCCAAATAATAGTCTGCACCTACCCTGCAGACGGATGGATCCGGATTCCAGCCCCTGAGTACCGGATTCAAAAATGCCATTATGCTGTCCTTTCAGGACCTGCGTCCCTTGTCGCGTGTCCCCTGATTCCGTTGTGTATAGATGCAAATAATTCAAAAATTGTAAACACGCGTTTATGATTTGTCTGGCCCAAACCGTTAAGCAAGCGCGGCATTGAATCATTTTCCTTTTGATTTGAGGCGAGCGGTACTCTGCCGTTCTATCAGGTGAACAGGCACCTCTATGTCACGATCAACGGTACGCCGGCCTTCTATGGCGGCTATGAGGTTTTCGGTGATTCTTGCCGCCAGCTCATGTTTGTCTGCACCTATTGTAGTAAGGGTGGGATGAACGTAGCGTGCTAGCTCGATGTCGTCAAAGCCGATCACCGACAACGCATCCGGTATACGGATGTCCAGTTCGTGGGCAGCCTGGAGGACCCCAAGTGCAGATTCATCGTTGCCGGCAAAGACGGCCGTAGGCGGATTTTTACCGGAGAGCAGTTTGATGGCTACTTCCCGGCCCTGGGTTTCAGAAAAATTGCCGTCTACAATGGATAAGGTACTGGAATCAAGCCCGGTTTCCCGCGCAGCATCAAGGAAACCTTCCAGCCTCGTTTTTCCGGAATGTATGAGCTGGTTGCCCGCAACATGGGCAATAGTGCGGTGCCCCAGGCTGTAGAGATGACGCAATGCGGTGGCAGCGCCTTCATGGTTGTCAAAATTGGCTATTACAGCGCTTCCCAGGGGGTTTTTACGGTCTCGGGGTGCCTGGTCGATGATGCCCAGGGCAAAACCTTCCTTGGCAAGAGCGATTATCCTGGGATCATCGTTCCTCGCTCCCATCAATATTGCGCCGGCTATTGCACGGGATGAAAGCAGATCCCGGAAGCGTCCGAGGGATGTATCATCAACATACTGGGCTATGAGCAGATGGTATCCCATGCGGTTGACATGGTCGCAGATCATCGTCGTAAAAGGGGTAAAGAACGAGCTGGCGCTGATGGTATCCTGATAGTAGCGCGAACGGTTGACGATATACAGGCCGATGGTGCGGTTGGCTGATCCCGCCAGAAGTCGCGCCGAGGCCTGGGGTACATAACCCTGTTTCTCGATCACCTCCATGACCCGCCTGCGGGTTTCTTCGGGTACGTTGCTGTAATTGTTTACTACCCGGGACACCGTGCTGCGGGAAACCCCTGCGATTTTGGCGATGTCCTCTGCGCTTACCATGGCGTTCTGCTCCCGGGCTCTGAGTATAGGCGTCAAAATTACATTCTGCAAGCATAAAAATAAACACGCGTTTACAAATATATGGTATACTGAAGATGGTTCCTCGAAGCTTGTGAGCAGCTCTGCGAGCGACAGTCGGAAGTATGCATGCAGACATTCGCGATACAAGGGCTTGTATGGTTTCAAGCAATCCACAAGGTTCGAGGAACTGCAAGGAGTTCCCAGAGATGCACAAGTACGACCCGATCACGCATCTGACCCTTCCTGCCTCAGAGCGTAACTGGTTTAGGGATGCACCCCAGGATTTGTCGCTTCCACCTGTCTACGAAAATGCCAGGGGCCTGCTTCCCGAGCCAATCTGGGATGGCCACGACTCAGCGCTCGCCTGTTACTGGAAGGTCTGGGAACTGGCGTTTGCCCACAGCCACCCTGCCACTCTGGAAAACGGATACGCAGCACCTTTCCTTGATACCCACTTCAACGGGCACCTTTTTTTATGGGACTCGGTTTTTGCGCTGGAGTTTTGCCGCTATGGCCGTCAGGCTTACGATTTCCAGAAAACGCTCGATACCTTCTACCGCAAACAGCACAAGGACGGGTTCATCTCGCGGGAGCTTACCGAGGATACCGGAGAGGACGGCTTCCATCGTTTTGATCCCTGTTCAACGGGTCCCAATATCTTTGCCTGGTCCGAATGGACTCACTTTCTGGCTACCGGAGACAAGGTTCGGCTGGAGAGGGTGTATCCGGTACTCCTTGCCTACCATCAATGGCTCAGGCTCTACCGCAGCTGGCCCGATGGTTCGTACTGGTATACCGGCTGGGGTGGGGGCTTGGACAACCAGAGAAGGCACCGGCAAGACTGGCTGCAGACCAGAAGCGAGCGGGAAGAACTTGAGCGCCGCTGGTTCCTCAACGGTCACCTTTCCTGGGTTGAGGCAACTGCGCATCAGCTCATGTCTGCCCGGATTCTTCTGAAGATAGCCGCATTGACCGGAGAAACTGAAGGAAAGGGCTTCCTTGAAGATGAAGAATCGCGGTTGGCTAGTTATATAGATGATAAAATGTGGAACTCCGCTACGGAGTTTTACCATGACCGGAATGCGGATGGTAGCCTTTCGCCTTTGAAGTCGGTAGTGGCTTACTGGACACTGCTTGCCGGTGCAGTGCGCCCCGAGCGACTGAAACCCTTTCTGGCGCACCTTGAACGTGCGGATGAATTTGCCACTCCGCACTGGGTATCTTCCATCTCCAGGGATGATCCGGACTTTGACGATGATGGTGACTACTGGAACGGCGGTGTATGGCCGCCCACCACCTGCATGGTTGTCCGGGGCCTTGAAGCGCTTGGTGAGGATCGACTGGCCGGGGAGATTGCGCGCAACCATTTTGACAATGTCCTGTGCTGCTTTGAGGAAACCGGCACGGTCTGGGAAAATTATTCGCCTTCAGGCCCCCGGCCGAGCAAGGTGTCCAAGCCCGACAATGTGGGCTGGAGCGGACTGGCTCCTGTGGCCTTCCTTTTTGAGCATGTTTTTGGGCTGAAGTCGAACCTTGAAGCCCATAGAATAACCTGGAATATACATCAGACAGACAGGCACGGGGTCAGACGTTATCCCTTTGGGGCAGAGGGCTTGGTTGATCTGGTCTGCGAAGCCAGAAATACCGCCCTGGATGAACCACGGGTTACCGCGTATTCCAGCGAGCCCCTGGATCTGGAAATCCGCTGGCCTGGTGGCAATAAAATCATTCACTGCGAAAAGTCAGGCGCATGAGCGCAAACGGAAGCCCCCGTGCCATCACCCTGGATACCGGAACCATGGGTGAACCGCTCCAGCATTTCTGGACTACCTTGGCGTGCGCAGGCAGGGCTGCCGAAGGACTCCGGGCGGGCTGGCAAAACCAGCTCCGGCGCTTGCAGGAAGACACAGGGTTCAGGTACATCCGCTTTCACGGTATTTTCCACGATGACATGATGGTATACCGGGAAACGGGAAGCGGCTCAGATGTTAAAATTTTATACAACTGGCATTATATCGACGAGCTTTTTGATTTTCTCCTGTCGGTTGGCATCCGGCCATTTCTGGAGCTGGGCTTCATGCCAGCCGACCTGGCTTCCGGTGATGCCACCTGTTTCCGCTGGCGGGGAAACATTACACCGCCCCGTGACTGGGATCGCTGGGGTGACCTCGTTGGCGCTTTGGTCCGGCACTGCATTGGCAGATATGGTCTGGATGAGGTACGAACGTGGTATTTTGAAGTCTGGAACGAACCCAATCTTGACGAGTACTTCTGGCGCGGTACGCAGGAAGAATATTTTCACCTGTACCGGACAAGCGCATGGATCATCAAGTCAATCGACGCAGGATTGCGTGTGGGCGGGCCGGCGACGAGCAACTTTGCCAAAGGCGAGGCGCCTTGGATACGGGATTTTCTTGAATATTGCGGCCGCGAAGGTCTTCCCGTTGACTTCATATCAAGCCACCCCTACCCCAATCATTGGCCGCTTGATCCAGCCACAGGCAAACGCCGGGTGGCATTCAGGGGGCCTGACGCACTGGAACACGATGCCGCCTGGCTCAAGGCCATCGTCGCGGCCAGCGCCTTTCCGGCTGCAGCGGTACACATAACCGAATGGAACAGCTCCTTTCTGCCGTGGGACCCTGTGCACGATACCGCCTTCATGGGCCCGTTCATAGTGATGAATGCCTTGCGGGCAAGGGGAAGCCTGGATTCGCTGGGGTTCTGGACCTTTACTGATGTTTTTGAAGAAACCGGTGCTGGTTACACCCCTTTTCATGGTGGTTTTGGACTCATGACATACCGCGGCATACCCAAGCCGTCGTTCCACGCCTACAGATTCCTGTCACGGCTGGGGACTCGGCTGACCAGTGCGGATGACTGGTATGCGTGTACACGGTATGAAGAGCCTTCCCTGGGTTGGCGTATCCTCATCTGGAACTACGCCCATTTCAGTGATGATTATTACGTGCCAGGGCAGTTTGACCTGCCTCTGGAAGACCCCTACCAGGCTTTTGAGGAAACTGAAGCTTTTGATGTCGAGCTCTGTCCCCAGGCGGCCGAGCTCTGTCCCCAGGGGAAGCCGTCCGGGGCATTTCGTTGGCGCATGCACCGTTTGTCGCGTACGGACGGAAGTGCCTTTGACGCCTGGGTGTCCATGGGCAGACCCGGTTACCCGACCCTGGATGAATATCGGCACCTGTCCGCCAGCGCAGAACCGGTACTTTCCACGGGTTGCCTGGCTCCTGAAGAAACGCTGCGCGTTACTGGTATCAGCGCGCATACCCTGATACTTCTGGAGCTGTGGCCCGATGCGTAGCGTTGCGTCATCGCCGCCACTCTTCGGTCCCCCGTCTTTCCGGGGGCGCTGGGATCCAGACCGTGCGCTGGTTCTGGACAGCCGTCCACTCGAGAGCTGGCAGGGCCTACCTTTGGGTACCGGGCAGACCGGTGCCATGGTCTGGGCTGCGGGGCTCTGCGATATTCAGTTGGGCCGGGTTGACGCCTGGGATGGAGAAGGCAACCTGCCTGCCCTCCTCAGGCTTTCTCTGGAAGATGCTACAGAATCAACATCGGGCTTCGGTGCTTACTTCATAGGCCGGCTCGACGTGGCCAAGGGTAGAATCAATCTGGTGCACACCTGTGACGATGGAGAGGTGGAACTTACCATTCTTGCGCATCGCAGCCTGGACGCATTCGAAATACTTTTCCAGGACCGTCGCCGGGAAAAGAGGCCCGTCCGCGTCGTTCCGGTTTTCTGGCGTGGAGCCGTCCAGCCGCTTGTCAAGGATGGCCATGCCCTGTTCATCGAAGCAAACCGCAGCTCCGCATTCTCTGGCATCAACCATAACGGTGGTATTGAGTTGCCGGAACTGGCTGACCCTCTGGCTGGCCTTCAGTACGGTAGCGCGGTGGCTGTTGCTGGCCAGGCTCCTCTTGGCAGCCTGGAACCTGCATTTCTTCTGCCACCCTGCAAGGAACACCGTATTGTTGCAGAGCATCCGGGCTGTACTTGCGGAGGATGCGGATGCATTGTCTGTCTCGGATGAAGCGTTCTGGGATGACTATTGGTCGCGAAGCTATATCGAACTGGAAAGAACATCCCGTCTGCAGCCATTGCGGGCTGCGTGGTATCTGAACAGATTCTTTGCCGCTTGCAGCATGGAAGGCCGGTATCCACCAAAGTTCAACGGCTCCTGTTTCCTGTACGAATACGACCGCCGCTACTGGGGAGGAGCCTACTGGTTCCAGAATATGCGCCTCATGTACTGGCCACTCCTCAAGAGCGGCGATTGGGACTATGTGCGCCATTTTATCGACATGTATCTGAAGGCCGCTCCGGCGGTGTCGGCGCGCTGTGCCCGGATATACGGTCATGAGGGGCTGGTATTTCCCGAGACCATGCATTTCTGGGGAGCTGCGCGCCGCGACGATGCCAAGGAAGGCCACCTCGTCAACCCGTACATAAAAAATCACTTTGAAGGTAGCCTGGAACTGGTCTGGATGATGCTTGCGTTCCATGCCCAGGCTCCGTCCCTGATGGATGCTGCTGCGGTACTCGGTATTGGCCGCGGGGTGGGAACATTCTTCATGAACCATTTTCCGCTCAGGGACGGGAAGTTGTTTCTAGCGCAAAGCGCGGCGCTGGAGACCTGGTGGGAAGTAGAACAGCCGGCTGACCAGATCGCGGGACTCAGGGCTGTGGTGCCCGCGCTGGCGGCTCTGGCCGACCGCGAGGGTCAGCATGACGACAGCGCTTTCTTCCGGCGTCTGCAGAGTCAATTACCGGAGTTGCCCAGGGGAGTGATGCGCTTCCAGGATGGCCGCATGGAAGCTATCGACCAGGGCCGGCTTTTTGTGCCAGCTGCCGGCTTTGCCCATCCTCAGAAGGAAAACTACGAAGATCCAGAGTTATATGCGCTCTGGCCTTTTGGTCTGATTGGAAAAGGGCTGGCCGATTATGGTGAAGCCATGGGCACTTTCAAGGCACGGCTCCATGAGGAGCCGGTATACGGTTGGTCTCAAACCGCCATCTGGGCCGCGCGACTGGGCCTGGAAGAAGAGGCTGCCGAACTCGCGCTCGCGCATTTCAGTCATGCAGCACGATTGCCCGGCGGGTTGTTCGCCAGCCCCGGGTATGCCCTGGGACGCGCTGGCTCGATTCCTGACTGTGGATATTTTGACGCTCCCGGAGCGATTGCGACAGCCCTGCAGGAAATGCTTCTCCAGGACAGTACTGAAGGTTATGAAATCCTCCCCGCCTGGCCCAAGGATGAGTCAGTACGGTTCCGGCTCCATGCCCGTACGGGGCCGGTTGCATACGAAGTGAATTGATGAAAGGAAGGATGCCATGCACATTTTATTCTATATAGGAAGGCGCATCGTATGGGGACTCTTCACCCTTTGGATAATCGTGACCATCACCTTCATGCTCATGCACTCCATCCCTGGTGG
>JFJP01020537.1_pt1 | contig 12448 bp, 7 predicted proteins | sample 431651 | NCBI WGS metagenome assembly JFJP01 (sample SAMN02602958, study PRJNA72255) | Microbial mat metagenome, whole genome shotgun sequencing project. | biome: fresh water; feature: sink hole; material: water; isolation source: purple microbial (photo- and chemosynthetic) mats found in... | reverse complement strand
CGCCCCAGGGATGGAACTTTGCCTGGCATCGCCACCCCGAGTGGGAACTGACCCTGATCCTCTCCGGGCGTGGCGTGCGTTTCATCGGCGATGCGGTCGAGGATTTCGCGGCCGGCGACCTCTGCCTGATCCCGCCCGATCTGCCGCATACCTGGTTGTCGCGTCCCGCCGGGCAACCAGGCGAAGCCATCGTCCTGCAGGTGCCGCACGGAGTGCTCGCGACCGCTGCCGCCCTGCCTGAAGGCCGCCCCGTGCGTACCCTCGTGGCGCGGGCGGCTGGCGGACTGTGTTTCTCCGGACCTGGATCTGCGGAAGTCGCCGAGACCCTGCAGGCGCTGGTCTCCAGCAACGGCCTGTCGCGCTACGGCGGGCTTCTGGTGCTCCTGGGGCAGATGGCGACGGCGCAGAACGCCCCTATCGCCAACCACCCCCAGCCCATCTCTGTGGTGGCTGAACGCCGCCTGGCTCGGGCCTTCGCCCTGATCGAGGAACACCTCGAAGACCGGCTGAGCCAGCGTCGGGTTGCGGCGGCGGTCTGCATGCCACCAGCGTCGTTCAGCCGCTTCTTTCGTCGTGCGACCGGACGCACCTTCGTCGATCATCTTGGGCGGAGGCGCATTGCGGCGGTGTGCCGTGACCTGCTGGAGACGGACAACCCGGTCCTGGACCTGGCTCTGCGCTATGGCTGGCAGGGATTGGCGGCCTTCAATCGCCGCTTCCGGGCGATCACCGGCTGCACGCCGACGGCCTACCGCAGGCGTTCACGCCTCGCTGCACCCGCCTGAGCCTGTTGGATTCACACCGAGGAACGGAGGCAACGGAGGCGAAACAGTTTCTGTCGGGTGCAAACGCCCACCCATTGATGTGCGCGTAGATCGGCGCAAGTCCTTCGTGCGATCTCCGTTCCCTTCGTTCCTCCGTGTGAACAGAGCCGTCTAGCCTGGGCACGCCCTGGCCATGGTCGGCGGTGCCGAGCGTGTGGCGAAGGCATCGATCTCCTCGCGTGCCAGTTCGACCCAGCGCGCCAGGCGCCACGGCTCGTGGGAGATGGTGTGTGTGTCCTTGAGCACGAAGAACAGGTGACAGCCGCGCGTCTGATCGAGGGTGGTGCGCAGGTCGGCGCGGATCGCGCCCTCGTCGAAGGCGCTGGCCACCAGGGTCGGGTTGGGCTTGCGTGCCAGCACGCAGCGCTGGCCGACCTTCTCGGCCAGGCGGCGCTGGTCACACCACGGCGACACCGAGACCACACGCAGGTTGCGGATGGTCAGCACATCGTCGATGCGCTTGTCCAGCCCTTCGCAGCAGCCGTAATAGGCCAGGCCGAACTGCTCGAGCAGCGGCTTCTGGTAGGGCAGGATGAATTCGCGGAACATGCGCGGCGAGACGCCGACCGTCTCCTGGCTTTCGGAGAAGCCCCACAGGTGCTGCGGTCCGACCGCGGATCCCGCAACGGGCGCCTGCAACTGGCCGGTGTCAGCAACGCCGCCGGAGCCGTAGTTCCACACCGCATCGTGGTTGGGGGTCAGCAGGCCCTCGCGACAGTGCCAGTCGATCATCGCCTGGTGCTCGTCGCGCATCCAGGCCATCAGCCGGTGCAGGCCGTCGGGGTCATCGCACATCAGGGTCATCAGGCGTTCGATCCCGACCAGTTGGATGATTTCGATGGTCAGGCCGAGGGTCCACCAGGGGAAGTGACGGCGCCGGACCGGCAGGAGGTCGCCGAAGGCTTCGGCGGCCGTCTCCAGTCGGCGCGCGCTGGCGGCGCGGTCCACGCGCCAGTTCCGGTGACGCAGCTTCGGCATATCGCGTTCGAGATCCGTGATCGGGGGATCCCAGGAGGCTGCGCCGCGTTCGGATGAGCGGTGTTGGGGCACCTCCACGCCGAAGCCATCCTGCGACACCGACCAGCCGATATCGTAGGCGGCGGGAAACGGCCGGTCATCGCGCAGCACCTCGGCGTGGTACAGGCGGATGCGCAGGTTGCGCTCGATCTCGCGCGCCTCCGCATCCTGGCACTGCACGTCCGCGTCGGTCAGGATCTCGCTCCACGCTCCTTCGGGTTTGGTCAGCACCAGGGGCCGATCGGTGCCTTCGAGGTCGTTGAGCCGCCGCCAGTCCTCGCGCAGCCGAGCCTGGCCGGCGCTTTCCGCATGTTCGCGGCAACGGGCGGCGAGTCCGCGCAGGATGTCACGATCGGAACTCATGCGGCCCCCGCTTCCTGTCCGGCCACTAGGCGATCGAACACCCCGGTCTGGTCGCTGCCCCATTCGCGCGCCGCGCTGCTTGCGCCGCGGCCTGCCAGCACGGGCGGGGCGGTGCCGCCCGCGTAGCTGGTGGACCAGTTCTCCGGCTTGCGGCGCTCATCGACGAAGTGGTAGGCCAGCGCGGCGCGATCGTGGTCGGTGGCGTTGCCGCCGGTGCGGTGGGCGATCCCCCAGTTGAAGAACAGCACGCCGCCGGCCGGCAGTTCGACGACCACCTCGTCGGCCGGATCGACCGCCTTGGCGCAGGTGATGTGGTGGTCGCTGCCCGGGTCGCGCTCGTGCGTCAGGTCGAGCGCATGGCTGCGTGGGATGACGGCCATGGTGCCGTTGGCGCGGTTGGCGTCATGGATGGCGATCCACATCCCGGTGCCGGCGGTGCTCTCCCGGCTCTGGAAGTAGGCGTTGTCGGTGTGCCAGTTGGTGCCGACACCGTGCTGTCCCGGCTTGAGGAAGATCTGGTCGAGGTAGAGCAGCACCTCGTCGCCGAGCAGTGCGGTCACCGCCCCGACCACCTTGCGGGAGAAGGGCAGGGCGCGGATCAGCGGGCTGTGCGGCGCCGCCGGGCACAGTTGCATGTTGAAGGCGGTTGTCGATGTCGTGCGCCCATCGCCGATCGTGGCGACGTTGCGCAGCTTGCCGGCCGCCTGCAGACGCCGCACCTCGGCCTGCAGGGCGCGGGTCTCGCCGGCGTCGAAGAAGCCGGGCACGGCGACGAAGCCGTCGCGCTTCCAGGCGGAGATCTGGGCCGGGGTCAGGCTGGTGGATGGGGCGCTCTGGGTGGCGGTGCTCATGCTGCCGATCATAGCGCAGGGACGCTGCGTTCTTTAGCCGTGCTGGAATGCCGATTTCGCCGAAACGGAAACCTGCTATCCTGCCGCCATGGCCCCCTGGCTGCCCGCCATCGTCAGCATGGGATGCACGCCGACCGTGCTGGGCGGCGGCTTCAGCGGCCATGTCCACGCCGAGCATGACGAGTTGTGCCTGCTGGCCGGCGACGGTTCGCGCATCACCCATGCCGGCGTCGCGCACGATGCGGCCGATGCGACCCTCTACCTGTTCCGGCGCGGCGAGCTGCATGCCTACGCCAATGGCCCGCGCCAGTCGCCCGACCTGTGGATCATCCATTACCAGGCCGACGAGGCGCTCTATCGCGCCTGTCCACGCCTCACCTCGGCCAATCCGCGGGCGCGGATCTGGCGCCTGGATGCCGAACAGCAGCGCACCTACCGCGGCTATTTCCGCAAGATCCTTGCTGAGCGGATGGGTACCGGCGCCTCGGCCCCGATGGCGGCGGCGGGTTGGCTGCGCTTGCTACTGGTCACCCTGGATCGGTGGGCCGGCGGGGCGGCATCCCCCGACCCGTCCCTGGACGACGATCCCGAGCTCGATGAGCTGTGCCAGTACCTCGGCGACCATCTTGCCGATGCCGACGCGGTGACCCGTTCACTGGCGCGGCGCATCCCCAACTACGACAGCCTGCGCCACCGCTTCCGCGCCGTGTTCGGCATGCCGCCGCGCCGCTACCTCGCCCGCCTGCGCATCGAGCAGGCCAGGCATCTGCTGCTGGAGAGCGACCTGACGATGGCGCAGGTCGCCGAGCGCCTCGGCTTTGCGCGCCAGCACGAATTCGCCCGCGCCTTCCGCCGCGAGGTCGGCTGCCCACCCAGCGCCTTCCGTTGCCGTCCGGTGGGGACTGGGCTGTAGCACGGTTCAGCACAGATTGCCCCGTTGGATTCACACGGAGGAACGGAGGCAACGGAGGCGAAAGCGCTAACGTCGGGGGTGAACGCCCACCCTTCGATGTGCGCGTCGATGGGCGCAAGTCCCTCGTGCGAACTCAGTTCCCTCTGTTCCTCCGTGTGAACAGAGCAGTCTGGGTTCAGATGCCGGAACGTGATCCGGTCGTCCGCCAGGCGCTTGGGGCGCAGCCGTAGGCTCGTTTGAAACGCACCTGCAGCTGCCGCACTGTGCCGTAGCCGCAGCGCTGCGCCGTCACCGCCACTTCCGCTCCGCCGGCGAGCAGTTCGGCCGCCCGTGCCAGACGCAGGCCGTCGATGAAGCGCTTTGGTGCGCAACCCAGCCCGGCATGGCAGAGCTGGCGCAGGCGTAGGGGGCTGATGCCTGCGCGCCGGGCCAGCTCGGCCACCGGCGGTGCGCCGCCGGGATCGGCGTGCACGGCGGCGGCGATGGCGGCGAGTCGGGGATCGAGATTGCCCGCCGGCGGACGCAGCGGATGTCCGCCGAGCACCAGCTCGACGAGCAGCCGCCGTACCTGTTCGCCGCCGAGTCGGGTGGCGAGCTGCGCCTGGTCCTGCTGCATGGCGGCGAGGCGCAGCAGCTCGGCGTGCCAGCGGCCTGCCTCGGGCAGGGCGGCGACCAGGGGCCCTCCCGGTTGTAGCCACGGTGCACCCCAGGGCGTGCGGACCAGGGCATGCAACGCCAGCACGGCACACGAGCGTACGCCATGGGCGTAGGTGACGCCGTGCCGGGTTCCCTGCGGTATGACCGCCACCGTTCCGGGGTACAACGCCTCGCCGTTCAGGATCAGTCGACCGTGCATGGGCATGAAGATGAAGTCATCGTCGACCTGGCGCAGGGGAATCGACCAGTCGGGCGCCGTGCGCCACAGGCGGCATGACAGCAGGGTGATGCCGGCCCCCGCCACGGCCAACGCGAGGTCGCCCTGGTGGGCCGGGTAGCGGCCTGAGAGGTTGTCGATGGCAGTAACGGAAACTTCGCGTGGTGAACGCATCCTTCGTCTTCCAGATCCGTGCTTATCCATGTATATTCTCTGGGCAACAGTACCACCCAAGGATCACACATGAGCGCTTTGATCGCACCGGTCCACGATCTGCCCAGCCTGCTTGCCGGATCCGGATATGCCGTCCTGCCAGGACTGCTGACGCCGGCCGAGGTCGAGTCGGTATGCCATCGCTTCGCCGCCTACGCCGATCGGGCGGGTGCGCAGGCGTTGCCGGATGGCATGGCGCTGCGTGCATCGCCCATCCCCGGGGTGCCCGGGGCCACCGTGCAGTACGAGCCCGGCTTCGACCCGGCCGGCAAGACCGCCACCGAGCGCGAACTCGGCGTGCGCAAGTTCTTCCAGTTCGCCCAGGGCGACGGGTTCTTCTGGAACCTGGCCCGCGATCCCCGGCTGCGCGGGCCGGTCGAGGCGGTGATCGGCACCGGCGCGCAACTGCTGCAAAGCCTCGCCCTGGTCAAGCCGCCCGAAATCGGCATCCCCAAGGCCTGGCATCAGGACACGCCCTATTTCCCGATCGATCCGGTGACCGAGACGGTGGGCCTGTGGATCGCCCTGGATCGCGCCACGTTGGAGAACGGCTGCATGCAGGTGGTGCCGGGGAGCCATCGCCAGGGGGTCCGTCCGCATGTCCAGGGCGAGACCGGCTGGTGCCTGGACGCCGAGCAGAGCGCCCGTGCCCAGGCGGCTGCCATCGCCGTTCCGGTCGAGCCGGGCAGCGCCCTGCTCTTCGATGCCAACCTGCTGCATTTCACCGACGCCAACCGCAGCCCGGCACGGCGTCGTGCGCTGCAGTTCCATTACAGTTCGGCACGCACGCGTGCGTCGGGCGCGCTGCGCCTCGAATCGCTCGACCAAGACAACGCCCCGTGGGGCCGGTCGTGAACGGCAAGGAGCGGGTGCGGACCGTACTCGCCGGCGGGATCCCCGACCGCGTACCGCTAGCCGACTGGTCGGTGGACCACGACACAGTCGAACGGCTGATCGGCCGCCCGACCTTCCTGCGCAACAAGGCCGCCTGCACCCGGGCTTTCTGGGAAGGCCGCCATGCCGAGGTGCAGCGGAGCTGGATCGAGGACACCATCGCCCTGCACCGGGCGTTGCCCCTCGACATCGTCACCTTCACCATGGCGAGCTGGAGCATCCCTGAACCCACAGGCGAGGCGCCACCGCGTCAGACGGCGGTCGACACCTGGGAGGACGCCCATGGCCGTGTGTACCGCTATACCGCTGCCGCCGACGACATCCTCTGCATCCACGATCCGGCGCCGCCGCGCCAGTGGAGCGCAACCGACTTCCCGGCCGAACCCGGTCCTGGTCGGCCGCCTAATCCAGCCTCGCGGGCTGTGGTCGATGCGATCATCGCCGAACTGGGCAGCGAGAAGTACATCGCCGGCCCCTTCGGCGGCGAGGTCGGCATGGTCCTGCCCGGCGGCTACGCCGTGGGCTGCGAACTGCTCGCGTCCTCACCCGCGGTCATAGAGGCTGCGGTCGTGCACCGGCTGGCTTGCTGCGAACGCGATGATGCGTGGATCCATCCTGGTCAGGATGCCGTGCTGTGGGGCGACGATTTCGGTCACAAGACCGGCACCTTCTGCAGCCCGCGCATGTTCCGCCGATTCTACGCCGAGGCCAACCGCCGTCGCGTCGATCGCCTGCATCGGCGTGGACTGCAGGTGCTGAAGCACTGCTGCGGCAATGTGCGCGCCATCCTCGACGACTTCGTCGGCATCGGCTACGACGCCTACCAGTCCATCCAGCCGACCGCCGGGATGGATATCGTCGCGGTGAAGCAGGCCTACGGGGACCGTCTGACCCTGTGGGGGGGAGTCGCGGTTGAGCACCTGATCGGCGGTACGCCCGACGATGTCCGCGCCGATGTCGCCCGGGCCATGGCGGCCTGCAAGCCGGGTGGGCGCTTCATCCTCGGGTCGAGCCACTCGATCGCAGTCGGAACGCGCTGGGAAAACCACCGCGCCATGCTCGCGGAGTGGGAACGGCTGGCGCCGTACCAGTGATCCTCAACCCGGCAGTCGGATGCACACAGAGGCCCAGAGACACCAGAGAGTGCAAGTGGTTGTCGTCGGACGACTGCCTCACCGAACAGGTGAATCCGAGAAATCGTGCAAAGCCTTGCCTTGACCTCTGGTAGCTCTGGTTCTCTGTGTGAAGTGCTGCGTTTAGGGTGATTCAGCCCGGCGGCTGGTGCCGGCCGCTGGCCGAGGTCGCCTTGGCGGCCAGTTCGGCGACGTGCTCGGCCTCGTCGAGTTCCTCGATGTCGTGCGCGTTGTGCAGCGGGCCGGGGAAGAGGCGGCGCACCACGGCATAGAATACCGGAGTGAAATTCAGGCCGAAGATGGTCACCCCGATCATGCCGAAGAATACCACAACGCCCGTTGCCTGGCGTAGTTCTGCACCAGCGCCGCCGCCGATGACTAGCGGCAAAACGCCGAGGATGAAGGCAATCGAGGTCATCACCACCGGGCGCAGGCGCAGACGGCAGGCCTCCATAACGGCGTCGTAGGGGCTCAACCGGCGATGGATCTCGGCGTCGCGTGCGAACTCGACGATGAGGATGGCGTTCTTGCACGCCAATCCGACCAGCACGACCAGCCCGATTTGCGTCATGATGTTGTTGTCGGGCATGCCCAGCCCGGCCAGAGCCATCAGCCACACCCCGCCCAGGGCCGCCAGCACGGTCAGCGGCACAATGAGGATGATCGCCAGCGGTAGGGCCAGGGATTCGTAGAATGCGGCGAGGACGAGGAAGACGAGCAGGATGCACATCGGGAAGATGTAGATCGCGGTGTTGCCGGCCAGCTCTTGCTGATACGTCAATTCAGTCCACTCATAGCCGACTCCGGGCGGCAGGACGCGGGCGAGGATCTCCTCCATCGCCGCCTTGGCCTCGTCTCCGCTGAAGCCTGGTGTGGCCGATCCCTGCAGGTCCAGAGCAAGGTAGGTATTGTAGCCCAAAACCCGGTCCGGTCCGGCGCTGTCACGCACGGTGACGAAGCTGGCAAGCGGCACCATCCTGCCGCTGCCGGTGCGAACCATCACCCGCCCGAGATCGTCAGGCGAACTGCGGAATGGTGCATCGGCGGAGACCGTCACCTGGTAGGTGCGGTTGAAGCGGTTGAAGTCATTGGCGTAGTACTGGCCGAAATAGCCAGATAGCGCGTCGTAGATCTCGCCCAGGCGGACGCCCTGGGCCAGGGCTTTTTCCTTGTCGATGTCGAGGGTCACGCGCGGCGTACCCAGCGAGGAGTAACTGATGGCATAGGCCAGCCGCTTCTGCGGATCCGCAGCAGCGGCTCCCGCCACTGCTCCCGCCGCCTCGAACAGCTTGGCGATGCCGACATCGCCGCGGTCCTGCAGATACAGCTTGAAGCCGGTCGATTCGCCCAGACCGAGGATGGGCGGCGGTGGCAGCACGAAGGTGAGGGCGTCGGGAATGGTGGCGAAGCCGCCGCTGATACCGCCGAGGATGGCGCCCAGACCGGCCATTCCGGAGGGGCGCTGATCGTAGGGCTTGAGGCCGATGAACATGATGCCGAAGTTCGATTGCGGCACGAAGGAGTTCGACAGTCCGGTGAACTGGACCACCCGTTCGACGGCAGGATCCGCCAGGGCGATGCGCCCCATCTCCTGAATGACCCGTTCGGTGCGGTCGAGGGAGGCGCCGTCCGGCAGCTTGGCGATAGCGAAGAGGAATCCCTTGTCCTGGGCCGGGATGAACGAGGTGGGCGTCTTGTCGAACAGCCACAACCCGCCTGCGACCAATCCGGCGTAGAGCACCAGGGCGATGGCCGCCTTGCGCACCACCTGTCGCACCGTGCCGACGTAGCCGTGTGCGCTGGCGGCGAAGGCGCGGTTGAAGGCGCCGAAGAACCAGCCGAGGAGGCGTCCGCCCGGCACCTGGCCGGGGGTATGCGGGCGCAGCAGCAGGGCGGCGAGGGCCGGCGAGAGGGTCAGCGAGTTGAAGGCCGAGATCACGGTCGAGATGGCGATGGTCAGGGCGAACTGCTGGTAGAACTGCCCGGACAGGCCGCTGATGAAGGCTGTGGGGATGAACACCGCGGACAGCACCAGGGCGGTGGCGACAATTGGGCCGGACACCTCCTTCATCGCCTGGCGGGTCGCGGCCCGCGGACTGAGGCCGAGGGCGATGTTGCGCTCGACATTCTCGACCACCACGATCGCGTCGTCCACGACGATGCCGATCGACAGCACCAGGCCGAAGAGGGTCAGCGCGTTCACCGTGAAGCCGAGCGGCACCATGATGGCGAAAGTGCCGATGATCGAAACCGGTACCGCGATCAGCGGGATGATCGAGGCACGCCAGCTCTGCAGGAAAAGGATGACGACCAGCACGACGAGCAGCACCGCCTCAAACAGGGTGAAGACCACGGCGTCGATCGAGGTACGGATGAACTCGGTAGGATCGTAGATGACCTCCTGCCGCACGCCGGCCGGCAGCGAAGCCGCCATGCGGTCCATCGCGGCGCGCACGCCATCGGAGACGGCCAGAGCATTGCTTCCTGAAGACTGGAAGATCGGGATGGCGATCGACGGTTTACCGTTCAGGTGGCTGCGGATCCCGTAGTTCGAAGCGCCCAGTTCGACCCGCGCCACATCGCCGAGGCGGACGAGCTGGCCATCGGTGCCGCGGTGCAGGACGATGGCGGCGAACTCCTCCGGCTCGCTGAGACGGCCCTGGGTGGTGACGGTCAGCTCGAATCCGGTCGGTGCACCAACCGGTTGCTGCGCCAGGCTGCCGGCCGCCACTTGCGCGTTCTGCTCGCGGATTGCAGCGACCACATCGCCGGGCGTCAGGGCACGAGCCGACATCCGCTGCGGGTCCAGCCACACACGCATGGCGTACTCGCCGGCGCCGAAGACCGGCGCGTCGCTGACTCCGGACACGCGCATGAACTGGTCGCGGATGCGCAGGCGGGCGAAGTTGGCCAGGTCGAGGGTGCTCATCGCACCATCCTCGGCGTAGAGGCCGACCACCATCAGCATGTTCGGCGAGCTCTTCTCGGCGACCACGCCCAGCCGGCGCACCTCCTCCGGCAGGCGTGGCGTGGCGCGCTGGATGCGGTTCTGCACCTCGGTCAGCACCAGGTCGAGATCGGTGCCGAGGGCGAAGGTCAGGGTCAGCTGCATCGTCCCATCGGGGGTCGATTGGCTGCCCTGGTAGAGCATGCCGCGCAGGCCGGTCATCTGCTGTTCAAGTGGCCCGGCGACGGTGGAGGCCACCGTCTCCGGGCTTGCACCCGGATAGGCGGCGGTGATCTGGATGCTGGGCGGGACGACCTCGGGGTACTCGCTGACCGGCAGGCGGTTGAGCGCCAGCCAGCCGAGCAGGGTGATGAGCACCGAGAGCACGCCGGCGAAGATCGGCCGGTCGATGAAGTACTGGGGCAGGTGCATAGGCGCTACAGGGATACGGCAGGTGGCGGGCTATGCCAGCGAGGCGGGAGACACCCTCATTGCCCCTGGCGAGCGGGCCGCGCGCGGTCCCAGGGCCGCCTCAGCGCTTGCCGAGTCCGATCTCCAATTCGCCGCCTTTGAGATCCCAGGCCAAGGTCGCCTCGCTACCCGGATCGGGCAGCGTGAGGGTGGTCGGGCGGCCATCATGGCCGGGCGCCATGATGTACAGATCGCGGCCGCGCCGTCCCAGGCCGAGGATGACCTGCCCATTGCGCACAGCGGCCAGCATCTTGCTGCCATGCGGGCCTTCGATGACGGCGGCATCGGCGCGCACCACCAGCCGGGTATCGTTGCCGAAGCCGAGGCTCCAACTGCCACCGCTTCCCGGCGGGGTGCGCCAAGCCAGGCGCAGGCCGGCCATACCCAGCGGACCATGCGGGGGTGGTAAAGGCATCGTCCCGGAGCCGCTGGCCTGGAATACCGCCAAGCCGTTGTCGATGGTCAGGTTGCCGGCCGGTTCGACGCGCGCCTTGGCCCAGGCTTCGCTGCCGCGCTCGCGGCGCTGGCGCAGGGCCTCGTCAAGCGGACCGGTGGTGCCGCCCTTGGCCCGGCGCGCGACCGCCGCCATCAGTTCGCTTTCCAGACCCTCGAGCCGCCCGGCGCCCTCCGGACTGCGCCAGGCCTCGGGCACTTTGCGCAACTGCTCCAGGGCCTCGGGGAAGCGGTCGCTGCGGATGGCCTCGCGCACGCTGCGTTCGACGCGTTCGATCTGCGGCAGGGACCAGGCATCCCAGGCCTTCGAGATCTCAGCCATCGCGGCATCACACGAGGCCAGGGTGGCGACCTCCTGGCTGGGGATCTGCTCGCGCGCCAGGCGCAGGCGCTGCAAGGCCTCGGCGAAGGCTTTGCGATCAGCTTCGCGTTCGGCGGTCGCCAGGGTCTCATTCCAGGCCCGGACACGGCCTTGTTTGGCCACGAAATCGAGCGCATACAGCACCATCATGGCGGCGAGGCCCAGGCCGATGGCGGCGAGCAGCATGCGGCGCAGGCGGGCGAAGCGACGGGGCGGGGCATGACGGGCTTGCTGTGCATGCGCCGCCTTCTCGAGTTCGGCAAGGGCGGCCGTCGCGGTCTCCGGACGCTTGGCGGATTCCCGGGCCATCAGCCGGGCGATGGCTTCGCGCAGTGCAGGGGGCGGAGCGTGCTCTGGCCAGGTCAGTGGCTGGCTCTGGGCGGCGATCATCACCTCCATCGGCGTCGAGCCGCCGAAGGGCGGACGGCCGCACACCAGATGGTACAAGGTCGCGCCGACGCTGTAGATGTCGCAGCGGTGATCGACGGCGTGGGCATCGCGGCCCTGCTCAGGTGCCATGTAGTGCGGCGTGCCCATGAACGACCCGGCCGTCGTCTGGAACAGCTCAGTGTCTGTGGATCCGGTACCTTCGGTCTCGTCGATCCGCGACAGGCCAAGGTCGGCGATCTTCACCGCGCCGCCATCCGCGACCATGATGTTATCGGGCTTGATGTCGCGATGGATCACGCCTTTGCCGTGCGCGTAGGCCAGGGCCTCCAGCACCGGCCGGATCACGCGCAGTGCTGCGTCCGGCGACAGCCGGCCCTGCTCCTTGAGCAGGTCCTTCAACGACCTCCCCTCGACCAGTTCCATGCTGAAGAAGACCAGGCCGTCGGCCTCGCCCCAGTCATGCACGGTGATCAGGTTGGGATGGTGCAGGCGGCCCGCCGCGCGCGCCTCGCGCTTGAAGCGGCCGACGAAGGTGGGATCCCTGGCCAGGCGTGCAGCCAGCACCTTGAAGGCCACCGGCCGGCTCATGGATAGCTGGGTGGCGCGATAGACCGCTCCCATGCCGCCCTTGCCAAGCAGCCCCTCGATGCGGTAGCCGGCGATGATCCGGCCGGATTCCAATGCGCCTGGCGTCGGTGGCGCAGCCGGTGCGGGAGCGAGGCTGGCGACGGTGACCCCGGCCGA
>JFJP01027438.1_pt1 | contig 12449 bp, 11 predicted proteins | sample 431651 | NCBI WGS metagenome assembly JFJP01 (sample SAMN02602958, study PRJNA72255) | Microbial mat metagenome, whole genome shotgun sequencing project. | biome: fresh water; feature: sink hole; material: water; isolation source: purple microbial (photo- and chemosynthetic) mats found in... | reverse complement strand
AATCAGTAATGAAGCATAATTAATTTAGTACATAGAAACACATTAGGAGGATTTGATGTCATATTCCAACAAAGATTGTGTAAGCTTTTTTCAAAAGAAAAAACAATGAATTTTTTAAATAAAAAAAATTGAGTTTTTTAAAGGAAAAAAAACAAAGAAATTTTTAAAGGAAAAAACTTGGATTTTTTCAATAAAAATTGAAGAATTTACTTGTAATTTCATGTTTTTCGTTTCATTGAATTCATTTTGAAACCTTTCGATTTTATTCACGATTTTCTCGTTATTCTCATAAAGATCTTCATTATTCTTGGTAATACTATTTAAAATGCTTTTTATTTCATTCATGAATTCGTCTTGAACCCTTTGAAATAAAAAAATCCGTTAAAAAAAAAACTTTAATTTTCTTTAATAAAAAAACTTCATTTTAGAAGTAAAATTCTTCATAGCTCCATTCATTTCTTCTTCTTTATTCAATTCTTCTTGATAAATTCTTTGATGATTTTGTGTTTCTTCCTTATATTCTTCAATATTTTCTTGAATTAATTCAATATCTTTATCCAAAGAGTCGATTTCATGCTGAATTCCTTCGAATTTCTCTTGGTTTTTTTGAAGAAAAGTCGCTTTTTTCTTCAAAAATGAACTTTTCTATGAATTTTTTTCTTTGATTTTTTTATTGCAAATCAAAAGAACCTCTTCGAAATTCTTCAATAAAACCAGGTTTTTCTGTTCAAATTTATCCTTTTTCTTTTCTAAATCATCTAAAATCCCTGCGAATTCCTTATTTTTCTTAACAATTGCATTGAATTTATTCTTCAAGCCATCTGTTTTATTCAAATAACTGTTTTTTTCTTCTTGTGATTCTTTATTCTTTGAAAAAAGACCATTAAAAACCCTATTAAAAACCGTAATACTTTTAACAATAAAAACGATTTTTCTTCTTTAAGTTTCTTCATTTTTTCCTTATTTCCTTCTAATTCGCTCTTCGATTTCATGATATCTGCGATTTTTCCCTCCTGCATTTGATTCACTTCATCGTTTTTGGCCTTAATCTCTTGTATTTTAAGGTTTTCCCTCGAAATTTCTGTTTTAATTCGATCATATTCCTGGTTTAAGCTATAGGCCGTTTTCAAAGAATTATCATTTTTTTGCTTATAATCTTTTTCGATTCTATTCTAAACAAAGGAAAAAATATCGTTAAAATTCGATAAATTCCTCACTTTTTCCTCGAGCATTATCATTAGTTTATGATTGAGATTATTGTAATGAAGGTTCAATTCGTTATAATCCTGTTCATTTTCTCTTAATTCATAAAGGTCGGTTTTCAAATGCGAAATTATCAAATCTTTTTCATCCGAAGCGAGTCTTTCATCATAAAACTAAAGGAAATTTCATTTGATTTTGACTCAAAATCATTGAAATTTTACCTGACGTTGCTGTTTCGACATTTTGAATTCAAATTAAAAATAACTTTATTTTTAATAATATTTCAATTAAATTTTTGTTTTTTTTCCTCTAATTTCTTTGCAAAATTTTTCAGGATTCTTTTTCCAATAAATTTCAATGTTTTCCTTTAAATACATCCATCAGGATTTTGTGGACAATTTGAAAACCTACAAATATGTTGGCAATGATAAATCACTCGTTTATAAGCATTTGCTTTCTCCCTTCGGCAATTTTTGTGTCAATTATATCATTCCAGAATGGTTAGCGTAATTTTTTTTTTTTCCCTCGCTTTTTTCCTTATAAATTTATAAATATAGACCAAATATGGTATGTTTTACGATAAAATCTTTGCCGAAAGAATTCTTTTTAGATTACATTTTTAGGTTTCCTTTGTGTTTTAATCCCCCATTTCATAGTTTTGATCCTATTTCCTGACAACTTACAAGGAGAGGTTCCAGGATGGCTTTGTTTTACGATAGGGATTCTTCATTTATTATATATGGTTCATAATTTTTCTCTATAATTTTTTTTATTTTATAAATAAACTAATAGAATTTAGATAATATTGATGGAAAACAGGCAAGAAAAACCAATAATTCTTCTCCTTTAGGGCTATTGTTTGATCATGGTTGCGATTCTCTGATACTTATGTTACAAGGTTTATCATTAATGACGACAATACAGTTTGGTAATACCTTATATTCTTTCGGGATTTACATGATTGGCTGCATGCCATTTTACTTCACTACCTTAGAAGAGTTAAAAAAAATATAAATTTTTTGGGTTTATTAAAGGTTTTAGGTATTATACAAACACTATCAGTTTACCTTTAATTAATGGACCAAATGAAGGATGTGTGATTATCGCATGTTTTTATATTTTTACAGGATTTGTAGGTAAATCTTTCTTAAAAATTGATTTATAAAGAATTGTTTAAGGGTGTGAATTTTGGGTGCTAGATGTGCCTTATTTCGGGATTGCGAGGAATAAATTAATTTTCTACTGTTTTTTAATGGCTTCACTTTGGACTGTGGGTTTGAAGTAAGTAGGAAATTTTAGTATAAATGTGTTATGTCTCATTTTTTATCAGTTTTTATGAGATGTACAAATGTGGAAAATTCAGAGATGCTTGTAAAAACTCGATGTTTGTTGCTTATATGTTCGCAACGATTATCTTTATGATGTCTGTGTGTGGAGAATCTCGGGGATATACAAGAGTTTTGATCTATATTTTGGGGTTTAGCTTTGGGAAATTAGTGGTAAGATTTTTTCATTAATGATTTTTCTCAAATATTATAAGACACATTTGCAAATAGCTCATGTTTCATCATCGCCTTTCAGACAATTTAGATCATCTCTTTTTATGGTGTTCACAATTTTAAATTTAAATGAGATTTCAAGTCTTATTTTGAAGAGGTATTTTTTTGATTTTTATGAAGAATTTTCTTTTTCAGAATTTTTTACGGAAAGAACTTTGATAAATGAATTATTAATGCTTTTTTTTCTATTAGTTATTGTGCTTTTAGGTTTGATTTTTTTTTTGAGAAATTTGATCTATTTTTTTAATTTATAAGCTTATTTTCATTTGATCATTAAAGTCATCTCTCAAATCACACATATTCTTAACATCCGTTGTTTCCATGTGAAATCTAAAGGTTTTCAAATAATTTTATAAACTTTACCTTGAATAAAACCATAGATAACACAAAAAATTGCGGAAGCTTACTTCCTGCATAAAAAAGCTGAAATCAAACAAAAGAATTGAACAATTTTATTTTATCAAACAAAAAACAATATTTTTTCACTTAAAAAAAAAATCAACTTAAAAAAACAAGAATTTTTCCACTTAAAAAAACCATAAATCCGGAAAATCTCTATATAATTCATAAAAAAAGAAGTAAATAATTTATAAATTAATGAACCCCTGAAACAAAACCTTGATTATCAAACATTTCATGGTTTTCTCTCTCGAAATTCGTCTCCATCTGTTCGAAACTCTCAACCTGTATTTTCTCTTTATTCATTTTGGTAATAATATTCATCAATCTTCTCGCATTTTCATGAACTTGGAGCGTTTTTTCATTGATAATTCCTTGTATTTTTTCTGAATCATTGATCAAAGGTGCGCTATTATTCAATGGTTGTATAGTTTCCATTAATTCAACGATGTCCCTGCTCACATCAGAGTGCATATCAGAGAGTATTTCTTGCACAGATTTATTTTCATTCTGCACATTTTTCCTTTTGATTCGAAATCGATTCGCAATGCCCATAAGATCCATTCTCATCAGTATTCTTTTCTTGATATTCAATTTTTTCTTCCTTGATAAATTGAGTTTAAACAACGTTATGATGATTTTCGCAGCATCATGATGCAAAGTTGATTTAATTTTATTTTCTCTCGTAATATCTTCATAAGCTTTGTTCTCTTCCTTCGACAATTGTGTGATATTATTCAGTGAAACCACAAATAAAGATAGAATAAAAATACCCCAAATACAAGCAATTATTATAATAAACCGACCAAATAAGGTTATTGGGTATATGTCACCATAACCGATGGTAGCCATGCTAACAATCACACACCAAAATGCGTTCATGATATCATCGAATTGTTTAGGTCTATTCAAGGAATAAAAAGGCCTTTCAAAGGTTCTTAAAGCAAAACCAAACAGAATTATCGAAAGCCCAATCGAAAAAGTAAGCACGATAACTGATTTATATTTCAAATAAGCTTTTATCGCGAATTTCGAATCTGGTAAAAAGCCATTGATTCTACAAACTCTTATTGCTCTTTCCCCAGTCCAAAAGGTATAATGATCAAATAACCTCAGAAAGATATAAAGCCGACCTAGCATAATAACACTCAAATACGCATTGATCGACAGGTCGAATTTTATGCCAAACTGTTCATTGCTAAAATCCGAATCCAGAAAAGGAGGACAATGGATCCAATTGAACACACTTTCAACAAAATATTTGGGAAATAATGATGATCTTAACAAAGAAATTCCTTGATAAATAATTTTTCTTGACTTTAATATCTCAAGTTCGAATTTATAGTGCTGAAAGATGAAATAATGCGAGATCATGCAAGTGCATGTTACAATGCCTCTGAGCACATGGTTCGTGATTTGGCTTTGATTTTCATTACTGAAAAAAATCTCGTTCTCAATCCAAGCCATAATCAAGCCACAACAACTGATCACTGCACAAAAAGTGTCGTTTTTCCTCAATATTTCCTTCAAAAAGTGTATTTCTTCCACACTATACTTTCCTTCGATGTGTCTTGGCAAATAATTATTCTTTTTTATCACAGATCTTTTGCTGCTTCGCCTATGATCTTTTAATTTAGCATCCAACAATTGAGAAGTTCTGGAATTTCGCTTCACAGAAGACCCTAATATATTATCTTTGCAACTGTTTCGCTCTTTTGCATTGCTGCTGTTTTCGGGGGTGAAAAGCTTTTTTGGAAATATATGATTTTGATTTTCCTTTTTAGAGACAAAACCGTTTATTTCTTCAGAATGATTGTTTTTCCGAAAAGCCATTTGAGAAGTCAAAGAAAACATGGGAATAAGGACAATTTATTGTTTTTATTAAAAAATTTGTAAATGAACAAAAAAGTAAAACAATTTTTTAAATTTAAAAAAAATGTAGTTTTTTTTTAAAAAGGGACATTTTTTAAAAAATTCTAATTTAGATCTTTGAAAAAAAGATGGCTTAAAGCCTTGGAAGCAGTGATTCTTTTTTCAGGTAAATATTGGAGCATTTTCGTCAGTAAATCCAGAAATAGCTCCGTATTAGTAAACACCCCGATAAACTTCTTCTTTAAGTTTTGTCCTTTAATGTTTTTGAAGTCTTTGAAGATCTTGGCATCAAACGGCACTCTTTTAGCCAATTCCTTCATTTCTTCATCAGTAGGCGAACCCAGCACATCCAAAATCGCGAATAACTGATCACCATCGGTTTGTCCTTGAAATAAAGGCTGTAAAGTTACTAATTCGGCGAAAATGCATCCCAAAGCTGAAGAAATATTAAAATATAATTAATAAAATGAGATAAATTGCCCCAAATATCGATTGCTGTGGTGTAATTGGTGATGCAAAGTATTAATTCAGGGGCGCGATAATAGCGAGAAACGATATAAGGCGTGTTTTTCCCAGAGGGCTCAATGATTTTCGCACTGCCGAAATCGCAGATTTTAAGAATTTCCTGATTGTTGCAAAGAATGTTTTCTCTTTTTCCAAAATGTTTTGAAAAATTGTGATTTTTTTATTATAAAATACGGTTTTAAGTCCCGATGAGCGATATCTAAAAGGAAAAAAAAAAAATCCAAAAGAAAACAATAGAAAAGTACTTTTTTCGTGAATGAATTCCAAACCTTTCAGTATTTGAAAAATGTAATTCTGAATAAAAAAGCTTTAAACTAAAAAAGAGAATAGGGTAATATTATGCTTTTATTTGATATTCAGTGAATTTTTTCGATTTTTTCAGATTGCTCTGCAAAAGGCTCTCAAGATTAGTTTCCATATATTCGAAAACAATGTTCTGAATCAATTTATTTTCTTCAGATTTCGTATAAAAAATGTCCTAAGAAACAATTTTTACTTTGAAAAAAACGAATTAAAAAACCAAGATCTTCACAATATGGTCTGATTCTTTCACTTCCAGCAATATTTCGAACTCTCTGCTCAATTGATTCCCAAGTTTTTCAATTCTTTTCAAAGCGACTTTCCTTTGATTGTTGTGATCATAAGCTTCAAACACGAACCCGAAAGCCCCAGATCCCAAAACCTTCACAATTTCATAATTAGGTGGATTCATTAATATTTTTTTTAAAAATTCCCCAACAAAACAAAAACAATAATTAAATATTATATATATTCATTTGATTTTTTTTCAAGAGGCTAAATTTCAAAAAAACTATTAAAATTTTTTTAAAAATTAGAGAATTCAATAGCCAACAATTATTATGTTTAAAAGATTTCCTTGTAAAAACAGCCCCATTTAAATGATTGTTATATTTGAAAGAGATTCTTTCGAAGTTTTGCAAGACAGCTCCGATCAAAGCGAAGGCGTCTTTCTGAGCGATGACCCACCTCTCTTTAAGCTAAAAAGCCCAAAAATCTTCAAAGAAATTTTCCAAATAATCATTAATTCAATCCCACTTTCTTCTTGTTTCGCTTTGTCTTATTTCCCCAATGTTTTAAATCTATATTTTATTTCAAACAACGATGATCTAATGGATATTTGTGCAATTGGCTCGATTTTAATCTTATTGAATTTCTCTGGCTTTCATTTTCTGAGCAGTTTGAATGATGAAATCGGCAAGGCAATAGAGAAATTAAACGATCAACCTAATTTTTCTTTTAGAGCACCTTATAATAAATACACTACTGGACTTTATTTTCATCGAGGGTTCGTTTTGGGAACCATTTTTATGACCCCTTGGTTTATTTTCCTTTGTTTATTTGAAAGTCTAGGCTTCTTTTTCGATTTCAATGCTGATTTCTTGAATAAAATTGGCTATTATTTGATTTTTCTCTTGCCATCGATTTATTTCAATTTCGCTTTTGATTTAACACGAAATCTGCTGACTTCTTTGAATGTTTTGCATATACCTTGCAGTTTTCTAGTTCTAACGGTCTTTTTGCATTATTTGTTTTGTTTACTATTTCAAATGGAAAGGAATTTCAATTTAAAAGCTGCAAGTTTCTGCAAGAACATCACTGATTTTCTAAATACCTTCCTAATCATGCTCTATGCATGGAATCTAAAACCTTTGAATAAAATCTGGATTCCTTGGACATCGAATTCTTTTAAGAACCTGATTTCCCATTTGAATTTCTTCAATCTATTAGAAAATTGGATTGAATTTCTTAGTTATGAACTTATGAATGTTGCAATTTTCTTTTTAGCTAATATAAAACAATTATCGCCTTATTTAATAATTACATGTATTCAAAGCATGAATTTCGCAATTAATTTAGGCTTTGCAAAAGCTTTGAAAATACTGATCAGAAGTAGCATAAAAGAAGGAGCGATAAATAAAGCAAAAAATATAACGATTCTTGGGTTTTTGCTCAGTTTTTTACTGGCTTCAGCACAATGGCTTTGTTTTTTCCTTTTGAAATCCATTGTGATGAATGTGATGCTGAAAGAGGATCTCGTGAAGAGAAATTTCGATGATTATAGTGATTATTATGTCTATAAGATCTTTTTAGATGTTTGGCTGATCATTGGGGTTTCAAATTTAAAAGCTTTGAATAAACACCAGCTTTCATTTCAATTGCATATATTATGTTTTTATATTGGAGGATTTGGACTTATTTGCTATTTTGATTGGTTAGGAGAATGGGGAGTTAACGGACTATGGATTGCATATATGTTGAGCCAGCTGGGGATGATATGTATAATTGCAGTTTATTTAGTTTTAATTGTGAATTGGAAAAATGAAATCAATAGAATTTGTCTAAATAAGCTGAGAATAAATCTTAATACAACTTAAATAATTTTTTTTTAGGAAGTCTTTAAATTTATAAAAGTAATTTTAAAAAAGAAATTCATAGATTTATTTGATTTATTTCATCAAAATCGCTTTTCATATTTTTTTTTAATAAAAAATTAGAATATTTTTGAATGTTTTTTAATTAATTTGAAATTTTCTTTTGAAGATTTCATTAATTTTCTGAATTCTTTGATAAAATCTGCTTAACTCTTTCAATCTTTTGTTTTAATTGCTCTTCTTTTCCTCCCACTTCCTTCTTAATCTCCTTTTTCCCAAAGCTGATCAAATTAATTTTATTCAATTCTTCTGAATCTCCTTTAAAATACCCTTCAAGCAGCCTTACAATAATATAAACTCCATTCAAAAAATTACCATTATCAATTTCTTTCACATTTTCTTCCACTTTTTCTAAAACAGCCATAATTTCTTCTTCAATATCTCCAAAAGCCAAATCAAAATCTTCCTTTATTTTCTTAATAAATTCTTTAAAATTCTCATTTTCTTCATCATCTATTTGTTCAATTTTCATATATTTCTTCATTTTCTTCTTTAATCTGATTATTATTGATGAATATTCTTCGAATTCTCTCATTAAATTTCCTTCAAATTCCTCATTTTCCTTATTTCTGCCACTTCTTAATTCTTTCAGAATCTCCAATAAAACCTTATGATTTTCCATCATAAATCTATTGAAATCTTCTTGTAATCGCATGAACTTCAAGCTTCCTTTCAAAATAAACAGTCTATTTACCAAAGGAAATTCAATTTCCTTCTTTATCGAGAATAAATACCTTGAAAATTCATTGAGTTTTTTTTGTTGAATATTCATGATTTTTCCAATAAGATCATCACCTTTTCCTTGGATTTCTTCATGATTTTCTGCAAAAACATTAGAACATTTGTGAATTTTCTCATCTAAATCATCGATTATTTTCTTTATTGTCTTAAAACCAGTGATTACTTCAGGAAAATTCTGTTCATTTTCCAAAGACTTTTCATTGAGCAAATCCTGGGAAATTGTGAAGAAATTATTGTAATTTTCAATATCTTCTTGAGAGAATTTCTTAAAACTTTCTTCGAGAATCAGCAAGAGTTTATCAATGAAAGCGATCCTTTGATCAATATCTAAAGGAATCACGCTCTTAGCGAAATCTTTGATCAATTCTTTCACGAAATCCCCACGATCTTCCCATATATTATACCCTGTTTCATTTGAGAAAATGTTCAATTTTTTCTCTTTATTCTTTGAAAAATCTTTCAAATTCATTAAATTCTTCGAAGTTTGATTCACAATGAAATTCCGTTGACTGTTTGAAATAAGGAAATTATGGCTTGAATTTACGAAGATTAGATAGGGATTTTCAATGATTTGCATATATTGGCTGATATTACAGGTCTCTAAACAGCCTTTCATCATATTAATTCTCCCTTGATTGGTCATTTCATTCGATTTATTCGCAGTTTGATCATAAGCCTTGTTCTTTTGAAATTTCTTTGAAGCAAAGCTTTCGAATAAAAGGGAAGAATACGCATTATTCTTCGAAGAATTCAATAAATTCATAGAATTATTCAGAAATTGATACAATTGATCATCTAAATAAAGAAAACAATTGAATAATAAACAAGCCTTTATAGTATTTATCACAGAATTCGTTGAACTTATAAAATGAAGAATAATATTACATCCATATCCAAATCCAATAAATCTCAGATTGTCTGATCTTATATGAAAGATTTTTCTTCGCACAAGTTCAAAGATCAATAAATCAAGACTATTCGACAAATATTCATTATTATAGACAAAAGAAGCATTAAAAAGACTATAAGCTTGACATGGATAATTGAAAGCAATAAGGATATAATTCTCCAATTCGTTCAATATTTCTTTGTAATTTGCAATTTTATCAAGGTAATTATCGAAAAAATCGTGACAAATCAAAAGAATCTCTTTATGTTTAACTTCTTTTGATTTCGGCGAACGAAGCACTGTATAAGGAATTGCGGTGGATCCGTCAATTACTAAGACTTCGATCTCGATTCCTAAAATTGTAGGGCATTTCACATCCAGTAATTCAGCGATTCCTCTAATGTTTATCTGCTGAAGAGAATCTAGGTCTTCTAAAGTCTTTTTACCTTCAGATTTAAAGAAAAATACCTTTAATTTATTTTGAATTTTCTAATTATTTTCGAATTTTCTCATTAAATTTCGAATTTCTCTTTCAAAAAATAAAAAATTACCATCCAAAAGACTGATCTTTGGGGCATTTACTCTGAAATGGGGTAATCTTCTTAAATGATTGAAATTTCTGTGAAATAAAGACTTTGCTAAACAGCCTTCTCCTGCCAATGACATTTTTCTTCGATTTAAGATCTTATTGATCTGATAACTGGGCATATTCGCAAGTTTTTTATCAATGAAAGTCGAATTTCTAGCTTGAATTTGAGGTTTTTCTTGGTTTTTCATTTGCAAAGAGCCTTCAAAAGAAGTGAAGGATTTTTTTAATAAATTGCCAACAGGTTTCGGTGAAGAATTCCCTGCGAAATTGAATTTCACGATTTCTGGCTTTTTTCAAAGAAAATTTATAAAGATATTGAAGTAAAAATTGAAGAAAACAAAGAAAAAATTCGAACTGCGAAAAGAAAGCTTTTGCGTTGTTTAGGATTCCCGAATAAAGAGTTTCGCGTTGCGATTCTCAAAAGTCCAGTGCCTAGCTCAGAATTGTTCTTCTCCAAATACATTGGATTGAAAGAAACTTCACCTTTTCTTGTTATGATAGTGTTTTTGTAAAGATTGAAGGTCTTTGAGCCTTTTTCTTCGAGTTCCGGTTTGGGATTTGGATAAAAGAAGCAGTTCAAAGGAAAACCAAGACCTAAACTGATATTTTTTATCGAATTTATTGAATTTTTCAAATTTATTGAATTGTTTGAATTTATCGAATTTTTTAAATTTATTGGATTTTTCGAATTTATTGAATTATTCATCGAATTTATCGAATTTATTGAAATTTTGGATTTTTTTGAATTTATCTGTGAAGAGGGTTCTGTATTGAAATATTGTGAATAGCTTTGTTTTTGTGAACGTTTATAGAGCAGTTCATTATGAAGTGTTTGATTATAAAAGGCTTTTTCGTCTTGATTGAATTCTTTTAGTAGCAAAGAATAGATTAAAAAGCAGTTTCTACAGACTTTCAGCATTTTATACTCATTTTTGTGAAGAATTACAGTTTTTTTCCTTTGAATTTTTTCGTCTATTTCTTTACTTTTTATATTGAATTTCTTGAAAACTGAAGGTAAATTCGCTGAAAATTCTTTGGTTCTATTGATTAAATTTAAAGAAATCTCATGGAAAATCTGATTATTATCGTGAATTAATGAAGAAAGTTCTTTGAATTTTTCTTTTGAAGATTCCAGTTCTTCAAGACCACCTTTTTCGTAATTTCCAAAGAAATATTCGCAAAATTCGCCTGAACATGTTTCTTTCTTAAGAATCGCTGCTAATTTCTTTGAACAAGCTCCTTTTTTCTCAAGCCCTTTTGGGGGAAACTCAGAATTCGAAGCTTTATTCAACTCTAAACATTGAATTTCTTTGATATTCGCGTCTTTTAAATCGCTTAATCCCGAAAATTTCGCCAATTCTTCAAGAAAAAAACAAAAAAACCTTTGAGAAATTCGATTAAAACGAGAAAATTCAAAGAAAACATGAAGAAAAATGGAAATTCAAAGGAAAAAATAAAGAAATTTACTTTAAAATTTATTTTAAAAACCTGCTTTTGGTGCTATAATAAGTTCTTTTATTCCAATAAAATAAAGAATCTCAGTTTCTGAATTAAAAAGGAATTTTGCAATGAGTTTCTTTACTTCAATGTTCTTGCTATTGATGAAATTGATCAAAATTCGACAAACCTTTTGAAGAAAGAATAAAAATTCAAGAAAAATTCAAAAGAACTTGAGTCATTTTACTGTTCAAAACCTGATCAAAACACTTGTAAAAACTCGATGTAATCTTCACGATTTCTTTAGAATTCGCCTTTTTTTCCTTGAATTCTGAAGAATTGTCAAAAATCGCTTGGAAAATTGAAGAATAAAGGCTGAAACCAAATAAATCCTTATTATAATTGTATTTTTCTGGTATATTTTTCGAATTTATCTCACGAAATTTCACAGGAACGTAAAATTTCGAAGAACTATTCATTCGAAAATCATTGTATTTCGTCGATTTTTTCTTGAAATTAAAGCCAATTTTTTCAATATTCGCAAATTCGCAAAAGAAAGTTTCGTCTTTATTTTTTTCAAAAAAAACAAAAAAAGTATAAATAAAATACAGGAATTGCAATCGTTTTTTTGAGGGATTTCGATGTATTTCTGAATATACCTGATACTTTCTGAATTATTCCTGATAAATTCATCGAATTCTCCTGCTGAAACCGGGGTTTTTCTGCCAGTAAAGGATTTTACAATAGCAATTGGTTTGAACTTTTTTCGAAGAAGAAAAAAA
>JFJP01002495.1_pt1 | contig 12450 bp, 9 predicted proteins | sample 431651 | NCBI WGS metagenome assembly JFJP01 (sample SAMN02602958, study PRJNA72255) | Microbial mat metagenome, whole genome shotgun sequencing project. | biome: fresh water; feature: sink hole; material: water; isolation source: purple microbial (photo- and chemosynthetic) mats found in... | reverse complement strand
TTCTCCGAACCAAAGCACGCCGAAGAGCATGTTGAAAAACGGATTGAGGTAATACCCCAGTGCGCCCTCGATGATCCGGCCGCTCAGGGTGGCCCAGACATAAAGCAGCCAATTGGCCGCCAACAAGGCGCCGGAAAGGAGGAGCCAAGCCGCCGTGCGCGGGTTGCGCAGGCTTTGATAAACCCGGCCCCCCTCGCGCCGCCATGCCACGATGGCCAACAAGATCATCAGCGACCAAAGGGTGCGCTGCGCCACAATCGATGGCGGCGGCAGGAAATCGATGAGTTTCCAATACACTGGCAAAACACCCCACAGAAAAAATGCTGCGATGGCGGCCCAAAGTCCCGAACGGTGACGATCCACGCGCGGACGCTGGACCAGATCCAGCATGGAATGAAGCGTAATATGGTCAAAAAAGCCTGTCGTTCTGAATGGAAACCGGAGGCGGTCGAGTCCTCGTTTCAGAATGTCTTCTGCGTGGGCAGCAGCGCGTTGGAGAACAAGAGCCCGGCGATCAGCGCGATGAACGCCATCAAGGCCTGGTTGCCGCCGCTCACGACGGGCAGGATGTCTTCGCCCGAAACCCAATGGTTGAGGATCATGTAGATCCGGCTGCCCGGGACTAACAGAACGATGCCCTGGGTCATCAGGATCGAGCCCGGTCCACGCGTCAGTCGGGTGAAGAGATTGCTGTAGAGCCCGACCGCCAAGGTGCCGATGAACATGCCGGCATACATGCCAAACCACTTCTCGCCCGCGCTGGCGGCGGCGAAGGCGATGATGGCGGAGAGAACGCCCCACATCAGTTTGCGCTGGGGAATGTTCATCGCGATGCCGAGCCCTAACGACAAACCGGCCACCGCAGGCCAGGTTTTCCAATCCGGCAGCGCGTGCAGGTATATCTCACCACTTCCTGTGCCGTGAAACGCGAACTTCGCGACCACGATCCCGGCGACGGCGCCGAAGAAGAGTTTCAATAGGAGCATGATGGAGTCCACCAATCGCGAGCTCCCGGAGATTAGATGGCGGGCTGAAATTTCCGTTAGGGCAACGGTCAACGAGAGGCCTGGAATGTAGATGATGATCGATGAGAGGATGACGAAGGGCACGTTGATGCGGATGCCGAGGGCGGCGATCGCGCTCGCCAGCACGCCGGATACGAAGGGTGCGAGGATGGGCAGCACCGGGCTCCACCGGGCATCGCGGGAGCTGATGTGGTTGATCAAAAACAACACGAGCGAGAGCAGCGCCGCCGCGATGGCGTCCTGTGGATTTGCGGAAAGCAGCAGCGAGAACATTCCGCCCATCAGCACCCAGGAAAACGCGTTCGCCCATGGCGAGTAATTCCATGGCGCGGTGGCGAGTCGTTCGAGTTCCGCTGCGCCATCGTCAAAGCGGACCCGCCCGTCGGCGATGCTTTCCACGAGTCGGTCGATCTCCCAGAGGCGGCCGAGGTTGAGTTCCGCCGGTTCAAAACGCTCGATGTGGATGACCTGATCGAGCTCGTCATCCTCCCAGAACGCACACGTGAAAGTCGTCGGGCTCAGGAGGAAGCTGCCGTGCAGGCAGAGCAGGCGGGTGACGTTGGCGAGGTGCCGTTCGGTGCGCTGGCTGGAGGTCCCACATTCGTGGAGCGCACGGCCAAGCTTCACGACAAAACGCGTTTTCCTGCGGAAATCGGCGGGATCCATGGCCACAACGGCGGATGAATGGCAGGCGCGTGCCGGTCCAGCAAGGGAAATGCTAGGAAATTGCTTTTGGGATGCAGGCCGCTGAAGCCATGTCCGGTGCGACGTTATTTCACAAGGTGCTCTTTGAGCACTTTCCATACAGTTTCCGCGACCACTTGTTGGCCCTTGGCGGTCGGATGGATGCGGTCAGGTTGGTTGAGTGATGGATTTCCGCCGACTCCGGCAAGCAGGAAATCCACGAGCTCGGTCTTCTTCTCTCGAGCGACTTGAGGAAATACGGCTTTAAAATCATTGGTGAAAGCGACCCCGAAATTCGCGGGCATCTGCATGCCTGCGAGGATCACTTTGACACTCGGATTTTTCGCGCGGGCTTTATCGATGATTCCAGCGAGGTTTTTGGACATTTGCTCGGGTGGAATCCCACGCAGGCCGTCGTTTCCTCCGAGGGCGACGAGCAACACATCCGCTCCATCCGCTCCGAGCGCCCAATCGATCCGGCGCAATCCCCCGGCAGTGGTGTCGCCACTGAGTCCGGCATTCTTGATCTCAAAAGGCAGCGCGGCCGCATCGATTTTTTTCTGCAACAATGCCGGGTAGGCTTGTTCCGGGTCCAGCCCGTAGCCGGCGGTGATGCTGTCGCCTAAAATCACGACGCGCTTTTTTCCCGCGTTTGCATTACCCGAATCTTGGGCGAATAATGCGGCACTCGTCACAAAGAAAAGTCCTAACCTGAATAAATTTCGCAATGTCATCTGTTTTGCCCGCCAACCTAGAACCGTCGGCGCAAGCTGTCAAACGACCCATTCTTGAAATCGCCGGGTTGAAAAAAGTCCATCGCACGGCGAGCCATGAACTCACGGTGCTTCACGATGTGAACCTTAGCGGCAAAACCACTTTGCTCGGACTTTGTGCTGGACTGGACGATGCGACCAGCGGTTCGGTCAAGCTCGATGGACACTCGCTCGAATCGCTCAGCCAAGACGAATGCGCCGCGCTGCGAAACCGTCTGGTCGGCTTTGTGTTCCAAAGTTTCCAACTCATTCCCACGCTGACCGCCATCGAGAATGTGCTCATCCCACTCGAATTGCGCGGTGAAACCGGCCGCTATGCCGATGCCGCCGAGTTGCTCGCACAAGTCGGTCTCGGCGACCGACTCGACCATTACCCGCTGCAACTTTCCGGCGGAGAACAACAACGCGTCGCCCTCGCTCGGGCATTCATTCATCGTCCGAAAATTCTCTTCGCCGACGAGCCGACAGGCAACCTCGACGCGGAAACCAGCGGCCCGATCATCGAAATGTTGTTCCGTCTCAACCGTGAGGCGGGCACCGCGCTGGTGCTTGTGACCCACGATCCCGCGCTTGCCTCCAAGGCCCGGCGGGTGATCAAGATGAGTGGCGGAACCATCATCGAGGAGCAGGAATATGCCGTCTAACATCATGCCGTTGCCCCGGAATCTGTTCATGGCCCTGCTCCATCCGTGGACGTGGCGGATGGCTTGGCGGGACAGCCGTGCGCAGCGGGTGCGGCTGGTGGTTTTCTCGCTCGCCATCGTTTCCGGAATTGCCGCGTTGGTCGCGATCCACTCGCTCAAGGCAAGCGTGCAACGGGGAATCGAAGATCAGGCGAAGTCATTGTTAGGATCGGATCTTCAGATTTCATCGCGCGAGACAATTTCCGATAGAGATATCGCCAAGCTCACCGCGCTAGCCCGAAACATCAGCCGCGAGACATCATTTCCGACCATGCTACGGTTTCCGAATGGAGGAACGCGGATGGTGCAAATCCGTGGCATCGACGGTGACTATCCATTTTATGGAAAAGTGGAAACCCGGCCAACCGATGCTTGGAGCAAGCTTTCCGGCGAACCCGGGGTTTTGCTAGAGCCGGCGTTGTTGGATCAATTTCAAGCGAAGGTCGGGGATGCGGTGGAGTTCGGAAATCTCTCGCTGAGGATTCTCGGAGTGGTGGAGAAACCCGCGCCGAAGGCGAGCCGCTTCAGTGGTTTCGCGCCGGAAGCCTACGTGCGGTTTTCAGATATTGCGCGCAGCGGATTGCTGGGAACCAATAGCATGAGCTCGCAGCAAGTGCATTTGCAACTCACCGACCCGCTGAAATCCAGTGCGCTGAAAGAAAAAATCCGCGCTGATTTCCCCGATTCGCCATGGCGACTGGAAACTCCGGAGGATCGACGGGAAAATTTGGGCGACGCCCTGGAGAAGTTTCAACAATTTCTGGGAATTCTCGCGCTCGCCTCGCTCGCGCTGGGTGCGATTGGCGTGGCAAGCGCCGTGCATGCCCACATCAACCGCCGGGTGGCGACCGTCGCGATTCTCCGTTGCCTCGGATGTCCCGGGTATCTCGCGTCCGCTATCTATTTCGCGCAGGCGGGAGCTCTAGGTCTGTTGGGTTCTTTGTTAGGAGCGGGGCTTGGTATCGGCTTACAAACCGGCGTGCTTGCCTATTTCCGCGACCGTTTACCCATCACGGTAGCGCCCTCGCCGGAATGGACCGCCGTGGGACAAACCACCGCTGCCGGATTCATGGTGTGCTGCGGATTCGCGCTCATTCCGCTGTTGAAAATCAGGCGGATATCACCGGTGGCCACGCTGCGCGGCGGAGCGGTGTTGGAAGGCGGGACTTGGCGTGCGCTGCCGGTCTATCTGCTACTCGGTGGATTGTTAATGGTATTGGCGCTGATCAACGATCCTAACTGGAAAACCGCGCTGGCACTGGTCGGCGGGTTGGGAATCGCCTTCACGGTGCTCGCAGGCGTCGCACGCGGGCTGATGTGGATCACCCGCAAGGCGGTCGGTCCGCGCTGGCCCTATCTATTGCGCCAAGGGATTTCCAATCTCCATCGCCCGCGCAATCAGACATTGCTCTTCCTGCTTTCATTGGGCCTCGGCACTTTCCTGATGCTGACGATCCTGCTCGCCACCAATCTCCTTAACCAACGGCTCAAGATCACCCAATCCGCGAAAAGCCCGAATCTCTATCTCATCGATGTCCAACCGGACCAACTGAGCGGCGTGCGGAGCGTGATCGAAAAACTCAAGCTTCCGGTGCTCGAAAGCGCGCCGATGGTGACAATGCGGATCGAGTCGGTGCGCGGCGTGCCAGTGCGCCAGGCGGAGGGCGTGCCACCCTGGGTGGCGAGGCGTGAGTTTCGCTCGACCTATCGTGATTTCTTGAATGAAACGGAAACCCTAACCGCTGGCGAATGGCATCAAACCGTGATCGATCCGAATGGCCCGGTGCCGCTTTCTCTGGAGCAAAAAATAGCCGGAGATTTGCGGGTCGGGATCGGCGATGAACTCACGCTGGACGTGCAGGGGGTCGCAGTGAAAGCGCGAGTCGCCAGCCTGCGGCAAGTCGATTGGAGTCAATTTAACCTGAATTTTTTCATGGTGTTCCCGCCGGGTGTGTTGGAGGGCGCGCCGGGATTCCATGTGGTGACAACGAGGACCTCCTCGTCCGCCGAATCCGGCGCCTTGCAACGCGAGCTTGTCATGGATTTCCCCAACGTGACCGTCATCGACCTCACGCAGATTCTGCAAACCGTGAGCGACATTCTTTCGAAGATATCGCTGGTGGTTTCGTTGTTAGGTGGATTCACTGTGCTCGCTGGTTTGCCGATTTTGGTAGGAACACTTTTGAACGGCCGCGAAGTGCGGCTGCGTGAAAGTGTCTTGTTGCGGACTCTAGGCGCGTCCGCGAAACAGGTGCGGACCATCCTTGTGATCGAGTATGCCGCACTCGGATTTCTCGCCGCATTGACCGGCATTGTATTGGCGGCTGCGGGAAATGCCGCGCTCGCCGTGTGGGTGTTCAAAGCCTCGCCAATCCCGGATTTCGGATTGTTAGGTTCGGCCTTTGCCATCGTGACTGGTATTTCAATCATCGGCGGCCTTGCGCTGAGCCGGGGCGTTTGCAGCCATCCGCCGCTGGAAGTGTTGCGCGGGTCGTGAGAGGTGTGCACAAGGAGGGGCGGAACGTGTCCGCCCTGACCATGAGATGACAATTAAAAGCGCTTCGCTCAGTTCATTGGCTTTTCATGGGCATCGGCGAACATGTTTCGCCGCTCCTTGAACTTTTTTGTCCTGCACCCCTCATGTCTTCGATGAGTGAACGCTTGCGACTGGTGCGTGCCGCCGCTATAAATCCCGGGCTTTGAAACTTCACCTCACTGCCATTGTTGCCATGACACCCGACCGAGTGATCGGTCGCGCCGGGACCTTGCCATGGCACATGCCGGAGGATCTGGCATTTTTCAAGCGAGTGACGTCCGGACATCCGATCGTGATGGGCCGGAAAACTTTTGAATCGATTGGCAGGCCGCTGCCAAAACGCCGGAACATCGTGCTGACGAGAGACCGCGGATGGTCCGCGCCTGGCGTAGAGGTGATTCACCGGCCAGAGGATCTGGCGCAGTTGGCGGGTCTGGACGGTCAGGTTTTCATCATCGGCGGCTCAGAGATCTACGCAGCGTTTCTTCCGGATCTTGATGATTTGTTAGTGAGTCATGTCTTCGCGGAGCACCCGGGCGACACCCGGTTTCCAGAGTTTGAGAGCGAGTTTCCGGAATCGGATTTGCTGGAAACTCATGAGTCGTTCGAAGTCCGGCGCTGGCGGCGTCATCGCGCCGAGGCCTGAAGGCCAGCACCCAAACAGAAATGGTGGCTGGCGTCATCGTATTCGTGCTGCTGCTCGTTCTCGGCTGGGTTTTCTTCGGCAGCACGATCGGATCGCGTTGGTTTCCATCTCCGCCTCGCTGGTGTTGGCCACACCCATCCAAACCGTGATTTTTCCTGACGGCTCCGCGTTCGCCATAAGTGCGGTGGCAGATTTGGTCATTGAGTTTGGCTCCACTCCGGCGCGACCGCTGGTGGCACGAGCCGTGGTTGGAGCGATCTCAATGTGACGACGAGGCCTGTAAACTTGAGAAACGGTTGAATGGGGTTATACTTGAAACAGCTTCTTCTCGAAGGCATTCGGAATTCCTGCCATGAAATGGTCTCTGAAAATCGGTGAATTTGCCGGCATAGGCGTCTATCTGCATTGGACGTTCTCGCTATTGATTGGCTGGGTTTTTATGGCGCATCTCGCCGAGGGGGAAACCCCGTTGGAAGCCTTCGGAGGAGTCGTATTCATTTTGACGTTATTCGCCTGTGTGGTGATGCACGAATTCGGTCACGCCCTCACCGCCAAACGATTTGGCGTAAAAACCCGCGATATCACCTTGCTGCCAATCGGCGGGGTCGCCCGCTTGGAGCGAATCCCGGAAAAACCGATGCAGGAATTCTGGGTGGCGGTGGCAGGCCCGGCAGTGAACGTGGTCATCGCCGCCTTGCTCTTTGTTGTTTTGTTAGTATCAGGCGGCATGGGCGGATTTCCGGGCGTGCAATGGTTCGAGGGCGGGTTTCTGTCACAGTTGATGTGGCTGAACTTGTGGATTGTCGGGTTCAACTTGTTACCCGCATTCCCGATGGATGGCGGACGGGTGCTGCGCTCGTTACTCGCTATTCGTATGGGCCGGCGCCGTGCTACCTCTGTCGCCGCGAATATCGGTCAGGCAATGGCCATCATTTTTGGGGTCGTCGGGTTTTTCATCAATCCGTTTTTGATCTTCATCGCTATCGTCGTCTATCTCGGAGCACAAGCGGAAGCGTCGCAGGTGGAGATGCAGTCGGTCTTGGAAGGATTGCGCGTGCGGGACGGCATGATGACTCGTTTTCAGACACTTTCGGCACAGGACCCGTTGAGCCGGGCGGTGGAGGAATTGCTGGCCGGTTCGCAACACGATTTCCCCGTGCTCAATGATGGCTTCTTGGTCGGCGTCCTACGCCGTGAGGATTTAATCAAGGCGCTCGCGGACGGTCATCATGCCTCCATCATCGCGGATGTGATGTGTCTGGATTGCGGACCGGTGGGCGAAAAGGATGCATTGAGCACTGCATTGGAAGAGATGAGCCGAAACCAACGCGTCACCGCACCTGTCATGCGCGGGGCGCAAATTATCGGACTGTTGACCATGGATAATATTGGCGAGTTGTTCTTGGTGACCCCCCTCAGAGATTGACTCGTTTTTTATGGCGGTGGCCATTCAGAGACTCAGCGCAATACGGCGCGGGCAAAATTAGTCAGGATTCGGAAAATCAGGAAAATCACCCCGATCACCAAGCCGACCGTCAGTGCCAGCGCGACTGCGATGACTCCTAAAAACACCCACAACGGCCACCATCGGCTATCGAGCTTACGGACACGTCCCTGCCATTTCCGCCAGTCCTGCCATTCACCGCGCGGCTGTGCAGTCCCGGCAGTATGCATTTCCGGAGAGGCCGGGGCGACCCCGTCGATCTCGACAACCTCGACTTCAATTTCAGTGGCTTGCTGCGACATGTGTCAGGACAAGATTGGCAGGGATGTCGCGCGACGCAAACGGAATGGATGGCGATGGAAATTTTCCCGCAGATTGGAAAAGGAAGGGAGGTTTCCGAGAGCCGGACGCCCAAAGTGATACTGCTTGCCTCATCGATGGAGCAACGCCATCCTTCATACGAGAGAAGCCCATGATGACTCGTATTGATGATCCCAAAAACCACACACCGAAGGTCTCTTCCAACGATGCCTTGGAGAATTCTCCTGCGGGAACCCCACCAAATTTCTCCAGATGCCGCCCGGATTCGGTGATTCTACCTCCACTTCGCGCCAAAAACGAATTCACAACACTTCAGGATGACTCGCTTGATCATCCCGAAAAAGGTTTCCTCATCGTCCCCTCGTCCCACATCGCTGACAACTCGTCGGCCACCAGCGAAATCCAAAAATTCGAGGACCCTGTGGTCCGCCTTGAAAAGGCAGCTTCAAGCCCGGCCAAGAGCCCCCGCCAAGGCCGCTTCACGCCATTGCCGCAAACCGACTCTGAAAACGCCAACCTGCATGAAGTAGAACATAAGTGGGGACGTCCCTTCAAGCGCTCAATCCGTTGGATCATCAGCGGCGGCATCGGCGTCGCCAGTTTGCTTGTATTCGCCCTCATAATGCTCCCGACGATCAATGAACCCAACGCCGCCCGGCCTAGTCTAGGGCAAAACGGCTTGGTGATCGATCAAGCGGAAAAAATCGGAACTATCGAGAACCTCAACGAATGGCTCGGCCGCCGTTCCGAAGCCATGCAATTGTTCCAAACCTTCGCAACATCCTCAATAGCAGACGACCTCCTGCCAATCATCCGGGACTCCGTGAAAATCCAAGAACTAGTCCGGAAGGACCGTCTACAACACTCTATCCCGCGCGACTGGTCGCCTCCGCAATCCTCTACCTGGATCGCCTTTGAAGCCGGTGACCAAGTCTGCGGCGTACTCGAAGGAACCCTCCCGGATTTCTCCAATTTCCGCGCCTATATGGTAGATTCCGGAAACCGTCTGGTGCTCGATTGGAAAGCTACCACCGGCTATAGCAGCGCATCCTTCGATGACCTCGCCTCCGGCCATGGCGATCCCGGAGAAATCCGCGCCTTCATCTCACCCAGTGGTTACTACAACGATATCTTTATCGAAACGAATTTCCATAGTTATCAACTCGTATCACCCGATAAAAATCAGTCTATCTGGTGCTACACACGCCGCGGCGGAACTGCCGAATACGAACTCGAAAAACTGTTTTATGAAGGTGAAATTATCAAACCTGAGAAACTCGCCTATCGCGTCACTGTCCGCCTCGCCCGCGGACCGGAAGGCACCCTTCCCAACCAGTGGGTCCTTGAAGAATTACTTCATCATGAGTGGGCCGGTCCATAACGCTTGATCTATCATAAATATGCCGCCACGGTTCCCCGGTCTTCAATTTACCGCACACCCGATTAAACCTTGTTTGACCATGAAGGAACCCGATCACTCACTCACCGATCACACTGGCATTCTCCACGTCGCCACCGATCCGGAACGCGCAAAAGTGGATGTGGACTTCAACCCGGCGGTATTGAGCGATAGCGAGGTCCGCTCGCTGATCAAAGAGCACTTCTCCCAAGTCGAATCCTCGCTTCGCAAATCCACCTTCCGCCTCGAAGGAAATGCCTGCGAAGCTTGCGCGCAAAAACTCGAAAAACGGGTCGGCCGGATTCCCGGCGTGCGACGCGCCACCGCCACTTATCTCGGCAAAGTCCTATCCGTCACCTTTGATTCCGATATCGAAGCGGAATCACGCATCGAGACAGACTTGAAGAACTCAGGTGCCGATATCAAGCCGCTCGCCCCACGCGGCACCGACGAACGCACGCTCCTGCAAAAAATCTTTTCCGGCGATCTCAACGAGGAGCTTTCCTGCGGCATCGGACTCGCATTTCTTATCGCAGCCTTGATCACTGAAAAATCCGCAGGCTCAAGCTATCTGACCAATGCCCTCTACACCGGCGCTTATCTCTTCACTGGCCAACAAGGCGTTAGATCTGCCCTCGCCTCACTCCGCGAACGTGTGCTCGACGTGGACGTGCTCATGGTGCTCGCCGCCCTCGGGGCGGCTCTGATCGGCGCTCCCTTCGAAGGCGCGCTGCTACTCTTCCTCTTCAGCTTCTCCAACGTCCTCCAACGCCATGCGATGGAGCGCACTCAGAAAGCCATCGAATCCCTGCTCACTCTCCGGCCCACGGAAGCCCTCGTGAAACGCGGCGGCGAATCCTTGAAAATCGCCGTCGAGGAAATCCACATCGGTGAAATCGTCATCGTCCGCCCCGGAGAGCAAATCCCCGTCGATGGCATCCTCACCGAAGGCAGCACCAATGTCGACGAAGCCTCACTAACAGGCGAATCCATGCCGGTCTCGAAATCCATCGGCAGCCCGATCTTTGCCGGCACTCTCAACCAAAGCGGCGGTATCGAACTCCGCGTCACCAAACGTGCCGACGATTCGACCCTCGCCCGCATGGTGAAACTCGTCGCCGAAGCCCAGGCCGAAAAATCCAGCACCCAGCGCTTCCTCGAAAAAGCCGAGCAATACTATGCCATGGGCGTCATCGCCTTCACCGCCGCGGTTTTTCTCGTCCCCTATTTGTTCCAAGATGAAACCTTCGCCAAGGCCTTCTATCGGGCAATGACCATCATGGTCGTCGCCTCCCCCTGCGCGCTGATCATCAGCACCCCGGCCACCGTACTTTCCGCCATCGGCGGTGCCGCCCGCCGCGGCATTCTCATCAAAGGCGGCTCCCACCTCGACCGCGCCGCCAACATCGATATCGTCGCCATCGATAAAACCGGAACTCTCACCGTTGGCAAACCCTCACTAACAGAAATTATCACTCCTGCCGGCATCCATCCGATTTCCAGAACGCTGAATGCTGATATCATCTCCCTGCTCCGCATCGCCGCCGCCCTCGAAGCGAAATCCGAGCACCCGCTTGCCCACGCGATCGTCAAGAGCGCCGAAGCACTTGGCATCGCTCCACCACCCGCCACCGATTTTCAATCCACCGCCGGAAAGGGCGCGGAAGCCACCATCGATTCCACCCGCTATCTCATCGGCAGCGAGCGCTTGTTCGTCGAACTTATGGCCTCAGGTCTAACGACTCTGGCCGAACTCTCGAAACCGATGCAAAATGATGGCAAAACCTGCGTCTGGCTTGGCTCACGCGCGGGCGATCAAGTCACCGCCCTCGCTGTGCTCGCCATGGCCGATACCATCCGCCCCGCTGCACGCGAGCTCGCCGATCAATTGCGAAAACTCGGCGTTAAAAAAATCGTCATGCTCACCGGCGATCAACACCTCGTCGCCGAAGCGATCGCCAAAGAAGCGCAGGTCGATGAAGTCCGCGCCGAACTGCTTCCCGAGGATAAACTCAACGTCATCCGCCAACTCAAAACCGAAGGCACTGTCATGATGATCGGCGATGGCGTCAATGACGCCCCGGCTCTCGCCATGTCTGATATCGGCGTCGCCATGGGCGCGGCCGGAACCGATGTCGCCATGGAAACCGCCGACATCGTCCTCATGGGCGATCGTTTGGAAAACATTCCACTTCTGTTAGCACACGCGAAACGCGCCAAACGCGTACTCCTTCAAAACCTGATCTTCGCCAGCGCCGTCATCATCGTGCTGATCATTTCCGCACTCGGATTCTCACTTCCCTTGCCCCTCGGCGTCGTCGGCCACGAAGGCAGCACCGTCCTCGTCTGCCTCAACGGACTACGCCTCCTCCTCATCGGCCAAGCCAGCATTTAAAAATAGCGGAGCGCTGCTTCAGCCCAATGCCTTTAATGATTCGCGTACGGTTGCCAAGCGCGCAAGGAGGCGATTTGCCACCGGCATGCCCACTGCGCTATCGGTCTGCACCATCCTGATCATGGGGAGACAATGGAACGGGAGACAGAATGTCCCCCCCGCCAGCAGCCGACAGAATATCGGCGCTCCTCCAAGCTGACGATTCTGTCAGATTTTCGCGAACACCAGACCGGTGCGCGAGGGGCTGTAGATTTTCATGATGCCATCTGCGTCGACCGGGCAGGGGATGCTGGGATCGAGGCGGTTGTGGCCGCCGAATTCCGGGGCGTCGGTATCGAGAAGCAGTTCGCGGGTTTCGGTGCCGGGCACGCGGATCGGGTAGCCGAAGAGCGAGCTGCCGACGGAGAAATTGAAGACGAAGATGAAATTCCCGCGTTCGGCGACGAGGATTTTCGGGCCGTGATCGATGTGGAGGACTTGGGCGGGCGGGGATGCTAACAAATTGGTCTTGCGGGCGAAGTCCATCAGTTCGCGGTCGAACTCT
>JFJP01022076.1_pt1 | contig 12451 bp, 12 predicted proteins | sample 431651 | NCBI WGS metagenome assembly JFJP01 (sample SAMN02602958, study PRJNA72255) | Microbial mat metagenome, whole genome shotgun sequencing project. | biome: fresh water; feature: sink hole; material: water; isolation source: purple microbial (photo- and chemosynthetic) mats found in... | reverse complement strand
GGCGTTGTAAAATCTGGTTTGACTACCGGCAAAGCTGCATTTTTTATCTCTGTATCAAAACTCGTTTCAATTTTCACAATTTTCTGCAAACTTTCATGATTGTCAATTTGCTGTATAGCAACATTTTCAGGCACATTTTCAGGCTCCCGAATCGGAGGTTTGATAAGACCGCCCGCGCTGTTCACCGGCTCAATCATTCCAATCATTGAGATCAATATCGAAATGCTGTTATTGCTTTCATCACGCAGACGAATCATGTTGCTTTCGGCATCAATGCTTACGATTGTACCTTGCTTTTCTTTGCCGTTTGTTAAAGTGATGACAACTTCTTTGTTTATATTTTTACTGAGTTCGTTTATCATTTATTTTCTATAGCGTTTGATACTTTAAATATAAACACGCGCGCTCCATTTGGAGCTTGTTTTTAATGTCCGTATAAATCCACAGTTCTTGTGTCAACGCCATCTATCTGAATTTCCTAAGAGAATAATCTTCATAGGAGCGACACATTTAAAAACTGAAACAATAAGATAACAAAAAAGGGGGGAATTGTCAAAAAAAATAAACAGGCTGGGAATGTTATTTTATAACATTACAATATGTTAAAATATTCTGTTTTTTTGAAAGGACGGGCGTATAAGTGAGAATTGAGAATTGAGAATTGAGAATTGAACATTTCTCACTTCTCAATTCTCACTTCTACCACCCTTTCCCTCCGATGATGCTCTTGATCCTTTCCTCGGTCTTTTTTTCCACAAGGATCATTTTCTTTGCCTGCGCCTTCTTGATTTTTTCAGTCAGCGTTTTCAGATCCGCCGGTTTTTCAACAAGGTCCATCGCGCCTAATTTCATTGCCTCAATGCCCTTTTCCACAGTGGCATGTCCGGTGAGAAGGATGATTTGCAGTTCCGGCTGTTTTTTCTTGAGAGCCGCAAGCGCCTCCAATCCGTCCATTTCCGGCATCTGAAGGTCAAGGATAACGGCGTCGAATGATTCGCTCTCCACTTTTTTAATCGCTTCCGAAGGGGATGTGGTCTCTGATACATTCATGCCCCGATTCCGCATCCTTTCCCCTAAGGCTTTTACAAATTCTTCTTCGTCGTCAACGAGCAAAATTTTCTCAGACATGGGTTACCTCCTTAAATTGCAGGGTGGACATAAAATGCCCATCTTACACATCAACTCAAATTCATTATGGGGGTGGGCATTTCATGCCCACCCTACTGTTTTTTTGGCAGATTGAGCGTCAACGCGCCCGCGTCAATGATGATACGGGCTTTCAGCTCGTTCATCAGGGATTTCTCCCGTTCCGAAGGAAAAATATCTGTCACTCCGGCGCTGAGATTCCCAAGCGGGCTGAACCGAATACATGCGCCATTTTCCGCCTCTTCTGTGATGATGTCAAGCGTTTTTCCTGATCCGACTGAGTTCAGGGCAAAATCTATGCACAGTCCCATCAGATTTTCCAGCAGAAAAGGCGCGGTGGTGATCGTTATGCGGATCGCCGGAGGCTTTGTTTTTATCGTTACGCCTTTTCCCGAAGCGATTCTGCCGTAAAGCCTTGCCACAAAATCCGACATATCCCCCACATCCACGCTTTTGACCGCCTCATCCGCGCTGTGGGCAAAGCGGTTCATGTTTTTGATGATGCCGTCCGCGCGCTGAATCTGCTGCATGATCTTTTCCGCCAGAACTTTGACCCGCTCCGGATCCATCGGCATCCCTTTTTCCGCCATGAAAGTGAAATCTTCCAAAAGCCCGGCGTTTTCATTCATCACTGCCAGCGCGTTTTTGATCTCATGCGAAATCGAGGCAGACATTTTTCCAAAAAAACGAAGTGAGGTTTCAGCGATAATATCCACTTTTAAACTCCTTGATATTGCTATGAGTTTAATCTTTCCGACTCCCTCTCCCCTTTGGGGAGAGGGCCGGGGTGAGGGGTGTGTGACCCTCTCCCCTTTGGGGAGAGGGAATGAAATCCGATGTTTCTGTACCAGCCGCTTATTTTTGAAGAACTTCATTCATCTTTTCAATGAGCGCCTCGATTTTGACCGGTTTTACCAGATAATAATCCGCGCCGGTCTCTGCCGCACCTGCATTGAAATCCTCTTCAGAACCGTGTCCGGTCATAAAAATAAATTTCATGGCAGGATATTTTTCCTGCATTTTTTTCTTTAACTGAAGCCCGCTGATTTTGGGGAGTTTCACATCCAATACAGCAATATCAAAAGATTGTGTTTCAAGCAGTTTCAGCGCGTCTGCTGCCGATACCGTCCACTCCGCGTCAATTCCCCGGAAGGAAAGCCGTTCCGCCAGCGTTGACACCAGTTCTTTTTCGTCATCCACCAATAATACCCGCATCAGTATTTCCCCCCTCCTTTTCTTCCGATACAAGCGGCAAACAGACGGTAAATGTTGTTCCTTTACCCGCTTGGCTTTGAACATCAATCCGCCCCCCGATTTTTTTCACAAGACCGTAGGTGATGGAAAGTCCCAAACCGGTTCCGCCTTTCTGCGTTTTGGTGGAAAAAAAAGGCTCGAATATACGTTTGATGTCTGCCTCTGCAATTCCGCAGCCGTTATCGGCAAACGAGAGTGAAACAAGACTGTCGCCCTGTCTTTTCACGGTAATGTCTAAAGAACCGCCGTCATTGAGTGCCGCAAACGCGTTGTTAATCACATTGAGAAAGATTTCCTGAAGCTTTCCTCTGTCACTTCTGATCTTGGGAATGTCGTCAGGGACATCCACTGAAACCGAAATGCTCCGGTATTCGGCTTCTTTTCCCATAAAACCGAGAACTTCGAGAATAACCGTTTTCAGATCAAGCGTCTGAATGCTCACATCCGTGTGTCTGGCGAAATTCAGAAGACGCCGGGTGATTGCCGCACAGCGCTCCACCGAGGAGGTGATGCAATCGGCAGTATCTAAGAGTTTCTGATCTTTTGCGTAAATATCTTTGAAAGTGAACATATCCTTGATGAAACCGGCTTTTTCGCTGATAATTGCCAGCGGATTGTTGATTTCATGCGCCACGCCTGCTGCCAGCCTTCCCAGCGATGCCATTTTGTTTGAATATTCCATCTTGTGCATAATCATTGCCCGATTCCGCTCTGCTCTGTGAATTCTGTTCACAAGATAAGTCGCTCCCCCCAGAATCACAAACACAATGACCGTGATGCTGGCACCCAGAAACCACAATATTTTCGTGCGCGTTTTGTACCATGGCTTCATCAGCTCGCCCTGCTGTTTTACAATCATGAGGATAAAAGGCGTATCTGTGATATAGGCATAACCGACAATGACAGGGATTCCCTCTGAAGTCCGGGTTTCAAAGACTTCGGTTGCCGCCGAGAATTTCGGAACCGGCAGAGAAATTTTTTCAAGGACATTGCCGTGATAGCGGGAGGGCGTTTGCAGGATTCCCCTGTGATTGATAATAAAGGCATCGCCCATCCCGCTGAGTTCAAGCTGGGAAAGCAGTTCTTTGAACCTTTCAATGTCAACAGATGCCCGCAACACATAAAAAGAATCTCCTGCCAGACGCTGTTTTATGGCAATCACCAAATGCGGTATGTTTCGGAAACCGAGAAATATGTCACTGATGTAAACGCCCTGTTCCGTCACCTCTTTGAACCATTCCTGTCCGCTGTAATTCTTGCCGCCGAGCTTATAAGGTCCCACATAATTTCTCTGCATTCCTGAGCTGTCAATGATGCCGAGATCCGCAACGCCGCTTAATCCTTTTTTCATATTTTCCAGAATGGCACCGAGCCGGAAGGGATCCTTCAGTTCCTCGACATTATTGTCCTCAATGATAAAATTGAGTGCAAATCTGCGTTCTTCCAGAAAAAAAGAAACCGTGCGCCGTGTATTGGAAACCAAGCGGGAAGTATGCAGCAGAATCTCGGCTTTCGCTGATGCCTGCATCGCGGTGTAGTTTACCAGCGTCATGAAAATCAGGGGAAACACCGTCACCACGAGGGTCAGCAGAACGGTCAACTGCCAGATGCGGCGGAAATTGGACAATCCCCCGGATACCTTCGCGCCTATATCCTCATCATCCCAAAATTCCGGTTTTATTTTTTCCAGTATTTTCAAGTTTCACCTCTGGATTTGCCGCGAATTTTAACCACGAAAGGCACGAAAAAAAACGAAGTCCGCGAAAAATAATTTCGTGTTTTTCGTACCTTTCGTGCTTTTCGTGGTAAAAAAAATACGCACTTCTTTACTTCTTTCTGCTGACCGCCTGTTGCGCTTTTTTCAGCGTCTCACTCAGCAGATTGATGTCAACAGGCTTTTGCAGGTAAGCAAACGCGCCGAGTTTCATGCACACTTCTCTATCTGCTTCGGAGCCGTGTCCCGTGAGAATAATGACTTCGATTTCCGGGCGCGTCTCCTTCACCTTCCGCAACACTTCAATGCCGTCAATGCCGGGCATCTTGAGGTCCAGAATCATGACTTCGGGTTCTTCCTCGTTGAGCAGATTCAGCGCGGATTCGCCGTCATAAGCAATGGCAGAACCCATATCCCGCATGGTCAGACGCTCGGAAAGCGTCTGCACGAACTCCCGCTCATCATCCACCAGCAGCACTTTTGACGGCATTTCAAAATCATATTTCCGGTAAATGTCTGTCTGATGATAGCCTTTGCCGACCCGGGTTTCCACGGATTTGACGCCGGCAACTCTGCCCGCTATGGTCTTGAGTTCTTCTTCAAGGCGGCTCAACAGCAGGACATGCTTGTTGATGGTCAGCGTCACCGAGCCGTCTCTGGCACTCACGCCCGCAGAATGTCCTTCTTTGGCAAGCTCCACCTCGACTTCTGCGGCAAGAATAAAATCCTGCGCGGCTTTTTTCGACGCATCCGTGGGCTTGATGACTTCGCTGCGGAGATTTTTCTCAATCAGTTCGGTGATTTCATCCGCCTTCATTTTGTCCGTGGGAACAACCATGTCGTACAAAGCCGCATCCCAGGGGTCTTTGCTTTTAAACAGCATATTTGCCCATGCGGCAATGTCCTCATCCTGCTGATGAATCATTGCTGCGGCTTCTTTTTCGCCGCATTTCAGTTCCTTACATGCCTGAGAAATTCTGGATTTCATGTCGGCAATCAGGCAGACGCGAAGCACATGGCTGATGTCTTTGGGAATGAGCTGCGCGGCGAATCCGGCAATCATCAGATTGTCTTCTGCCAGCATCTTTGCCGCCGCGAGCCTGAGCCATGCAACCGAGCGTTCTTTCTCATGGGTAAACTTGTTAAATACCGATGATTTTGCCGAAAAAGCACTTTTGATCTTGTTTTCCGGTATTCCGGAAATTTTGCCTGCGGCAGCAACGATATCATTGTCTGTGAAAAGCCGGTATCCGTTTTTTTCCAGAATTTTCCGAATTACCGTATCTTTTTCACAAAAAATCCCGCTGCTTATAGTTATAACTGACATGCTTATCAATCCCCTTTTTCATTTCATGTGTTAAGCATACGGCACACGGTCTGAAGCGGACATCGTTCTTCCTGTCCGTCTTTGTGCGCCTGATCATGAACCGCACAGATAGCGGCTTCCATTGTCGGATAAATGTCATCCTGTATTTCTTCATACAGATGGGTCCGCTTCAATACTTTCATCATGGATTCGTTAATGCCGCTGAAAGAAATACGGATGCCCGCACTTCTCACCCTGTCTATGGTCAGCGACAGGGCTTCTTCGCCTGATGCGTCCATGTCATTAATCCCGTTGGCTGCGATAATGATATGATTGAGTTCTTTCTTTTTCAATATGCGCTCGTTGATTTTATCTTCGAGATAACTGGCATTTGCAAAAAAGAGCGTGCCTTCAAAGCGGATGAGGTCAATGTAGCGGCACTCCAAGAGACGGTGCGCTGCGGCATCCCGAAGCGCCTCATCGTCATGTTTGGAAAGAGAAGCGACCCTGGGCCGCATACTCTTGTAAAGAAACACACAAAGCGAAAGCACCACGCCGACCATAATGCCTTTGTCGAGATGCGGAGCAAAGCCCAGCGTGCAGATAAAAGAAATAACGGAAATCGTACCGTCATACCACTGCGCGCGCCACGCATGGACAAAACCGGATACGTTGATAAGACCGATGACTGCCATCATAATGACGGCAGCCAGCACGGACTGAGGCAGATGATACAGAACCGGGGTAAAAAACAGCAGCATAATGACAACTGCCAGACTTGTGAACACGCTGGACAGACCTGACACCGCGCCGGCTTGGAGATTGACCGCGGATCTGGAAAAAGAGCCGGATGTGGGATAACTTTGTCCCAATGCGCCCAGCATGTTGGCAAGCCCCTGACCGATGAGTTCCTGATTCGGATCCAGACGCTGGCCCGTTTTGGCTGCCATGGCTTTGGCAATGGAAATCGCCTCCATGAAACCCAGCAGCGAAATAATAGCGGCAAAAGGCAGCAGGTGCATGAGAACTTTGAAATTTATTTTGGGAATACCCATCGAAGGAAGTCCCTTGGGCACCACGCCGACCACAGCGCCGCCCCCTGTTATGAGCAGTTTTTCAGGATTCAGCGGGTTATTGCCGACTTTGATTCGCCATGTTCTGCCGTCACCGCCTTCTTCTTTATGCTTGAGATAAAATTTCGCATCGCCTCCGGGCTGTTCCACTCTCGCAAAAAGAAAATTTCTGATTTTTTCCCGGTTGTCCTGCGCCTCATGCTTGAGCCGTTCCATTTTGACGGTAACGACGTTTTCATCATGCACGGCTTCCAGCACGGCAATGTCGTCATGCGCCTGTTTTGCCTTGTCCATGGCATCGGTAATCAGGGTCCGTTCCGCTGCCAGTCCCGGAATCGCCTCAACCGCACGGTTGAAATCCTCAATATGCTTTTTTGCTTCGGGCGATTCAACGGCTGAAATGTTCACGGTCGCGTTGTGTTCAAATCCTGTTGCCCAGGAAACCAGCGTGGTCAGAACCACTGCCACCAGCACGTTGGGAATTTTAGGCGCAATCCGCCTCAGCCCGTACATGATGATAAAAGCAGATATACCCATGAAGAACGTGGTCCAGTGGGTATATAGGGCAGCAGCCCTGCATACCCGGATAATTGTTTCATAATGGTGTTCGGCATCGTCCACATGCACGCCGAACATTTTGGACAACTGCGAAGTGGCAATGATGATGGCTGCCGCGTTGGTAAAACCGTTGATCACCGGATGGGAAAGAAAATTGACCACCAGACCGAGCCTGAGTACGCCGAGCAGAAACTGGAATGCGCCGACCATCAATGCCAGCAGAATGGCATAAGCGATGTAGCCTTCGCTTCCGGCAGTCGCCAGCGGGGCTAAAGAAGCGGAGGTCATCAGCGAGACCACAGCCACGGGACCCGTCGCCAACTGACGGCTTGATCCGAAGAGCGCGGCGATCATGGGGGGCAGAAATGCCGCGTACAGTCCGTAGTACGGCGGGAGTCCTGCCAACTGGGCATAAGCCATAGACTGCGGGATCAGTACCAATGCTACGGTCAGACCGGAAATCGCGTCTGTCCTCAGACTGGCAGTATTGTAGTTTTTAAACCAGGCAAGAAAAGGAAAAATTTTGTTCAGCATCTGCAAAACCTCTTATGATTAAAAGTTAGATGTTTCCGTAGGGACAGACCGGCGGCTGCCTCCAATGTCATTCAGTTAAGAGCGCGAACATCAGAATCCCTCTGGATGTTCCGGATTTTGTAGGGGCAGCTCCCTGTGGCTGCCCTTTGCAGGGTAAGCGTTCGACTGAGCTCACGCCGAAGTCACAGGGGCTTACCCCTACCTCTCTGCGACCGAAAGACACCCCCCCTGCCCCCCTCGATGGGGGATAAGTCTGAAAACAAGACCGGCTTAACTTGATGTCATTCAGGTCATGCTGCCGGCGTGTCTCTGCAAAGCATTCTGCGGCAGGCTGCAAGAATTTCATTATAGAGTGCGCCCGCATCATAAAGATTATAGGTTTTGAATCGTGCGATACCGTCAATCATGGAGAAAATGATCAGAGCGGTTTTTCGGGGATTGACATCGCCCACAGAGCCGTCTTTCTGACCGGTCAGGATCGCCTGTTCAAAAATATCCGCCAGACAGTTGTAAATGGCTTCCAAATGTCCCCTGCACACCGGATTGACTTCGGCAAGTTTATAGGGATAATGGCGGTGCAGCAGCAGGAAATGATCTTCCATAGTTCCAGCCAAATAAAGGTAAAAAAATATGACGCCTTCCATCATTTCCATACCGTTTTCAAACTTTTTTTCGCCGAAATACCGCCCGAATTCCTCTATAATCTCCGCTTTGACATTTTCCAAAACCGCAAGAAAAAGTTCCTCCTTATTTTTAAAATGGTAGAAGATGGTTCCGCCGGCCACGCCTGTTATTTTGGATAATTCGGACATGGATGTCTCGCTGAATCCTTTTTGCGAAAAAAATGCTGTCGCGGCTCGGAGAATCGCTTTTTTTCTCGACATATCTTTTTTTATTTCACCCTGCATAAAAACTGATTAAACAGTCAGTTTATTTAAAATTGAATTTATCAATCTGGAATCAAAGCTTATTTTTTATTTATTCATAAACTGACTGAGCAACCAGTCAGTTTATGAATTAAAAATAAAGATTTTATTTTGCGAAGTCAAGAAAAAAATGAAGGATACGGAAAAATAATTTTGATGTGCGATGAAAGATTCAGGTATCGGATATGAGGTTAGCGGTGTGTAACCAGCTAATTTTTATTCGGTTACGAGGCGCTGCCTCGTAACGCATGAGCCGGCTGCGGCAGAGCCGCAATGACAAACTTCTTTCTTGAAGAAAGAAGTTTGTATTGTTGGAGTGAAAGTTCAATCCTCAGCCTTCAACCCGTTCATCACCTGCCCGGTGATGACTTTGGGATAGAAATAGGTTGATTTTCTGGGCATAATCAGACCTTTGAGCGCAATATCCCTGACCTGCTCAATTTTGGTGGGATTGAGTATAAAGGAAATGTCGCATTTTCCCGCCCCCGGCGCATCAACGGCTTCTTCCGCAATGCTGGAATAGGCAATCAGCTTTTCATTGTCAAGCCCTGCCTGATCGAAACCGAGCATTTCCATAAGGATAAGACGGGTCAGCACCGTGACATCCAGATTCCGCAGCGCATCCGGAATTTCATTGCCGAACATTTCTTTCATCACGCCGGGCTTCAGTGTCAGCAGATACAACTCACGGGTATTTTTCAGGGAAACCCCGAAAACAGTTCGGTCAGTATCAGATTTCAGTTTTGCAAGAAATTCGTTTTTGCCACGGCTGCCTTCTTTTTGGCTGTAAGGTATTCTGACAATATCAAAATAAGCTTCAGCTTTCTGAATAAATTCGGCAAGCAGACTGTCAGAAACGCCTTTCAGCATACGGTGTGCGGGCAGAATCACCACGCCCGGGTCTTCCATGCTGCTCAGATACATCATCACATAATTCGCCGGATGATTTTCCGAAAAATCAGGAGTTTTTGCTGCGAGCCAATCTCTGTAATTCAGGGCAGTTTCATAACGGTGATGACCGTCGGCAATGAAAATGCGGCTTTCCCTCATGGACTCGGACACATATCTGTGAATCTCCGGGGCTGTGATGCGCCACATTTTATGCTGATGCCCGTTTCTTTTTTCTGTAAAAATATTGTCCGGAATTTTGTCCGCAACCGAATTTTTCAGGAAATCAAGAACGCCGTTCCGATCTGAATACAGCGAAAAAATAGGGCTGAAATTGGTATGACAGACTTTCATCAGTTCAAGCCGTTCCGACTTCACCTTGGAAAAAGTTTTTTCATGGGGCAGAATAATGCCTTTTTCAAAAGGCTCCAGACGCACCGAAGCAATCAGTCCGAACCGTGTAATTGTCCGGTCTTCAAAAGGAAATTGAACCGATGTCAGATAAAATGCCGGAGAATGATCCTGAACCAGAATTTTTTCCGAGCGCCACTGCTGAAAACATTCTGCGGCTCTTGTGTGACAATTGTTTCCGGGGCGGTCATTTTCCGCTATTTTGCCCAGAATCAGACGGATAACATTCTGAGAGTGGCAGTCATAAAAATAACACTGATCTTGTTCTGAAATCACATCATAAGGCGGCGCGGCAACATCGGAGAGGTCATGAATTTTATTCGGATTATACAAAATTCCCTTAAAAGGGACAATCTTTGCCATAAGTTTTAATTCCTTATTATCTATATTAATTTGTCTTTACATAAGATGAAAAAGCATTTTTTTACTAATGTTATTTGTAGTTATATATACTGATCCACTTTTGGTTTTTTTGCCGCAGACACACACAGACGGACACAGACAGATATCTGAAAACGGAATACGGCGCATAAGCAAAAAATATGCCGTAAAAAATCAAAATTGAATTACTATACTAAAAAGAATGATATTGTTCAAGTGAAATTATAAAATCGGAAAAAAAGAGGGTTGACATATAGGAATTGAGAATTGAAAATTGAGAATTGAAAAAGGATTTTTATTCTTTTCGTGTCTTTCGTTCCTTTCGCATTTTCGTGTTCCATTTTTTTTAACACAACAAGGAGGATCAGAATGAAAAAAATGCGTGTTCCTCCTTGAGCGGGCGATGGGGATATTTAATGCTTGCACCTAAGACACCGCCTGATACGGGTTTGTTCCGGAATCCCTCCAAAAAATATGCGCCTGTATTTTCCAGACTGCAAGAATATCTCAGCCGCTTGAGAGAGCAGACTTTCGTCCTGAATACAGAACTGACATATTTTAACAGCGGCAGGTCCAAGACATTGGCTGATATGTTTGACAGTCTGGCTGAAGCAGATACCGCCCGAAATATCATTTTGAGATTCGATACAACTTATTTATTTTATATTAAAAAAAATATATCAGCATTTCATGCGATTTGTTCTGAGTTTTTTCTTGATTGCGGAGCTAATATGTGTTAGCTAAGTAAGCATTCGTACATGACCGCATTTATTCTGACGTGTGTGACAATTCCGTAGGATTGCAGGCGATATGGGGGCAGTGATAACATTCAGCTTTTTTTCCGTTGATATGCCATAAAAAATTAAGACCGAATTTTAAGAAAAAGGATGAGATAAAGATGGATTTATATGAAAAATTAAGAGAATCACTGGAAAAGGAGATACAAAAACATCATCTCTCAGGGCGAAATATCAGTATAAGATGCAAAGCACTTTCCGCCGAAGAGGCAATCGGAAAGCCGGAGCATGATGATTATCCGATAATAAAGGGTAAAGAGGTCATGGTCGAAGCTGTTTTTGAGGGCGCGAAAGGACAGGCTTTTACAGATTCTTTTGAAAATGCAGATTATCTTGTTGATGATCTTTTAAAGACAGAGTTAAATTCAAGCAGGCGAAGAGCCAGTTTCATATCCGGCATGAATGCTGTTTTCAGATATCTTAATCTTTGCGATAAGACAATCCACTGCAAGGACGCTGAACCGAAGGAATGTGCAAAAAATCTGCCGGGGGCTGTGGGAACAGGCAAGAAAGTTCTTTTAGTCGGTCATCAGCCGAGATTTCTTGAAATGCTGGCATCAACAAACAATGTCAGGGCGGTTGATCTGGATCAGGATAATATCGGAAAAGAATTTTCCGGCGTCGTGATAGAACCGTCGGAGATGACCTCTGATGCGATAAAATGGTGTGATCTGATTTTTGCTACGGGTTCGACCGTCGTGAACGGGACCATTACAAATTTTCTGAATCAGAATAAACCGGTCATCTTTTACGGTGTTACGATCTCAGGGGCAGCAAAAGTATTGAATTTGAAAACTTATTGTCACTGCGGGAAATGATGTTTAATTTTAATAAAAACAAGGTGATACTGAATCACTATTGAAAATTGACAGGGATATACAGGATGTGAAGGATAACAGATAATATAACATATTGGAATATCATCTATATCCTGTGTATCCATGTTAAAAAAATTAACCCTGCTGTATAAAGTCAAAAGGAATTTTACACGGTTTCCGAAAATTTCGTCTGAGATGCAAAAAAAACTCTTGGACATTTGACAAAACCGTTAGCATAGTATATCTCTCAGAATAACAATTAGATAAAATAAAAAATCAGGATATTATCATGAGTTCCTCTGCAAACTTTTTAAATAAAATGCTTGACTTTTCTAAAAAAAGTCAGAGAGTTGTCTGTCTGTCTGTCTGTCTGTCTGTCTGTCTGTCTGTCTGTCTGCCGAGAGGCACGCCCGGACTTTGTAAAATTCGGGAAAATATTGTCATTAAACGCCGCCCGCTCTTTTCTGCCTGAAAACAGGATGAAAAGAGGGGCGGCGTTTTTTATTCCGGAGCCGTTGTCTGAACCCTGATTTTCAGGATTAAAGGATTTTCATGATTTGTGATTCCGGAGTGCTGAAATGAGCCGCAAGGCGAAATTTTAGCCCGTAGTCCGTAGGTTGGGGTGAGGCACGAACCCCAACAAAA
>JFJP01018747.1_pt1 | contig 12451 bp, 16 predicted proteins | sample 431651 | NCBI WGS metagenome assembly JFJP01 (sample SAMN02602958, study PRJNA72255) | Microbial mat metagenome, whole genome shotgun sequencing project. | biome: fresh water; feature: sink hole; material: water; isolation source: purple microbial (photo- and chemosynthetic) mats found in... | reverse complement strand
GTATTGTGCGCATCATACCCTTTGATTCTGCGGAATGTTCCGTTGCGCACTTCTTCATTGCATAACGCAACGCGCCGATTATGAATATCCACCTTTGACCCTACCGCATCGTCCGTGAATCCTGCCTTTGACATTGCCTTGTTCGACTGCGCGATAGTGACCGTTCCTACTACTTTGACTGGCTTGTCCATACCTTCATCCTCCTTGCTCTGTACTGGATAGTGGATGGCTCATTGTCCATCACTCACTTCCAATGATATATAGTGTTGAGAAGGAACGTGCGCCTGCGCTGTGGTAGCACAAAGACGGCATGCAAGGGGCGGGTGCATACCCCCCTGCGGGGTCGCTGTGGGTGGTATATATGCATCCCCATCATTATTTTTTGTTGAAAACCAAAGCCTTCGGCTTGGTAATCAACTTTGATTCTAAATTTTTTTTTGGTCATTAAAACCAGAGTGTTACATTTTGTAACAAAACAGATTGACTGGATTATCCAACTTGATTACCTTTCTGAAAACGGGAGAAGAGTATGGTACAGGATTACGGATTGCTGAATGTTTTGGAACAGGCTCGGGCGGAACTTAGGGCTACCTCTTTGGATGTGACCGTCTTTGGGGCTTCTATTGCGTTGTCTGCGTTGTGGCAGGAGGGGGATTCTACGGTTGGTGTGATGAGATATACGGTGAATAAGGGGGCTCGGGCTGTGATTGCGGAAGAGGTGTTCAGCCGGATGACTATGGCTCCGAACGGAACGAGGCTGGTGACGGCTCAATGAGATCGCCGTGCAAGGAGTGTTCACGCAGAGGAATCTGCGGGCTGTATGCTTCTTTCGTGGAGCTGAATCCTGAGGAGTGTAATAGGTTTAAGCCGGCCAATCAGGATAATCAGGAATCAAAAAATTGCTCTGATGAAAAAATTTGAATACAGTTATTCCGAGATCGCGGATGCGTCCGGGAAAACTTCTGGTGCTGTCCGCGTTGACATAACCAGAGGAGTGTTTAATCCGGAGAACCTCAGGAGCACGGCGGTGTATGTGGTGACGGGGATGTTGAATAAGGAGAAGAAATGAAGGTTATTCATTGCGACTGGTTAAAGACACAGATCGGTGTGTTCCGCGATAAGGCGGAGGCGATAGAAGTACTTAACGAAACAGACGGCTTTTTTGAAAAATGCGAGGATGGCATGGCAGGATTTTCATGCGGAAAGGACGGTGATGGTTTGCCGCTATTCTTCATTTTCATCGCAAGGAAGCCACACCCGCCAACAACCATACAGGGATTGATAGTCCACGAGGTTTCCCATCTGGTGGACATTCTGCTGGACAATAAGGGTATCGAGACCCGCTCGGTCAATACCGAGGTCAGGGCGCACATGAATGAGTGGCTGTTCACGGCGGTTCTTGAAATCATTCAGGAACAGGAAAAGCCGAAGAGAAAGAAGAAATGAACGAAGTGACTGTACTGCCGAACATTGACATCCCCGACCTGAACCTTCCGTCGTTTATTGAACTGAAAAATTCAGTTTTGAATCTGGAGGGGGTTCCGGAGGTCGCGGCAATGATACTCTCCCTCAGAGCAATGGGGTTCTCTACAGGGAGGATTGCGAGTATCCTTTCGGCAAACGGAAGACCGGTTGGTCGGCAGACCGTTTTAGATTATTGCAACAGGTACGACCCGCAAGGACTCTGTAATGTTTCCAAGGAGGATAAGCGCGTGCTTACCTCTCAGATGCTTCAGACAACGGCTGTGGCGGCTCTTATGGAGATTACGCAGGAGAAGCTGACGGCTTCTGATGCGAAGGATTTGGCGGCTATTGCGAGCCGGTGTGCGATGACAGCAGAGAAAATAAGGGAGCTCGACAAAATTGAGACCGGAGTGATTTCGCGGCTTGACGCGGCATTGAGCTATATGGACGACGAAATCGTGGAGAGCGAATGAAGTTTTTCGAGGACAGAGAAGAGGCTGGCCGGATTCTGGCGGGGTGCAAGAGACCGTACCCTGAGATTTCAGGGGTCGAGTATTTCTTCTATGGCCAGTGGGGTAAAAAGACCCTGACATATGCCCAGTACCTTCTCAGCCGCGAATTGCGCGAAGCGATCCACGACAAGGATAATTTCAGGCTGGAGGTCGGGCGCAGGATCTACTGCTATCCGCTGAAGATGTTGAAGCAGGACGATAAGCTCAGGGGAGCGATGGAACATCTGTTGCATGAAAGGGATACTAATCCTCTACAGTTTTTCATGCCTAACGGAAAGTGCGGGTTGGATTTTTTGAACGACACCTCATCCACCCTGAAGATGATCGTGGCCGGAAACCGGTATGGCAAGACCTGTCTTGCGATGGTTGATATGCTACTCGATCTGATCCCGTGCAACCCGGAATGGCTGATCTTTAAGGAGAACGGTGTAAAGTTCCGACCCTATGACGGGGTTCCAAAGAACTGGGGGTGCGCGAACTATCAATGGAGACATATTGCCACGGCAAACGCTCCGTTGCTCCTACAATGGACTCCGGACGTGTACCTCGGGAAATATTCCAGCAGAGCAAAGTCGCGCAAAGAGATCACCGACAAGAAGCCGTACATCGAAATGACAAACGGGGCGAAAGTTCAGTTCTTCACTTACGAGCAGGAGCAGGTAGTGTATGAATCTTCTGCGCTGAAGGGATGGGTATGGGACGAGCAACCTCCGGAGGCAAAATTCAACGGAGCAAGCGAGCGCACTAGAACGCTTAATGGAAGGCATATCATTCCGATGACTCCGCATAAAGTACAGGGGCGTCCGGATACTGGAGCCGGTACATGGCTTCACAAGGTGTGGAACGGAGGAACGACAAAGGGAAACACTATCGGCAGGTATATCGCACACACATTCGACAATCCGGACTGGAACTATCCTGAAATACAAAAACGCCGCGCATACATACAGCACGTTGTTGAGCCAACGAGGCATCACGATAGAAAGAGACTGATCGAGGGAAGGTCTCGTCTTGGAGGAGAATTTCATGAGGCGTCTGGGCTTGTCTATGATGATCTATGTAAAGACATTCACATCATCAAACAGTTTGAAATCCCGAAACATTGGACTCGGTATAGAGCGATTGACCACGGGCTTACTGTAAGTCCTACCGCCTGCGTTTACGCCGCAGTTACTCCTGAAAACGACGTAATAATTTATGACGAACATTATAAAATAGATCTGATTTATCCCAGCGCAAGAGCTATCGCTGAAAAGGCCGGAAACGAACTCATTCTTGTCGAAAGGCGGAGCGACTTTGGCGGAAACACGGATTTCGATGTCTATGAAGAGATGCAGATAGGAGCAGTATTTGAGAGAACTGTTCTCGATGGGCGGTCTTTCTCGTATGGAGACGCAACAACAGGGTTAAAGTGTGGAGACCTTTACAAAAACGCAGGAATTGATGTTTCTCCAGCTAGAGGCGGAGATTATAAGGTAAAGGGGCCAATCGTTTCAGAATACCTTTCCGTCGACTACAGCCGTGATCATCTGATTACAAAACAAAAAGGCGCTCCTCGCTGTTACATCATGGACAGTTGTGTAATGCTTATTGAGGAGCTTTTTTCTTATACTTGGCAGGAAGAGAAGGCAACGGCTACCGGAATATCTGATCCGAAGCCTCGCAAGGGAAACGACCACGCTGTTAATGCGCTTGAATATCTTCTGATGGATCAGCCTGTTTATCGGGGAGAAATTACTCAGTCAGACATAGATTGGTTTATCCCTGATAGCGGAAAGTCGTTTCTTGACTTCAGATTTGCAGATGAAGAGCGTAGAGAGCGAGTAAATAGTATCACCGGATATTAAGGAGAAATATGGAAATTCTAAGAGCTGGCACAGATCGGACGATTGTTAAATCGAGAGGAATCAAGGAGGAGATGGAGTGCGGCCTGATTATCCCGTCGCAGTTTTTGAGATGGTCTAACGTCTGTACCACCAGAGACGGAAGGACGGCAATCATCCGAGACCACTCAAACAAAGATCTACCAACCGGAGAATGGGTGGTTAGAGATGACGATATTATTGCAGAAATCAAAGACGGAAAAATAATCCCGTCAAAAGGGTGGATTCACACGCGCAAATGCTCCGATCCTGAGCAAGACATCATTACGTCACTATCCGGCCGCAAAAATCAGTTTGCGGAAATCCTTGCAGTCGGAGCTGGTTCGGAATTAGATTCCGCTTACACAGGATGGCTCGCGTATGTGAAAGAAGACGCTCTTTCAATTCAGGCTGTTGAAGACGGATACGACGAGTGGATGATACTTCTTGAGGAGGTTCTGTTTGTAACGGAGGCGTAACATGGTTATTGATAAAGGAATTTCGGAAACAAAAGATCTAGACATCAGCAAGCCGATTGCTAGAGAAAACATCACCAACTACGCAGACGAAAAAGACATTGTTCAAGAGGTGGCTCAGTATGTCGACAAGCTGGTGACTGACAACACCTCTCTGCTTGAGTCAGTGTGGGACGACCTGATGCACTACGATTATATGTTCCGGTGCGGAAAGAATGCCACGGAAAAAGCGTCCAACAAACCAATGGCAGTACCAGAAGATCCGAAGTCTAATGTCGGAGCCACCATGTTCTTCCGTCAGGTCATGCAGAGCGCGGCAAAGGTTTATTCTCTTCAGTCTGCACGCGATGCCTATTGGAAATACACTCCGGTCTCGACCGTTGGAGTGGCAATGTCGGCGGAAGACAGCAAGATGCAGACCGCACAGCTGAACACGCTTACTCGATGGAGTCTTGACCGGGATGCGTTTGAGCAGAAGCTGATTACAATCGACATGATGATTGCAAAATATGGATTCTGTTTTATTGGAGCAGGATGGATTCGAAAAGAGGGCGTTCGCGAAATCCGCATTCCGGCCGAGCGCGATGAATCTGGAAAGATTACTAAGCCTTCCGAAAAACTATCCATTCCAGCGCTATACGAAAACCGCCCGACATTTACGGTCTATGACCCGACATCTGTAATCCTTGATCCGAACATCGACAACGTCCAGAATCAGGAGTGTGTGTGTTTCACGAGCGTTATTCCATTCTCGGAGGCAATCTCTCTGGTTGAGCAAGGATACTGGAGCGAAGAAAAGTTTAGAGAGATAACCTCAACTCACGGCTGGGACGGAACAGCAGGGCGTCCTCGCGCACAGGATAAGGCAGACAACGCAGACGAGACATTCTCAAGTTCCACAAAATCCCAAGCCCTCTTGGTTTGGGATGCGTATGTCAACCTTCCTCTTGGAGAGGACGGAAAGCTCGATCAGAAAAAGACACCTCCGAGACGGTTCCGCTGTACGTTTGTAGGAAATAAAATTTCGCAGTGCGTTTGCGTCCGTATCGAAGAGAACGATTATCCGGACGATTTGATCCCTCTTGAGATCGTCCACGACTATCCAGATGATCCGGGCCGGCTGATCCATATCAGCAAGGGCTCAATTTTGAAGAACAACTACGCTGTTGAAGTAACGGCCATTAACCAGATGGTTGATGGGGTTTCTCTGGTACTTAATCCTCCAACCGTAGAGAGAAAGGGCGCTGTTTTTGGAAAGAACCGCAAATATGGACGGAGCTCACGCATTGAAGTGAAAAATAGCGTGAATGAAGACATCCGTGAATTTGTAGTTCAGGATAGAACTCAGACCGGAATCGCCCTGCTAGAATATTCCAAGAACGACTCTAAGATGGCAATTCACACCGACCCTGCTCAAATGGGAGAAGGCCTAGGCGCTCGCGCAACGGCGACAGAATCAAGCGGGGTAATGAGGCTATCTGCCGCTCCGAGCGTCATGAATGCCAAGTACATCACGTCGCAGTTATTTATGTTTCTCGCAACTGAGATGAAGCGTCTCTGGCAGGCGTTTGCAGATGATGCCCAAGTTGTCCAGATCACAGACGCAGACTCCCCGATCCAAACGATTCTTCCGGCTGGAATTACAGGAGAGTTCGATGTGCAGATTGATGTGGTTGATCGTGTAGTTGACGATATTCAAGGAGAGCAAAAAGTATCTCAGGACATTCAGATGTTTTCGGCGAATCCAGAATTGATGAAGGCGGTCGACGTTTATGCGCTACTCGAAGAATACTTCATCCGTCGCTATGGAAAGAGCTATGTGAAGCAGAACCAAGACGCCGATGCGGTGGCGGGAGCAAACAGAGACATCAATCTGATTCGTTCTGGCAAGGCCGTTAGCGCTCAACAGGGGCAAAATCATACAATCCACCTAAATATTCTTAGAGCCGAGCGTCTGCGATACAAAGGAGTTGAAGAGCAGTTCCCTTACATTGTTGCCCTTGACCGTCTGATCGAACAGCACTCTCAGATGGCCGGAGGAGAGGTTCAGGGTCAGCAGACTCCGCAACCACCGCAGGAAGCGGCTCCAGAGGGAGCTCCGGAGGAGGCAATGGGCGGAGCGGCTAATATGCAACCTCAGTCTGGGACGCCGGCATGAACGAAGAGCTTCTTAAAGAAAAGCAGGTTGAATTTTTCTCCGGAAACGGAGTGAGAGATTTTCTGATACCGCAACTCAAGGAAAGGCGAAGTGATCTGGTTGAACACTGGGTTGCAAGCGGAGACGAGAGCGACAGGTTCAGAATAATGGAGATCGACGATGTTCTTGGCGAAATAGAGCGCCTTGGAGAGAATTGATAAATATCCGGTAAAGATGATTGACTTTAGCGGAATTAAAAAATATCAATCGTGAGTAAGGAGACAGACATGCCAGACCCAAGAGACATAGAGAATGACGAAATGGATGAAGGTCTTTTAGACAATCCGATTCTCAGCATTCTAAGCGACGACGAACCGAAGCTGGAAGAAGACGAGTTTGCCGATGCAGATCCGTCCGGAGAGACCGCTGAGGTTCTAAGGGAGCGTGTACACGCAAGAAACCAGCAGTTGCGTCAGAACAAAAAGGCCATTGAGCGGATGCAGGCTCAGATTGATGAGTTGAGCAAAAAGTCACAGTCGGTTTCTCCAGAAATGATTGCGGCCCTCATGCAGAAGCCTCAAGAGAAACAGGTTTCAGAGGAAGAACAGCTCGACCAGTTACTCGAATCAGCAGGAGATGACCCGAAGGCCATCATGAAAATCATGCTTCAGCGGGAAAAGGTTCTCGAGGGCAAGTTAGTCAACGTGCTTCGCAGTCGAGACGCACAGATTGAACAGCGACTTAAGCCGAAGCCGGATGAAACCACATCAAAAACGATTGAAAAGTTGCGTACGCTTCCGCAATTTGCCGGATTCAGCGACGATCAGCTTGAAACCGTGTCAAAAATGGTTCTTCCCGTTGCTCGCGCCGCCGTTCGCCCACCGGCTCAGGCTGGCGGACGCCCGTTTCGCGCCGGAAACCGAGCTCCATCGGATGAAGATCTGATGAAGCAGTACGAAGCCGAACTGAACGAAATGGGTTTTGGAAAATAAGGAGATTTTATGGCTGAAGAAAAAGAAATTTTAAGAAAAACAGCGCCGGCCATTGAGGTCAAGGGCGCATCACAGACCAGTAACATCGACCAGTTAATCGCCGAGAATCCGGGCGTTCAGTTTATGAACTGCTCGGCTGGTGCCTCGAAAGAGGCTCTTGAGGTAGCAGGATTAACACCGGTCGTTGACAGCGCAGGAAAGCCGATTGTCAAAAAAGGACAAATGGTTTGCCGGTGTACAAACGACACTCAGAAGAAGCTGATCCGCGAAGGATTCAAGGAGTCCACAGCGCAGATCAGAGCCGTAAGGCCAAAAGAAGACTCTGATGCCGTTTCGTTTAAGAAGAATCCGGCAGGATTTAAAGCCCCGCCGGTGGATGCCGAAGTGCGGTAATAAAACCCGTTCGGCGCAAATAAGGAGAGAAGATCATGAGCTTTGAATGGACAGCAGGGATGACGAATCCCTTCGTATATAAGGGTGTGCCGACCCGCTCCGAACGGGAGTACACGGTAACAGCGGGACAGTCGTTTAAGGCTGGCGAGTTGGTTCGTATTCTGGCGGCCGGAACAATTTCCGTAGCCGGAGTCGATTCAGATGCAACCGGCCCTGTTCACGGCATCGCACTAGCGGACGCGGCAACGTATCTGACTGGCGGAGCTGAGGCTGGCAAAAAATTCCCTGTAGCGCTCTTGAATAAAGACTGCGTGCTCGGAATCCAGCTTGCCGCATCGACAGACCAAAATGACATCACAGTTGGAACGAAGTGCACGCTCGCCGTCGCATCTAACAAGTGGACGATGACTAGCACGACTACCAATGGTATCGCAACGGTTGTTGGCAAGTCCAGCAACGACGAGCCCTTCAACCCGCAGGCGGAAGCCACGCTCGACCAGAGCATTGTTTACATCAGCTTTGCCCAAGCCCTGCTTGACGCACGCGGATAATAAAGGAGAGAAACAATGAATATGTTATCAACAATTAAGACAGTCACGCAGATCATGCCCGGCTATAATGTTCCGGAAAAGTTTGCTGAACTCATGCGCCTCGGGCTGGACAAAGCGTTCCGTCGTCAGGCAGAAACTCCGCAGGAAGGTGCGAAATACTTCACCACCCTGACGGACAAGAAGGGCTACCGCAAATACCAGAGCACCTTGGGCGTTGGAATGTTCAAACAGCGTCGGGACGACGAACCGATGCCGAAGACTGAAGGCGCTATGGGCTTCGGGTATGAATACAGCACCACGACCTATGCTAACGCGATCTCGACGATGCGCGAAGTGTGGGAAAAGGATCTGTATGGTCAGCTCGGCAAGGAGCAGGCGGAGCTCGCAGACAGCACCAACATCGGTCTTGAGCTGAACTATGCAGATGCGTTCAATCGCGGTCTGGGCGGTCTTGCTTATACCGACGCGGTGACGGGTATTGGTGGTGCGCCGTTCATTTGTGAAGACGGACTGTACTTCATCTCCCGCGCTCGTCCGAATCCGCTGGGTACCGCAGGAACGTGGAGCAACCGTCTCCCCGATCAGGCATGGGCCGCTGGCGCGAATAACGATGCGGCCTTCGCTCAGATCATCCGGGACTTCAAGCTGGCTTTCCGCCGGTACAAGAACGACCGTGGCGACCTGTCTCCGAAGATGCTCAACCGCCTCATCGTATCTCCCGCATTGGAAGATATTGCCAAGCGCGTGACCAGCACTCAGCAGGTCTACAGTGGAAGCGCATCTGCTGAAGCCAATAAGTTCAGCGATCAGGCGACAAATACCATCGCCGGAACAAAGGTTGACGTATACAGCTGGCTGGCCGACGGCCTGATCTATGCGGAAGCAACCGGCGTGAACGAGCTGGAGTTCCTGTGGCGTGCAAAACCGGAAACGATGATCTATACGGATGGAAATCCGGATATGATGAATCAGCGCGTTCGGTTGGACTTCGGCATGGGATGCGGTCGTCCATGTACTTGGATGGGCATGCTGACCACCGGCACCGAAACCCTGTAATCTCAAAGGAGACACTATGAAAAAATTCGTACTAGCGATGATTGTCGGGTGTTTCTGCGGAGCGGCTCTGGCCGCTTCCGTTGAGACCATCACGATACCGGCCTCCGGCGAGAACTACCTTTCCGGCTCTTGGGTTAATACCCTTCAGCCGAAACGGACGGTTCAACTGAAGTCGGCGTTCGTCAAATACGCATCGGCTCCTACGCTCGACTCAACGGCTTCGGCTCTGGTCAGCAAGTCCGGCGTTGCCTATACCGTCGATACGGCCACTACGACCAGCAATGGTCTTGCGTATGCCAGCATCGACTTCGACCGCCCTGTCTATTGCGGATACGGAGAAACCGTGACGGTTTCCCGCACCGTTTCGACAACCGGCGTCGTCGTGAATGTTATGCTTGTTGTTGAATAACGACTTGACATAGCTTTTGGGCAATGGAACCCTTCGTAGCGTAAGTTACGGAGGGTTTTTTATGGCAGTCATCAGTACTCAAAGTCTATTCACTTCGTTCGCAACGAAGTTCAGTATTGGCACAAACTCCACAGTCCGCTTCACGGCGTCTTTTCTATCAGCCTACAACGACGCGCTGATGGATTTGTACAACGCCCGTTCCATCGAGGCAGAGCCTGTTCTGTTGACAGCTCTCGCATCCAACTCAACCCTAACTGAGCGCTATTTGCCAATTGTTAAGATCGGAATACGCCACCACCTGCAATCCGAAGGAGAGTGGGTGAAGGGCGACCAGAGAGATGAGTATTCTGCTCTAAACTGGAAGAACGCTATTGGAGATGCGTCTAACCTGCTCGTCCATGCCGAAGAGTCGGCTGGAACCTATACTGGCCCGTGGGGAGATTTGTAATGAATTTTGATTTTGGGAGTCTTCTTGGTTTTGACAGAGCGGCTTCAGTTGTGACTTCAGCTGAAAAGGCCGGGAGAAAGCTCTGTTATTGGACTGGAAGAATTTCAGAAACAGACTATCCTTCCACACTAACGGCCGATCTTCCGGGCGGAGAATTTTGTGTATTGACCGGAACGAAGACAGATTCCGTCGTAGCATACGCATCACAATCAACGAATTTTAAACTGGAAATAGACTTCACGACCGATCAGGCCGTAACGGCTGAAATAACAGTCGCTGGAATAAAATACTCCTATTCTTCTAATGCGTTTTCAGAGGGTTTGCTTACCCTTATGGCTCCGGCTCCGGTTCTTCCTGATACGGTAATAAAAGACCCTGTACTGGTTAGAATCGCGCACGAATATGTGAGACCCGGAAACACAGACATCCGCGTAAACTTCAACGACATTCCAAGGGCCGCTCTAGGGCAGGAGCTCGATCTTTATGTCAGAACAAGAATGGGCGTAATAACAGACCAAGCCATAAAAGGAATTACCTATGACGGAAGGTGGCGGCTGGCGCAGATTCTAAAGTTTGACTCAGAGAACGCTGACGACCCGAAGGTGTCGCTGATTTACAAAAAAGGATATGCGACAACGCTTAATTTTTCAGAAGCGTTTCTTATCTCAAAAACAGAGTCAGAAAATGCTACAGAGCTTGCAATAAAATTCCAAAACTTAGACCCGAGAACCGTTGAGGCGGCAAAGGTGGAGGCAAGTTCTCAGGCAACAAACCCAGAGTTTGGCGGGGTTGTTTATTCAGGATCATGGGTAGTCACTTCGGTAAAAACATCCGAATCAGAGACGACGCTAACCAGCTCGGCAGACTTATCTGATGCGGGGTTTGTGATATGGTATCTAACAAAAACAGGGTCTACTACGTCAGCCGCTATTCTAGTTGGTCTTGAAAGATCGAGTTTGTACACAGAAGAAACGTATTTATATCAAAACATTCATTCGGCAGATTTAGCGTCGTTCATAACAACAAACACAAGTTTGGCAAAAGCGAGTATAGACAGTAGAAATACAGCCGTTGTGTCAACAGACGCAAGAAAGTCGGATATAGCCGGATACTTTAATGTCCACCTTGTAATAAGAAGCTACCTGACCCCTGCCTATATTGTAAGTGGACGCAAAAAGACGGGCATGTTTGACGAAGAAACGCGACTATACAAAAATGTTGAATTTTCCGATGTAACAAATCTAATCAACTCAATAACTGTTCTTGGAGCATACACACTTGTTTCGTCCGGAATTGGAAGAATTGGGGATGACGGCTTATGTGATGTCAGTATCTCGCTCAGATCGTTAATTGTCCCTTCAGGAGGAAATCTTATAGTTATTGGATGTACCGGAGGAATGTTCAGATCAAAACTATACATACTTAGAAACATAAAAGACTCGGATGTTACGGCGAAAGTGAGCGGCCTTTCGTTATCAAGTCTAATTGAAAGCGTAAGAGCTACGAGGTCTGAATCTGATGGATATTGGGATATTATATATTCAGAGCTAATTGTTCCGCCGCCCAGAACGGAATATAAAAAGACGGATGACAGAAGGGAGTATCAGAGCGGGTCTGCCGAGCTGAAAACCCCTCATACTGTTTATAATGCGTACATCACATCGCTTGAAGAAGACCCCGTAACCCACAAATTTTCCGGGATTCAGGAATATCTGCCCAAGAAAATTTATTTGCACCAAGGATACGCCGGTGGCGGAGGGGTGTCGCGGAAGCGGCGGACAGTTTCTATTGCTAGTATTTTTACGTATTCAGCAGACCAGCCGTCTTCCCCGGACTTTGGAGAGGTGTCTCTGCTTTCAAACGGCATCTGGCAAAAAATTGATGAAGTGACAGAGTATCCAGCATGGTGGGATGCCGCCTTTTACTTCGGATTGTGATTCTATATGAGTAAAATTCCGACAATAACACTGCACGACAGCTACCAACCTAATGGCGGAAGCGACAAGCCGTATGTCGGATTGTCCGATGAACAGGTGTGGATCGCATACCAGATGGAGCGCCGCGCAGAGTCCGCTAACATAAAACATTTTGCCGATTCGACCAGAAAGGTCGTCAACGAGACCGGGAGGTTGCTTGGCGGATTTGAGAGCG
>JFJP01019085.1_pt1 | contig 12454 bp, 9 predicted proteins | sample 431651 | NCBI WGS metagenome assembly JFJP01 (sample SAMN02602958, study PRJNA72255) | Microbial mat metagenome, whole genome shotgun sequencing project. | biome: fresh water; feature: sink hole; material: water; isolation source: purple microbial (photo- and chemosynthetic) mats found in... | reverse complement strand
TCAAGAAATCCGAAAAGAAATCCGAAAAAGGACACCCAATTGAAAATTTTATTTTTATACGATTGACATTACATGCCGGATTTCATATAAAGCAAATTCTCTGTACAACACAGATGGCGAGGTAGCTCAGTTGGTAGAGCAGAGGACTGAAAATCCTTGTGTCGGCGGTTCGATTCCGTTCCTCGCCACCATTTTAACATCTAATAAAGAACGACTTATAACAGCTCGTTCTTTTTCTTTTTATACCTGTGGCAGATTCTGTGGCAGTCACGGTATCGCCACGTAAAATTGGGCAGGACGTCTGAAATCAGGCCGAATTCTTAATGATTGGAAATGGATCTAAAGCAGCAAAGGGAAGATATTGGAGACCCCTACGCCAGCAGGCCGTTGATGATCAGGACGACCGAGGTGATCGCTAGCGCGATGTGGATGACGGCGGCATAGTGGTGATCGCGCGTGAAACGAACCAGTCCATAGCCTGCCAGCACACCGACAGGAATGACAGGCAGCATCACCAGGCCAAGGCGAAGGTGATCGGCCTGGATGCGACCGAGCAGGACGAACGGCACCATCTTGATCAGGTTGAGCACGAAGAAGTAGGCACTGTTGGTGCCAGCGAACCGCATCTTCGGCAGTTTCTGAGGTAGCAGCACCATCTGCATGACCGGGGCTGCCGCATGTGCCAGGGATGACGTGATCCCGGCTGTGGCCCCGTAGGCGAAACAGGCCTTGGGGCCGGGGGCAGCGGCTCCGGCCAGGCGAGAAAGGATCCATTTACGTGCAGCGAACCAAAGGGTGAACAGCAGGCCGAGCGTGCCGATGGCGATCCGCAAGGTGGCGTCGGTCACGACAATCAGCGTATGACGGTCGGAAATGAACAGCGCGGCAGCCAGCGTCACGCCCACCAAGGTCCCTGGCAGCATAGCACGTACGCGTTTCCAGTCGATATGCCGGCGATAGAGCACCACGGCCCCGGCATCCATCACACAAAGCATCGGCAGCATGAAGGCCACCGCCGCACGTGCGGCCTGGGCCTGTCCCGGCCAGAGCAGGATCAGCAACGGCGTGGCGATGCTGCCGACCGGGAAACCGCCCTTGGCCATCGCGGTCAGCAGCAACGAGAGCGCGATCCAGCCCAGATCCGCGAGGTTGTAGGTGGCCAGGAAGTCCATGTTCTGAAAACCCTTTGAATTTAACCGTTTGAATAGGGTAGACGCACCACCGCTGCCCCCGACACACTAAGCCGTGGCGGCGAGGCGCACGTCGTGCACGCCTGCCGGAAAATCCTGGTAGCGATCGCGTTCGGAAACACCGGGCAACAATCCTGCTCGATCCAGCGTCAGCGGCATGGGGGCATTGAACCGCAGCCAGCGGTGCCGGGAGGTCGTCGCATCATACGTAACCCGCAGGGGATCCTTGCAGGTGGGGACCTGTGCGTCGAACGCAGCGAGCGTTGCGGGCTGGGGTGCCAGATGCACGCTGCCGAAACCCGGTGCGGCAGGACGGACGCCCACGAGGAATCGCGGGATGATGTTGGCGGGAGCCGCGCCCCAGGCATGATTCCAGTCCAGGTTGTTCTTGTAGCGGTGATCCCACGCTTCGAGTGTCACGGTCGAACCGGCCTTGATCATATTGAGCCACCCCCGGTCATGCTCGGCAGTCATCAACGCCAGCGCATGATCCGCCGCCCCCAGCCGATAACAAGCCTCCAGCAGATACTGGGCACCGTAAACGCTGCAGGCCATTCCACGCGAGCGGATAAAGGCCATCACCGCAGCCTCCTGCCCCGGTGGCACCAGTCCCATCGCCGCCGGGAACATGGAAGCATGCAGCGATTTGTGCGTGGATGCTTCGCCATCGCAGAAGCAATCTCCCTGGAAAAAGACATGGTGAAAACTCGCCAGCCCCTGCTGATAACGCCCGGCGAAGCGTGCTGCATCCGCCGACTTGCCTAACCGTTCGGCGATCATGGAAAGCAATCGCAGGTTCCAGAGATGGAAGGCATTGACCACGGTATTGACGGGGACCATCTCGTAGTTGTCGCGTTCCCCCGTCCCGCCCTGTGTGAACGAGCCCGGCGGCCAGTCCACCAGATCGCGCATCGGCTTATCCAGGAACACCCCGGCATGGATGTCCGGCGATACCCGTCCGTCCGCCGTACTGATGAGACCATCCTCGCGCGCCAGTTCGAGCAGGGCCTTGCGCTGCAAAATCTCGTAGTAAGCCTCCAGCAGGTCGATCCGTCCCGTGGCGCAATAGTCCGCCCAGGCCATGGGCAGGCAATGCAGGATCCATTCGGTGGGCCAGGTGGGGTGGAATAGCAGGTGCTCAAGACTCTGCCGGGCCATCTCGAACTCGGCATCCACGCCATAGTGACAGAGCTGGTTGATATAGGCATCGCCCTCGTACGGAATCCGCTCGCGGTCGCCATCAACATATACCCCGCAAAAGCTCGTGGCCTTGATGCTGTACTTGCAAAGATCCCAGACCTTGTTGAGCCGGTCATCACTGGAGGCAAAGGAAGAGGCGCTCTCATCGAAGGGATAGGATACCGCCACCTGCCGGACATCGCCCGGCAGGGTGGAAATCCCCTCGTCCAGGACAAGCTCTGCATAGCGGAAAGGCAAGACCTCGAACAGGTGATCCGGCATCCGGATCGCCGCCGGTCCCGTGTTGCGGGCATCGGGCGGGATGACCACTTGCTGCGTCGAGCGCCCTGCGGGCAGGGACATCTCAATGGCACGGTACCGAACACATCCTGGCGGCTTTCGATCGATCCGCCCATCGGCGGCAAGCCGCTCGCCGAGATGGATAGTCGCCGGCCCGCCACGCGGCATGTCAAGGGTCAAGCGCAACGTGCCAAATGCCGCGGTTCCGAAATCCACGAACCAATGACCGGGAGCCAGTGAGCGGACGGCACAGGGCGTTCGTTCCTCGACCACAAGTTGACGCAGCCTGGCAAGATTCAATGATGTTTTCATGTGGTAAGTATCCCCGCTATGGTTTCGCTAAGATGGTGACGCGTGACCGGTTTCTGCAAAAAGGCGTTGAAGCCGACCTGCCGCGTGGCCTCCTCGGAAAGCTGCTCGGAGAAGCCGGAACAGAGGATAACGGGCAAATCCGGGCGAATCTCGCGGAGGGTGCTTGCCAGGTCGGCCCCTGTCATGCCCGGCATGACCAGATCGGTAATCAAAAGCGCAAAGGATGCCGGATCGTCCTTGAACCGATCCATGGCGACCGCTCCGGAGGTGCATACCACCGGGGTGTACCCCAACGATGCCAGCATCGGCTCCGCCATCTTTGCAATGCTCACATCATCGTCGACGAACAGGACCCGTTGCCCCTTGGCCAACGGCGGATGCCATTCCTCGGGGGTGTCGTCGGGTTCCGCCTCAACCAGGGGCAGAGCCACATGGAAGGTGCTCCCCTCGCCCACCTTGGACTCCAGCGCGATCGCCCCGCCCAGGGCGTCGACGATATTCGCGGCTACCGCCAGTCCCATGCCAGTCCCCTCGCCACTGGGTTTTGTCGAAAAGAAGGGAGAGAAAATCTGCTGGCGCAAATCCTCGGGAATGCCGCAGCCCGTATCGCTGACCGAGAGCCGCAAATAGGTTCCCTTCTTCAATTGCGGAAACTCCTGGCGATGCCGCCACCCCATCGAGAAACAAGTCAACTGGATGTCGACGGCACCGTCTTTCCCAGCCATGGCGTAGATGGCATTGGTCACCAGATTGGTCAGGATCTGGTGGATCTGGGTCGGGTTGGCCTGGGCCAAATCGCGGTCGGTACGAATCGCGTAGCGAACGGTGATGTGCTTCGGGCAGGCGGCCGCCTGCTGTTTGGCAACTTCCTTAACAATGGGACCCAGATGAATCGGGCTAGTGACACTATCCGACTGGCGACTGAAGATCAGGATCTGATGCACCAGTTCCTTGGCACGCAACGAGGCGCTTCGGATCTCCTTGATGAAATCATACAGGCGATCGTTCTTGTCGCAAACTTCCAGCCCGATCTCGGCATAGCCCAGGATCGGCGTGAGGATATTGTTGAAATCATGGGCGATGCCACCAGTCATGGTGCCGATGGCCTGCATCTTGTGCGATTGGCGGAGCTGCGCCTCGCGAAGCTGCAAGGCGGACTCGGTCTCGCGAAGATCAGTCAGGTCCTGCACCTGGACCAGGTGTCCGACCGGATGCCGGGCGCTGTCATACCCCAGATTCTGGAAAAACACATCCAGGACGGCTTTACCCCTCCGATTACTGACGAACCCCATGGAGGAGATCATGGCATCCAGATCAAAGACCGACTCGCCATTGGTGCTTTCGCCCCGTTCCACCTGCTGGTGAACGGCATCCGATATAAAGCCACAGGAAAAAAAGTCCAACTTGGCAAAATCGTCCTTGTGCGGACTGCCGAAAATGCGCAGGCAGGCAGAATTGACGGCCACGAGACGATGCCCGGCATCATACAACGCTGCGCCAACCAGCGTGGAATTGAAAAAATCCTTGAAGCGGCGCTCGGCCTCGTCCAGTGCCGTCATCAGCCGTTGCCGTTCCGCGATCCGGCGCACACTGTAAAGCAGGCGGAAGGGGGCGTCTTTTCCCAGGGCGGTCAGCGTCACCTCCACCGGAATACGCTCGTTACGGCGGGCGACCAGGCTGCTCTCATAGGAAAAGACCCCGTCGGCAACCGCCGTCCTGATATTGCGTTGCATGGATCGCAAGGCCATCACACTGTTGCGAGGCAACTGCTCGGTGTTGTCCAGCCGCATCAGGTTGACATCGGTTTGTGTCCGCTGGACGTCCGGTTCGCGGACCAGTTCAAGATCCATGGGGGTCAGTTTCAGCAGGTCGGCAGAGGCATAGTCCAGAAGCTGGCAGACCGAGGTATTTGCGTGCGAGAATGCCTGTGGCGTAAAGGACTCGTCGGCCGCGAAAGCGAGCTGCCCTTCCGGTACGGCATTGAACATCGCCTGCAGCAGGCCCCGGGTGGTGAATTCCCGATCCAACGCATCCTGGGAGGATATCAGTGCCTGCCGCTGCCGCGATTCCTCATCCTTGCGCTCTGCCTGCTCGCGCTGGCGCAACCGCCGGCATTTGATCAGCTTGCCAGCCAATACGGAACTTGCCACCGATAGCACGGCACACACAACATACAATACGACAGGCTGCACGCTTCACCCACCTTGGTCACGTTGTTTTCCCACGTCCTGTGGCGGATACTAACGCACTGGCAACCATGTCGTAAAGCGAATTCACACTGCGTTCAAAGGCAGGCAGACTGTAGGATTGCCGGGCGAGCTGGACGGCGGCAGCCGCCAGGGCCGCGCCCAGAGCAGGACGCTCCAGCAGACGGATCATGGCGGAGGACATGGCCTCGGGGGTGGGATCCGCCAGCAGGGCGACTTGGTCGTTGAGCACCTGCGTGTGCGTGGGCAGGCGGGTTGCCACCAGCGGCTTGCCAGCATCCAGATAGGAGTAGATCTTCATCGGGGTGTTCTGCCCCTGGGTGCGCGGGGAGATGAGCATATCCGCCTCATGGAACAGGTGCGGCATGTGGGCGACGGGCCTCGGCCCCAGGAAGCAGACGCGATCCGCAATGCCCAGCGCAGCGGCATGTTCACGGCAGGTGGCGATATCATCCGACCGACCGCCGGCAATCACCACGGTCAGCACATGCCCGCCTGCCAGCACCGCCGCGGCACTCTGGAGCAGCAGGTCAATGAGATTGCCGATATAAAGGGCCACCGGGCCGGTGATGCCGGTTGCCTGGCGAAACCCGAGGCCGGGATCGGGCGTCACATCCATAGGCACTAGCGAGATATCGCGCAGGATCGTGACATGCCGCACACCGGCCTGGCGGGCCTCCTCGGCAATCGCATCGCACATCGGAACCACCGCGATGGCATCGCGCATCGCCCTTCGCTCAATCCGGCGCATCAAGGGAACGAGCGGCGCAAGAACCGGCAGTTTGTCCGCAATCTGGCGGGGCATGGAGGAATCCATGTCGAAAATGTACGGTATGGCAAGGCGCCGGAAAATGTGGCGGGCCATGAAGGCCGACTCCTCGACGGCATGGATGCAGTCAACACGCAGCGTCGTCGCCAGACGCATCGCGTGGGGCATCATCAGCATATCGCAGATGAGCTTCTTGAGCGAAAACCCCGGTCGGATATGCCGCACAAAACGAGGTGCCTTGATCCGGTGGATCGTGACGGACTGACCATAATCGCGATCCTCGCCCTCGTGATAAGTCAGCAGGGAGACCCGCTCCCCTCGCTTGACAAGTGCCCTGATCAACAGGTCAACGGCAATCGGCGTGCCGCGTTCCTGGAAGAAAGGATGAGGGGCCAGCAGGAGGATGTGCATCGTTAATCCCGTCGCATGGTGATCGTTTTCATGCCGTCTTCCTCGCCTGGGCCAGACTATCGGCATGATGCTGCTCCTCCTCCGCCAGACTTGAAAAGATGCGGCGCAGCGCCGGGATACCGGTATCCTCGGCGAGCGCCCGGTAAAAGGCGGCCGTGGCCTGCTCATGATGAATGGCATGTTCCAGGATCGACTCGGTGCCAGCCGCCACATCATGCTTGAGCTCGGTTTCGTCGTGCGTCTTGATCGCCACCTCCGCCATGGCGGCCTCGCCATGATGTTCTCCCGCACTGCGCAGCTTGGCGACATGCGATTCCTCGGCATCCGCCAACCAACTGAACAATTGCTTCAGCGCAGGCGATTCGGCCTGCGTGGCAAGCTGTCGGTAGTCATCCACCGCCGCCCGCTCGAATTCAGCCGCCGCCCTCAGCACCACCCGCGCCAGAAGACCGGTAGCGGGCTGGATCGCCGCGGCTCCCGTCTCCGCGGCAGACTCGCGTGCGGCAGCCCGCCTTCCCAAGGCATCGCGCAGCAACAAGACTCCAAAAACGATAAACAGAACCGCTGCCGCCATCCGGATGACGTGCTCAGGAACCACCCGTGTCAAGGCCGAACCGATCAGCACGGCAATCAGCGTCGAGAGCACCAGTGCGGCGGCCGCCGCACTGAATACCGTCCATCGCGAGGATTCCGCAGTGGCCGTTCGCGCCATGGCTGCCAGTTGGGTCTTATCGCCCAGCTCCGCCAGAAAGATCAATACAAACGTCGAAAAGAAAAGCTTATAGTCCATCCCTCCCCCTCCCTCTCTTAATCCTAATCCTAATCGTAATCCTAATCTTACCCTACAGGCCGCCCCCCATCTAACAACCGCACTAGTACCCCCCATCGCCCTGCACCCCATCCAGCACCGCCTCGGAGGCCCCGATTCCCAGCCTTGCGCAGCCCTGCCGCAAATAGCCCACCGCATCAGCCCAGGTCCGGATGCCACCAGACGCCTTGACCTTCATCGTGCGGCCCACGGTATCGAGCATGATCGCCACCGCCTCGGGGGTCGCCCCGCCCCCCGATAACCCCGTCGAGGTCTTTACATAATCCGCACCCGCCGACTGGGCCAGGCGACAGGCATCGGCAATCTCGGGGGCTGTCAACAATCCCGTTTCCAGGATCACCTTGACGATCACCCCCTGCCGATGCGCAACGTCCACTACCCCGGCGATATCCTGCTGCACAACCTCCCGGTCGCCCGACTTGAACCGCCCGACATTCATCACCATATCCAACTCCGCCGCCCCATCGCGGATCGCCAATTCCGCCTCAAGGGCCTTGACCTCGCGACGATTGGCCCCCAGCGGAAAGCCGACCACGACGCATACCCGGCAATCGCTGCCAGCCAGTTCACGGACCGCCAGCGGGGCATCGGTCGGACGTACGCAAAGCGTGCCAATCCCGCGCGCCTTGCACATGGCCGCCGCCTGGCGGATATCCGCATCCGCGCATTCCGCCTTCAAAACGGCGTGATCAATCACCGATGCCACCTGTGCCTGCGTGTAAATCATCATTCGGAATCCTGTAAGGTTCAAACCATAATTCACGTTTAATAACACAAGAGACAACGGACCGCCATTAAAAATGTTCAGTGGAGGTGAAATATGGAATCCATCGTGTTTGGTGCGGGGTGCTTCTGGTGCGTCGAGGCGGCCTTCCGGCTGGTGGTTGGTGTTGATGATGTAACGGTCGGCTATACGGGGGGTGGCGTGACGAATCCGACCTATGCTGCCGTCTGCACCGGCATCACCGGTCACGCGGAAGTCGCCAAGGTGGACTATGATCCGGACGTCACCTCGCTGAAAAAATTGTTCGAAGTGTTCCTGGCCGTACACGATCCGACCTCTCTCAACCAGCAGGGGGCGGATGTCGGGACGCAGTATCGTTCAGCCGTTTTCTGCACCTCGGAGCGCCAGCGCAGGGACGTGGCAGCGCTGCTGGGAAAGGCCCAAGCCGAATACCGCCGCAAGATCGTCACCGAGGTATCCCTGTTGGGGGTATTCTACGCCGCCGAGGACTACCACCAGCGCTACTTCGAGAAGAATCCCGAAGCAGGCTATTGCCAGGCCGTTGTGGCACCCAAGGTCAAAAAAGTGAGAAAAATGCTCAAGCGGGAGCCCTGAACCTGACTGACGGGCGGCATTACTGGTTGATATGGATCGTCTGGGCTGGCGGGAATCCGTTGAAATAGGTTGAAGACGCACGGCTGTAGGCGCCGATGTTCTCGCTATAGAGCAGATCCCCGAGATTCAGGTTGGTCGGCAGTGTTTCCGCCATCGAGATCACATCCAGGGCATCGCAAGTGGGGCCGAAGACCGTGCAAATAGTCGATGCACCGCGTTTGAATGCCTTGAGATGATACTGGCAATGATCGAAAATAATTCCAGAGAAGGTGTGGTAGACGCCATCGTCGATATAGTAGCAGTGCTTGCCGTTACGCACGGCCTTGCCGATAACCGAGGAGACGGAAACACCAGCGGTGGCCACCATGAAACGCCCCGGTTCAGCCAGAACCTGGACATCCGCTGGGAACAGGCGATCCAGCTCGGTGTTGATAATCCTGGCCAATTCGCTGAAGGGCTTCACGCTATCGTCGTACGGTGCCGGGAAGCCACCACCGATATCGAGCAGGTTCAGGCGGCTACAGCCGCGGCTCCTGGCCTCCTCGTAGACATTCGCAGCCAGATTCAGCGCCTGGACATAATTCTCGAAATTCGTGGTCTGGCTGCCGACATGGAAACTGATTCCCTCGACCGCGAGACCGCTTTTCTCGGCGGCCAGCATCAGGTCCACCGCCTCGCCGGGCGCCGCCCCACATTTGGAGGACAGCTCGCAGACGGCACCGGTGTTGGGCACGGCCAGACGCAGGACAAGCCCGGAGTTCGGGGCGTAGGTCTTGATCTTGCCGATTTCCTCGAAATTGTCGTAGGTCACCAACGCCTTGTAGCGATCAAGGGCCTTGAGTGCGGCCGGGATCTTGATGGTATTGGCATAGATGATATTGTCCCAGATCCATTGCTGCCGCTCCTTGGCGGGCATGCCCTTGATCAACTCATAAACGAGGTTGAATTCCGGCATGGAGGCCACATCAAAGGCAGCACCGACGTCGAAAAGCGTTTTAATGATGGCAGGATCGGGATTCGCCTTGACGGCATAATAGACCTGCACACGGGGCAGGTGACGCTTGAACGTTGCATAGTTCTTGCGCAACTGGTCGTGATCAACAATAAACAACGGGGTTCCGTGTTTGGCGGCGAGCGCTTCCAAGGTCTTGCGTGTGTACATCCATCCTCCGGCGGGTTTAATGCTTTTCCATCATGTGAGTGAAGCGCGAATACCTGCACGCCACCGGCAGCATTGACTGCGTTGACCCACCTCATGCGCCCCAGCCGATTGGCACCCCCACGGGGAATCGAACCCCGCTTACCAGGATGAGAACCTGGTGTCCTAACCGATAGACGATGGGGGCAGTGCCTTCGACGGGGACGGATTAACACATATTCGGGACTAAAAGTCAATACGCAATAAATAAAAATAATCGTGCGACCGGCTCAAAATTCATCGCCGGGCACGGAAACGGCGGATCAGCGCATTGGTTGAACTGTCGTGATTGAGCACCGGATCGGTCGATGCCGTCAACTCCGGCAGGATCTTTCCAGCAAGGACCTTGCCCAGCTCAACGCCCCACTGATCAAACGAGAAGATGTTCCAGACCACGCCTTGCACAAAGACCTTGTGCTCATAGAGGCCCGTCAACGCGCCCAGGATCTCCGGCGTCAGCCGATCCGCCAGCAAGGTATTGGTCGGCCGGTTCCCCTCGAACACCTTGTGCGGGATAACCAGCCCCTCGACGCCTTCGTGCTCAACCTCGTCGCGCGTCTTGCCAAAGGCAAGCGCCTCGGTCTGTGCGAAGAAGTTGGACATCAGCTTGGCATGGTGATCCCCGAGCGGATTCTGGCTCTGGCAGAACCCGATAAAATCACAGGGGATGAGTTTGGTTCCCTGATGGATCAGTTGATAAAACGCGTGCTGCCCATTCGTGCCGGGTTCGCCCCATATCACAGGGCCGGTCTGCCAGGACACGGCGTGCCCGTCGCGCCCGACATATTTGCCGCTGCTCTCCATATCCATTTGCTGCAGGTGGGCTGCAAAACGGTGTAGGTACTGGTCATAAGGCAGGACGGCATGCGTCTGGGCATTCATGAAGTTATTGTACCAGACACCCAGCAGGGCCAGGATGACGGGCATGTTACGCTCCAGCGGGGCTTCCGCGAAATGCCGGTCCATGGCATGGAAGCCATCCAGCATACGCCCGAAATTGTCGGGCCCGATCGCCACCATCAGCGGCAAACCAACGGCTGAGCACATTGAATAGCGCCCCCCTACCCAATCCCAGAACTCAAACATGTTGGCGGTGTCGATGCCGAACGCCGCTACCCCCTTGGCATTGGTGGATACCGCCACAAAGTGCCGAGCCACGGCCGCCTCGGGGGCAGCCAGAGAGGAAAGCAGCCATGCCTTGGCCGTATTGGCATTGGTCATGGTTTCCTGCGTCGTAAAGGTCTTGGAGGCCACGATAAACAGCGTTTCGGCAGGATCAAGTCCCTGCGTCACTTCCGCGAAGTGAGTTCCATCCACGTTGGAGATGAAGCGCACCTCCAGATCGCGCTGCGAATAGGGTTTCAACGCTTCGGCAGCCATGGCCGGCCCCAGATCGGATCCGCCGATCCCGATATTGATCACGTTGCGAATCCGCTTGCCGGTGTACCCCGTCCATTCCCCCGAACGGACCGCCTCCGCAAACCGACCCATACGGGCCAGCACGTCGTTGACCGCCGGCATCACATCCTTGCCGTCAAACAGCACGGGGGTATTCGAGCGATTCCGCAGGGCGGTGTGCAATACCGCGCGCCCCTCGGTCTCATTGATCCGCTCCCCGGCGAACATCCGGGCAATCGCCTCGGGCACCTGGCGCGCCTTGGCCAGCGCCATCAACATCCCGATGGTCTCGTCACTAACACGGTTCTTGGAATAATCCAGGAAAAGGCCCGCCGCTTCCAGTGTCATGCGCTCAGCACGGCCCGGATCCTCGTTGAAAAGCGCGCGAAGATGGACTTTTTCCATGTCGGACGCATGCGTCCCGAGGGCCCGCCATTCCTTGAGCTCAACCACTTTATTCAAATAGATATTTTTCAATGCACATCCTTCTGCGAAATGCTGTTTAACAAAAACGGATATCCGGAAACCACGCAGCACAATAAACCAAGCGCAAGGGAAATACAATCCTTAACCCAGCACGCTGCGACTGAGTTGAAGGATACTGCTAAGGATACCGAAGACAAGCAGGGCGACGAGCACGAAGACAAAAATGAGTGAGCCGGTGCCGATCCAAACCGTCATTCGCTTGAGTTGCTCGCGCAACTCCTCCTGCCGCACTTGATGAATACTGCGGAATCCGGCCACCAAGTCGCCCGCATCCTCGCTGATGCTCAACACGTCCAGATCCATGTCGGGGAGCAGGTCCTGACGCCTTAGCGCATCAGCAAAAGAAAGCCCGTCGTTAATGTATACCCTTGCACCGCTGAAAAGAACCCGCAAGTGCTCGTTACGAATGGCCCGCTCAATCAAGCGTAGCGCCACCGTGGTGTCCACCCCGCTGGAGAGCAGCACAGCGGTCAGATTGCATAGACGTGCCAGTTCGGCATTCCGCACAAGCGTACGGAGGCCAGGCAGCGACAGGCATTTACGGTCCGTCACCAGGCGTCCGCCGGGCGTCTTGCGCCATTGCTTGATGAGCAATGCGGCACCTACGGCAATGCCGATCAGGAATGGACCACCGGTCAGGCTGAACTTCGCGAACCCCATGACGAGACGCGTGGGCAAGCTTAGCTCGCCGCCCATGGAGGTCATCATGGATTGCACATTCGGCATGAGATAGAACAGCACAAAGAGCATCACGCAAACCACCATGCCAAGCAGGAATGCGGGATATGCCAACCCGGTCATCACCTCCTTGCGCAATCGACGGCGGCCGTCAATCA